>Ga0182024_10006711_pt1 | contig 25141 bp, 21 predicted proteins | sample P32metaG_FD_120480 | JGI IMG/M metagenome (GOLD analysis project Ga0182024, IMG submission 120480) | Permafrost microbial communities from Stordalen Mire, Sweden - P3-2 metaG (Illumina Assembly) | ecosystem: Environmental > Terrestrial > Soil > Wetlands > Permafrost | place: Sweden: Stordalen...
ATCGCCGCCTCAATCGCAGCTACGAACGGCGCACAGAAGTCGCCGAGGCCATGGTCTATCTGGCCATGTGCCGCCTGATGCTCTCGCGATGGCTCAAACATTAGTTTTTAAACAGGCTCTAAGGTATCTGATGCGGCGCAGGCTGTTTCGAAGTCGTTGTGAACTGCATGAACGGGGCTTTTCTAAGTTTTCTGTTCGTTTGCGTTTTCCAGTGGTAAATTTTCATGGTGGCGAAATGGGATCCTTTCGGCGGTGACCGCCTCCTGTGGGATGCAGATTCTTGATTTCGGACTGCCATGGATTGAAAGTTCCCGCGATGCAAACCGTGATTGCGGTCGAATGATTGAATTCAAAGCGAACAGGCAATAGCCTAGGGCCGGCGCTCCGGGCGTTGTCATGGTGTTTGTTGTGTTTCATAACTGGCGATTCATCGGGATGGAGAATTCCTTATTTGGAAGAGTGTTCCATTCCCAACGCTATGATGCACCGGAGTTCGTGCGGATGCCATGGGGTGTAACCCTGCCCGGCATTTGCGAAATCAACGCTTACCCGGGTTACTTGCTATCAGACTTTTTTTCACGCAGAGCGTTTCGTGCCAGACGATCCAGGTCCCCATCCGTTACAGCGGGAAGAAAGTGCTTTCGATAAAGCTCGTCATGCAAGATATCCACGATGGCAACCAGGGGTGCCGCGACCAAAACACCCAGCACACCGAAAGCCGCCACACATAAGAGCATGGAAAAGATCACCGCCACCGCATGCAGCTTCATGCTGCGCGCGATGATCAGTGGGGCGATTACGTTGTTTTCCAAGAGCTGCACGACGAGATAGGCGAGCAAAACCCAGAGCGGGGTCAAACCTCCCTCGCCCAAGGCGAACAAGAGGGCAGGCCCCGCGCTCAGGACGGGTCCAAGGTAGGGAATCGCTTCGAAGATTGCCGCGATCAGCCCCAGAACCAAGGCATCCAGAAATCCGAACAAGGGCCACATGAGCAGGAAGACGAGCAATCCGACCGTCAGCATCGCCAGCAGTGTGGCGAGCGCCCAGTTGGGCACAAATTTTCCAATGCGTTGCACGATGGTCAGTGTTTGAAGGTGGTGGCGCTCCGGGACCAGGGAAAAAATTGCCCCGAAAATCGGGCGGGGATTCATTAGCGTAAAAGTCACGCCGAAAAATACCGTTACCAACACGACCATGATCTGAGCCGCGTTGAACGCCACCGACGTGAAGCGGCCGACCACACCCTGCAACATCTGGCCCAAACTGGAACGAATAGATCCCAACTCTTTCGTAATATTGGGCGGAACTGGTTCAGCGGTTCGTGGCGTGGCTTCGAGCTTGCCTTGCGTCGTCGCTGCCCGGGCAATTTCAGTGTTGACTTCCGCCTGGAGTTTTTGCTCGGAAAGCACGGATTGTTTCTCCATTTTGATCAGGGGCTTTTGGAGACGTACCCAGTAACTTGGCAACTGTTCCGAGAGCTTTGTGGCTGCGGTCTTCATCGGCCCGAAGAAAGCCACGCTCGCCAGGGCAAGGACCACAACCAATGCCGCCGCGATAAGCACCGTCGCGACTTTTCTTCCACCCGTCAATGCCCGCATCCGGGAAATCAGTGGATTGACTGCGAGCGAAATGAGCAGAACGAGCAGAAGCGATAACAGAATCGGAGACAGCAGCGAGAACGTTTCAATGAAGGCAAATAACGCGGCTCCCAACAGCACATAAAAACAAACCGAGCATGACTTCACCTCTGGTTTGAGGTTGTTTGGCATGGCATTTTGCTCTTTCATAGCCGGCGCGTGGTCATGAGCGACTCGTTCGCTTTTCGTGCCGCCTTGCGGCGCTGTTGGGAGGATGCTTCCTTCGAGGTCACCGTTTCTGCGCCGGGCACCGGTTCGATATGCGAACCATATCTGTTCGAGTAAATTTGGGTGAATTGCGCGCCGAACAACAGAATCTGTGCAGAGTAATAAACCCACAACAACACGACCACTAGCGAGCCGGCCGCCCCGTATGCAGAAGTGACACTGCCCCGCCCCAAATACAGGCCGAATAAAAGCTTTCCAAGGTTAAAAAGGAGGGCGGTGATGATTGCTCCAACCCAAACATCCCGCCAGGCGATCTTCGCATCGGGCAGCACTTTAAAGAGCATGGCAAACAGCAGCGTGATGACGCCGAATGAGACCAAGAAATTGACGCCTTGCCAGAGGATCTCCTGCGCGGGCGGCGACCCGAACAGGAATTTGCCCAACCCGGAAAGCCCTGCGTCGAGAATCAAGGAGACCAACAAAAGGAATCCAATGCCGGCAAGAAGAGCGAAGGAGAGGAGTCGAGCCTTAATAAAATTCCGCACCCCGCGACCCGGCATACGTCGGACTCCCCAAACGGAGTTAAGCGCGTCTTGAAGCTGAACAAATACGCCAGTGGCGCCTACGAAGAACGTGGCCACCGCCACCACCGACGTCCAAGCGCCGGTCTTTGGCTTAAGGGCGGCGCTTACGAGCGCTTGGATCGCTACGCTCCCGGCGCTTCCCACCAAACCAGAAACTTGACTGAACAATTCGCGTCGAGCTGCTTCCTCCCCGAACCAGAGTCCGGCGACCCCCAGCACGATTACGAACAACGGAGCAATGGCGAAAAGAGTATAGAAGGCCAGTGCCGCCCCCAGACTCGATACATCATGATCAATCCATTCGGACGCTGTTTGCTTCAACAAATCGAAGATGGATCTTAGAAATCGAGGCATAATTAAGCATGTCCATAAGACCTTTGATCTGATGATAAATGCTTGTTATACTTTTTGTCTTCAAACCTGTTGGTTTCTTTGGCGAAACTCAATTGCCCAATATTTTTGCGCCACAATGAAGATAATAATCGCCCCGAAAAAGCCTCCGCCTCCCAGAAGATATATCAAGGAGTAACCAGCGGCTGCAAACATGGGCGGCATGAGGAGTGCAATCATAAGTCAAGGAAAGGAAAGGGTTTGATAGCCCTGCAACCGTTTCGCGCCGGTTGCAGGACCGTTGCTATCAGCGTGAAATAGAGCCGATACGATTGCGGCCAAGGCCTGCCGGGCGGATGCCGCGGCGCAGATTTCCCGATCCGTCATCGATTCCCTCATCCGTTTCCTTTTCAGCCGAGCCATCCAACGCTGCTGCGTTGCTGCTGGAACGCGCCAATTCGGTGAGCGCATCATTGGCGGCCTTTTCTTCGTCAAGGATTTCTTGCAAAAGGCTGGCAGCCTCCTTTTTCCCCAGCAGCCCAGCCCAGGCGTGCAGGGCGCCATACGATGCTATCTCATGATGTTCAACCTTCTGCGCAGCCGAGATCAAGGCCGCGTTGATGGCCGGTGACCCTTTGAAGTCTGCCGCGATTTCATCCCCCTCTTCCAGAAGTCCCACCGTGGCTTCGCACGTTTTCCCTTTGGCTGGTTCGTCGAAGGATTGGAAGACCTGTTCGAGCTTGGTCACATGGCCTTCGGTTTCCTTTAAATGGAACAGAATAGCCTTCTTCAGCTTGTCGCAGGTGGCGGCTTTGGCCATCTTCGGCAATGCTTTAACTGTTTGGCGTTCGGCGTCATACATGTCCGCCAATTCGCCCAGAAATAGATCTTTGAGTGTTTTCATATTTATTTTGTTTATTTGTTATTGATTTATTTGGCATGAACCTGCGGCCAAGTCATCTCAGCCGCATGAGTGGTTGTGATAATTATCGGCGAGTCTCGACGAGGTCCTCTTTCGGAAGCGATGCGCGCGCGGCCGCCTTGCTCTCCTTGGGCGTGGACGCCTCACCGGTGGTGCAGATGTCCTGCGCTCCCGCTTTGGTAAAGATGTCCTTGGCACAGGTGATTTCCTCTGAAGTCTCGGTGTGCACCGAGAGGAGAAGATTGCCTTTCTTAATTTTGCCTTCGTAGCGCTTGGCTTCGATCTCAGGAATGCCCAAACCGATTAACCCACCGGCAATACCGCCCGCAGTCGCGCCGATAGCAGCGCCGCTCAATGCGGCAATAATCGGTCCAGCGGCAATGAAGGGGCCGACTCCCGGAATGGCCAATGCGCCAATCCCGGCGACCCATCCCAACGCTCCGCCAATGACGCCGCCCGTGCTTGCGCCGGTAACGGCGCCTTCCGGGGCTTTGGTGTGTTTCTCGTGCGCGAAATCGTGGGTCGTGCCCTTGTCAGGGAACAGCACGGAGATGTCGTTGTTGGAGAAGTTCGCGGCCTTGAGCTGATCGACAATTTGATCGGCTTGCGGACGCGTGGTGGCGATGCAGAATACAGATTTCTTTGACATATAGTTCACTTTCTTTTTAGTTGTAACTGATTGATGACAAAATTAGTTATTGCTGGCGGTGAGCTTCACTTCCAGTTGGTTGTCCACATTCCCGGCGCCCGCGATCCGGGTCGCGATTTCACCGATGACACTTTTTTGCTCGGCGCTGCTGACTGGCCCGCGCAACGTGACGTGGCCATCAATGGTGATGATCTTCACGTTCTTGGCGTCCACGGACATACCTTTCGTAGCGATGATTTCTTTGCGAATTTGTGCCGTGGTGTTTATGTCGGTCTCGCTGGTGCCCTGATTGAGCGGCGTTAGCGATCGGTCATCGCGGTCGCGAACATTGCGCGCTGTGTTATTCGCGTCTGCTGGCGCGTTATTCGCCTCCGTTGACGCGTCGGTGGCGAAGTAAGGCTCAATATTGTAGGCGTGATAAACTCCACTTGCGTAGGCGGGTTGAGCGAAGTCGGGCCATTGATTGGCCTTGAAATGCGGCGCGGCGCTCAACATTTCCTTCGTGGTGTCAAGTTGAAGGGTGTCCCGATCCGTAGTGAATCGGAGAGCGGTGGGTGGAACGGCGCTTAGCTCGTCGTCCATCCCGAGGAATCCGCCGGAGGAAACAATGACCGCCACGATACGGCCCAATGACAGATCCACCAGGATGTTTTCCACATTGCCCAACTTCTCATCCTGCAAGTTCTTCACCGAAGTGCCCATAAGCTTGCTTGCCCTCTGCATTTGGCTCAGGCGCGAGGCCGGAATCATACACTTGCTTCCACTGGCTACGCGATTCTTGTCCCATGTTCCGTCCGCTTTGCGGGTTGAAACTGTGTTGGGTTGGCCATCCACAACCGCATCCCCTGTTTGGATAAAGTTGAAGGCGGGTGCTTCGCCGTAATAGCGATAGACCGCGGCCAGATGGTTGGAGTCGGAGTATTCAGCCCAGTTTGACGTCTCGAATTTAGGCGCGCCCGCCAATTTGTCTTTGTCGGCGTCCAGATGAAGGACTTTGTGGGCGGCATCGCAATGCAACGCTTCAGGGGGCACTGCCGTCAGGGTATCGCCAATGCCAATAAATCCGCCGGTGGACAGAATCACTTGGACGATCCGACCGGATTCCACATCCAAGGCGAGGTCTTCCACTTTGCCGAGTTTTTCGCCCTGGTTGTTCAGGACTGTCTTTCCGATCACGTCGCTGGCTTTGGCCGCGTATTTCAGCCGGTTCGGGCGTTGCGCGTGGAGCGCGCGGTCGGGGGGGAGAGGTCCCTCTGTTTTGATATTGGGTGTGTCTTGGGCCAGAGCCGAAAAGGCCAAGACCGAGGCAGCAGAGGCACTGATGATGATTTGAAACTTGCGCGTCATATTTTTTTCTTCCTTGTTTTGTTTTTCTTTGGTGGAGAATTTTCTCTTTCTTACAGTCGTCACAATAGACGGGGAATCTGGCGGGCGCTATGGGGTGTTACCCTATCAGGACTTTCATGAAGCCAGCCTTGACCGCATGTTGGGCAGCGTCGGAGCAAGGCGGAGAATCCCCAAAGCATCGATTTTGTTGGGTAAATCGAATGGCTGTTCGACATGGATTCTAACCACGCAAACGGATCGTTGATGCGGGGTTTACGGAACGAGCGTTCAGTTGTAATATGTTACTCAGGCAAAGCATCCGTTATGTGTGTTGGGGGGACGGTGAGGCGTGGCGTGGTCATCTGGAGGAATATCCCGGCTACCTGACGCAGGGTAAATCGCTGTCCGACTTGGAGGAACATCTGCGCGACCTGCACAAAGATTTATCGGGCGGGGGGTCATTCCTTCCGTGCGCAAGCTGGCTGAACTTACGGTCTCTTGAAGCGGGTTGAACTAATCCAGCAACTCACGCGCATGGGTTGCGTTTTCATCCGGCACGGCGGCAAGCCCGATTGGTATCAGAACCCGCGCGCGAAAATGTGCCAGGCGATTCCGCGCCACCGCGAGATCAAGGATTACGTCGCCCGCTCGGTCATCAAAAGTTAAGCGACCAGATTTGATTTCTTTTTTCCGCGTTTTGGCCCTTTCGAAAGACGCGCAAAGGCGACCCATTACGCAGCACACCGCCAGCGGCGTTGCGTTTGAAGTTGTCTCGAAAGTCTTCGGGCCTGCAAGAATGCTTTGTCCCGGCACCGTCTGACTTTTCAACGTCCCCGCTCACCCGTCCCCAACTGCTGGAGCGCCTCCAAAATTTCCACGCGCACCTGATCCGCGACACTTCGGTCTTTCGCCGTGTTCCAATAGATAAGCCCGCGCGAGGTCATGCAGGACACGACGCGATCAGCCGCCGTGTCAAGTAAGCGACGGGCTGAAACCACTGCTTCGTTCCCGGCCTCTTTTGTCTCCAACGCCTCCACTCGCGTGCGCAGCATGTGGAGATATTCAAAATCTTCGATTCCTTCGCGAATGGCTTCCATGTGTTTTCCAGTCACAACCGATTTCTTATCCATGAACAAGGGCGTGTAGCCGCCCGCCGCCGCCCCATACTCGTTCCACGATGAGGCAGCCCCTGCGTCGCAAAACGCCCAAAAACTGGAACCTTCCGCTCCATATTTCCAGCAGAACCACTGTTGCATGCGATCATAACTGTAAGGGTCAAGCAAGCGGCCCGGTCCGTCACAAGAGTAAAACCACAACCGCCGTCCCGCTTTACGCTGCTTGACATAAAAATCAGAGAAGGCGTTGCCCTGCTCAATCATCATCGGCAGGTTCGGGCACAGCACATCGCTCCGCTCAAATAATTCCCGCGTTCCCTCGGAGGGATTGGCCCAAATCGGATCTTCCCAAATGACCACTTTGGATTGAGCGGCGCGAATGACATTTGCGTACTCGATAACAATTCGGTCCGCCTCTGCGGTGTGGGGCTCATCCACTAACAGAAGGCCGATCTGTTCCGGGAAAATGTGCCGGTCGGCAAATTGCATGGTCCACCAGTTGATCCAATCAGAAACAGCCCTGGCAAACTCCGGTGTTCCCATGTGAAACCCCTCGAAGTATTCAGTCACGCCCGCAAAAACATAGTAATTTCGAGCATTCGGCCAGCGATCCAGCCAGGTCTGCAATGCGCGCGCATCCGGCGGTTCCGCCATGCGTCCGTCCTTGTAATGTTTGCCTCTGGGCAGAACAGACCTCTGGGCCCATGGCGAATCAACAAAATGCTCGCGCAAAATACGAATGAAACTCTCTCGATTCTCAGGCGTCACTTCGTAAGAGCCTTTCCCCTCCGTGTAGTCCCATCCTCCCAGATGCAGTGTCGGTTGATCGGGAAATGTGAACGGATAAATCTTAAGGTAAAGAGGAACTGGTCTCATTCGCCCGCAATTGCCTTGCAGAACAATGCGCCCGAAGTACTCTCCCGGCGGTTCATCCCCTGGATGAAAAGTGAGCCAAATCTGCCGGGTCAAGCCAGATGGAATATGAATCACATATTTATCCTCCTGGCGGTGCGCCACCGGCAACGCTGCCGCCACCGGCACGCCCGATTGCGTATCCGTGAACGGCACTTCATGGACCGTAATCCAGCTAGGGTTTTTTCCGCCGGGCATGCCTTCAATCACCATCTTCACTTCGGCCTCGCTCTCAGAAGCGTTGCTCAAATTAAAAGCCGCCCCGCGATACTCGTGGCGCATCATCCTCATCTCGACGCTGGCCGCATTTGTCATTGGCATCGCCGTCGGACTGAGCATGTCCCAGCGCTTTGCCCGCCAAGAGACAACGCCTTTCCATCCGCACGCGCGCCAGACCGCGCTCTGAACCTTGAAAATTTGCCGATGCAGTTCGTTGAGTGGAAAAACAGTCGTGAAATCGTTGGAGGCTGCAATTCGAACGGAAGGAATTGTCATGGCCAGCGCATCCAATTCGACCTCTTGTTTTTTCAAACTTTTGTCGCTGTCCGCCGACGTTTTCAACTCTTCCCGCACCATGGCCAAATCAGCCTGCAATCGCCGTTGCGCGAGAGCGTCAATCTTTGTCGCGGCTACAAACTCTGGCGCGCCTCGCCCCATCCCCGCCATGCAGATCAGAGCGCTCAACCAGACTGCTATTCTGCGCATATAAACGGTGAGCAGCCAGTCGGGCATGACCGGCGATTATTTCTTCACATGCCCGGAAACCAACTTGGTCATCTCGAACATGTTGACGCTCTTCTTGCCATTGAACACCGCCTTCAAAGCGTCATCGGCATTGATTTGGGTCCGGACTTTTTTATCCTGCAATCCGTTTTTACGGATGTAAGCCCAGAGCTTTTTGGTCAACTCTGTCCTGGGAAGGGGTTTTGTACCGACGACTTGGGAGAGCTTTGCGTCTGGCTGGACCGGTTTCATGAACGCCGCGCTCGGGGTTCTTTTCTTTTTAATTGTTTTAGCCATTGAGTTTATCTGCCTGCTTTTGAGGGGGAAGGCAACTGGAAAGCGAGCGGAGTGCTCCCATATATCAAAATCGGCGGACGTTGCCTGTATGATTGGGTGAGCATGCAAGCCAGGCATCGCAATTACATTTCCGGCTCGAAAACGAAGATTAGCACTCAGGAAGGGGCCGAGGACCGATTTCAAGTCGTTGTTTTTCCACATTCTCTTGCCAAAGACCTCTTGGGGTTACAGGCCAAGTTTTCAACTAAACCACCGCCAACCAGGAAAGAATGTTACTGGTCCGTAGCTGATCTGTTGTCTGAAATGTTACCGCTTAAGTGCTTGATGCTCTAGATTTGTTACCGTGTTACCGATTTTCTAGACTTATCTATCAAGTGCAGTCCCGAATGCGTTCGGGGTTCAGTTGGGAGTGCCGAGTGAAGAGCGGGAAGTGTGGGAAAAGCGGAAAGCTGAAATCCAGCTACATGTTGCCGATTTGTGGCCGTGTGTTCGCCAATGAAAAAGTTGGGGGTATTCTTTGCACCAGGCCGCTTGCTTTCGCAATTCCATGCCGACAAAATTTTCCTGGAGGACGCCCCATAAGGACGGCCCCTGAGCCAGGCGTTCATCCGTCAGATGCAGCAAATGCGCGACCAATCCCGTGTCACATGACTGAGAATCAACCATCTGATGGACGAATTTCACACGGACGATTTTACAGAACTAAATACCCACGTCCGGACGACTGCCCGCCGAGGATTTCTCCCAACGGCAAAACGCGGGGCCATGCGGGCGATCCGGCGTCGCTGCTTTTTTTTCGCCGCACGGTTGACAATCGTCCGGGCATCGTGCGAGTCTCACTCCTGCCGGTTAGCCAATCGTTTTCTTGCTGACGAGCGAGCCGGTTTCGGAGATTTTTTATGAGCGACTGCATCAAAGAAATCGACGTCCTGTGGATTACCGCCGGACTGGGTTGCGATGGGGATACCATCGCCATCACGGCGGCGACCCAGCCGAGCCTTGAAGATATTGTCCAGGGCATCATACCCGGCATTCCGAAAGTTCGCTTTCACAATCCCGTACTCGCTTATGAAAATGGGGAGGCCTTCATGCAATTCTTTCATGACGCCGCCGATGGCAAAATTGATCCGTTCATCCTCGTGATGGAAGGCTCCATCCCAGATGAGAAAAATAAACCCGAGGGTTATTGGGCCGGCTTCGGATTGGACAGGGTAACCGGCCAGCCGATCCCCACTTGCGATTGGATTGACCGGCTTGCGCCCAAAGCCTGGGCCGTAGTGACCGCCGGCACTTGCGCGGCGTATGGCGGCATTCACGCCATGGCCGGCAATCCCACCGGCGCGATGGGCCTGGCCGATTATCTTGGCTGGGAATGGAAAGCCAAAACCGGCATTCCGATCGTGAACGTGCCGGGCTGTCCAGTGCAGCCTGATAATTTCATGGAAACCCTGCTCTATCTCTTCAGACAAGCGGCGGGCGGCGCGCCGATGATTCCGCTGGATGAAAACTTGCGGCCAAAATGGCTTTTTGGGGAGACGGTCCACGAGGGCTGCGATCGCGGAGGCTACTACGAGCAGGGCGATTTCGCGGAGGAGCTTGGCCGGAAACAGTGCATCGTCAAACAGGGCTGCTGGGGTCCGGTGGTGCAGTGCAACGTGGCCAAACGGGGCTGGATGGGTGGCGTGGGCGGCTGCGCCAACGTCGGCGGCATTTGCATTGGCTGCACCATGCCGGGATTTCCCGACAAGCTCATGCCGTTCATGGATCAACCGCCGGGCTCGATTCTTTCTTCGCAGGCCATTCAAACTTACGGCGGCGCCATTCGCTCCTTGCGGGCTTTTACCCAAGCCTCTATGAATAAGGAGCCGGCGGGGCGGAAACCAACTCACCCAATTCACCCAACTGAACCAGCCAAGACCTCATGACCAACGTCCCCGAAACTCCCCTGCAAAAAAAACTGGTTGAGATGGCCTGGGACCCGATCACGCGCATTGTGGGCAGCCTCGGCATTCACACCAAGATTGATTTCGAGAACCGTCGCGTGGCCGAGTGTTACAGCACCTCTTCCATCTTTCGTGGCTACAGTGTTTTCATGCGGGGCAAAGACCCGCGCGACGCCCATTTCATCACCAGCCGCATTTGCGGGATCTGTGGCGATAACCATGCAACGTGTGCCATTTACTCGCAGAACATGGCTTTTGGCGTCCGGCCGCCGCACTTGGCGGAATGGATCATCAACCTGGGCGAAGCGGCCGAATACATGTTCGACCACAACCTTTTCCAAGACAATTTGGTGGGCGTCGATTTTTGCGAGCAGATGGTCCGCGAGACCAACCCCGGCGTCCTGGCCAAAGCGGAAAAAACCGAGGCGCCGCAGGCGCGCATCCATGGCTATCGCACGATTGCCGACATCATGCGCGCCCTCAATCCATTCGTGGGCGCATTTTATCTTGAGGCCTTGCACATGAGCCGGGTGACGCGTGAGATGTTCTGCCTGATGGAAGGCCGTCACGTTCATCCGTCCACGATTTATCCGGGAGGCGTCGGCACGGTGCCCAGCGTGCAGGTCTTCAACGATTACCTGGTGCGGCTGCTGAAGTACATTGATTTTCTCAAGCGCTGCGTGCCGCTGCACGACGATTTGTTTGACTTTTTTTACCAGGCGCTTCCCGGCTACGAAGAAGTGGGGCGGCGGCGGATCATGCTGGCCTGCTACGGCTCGTTCCAAAACCCCGAGATTTGCGATTTCAAATACGAAACGATGAACCAATGGGGCCGCGCCATGTACGTGACCCCCGGCATCGTTCTGGACGGCAAACTCCTGACCACCGACTTGATCGACATCAATCTCGGCATCCGGATCTTGTTGGGAAGCTCCTTTTATAGCGATTGGCAGGCCGAGCAGTCTTTCGTCACGAAAGATCCGCTGGGCAATCCGATTGATCCGCGCCATCCGTGGAACCAAACCACCCTGCCGAAACCGCAAAAGCGGGATTTTTCCAAAAACTACACCTGGGTGATGTCGCCGCGATGGTTTGACAAATCGAGCGGCGAGCATCTGGCGCTGGATACGGGGGGAGGTCCGCTGGCGCGGTTTTGGGCGACGGCGCTGGCGGGCTTGGTGGACATTGGCGGCTACGTCAAAGCCACAGGCCACAGCGTAAAAATCCGCTTGCCCAAAACGGCCAACCACGGCGAAACGGAGTTGGAGTGGAAAATTCCCAAGTGGAGCAACACATTGGAGCGCGACCGCGCCCGGTCGTATTTTCAGGCGTATGCGGCGGCGGCGGCGATTTATTTTGTCGAGAGAGCGTTGGAAGAAGTCCATGCGGGCCGTCTCAAGACATGGAACGAATTCAAGGTGCCGCAGGAGGCGATCAGTTGCGGCTTCCACGAGGCCGTGCGCGGCACGCTTTCCCACCACATGGTCATTCGCGACGGACGCATCGCCAATTATCATCCCTACCCGCCGACACCATGGAACGCCAGCCCGCGCGATTCCTTTGGCACGCCGGGGCCTTACGAGGACGCGGTCATGAACACGCCAATTTTCGAGGAGAACGGACAGGACAAATTCAAAGGGATCGACATCATGCGCACGGTGCGGAGCTTTGATCCCTGCCTGCCCTGCGGCGTCCACATGTATGTGGGAGACGGCAAAGTGATCGAGGCCCGGCATTCGCCGACTTTTGGAGCGCATGTCCGGTGAAGGCGGCGAGCGCAGTCGAACAACTTGCCAACGCTGTGCTTTACGAGGGGTTCATGCTCTATCCCTACCGGCTTTCGTCTGTCAAGAACCGGCACCGCTGGAATTTTGGCGTGCTGTACCCAAAGCCCTACGGCGGACTGAACGGCGAACGGGAAACGGCGCAGACAGAATTCCTGATTGAAGCCGGCGCCGACGCCGACGCTACCCTCGACGTCAAAGTCCGATTCCTGCAACTGGTGGACGGAATGCCGGTGGAACGGGAGGCCCTCGCAGCGGGTTTGAATTTGGAAAAGTTGACCCGCTGTCAATACGAGTACCCGCTGGCCCACGCCGGCATTGAGGGAAAGCTCGAAGTGCGGGCGCGAAAGATTGAAGCCGGGGGTTTCCAAGTGACCGCTACTATTTCCAACCTCGGCCGATTCAACGGAAAAGACCGCGACGAAGCGCTGGCCCGCTCGCTCATCTCGACGCATGCCATATCGACCGCACGCGGCGGCAGGTTCGTTTCTCTGATGGATCCACCCGAACAATTTCAGGCCGCCGCAGAGCAGTGCCGCAATACCGGCCTTTGGCCCGTTTTGGTGGGCCGGGACGACACCGAAATGTTGTCCGCTCCCATTATTCTATACGACCATCCGCGCATCGCCCCGCAAAGCCCGGGCGACCTTTTCGACGGCACGGAAATTGACGAAGTCCTCACCCTGCGAATCCAGACATTGACCGATGACGAGAAGCGGGAGATGCGCGCCACCGACGAACGCACGCGCGGCATCCTGGAACGCAGTGAGGCGCTGACGCGCGACGAACTTTCCCGGCTCCATGCGCCAATGCATCCGGACCCCGGCGCGCGCTTCAAGAAAGGGGACCGGGTCCGCCTGCAACCGCGCCGTCGCGCCGATATATTTGACATCGCGCTGACGGGCAAGCTCGCCACCATCGTCTCGGTGGAGCAGGATTTTGAGGATGGGGTGCATTTGTGCGTGACGGTGGACGATGATCCCGGCAAGGATCTGGGCCTCGAAGGCAAACCCGGCCACCGCTTTTTCTTTGGCGCGGACGAGGTCGAGTCAATATGAATACCGCGCGGATTCTCATCGCCGGCATTGGCAATATTTTTTTGGGCGATGACGCGTTTGGCATCGAGGTGGCGAAGCGGCTGGCTGTCCGGCCATTGCCGCGCGGAGTTAGCGTGGTAGATTTTGGCATTCGCGGAATTGATCTGACTTACGCGCTGCTCGAGGATTATAACCGGATCATACTGGTGGACGCGGTGCAGCGCGGTGGAAAGCCGGGCACCCTCTACACCATCGAGCCTCTTTTGGAAAACGCTGGGCCGTTGCAGACGCACGAGATGGCGCCGGCCAAGGCGCTCGCCGCCGCGAAGGCGATGGGAGCGGCGCTGACCAACGTGATCATTGTCGGGTGCGAGCCGGAAAGTTTTGGATCGGACGATGAACCGCAGATGGGACTCAGCGCACCTGTCGCGGCGGCGGTTGATGAAGCGGTTGCCTTGATCGAAGCCATGGCCTCCGAGGGGCTGGAGGCAGCGCATGCATGAGCTGGGAATTACGCAGGAAATCCTGGCCGTTGTTATGGAACGCGCCGAGGACCGGAAAGTGAAACGCATCGTGCTGGAAATCGGGAAGCTTTCGTGCGTGCTGCCGGACGCGATTCGATTTTGCTTCGACCTCTGCACGGAGGGAACAATCGCCGAGGGCGCGGAGCTTGAAATAATCCAGCCGCCGGGGCGGGGCTGCTGCCGCCAGTGTGGCGCGGAATTCGCGCTGCACGCTGTACTTGCCCGTTGCGTCTGCGGCAGTAGCGATATACAGTGGCTGTCTGGCGAAGAACTGAGAATTAAAACGATGGAGATTGCCTAACATGTGCGCGAACTGCGGATGCGCGGAAGGAGACGGGGTCATGCTAACTGATTTGCAAACCGGCCAGCACGTTCATCTGGATGCCGATGGACAGCTACATGTGCATGACCATGGCCACACCCACAGCCATGGCTACGAACATTCCCATTCTCATTCGCACGACCACGGCACGACGATCCGCCTGGAGCACGATGTTCTTTCCAAAAATGACCGGCTGGCGGAGCAGAATCGCGGCTGGCTAGACGGTCGCGGCATCCGGGCGGTCAATCTGATGAGTTCGCCCGGAGCGGGCAAGACGACTTTGCTTGAGCGCACTATTCGGGAGCTGGGCGCCGAATTGGGCATTCGCGTAATCGAAGGCGACCAGGAAACGATGCGCGACGGCGAACGCATCCGGGCTGCGGGCAGCACCGTCATTCAAATCAACACCGGCGCCGGTTGTCACCTCGACGCCGGGATGATCGGGAGCGCTCTGCGGCAACTCGACCCGCCTCCTGGCTCGACGGTGATGATCGAAAACGTCGGCAACCTGGTTTGCCCAGCCCTCTTCGATCTGGGGGAACAAGCTAAAGTTGTGGTGGCTTCCGTGACGGAGGGAGATGACAAACCGGCTAAATACCCGCACATGTTTCGCGCGGTCGACGTGATTGTTTTGAATAAGATGGATTTGTTGCCGCACGTTGATTTCAAGGTCGCCGCATTCGAACAAACCGTGCTCACCCTGAACCCACGCGCTCGAATTTTTCATATTTCCGCCACCCAGGGCACTGGCCTCGACGCCTGGTACCAGTGGCTGCGGGCGGATGGAGGCAAAAAGAAGTTATGACCAGCGCGCCACCAGAAGCGGTCGCACCGGAAAACGCCAACGATACGCCCAGCTTCGGCACCTTGCTGACGCTGGCCAACGCGTTCCTCCCCAGCATCGCGGGGGGGCTTCCCCGGCATGTCACGACGCCGCCCGTCGTTCCGGCGGACGGGTCGATGGAAGCGCGCGTACTCAAAGCCGAAAGACGCTATCAGACGCTGGTCGAGCATATACCGGTCGTCACGTTCATGGTGTCATTCGAGAATCGGAAAAGTGAAATTTACGTCAGTCCATTTGTCGAAAAACTACTCGGCTACACCGCGCAGGAATGGGTCGAAGATCCCATTCTTTGGTATCAACGCCTGCACACGGAAGACCGAGGCCGGTGGAACCTGGAATTCTCCCGCACCATTGCCCTGGCCGAGCCGTTCAAGGGCGACTACCGCTTTCTGGCCAAGAACGGGCGCGTTGTCTGGATTCACGGCGAAGTCACGGTGGCCCGGGACGAATTGGGGCGGCCCTCCTTTCTTCAAGGCATTGGCTACGAGATCACCGAGCTCAAACTGGCGGAGGAAGTCCTGCGCCGCTCGCGCGAAGAACTCGATGGGCTGGTCAAGGAACGCACCCTTGAGATCACTGCTGTCAACAAATCGCTGAAGAGCGAGATCTCGTTGCGCGAGCGCATCGAAGCCAACATGCGACAAAACCTGAAGGAACTGGCCGATGTGAAGTCCGCCCTGGACGAGCACGCCATCGTGGCCATCACCGATCCGCAGGGGAAAATTATTTACGCCAACGACAAGTTTTGCGCCATCTCGAAGTATTCCCGGGCGGAACTCATTGGCCAGGACCACCGCATCATCAATTCGGGCCATCATCCCAAGGAATTCATGCGCGACCTTTGGAGCACCATCGGCCAGGGCAAAGTCTGGAAAGGGGAGATTATGAACCGCGCCAAAGACGGCACCGTTTACTGGGTGGACACAACGATTGTCCCATTCCTCGGCCCCGAAGGCAAACCCGCGCAATACGTCGCCATCCGGGCCGACATCACCGAGCGCAAACGCGCCCAAGAACGGCAGAATGAATTGATGGGCGAGTTGAAGGAAATCAACGAGCAACTCAACCAGTTTGCCTACGTTGTTTCGCACGATTTAAAGGCGCCGTTGCGCGCCATCAGTTCGCTGGCCGACTGGCTCATCACCGATTATGGAGACAAGGTCGGCGAAGCCGGGCGGGAGCAATTTAACATGTTGCTGGGCCGCACCAGGCGCATGAACTCCCTGGTGGATGGCATCCTGCGCTATTCGCGCATCACCCGCCAGCATGAGGAACGCGTCAGCGTGGATGTCAATCAAATGCTGAAGGAAGTTTGCGAGATGCTTTCTCCGCCGCCCGGCATCGTGGTGCATGCCGCCCCCGGCCTGCCCACCATCGAGTGCGAGCGCACCCGCATGACCCAGGTGTTCGAGAACTTGATCAGCAACGCCATTAAATACATGGGCAAGGCCACCGGGGAAATCTACGTCGGCTGCGAAGATACCGGCTCGCACTGGAAGTTCCACGTGCGCGACACCGGCCCGGGCATCGAGGAAAGATATTACGAGAAGATATTCCAAATCTTTCAAACCCTGGCCGCCCGCGACGAACGCGAGAGCACCGGCATCGGCCTGGCCATAGTCAAAAAGAACATTGAACTTTCCGGCGGCAAGGTCTGGGTCGAGTCCAAAGTCGGGCAGGGCAGCACCTTTTTTGTCCAGCTTGCCAAAGCTCTCCCGGCCAAGGGGGACACTGCCTTTCTCAGGCGCGCCCAACCCAACGGCGGCGGCGCCCCGGTGGCCACTCCGAATCTATCAACGACGTGAACACTCCTTTTTCCATTTTATTGGTCGAGGACGACGTGGTGGACGTAATGTCCGTCAAGCGCGCGCTCCTCGAATTAAATTCCAATCATACGCTCGCGGTTGCGGGCAATGGCGAGGAAGCGCTGCTCTATTTGCGCAAAGAGCAAAACCCGTTGCCCGGCATCATCCTGCTGGACATCAACATGCCGCGCATGAACGGGCTCGATTTCCTGAAAATTCTCAAGGCGGACGAACGGTTGCGGCGCATCCCCGTGGTGGTTTTGACCACCTCCAAAGAGGAGAAGGATCGTTTGGAAAGTTTCAATCTCAGCGCGGCCGGCTACATGGTTAAGCCGGTTGAATATGCCGGCTTTGTGGAAGTCGTGCGAACCATTCAGCGCTACTGGAACCTCAGTGAGATGCCACCATGAACGTCTTATGAGCGAAAACAAGATTCGAATACTGCTGGTCGACGACGACCAAGTGGATCGCCTGGCCTTTCTCCGACACGTTGAAAAGCAGTCCCTTCTTTACGATTGCAAAACCGCCGGGTCGGTCGCCGAGGCCCGCGCCATTGCACCCAACGAAAAGTTTGATGTGGTCGTTCTGGACCACAACCTCACTGACGGCACCGGGTTTGATCTTCTGCCGGATTTCCCGGACACCCCGATTATCTTTCTGACCGGATCTGAGTCCCCGGAAGTTGCCGTGAACGCCATGAAATCCGGCGCGGCCGATTACCTGCTCAAAGACCATGACCGAAACTATCTCAAGCTCCTACCGCTCTCCGTGGAACGGGCGATGCGGCAGCGCAGGGACCGCGCGCAATTGGCGGAGAGCCAGGAACTTTTTCGGCAATCCTTCAGCGAAGCGCCCATTGGCAAGGCGTTTATCGCCACCGGCGCCCGCTTTCTTCGGGTCAACCGCGCGCTGTGTGAGATGTTCGGCTATGCGGAGCGGGAATTTTTGGAAGGCGGATTTCAATTGGTCTTTGGAACCCCCCCGACGCCGGATTGCATGGAGAAACTTTTCCCGAAACAGGCGGGGAAAGTTCAAAACTACCGGGCCGAAAAATGCTGCCGTCACAAAAACGGCCAGGATGTGTGGATCCAACTGGACATCGCGCAGATTCCCAACAGCCGGGACAAGGGCCTGACCTACGTTTCCCAAATCCAGGACATCACCGCCCGAAAACGCGCGGAAGCCGAACTCAATCAAGCCAAGGAAGTTCGGACGCGCCTCGAAACGCAGTTGTACCAGTCGCAAAAAATGGAGGCGCTGGGTTCGCTGGCCGGCGGGGTTGCGCATGAGTTCAACAACATGCTGGGCGCGATCATCGGCTACACCGAACTGGCCAGGATGGAATTGGGCGACGAGCACCCCACCAGCCCGAAACTGGACCATGTGTTGAGCGCCAGCCAGCGGGCCAAGGACATCATCCAGCAAATTCTCACCTTCAGCCGCCGCCAGGAACTCAAGCGCGAATTGCTCAACCTCCCGCTCCTGGTGCGGGAAACGGTGAAACTGATCCGACCCACCATTCCCGCTTCCGTGGAAATTCTCGTTGACATCCCTTCGGAGTGCCCGCCCGTTTTCGGCAACACGACCCAGCTTCACCAGGCGGTGACGAATCTTTGCACCAATGCCTGGCACGCCATGAACGAAGGCAAGGGTCGTATCGTGATCTCCCAGAAAACCGTCAAGCTGACCCGCGACACCACCGGCAACCGCCTGGCGTTGCGGGAAGGCGATTACTCGGTTCTCTCTGTCACCGACAATGGCCAGGGCATGGATGCGGCCACGCTGGATCGCGTTTTTGAGCCTTTTTTCACAACCAAAGGCCCCGGAAAAGGAAGCGGGTTGGGCATGGCAGTCGTGCATGGGATCATGAAATCCCACGATGGCGCGGTGACGATCCAAAGCGAACAAGGCAAAGGCACCACGGTTTATCTTTACTTCCCGGTCCAGACTGCGGCCGTCGCAGAGAAGGCCTCAGCCGAAAAACCGAGCCTGCCACAGGGCCATGGCGAACGAATCCTGTTGGTGGACGATGAAGCGGCCCTGGTCATGATCGGCACCAAGATTCTCCAGCGTCTGGGTTACACTGTCACCGGCTTCACTTCCTCTAAGGAAGCGGTGGAGACCTTTACGCGGCAACCCCAAGCGTTCGATCTCGTCATCACAGATTTGACTATGCCGGGAACGACGGGGATAGCCTTAGCGGATGCGTTGTTGGCGGTGCGGCGCGACATACCGATCATACTGAACACCGGCTACATTGAGGAATCGATTCGCGAACAGGCAAACCTGCTCGGATTTCGCGAGATTCTCGTTAAACCCTTGACGGTCCAGCTTCTGGCCGAAGCCGTCGAGCGTGTCATTGGCAAAAAGAAGTAGACGGGACGATCGGAGTTTGAAGAATGCGCCTTGAAGTGCGCCGCGGCTTTGGGTTACCTTCCGCAGCCAATGGACTCCTATGCTTCAAACCGGCCCGTTGCGAGCCATTATCGGTGGGTCATTTGCGCCCTGCTTTTCTGGGTGACCACGGCAAATTATATCGACCGCAGCGTCTTCAGCAACCTCGCGCCCACCCTGGAAAAGGAAATCGGCTGGACCCAAGGTCAATACTATTACATGGGGGTGGCGTTCACCGGGGCCTATGCCCTCAGCCTTTTGCTGACGGGACGGCTGATGGATGTCATTGGTTTGCGCTGGGGATTTGCCCTGGCCTGCGGCTTCTGGGGCCTGGCGGCCATGAGCCACGCGTTGGCCACCACGATCGCGGGTTTTTTCACCGTGCGCATCCTTCTTGCCCTGGGCGAAGGCGGCAATTTCCCGGCCGCCATCAAATGCACCGCGGAATGGTTTCCCAAACGCGAGCGCGCCCTGGCCACCGGCCTTTTCAATTCCGGTTCCAACATCGGCGGTGTTCTGGTCCCCTTTGGCCTGCCGGCAGTCGTCGCCTTGTGCGGTACGTTTTATATTGGCGGCCATGTCCTCGGCTGGCGCGGCGCATTCCTCATCACCGGCATTTTTGACATTACATGGATCATCGCCTGGCTCTCGATTTACAAAAAGCCCCAGGACCACCCCCGCGTCTCCCCGGCCGAACTGGCTCTGATCAACAGCGACCCCGCCGAACCGAGCGTCAAGATTCCGTGGCGACAATTGTTTCCGCATCGCCAGACCTGGGCCGTGGCCGCAGCCAAGTTTATGACCGACGGCTTTTGGTGGTTCTATCTTTTTGGCGCGCCCTATTTCTTTTCGGACCGCTTCGGACTGGACCTCAAGGGGCGCAGTGGCCCTGTGTCAATTATTTATATTCTGGCTTCGGTGGGCAGTATCGGCGGCGGGTGGCTTTCCGGCTATTTTATGAAAATGGGCTGGAGCGTCAATCGGGCCAGGAAAACGACCCTGTTCATTTGCGCGGCCTTCGTTCTGCCGGTGTTCTTCGCCGCCACCACCCACAATGCCTGGCTGGCGGTGGCGTTTATTGCGGTCGCCGCCTCGGCCCATCAAGCATGGTCGGCCAACGTTTACAGTCTGGCGGGGGACATGTTCCCGCGACGGATTGTCGGCTCGGTCACGGGTCTGGCCGGCTTCGCCGGATCGGTGGGTGGATTGGCGCTGTTCTTGCTCATTGCCCACGTGCGCGAGAAGGCTGAGTTGAACCATGATTTAGGCGATTACCGCTTTATTTTTCTCGCGGCCAGTCTGGCCTACGTCACCGGCGCGGTCATTGTCCACTTGCTGGCCCCCAAACTTGAACCGGTGCAATTCGACCCGGAGACAAGATTGATGGACAGGTCGGGAAAATCAGTAACACGGTAACAAGTCTTTGTCGGCGCGGCCGATGCAGGAGAACGAGCCGCCTCATTGAAAGCTGCCGGCGTCGCGGCATCGATCCCTACGCTTATGTCCCAAAGGCCCATAAACATTGGGAATTCCCGCGTTCATCCCTTTCAATACCCGGACAGTAGTGTTGTGAAATACATGCGCGCGGTCGCTCTCCAAAAAGCCGGCTGCCTCTCCTGTCGGCGCTGTGTCTTTATCTGGCGAAGCCCCGCAAAAGAACTGTACGCGATGGGACCGCCTTTTGTATGGGATGGAATCCTACCACGCAAACCCGACCGCGAATATGGGGTAAACACCCCATAGCGCTCACAGGGTTGGTCTGACCATAATGACCCAATTATATGGAATCTATGACACCTTTAAGCTTCCAGGACGATTGGTTCTCTCGGACGAGTTGGGAATTGCCCTGGACACTTCGGAGTATGCATTCCACCTTCCGTCGGTTTCTCAAAAATCTGCTTAAAACATGAAGGCTAACCTTTCCATTATAGGTGCGGCTCTTGTAATCCTCGTCTCTAAACCATTGAAATTTATATACAACAGGCTTTTTCCAATCGGATATCAGGATGAAATGGGCTTTCATTACGGAAAACAAAAAAGGAAGAGATAAGCTTCATGTCGTCGCCAGAGGGTTGAGCATCAAAAGAAAGAAAAACGAATGAACACTATCACGGAAAATGCGGGCGTGGCCGTTGCGATTGATTCCACACACTCTTCAATCAGGGAAGGACCCGTGATCATTGTGGATGACAACGCAAGTGATGCCCTGCTGGCGGAGGGGGTTATTGACGAATTGCAACCCAGGTTTCCGGTTCAAATTCTTACTTCCGGCGAGGATTTAGCAGTTTATTTGCAAGGGGAAGGCCTTTATCATGACCGCAGCCATTATCCCTATCCAGGCTTGGTTTTGCTGGATTTGAAGATGCCGAAGATGGATGGTTTCGCTGTGTTGCAATGGCTCAAAGACCACCCGGAGCATGCGGCAGTCCCAATTGTGGTGCTAAGTGGTTGTGTGGATATGCCGAGACAGGTTACCAGAGCCTACCAATTGGGCGCGCATTCCTTCTTGCCCAAGCCGGTGCAACAGGAGGACATTCAAAGTATTTTTTCGCTCTTGCGCATTTCTGTTTAGAGTGTCGACTATAATAGTCCAAGTGCAATTACGCGCGGTTTCGACTGCGCCACCCAACGGTCAAGCCGGCTGTGGTTGCAACGCTGCCGCCGATAAACATCCAGACGGCTTTGTCAGGCGGAGAACCGGTAAAAAAACGGGGAACATCCGAGTTGAAAGAGTTTGCGGCGTCGATTCCACCGATCATAAACCCGACCCCGCCAATAAGCAGGACTAGAAGAACAAATTTATTCATAATAATGAGCTTTCAATGAGTTTTTGATTTAGGCTGAGGTCGCTACATTATCTTTTCCCATTTCAAAGATTCGCTTGTGACTTGAAATATAATGGGCTAGTGCCACCCCACCGCTCATCATCAGCGAGCCCAGGACGAGCAATATTTTTACTATTGTGCATAACATGTAATTTTCCTTTGCGTTTGTTTTATGCACTGACTGACGATCCGCTTGCGCGGCAGCAAGCTGTGACCCTCATTTTTGTAGGCTTTTACTTTCAAATGTTGCTGTGTTTGTTTTAACACCTGATTCAGAGTAAATGTGGTGCCGATTTTGTGAAATGCGGTGCAACCCGAACGCGGAAGCCGGAAATAGCCGTCCTGGGTTCAACAAGTCCGGCATGGAGTTGAAGACCTTCTCTTTCAGTTTTAAGGCGGCTGTGCCGTGCGTCGCACGGTGGCGTGCATGAGTTTCGGCACAGGGCGTTGCCTTTGAATCAGCCAAAGTGACCGCCCCTCCGTCCAGTTTTAATGAGGCTGATGATGCTTCGAGGATTCTCACCAACTCCAAACCCCGGGACCCGCAGGTTAGGGGCGTCTTAGACTCTTGGATGCAATCTACGAAATGGAGGCATTCCGCTTTGAGCGGTTCCTCCTGTTTCAAATACGGCGAATATATGTCGCCATAATGGTAGGCATATTGAAATTCAGCGAATGTGTCATAGTGTGGCGGGCGTTCCACGCGCGCGTCGAATATTCGGATTTTCTCGAACGGAGCAACATCGTCATACACGATCATCCGTTTGCTTCCGACAATCGTCATTTCCCGGACCTTCCGTGGATCCAGCCAACTGCTGTGAATGATAGCCGAACGATCCTTGCCGAAGTTCAGTGACATCGAGGTCACATCCTCAATCCCCGGTGTGATATGAGCCCCGCCACAACAATTGACGCTTTCGGGGAGTTGCTGCAAGAGATGAAGGATGATCGATATATCATGCGGTGCCAGGTCCCAAGCCACGTTAATGTCTTTTTGGTACAAGCCGAGATTTAAGCGGCGTGCGCAAATATAACGGATTTCCCCCAGATCTCCCCGGTCAACAATCTCTTTGATTTTTCTGACTGCTGGGGAATAGAGAAATGTGTGGCCGACCATGAGCACGACACCTTGTTGGCGGCCAATTTCAATCAACTCCTCGCATTGGGCTGCGGACGAGGCCATCGGTTTTTCGATCATGACGTGCTTGCCGGCCAACAAGGCCGCCTTGGCCATGGGAAAATGGAATTTGACGGATGTCGCCACCACCACGGCATCCAATCCGACGTCATTGACCATGTGATCGAATTTCAACTCCCCGATGACATCGGGATATAAAACTTTGAGGCTGTTCAATCGCGCCGCGCTGACATCACACATCATTTTCAGATTGCATCCAGGCAAGGACCGAAAATTGCGAATTAGATTCGGCCCCCAATATCCGCAGCCGACGACTCCGAGATTGATTTGTTTATTCATAGTGCTTCCATATTGGGTAATTTTGCGGAACCTACGGTTCAGGAGTTTAGCAGCGCCACTTCCAGCCCGATGATTTTCACCGGCTTGGCTTTCGCCCCGGCTTTGCGTCCCATTTTAATGTCCCACACTTGTAAAAGGACCGCGGGAAGAGTCCAAAATATAATTTTGAGATCCAGGAATAGGGATTTTTTTTCAACGTAAGCCAAATCGAGTTCCATCATCTGCTCGAAAGTGGTTCTGTTTTTGCCATTGACCTGCCACAAGCCAGTCAGGCCTGGCAGCGTCTCGCATCGCCGACGGTGATTGGGCTGAAACATCTCATATTCGTAGGCCACACTGGGCCGCGGCCCAACCAGACTCATCTCGCCACGAAAAATGTTGATAAGTTGAGGCAACTCGTCCACTCCAAGGGACCGAAGCCACAAACCACCGGGGATAAGCCGCGCGTCACCGGCGCCATCGAGTTTCTTCATCGGCTGGTTGGAAACCATCAACTGATTCAAATGCTGCCGGTGTACATTCGTGTCCGCGTCCACGGTCATGGTCCGGAATTTCAGGCATTGGAACTTTTTGCCCAAGTGGCCGATGCGTTCCTGCTTGAAAAGAATGGGGCCGGGAGAAACGATTTTAACGAACACTGCGATCATCAACCACGCCGGCAGCCATAAAATCGCGCCGGTCAGGATGAAACAAATGTCAAGCATACGTTTCCATGATGGAACCCGGATGCGCGCTGTGGCGGCGCTGTCAATACGCACGAAGCTTTCGCTGGAATGGCGGTTTTCATAGATGTGATTCGTGCGTTCCCGGAGTTTGGTGATGGCGCGAAATCCAAAAGTGTTTTGGTTCTGGTAGTAACTTCTTCGTTTCATACGGCCAGAATAGGGCGATCACCCAGCGTCTGCCATGGGGTGTTCTACTTAACGGAAGTTGGGTGAGGCGAACCGCGGTAGGGTTATACCCCATAGGGTTACACCCCATAGTCAGGAACTCACTCATAACGTACTTATATGACAGTAAAAATGGATGAAACCATGCCGAGACATGATTTCAACCTACAAAGTCAACAATTCAAAATGATAAAAAAGAAAGTATGAAACACATTCCAAAAACAATACCAAGTGTTATATGTACAGCGGCATTTTGTGCCGTTGTCCTCGCTGGCGCCAGTGCCAATGCCAATGAGATTAGCGGCTCCATAGGCTTCGGCGCGATGGGGGTTACAATTGTCGGCGCAAATTTGGCGTCGGCCAGCAGCTTCACAGTGAGTGATCCGTTCATCACTACAGAAACCGGGGTTTACTCGGGTGTGCCGCTCACTACCACCATTGCATTTACCGGGTTTACGTTCAACCCGCCCGTTGCGTCGGTAACTCCGTTGTGGATGTTTGTGGCCGGGGGGCTCACTTACAGCTTTGCCGCGACTACTGACTCGAGTTTCTTCGATTCAGCTCTTGACCAATGGGATATAGGCGGAGCCGGCATGGCCATGGTCACGGGTTTCACGGCGACTCCGGGAACAT
>Ga0182024_10006712_pt1 | contig 25133 bp, 27 predicted proteins | sample P32metaG_FD_120480 | JGI IMG/M metagenome (GOLD analysis project Ga0182024, IMG submission 120480) | Permafrost microbial communities from Stordalen Mire, Sweden - P3-2 metaG (Illumina Assembly) | ecosystem: Environmental > Terrestrial > Soil > Wetlands > Permafrost | place: Sweden: Stordalen...
CGCTTGACGGTCGCCGTCGTCATCAGCGGCTCGACGCCGAGCTCGCGCAGCGTGTCGGCGACTTCTTCCATCTCGGCGGCGCGCCGCTCGCCGTGGCTCGCCATGCGTTCGAGGTTGTAAGGCACGATCTTGGCCCAATCGAGCCCCGGATAGTTGTTCTTCATCGAGCTGGCGACCTCGTCGATGACGCCCGCGCGCGCTGCGGCCAAAAAGCACTCCAGCGTCAGCGCTTCGATTCCCTTGATCATGACGCTGCGCACCATCTTGATCGCGGCCGCGGCGCCGATCTCGGCGCCGGCGATGCTGGCGCGCATGCCGAGCGTGGCCAACGTCGGCGCAATCGCCTCGGCATCGGCGCCGGCGAGCAGCATCGGCGTCTTATGCCGCGCCGGATGAATCGGCGCCAGCACAGCGGCGTCGACATAGCGGGCGCTACCGCCGAGAAGCTTGGCGGTCTGTTGCTTGCGGCCGGGCGACACCGAGTTGATGTCGAGCACGTATGGATTTCCGCCAAGATGCTGCTTGATCGACTGCGCCGCGTCCACGCTTGACGCCGCGGTGACGGCGGAGATGACGATATCCGACTCGCGTACCGCGTCCGCGGCCGAACTGGCGCAGCGCACGCCGATCGGGGCTGCGGCTTGGCGCAGCCTTTCGCCGGCGTGTTGCGGAAACAGGATGTCCCACGCCGCCATCTGCTCCACGCCCTCATCGCGAAGTCCGGCGGCGATCGCCTGGCCCGCTTCGCCGAAGCCGATAAAGGAGATGCGCGGTCGTGTATTCGGCATGGTCAAATTCCCTTGCTCGCGTCTTTCTTCGACCAATGATATGGCAGTTTTGGTGCCTAATTCGCAACGGTGCCCTGCCGACCGCGTTTTCCTCTTCGCCGGATAGTTTCATGACCGAACCCTCCTGCCGCGACCGCCTCGAACAAGCGCTTAACCGCATCGCCGATCCGAGTGGGGAGGGGGCGCGCGCCTGCCTGACCGTCTATACGGATCAGGCCCGCGCCGCAGCCGACGCCGCCGACGCGCGGGCCTCGCGCGGCGCATCGCTCGGTCCGCTCGACGGCGTCATCGTGACCATCAAGGATCTGTTCGACGTTGCCGGCGAAGTGACCCGCGCCGGCTCAAAGATTCTTGCCGAAGAGGGCAAACCGGCGGCTGCCGATGCGCCGGTGGTGCAGCGGCTGCGCGCCGCGGGCGCGGTGATCGTCGCCAAGACCAACATGACCGAGTTTGCCTTTTCCGGCATCGGCGCCAATCCGCATTTCGGCACGCCGGGCAATCCGCGCGATAGGACCCGCGTGCCTGGCGGCTCGTCCTCTGGAGCTGCCGTCGCGGTCGGCGACGGCCTATGCGACATTGCCATCGGCACCGATACCGGCGGCTCGGTGCGCGTCCCCGCGGGTTTGTGCGGTCTGGTCGGCTTCAAGCCGAGCCGGCAGCGTGTCCCTACCGCCGGCGCGTTTCCCTTAAGCCAGACGCTGGACTCGGTAGGGCCGATCGCCAACAGCGTCGAGGATTGCGTCAAGGCCGATGCCGTGATGGCCGGAGAGAGGTCTACGCCGATCGAGCCGGTCGCACTCGGCGGGCTGTCGTTCGGCGTCGCCGAGGGTATGCCGCTCGACCGCCTGGATGACACTGTTGCCGCCGCCTTCGTCTTCGCCGTTGCGCGGTTCGAACGCGCCGGTGTGCGCGTCTCCCACGAAGCCATGCCGTTGTTCGACGACATGGCCGCCATCAACGCCAAGGGCGGTATCTCGCCGCCGGAAGCCTGCGCGCTTCATCGCGACCGCATGGCGCGCCGCGCCGCCGATATCGATCCCAATGTGCGCGTGCGGATCGAACGCGGCTGTGCCGTGAGCGAAGCCGATTATGCCGACATGATGCGCGAACGCACGCGGCTCGTCCGCGCCATGGACGCGCGGCTTTCTTCGCTCGACGCGCTGTTGATGCCGACGACGTCGATCGTGGCGCCGACGATTGCGGAGGTCGCGGATACGAAAGTCTTCGCGGCGCGCAACGCGGCGGTGCTGCGCAACACCTCGATCATCAATTTCTTCGATCTATGCGCCATTTCGTTGCCGCTGCCGCCCCCTCGCGGCGCGCTGCCGGTCGGCCTCATGCTGATCGCGCGCAACGGGCAGGATCGGCGGCTGCTCGGGTTAGCCGGCGCGGTGATGCAGCTCTTTACCGCGTGATCGAGACTTGCCGCGGGGACGACGGTCCCCTAGCATTTCGCCAAATCAGGGAGGATTTACCGTGATCCGCACGCCGCTGCCGACAACCCGCCGCCTCCTGCTCGCAGGCGCCGCCGTGACCGCCGCTGCTATTGCCGCCCCTGCGATCGTGCGGGCGCAAAACGGACCCCTGAAGGTCGGCGTCCTGCTGCCGCGGTCCGGCTTTGAGGCCGGCATCGGCCAGGATTGCCAGCGGGGCGTCGCCATTGCGCCGGCGATCTTGAAATCCATGGGCTTGCCCGAGCTCGCGATCATGGATGGCGACACCGAGTCGAGCGTCGAGACGGCGCGCGCCCGGGCGGCAAAAATGATCAGCGACGGCGCGCAGCTTCTGGTCGGTGCCTTCGATTCCGGCCAGTCGCTGGCGATCGCACAGGTCGCCGAGCAGAACGGCATCCCGTTCGTCATCAATATCGCCGCCGCCCCGGAAATCACCGACCAGGGCTACAAATTCGTGTTCAGGAATTTTCCCACCGCGGGGATGATCTTAAGCGACGCCTTCACCGATCAGAAGGAGGTATTCGGCCTGGTCGGACAGGCGCCGAAGACCGTCGTCTTCATGCATGTCAACGACACGTTCGGGACGGCAATGTCCAAAGGCATCAACTTCCTGATGCCGAAATTCAACATGCCCTACACCATTGCCCAGGAGATCGCCTACGATCCGGCGGCGCACGACCTTTCCGTCGAAGTGGCGAAGGCCAAGGCGAGCAATCCCGACGCTCTCCTCCTCGTCAGCCGGCTCAACGACGCCATGCTGATCACGCGGGAATTGGTCAAGCAGCGCTGGACGCCGCAGGCGATCTTGAGCATGGGGCCGGGCTGGTATGAAGATCAGTATTTCAAGACCATGGGCAAGCTGTCCGATGGCCCGCTGAGCTTCGTCCCCTGGTACGATCCAAATAAGAAGCTGGCGCAGCAGCTCGAAGCGGAATTGGCCAAGGCCTATCCCGGTGTCAATATGAACACCAATCACGTCTACACCTTCGAGGCGCTCCTGGTCGCCGCCGACGCCTATAAGCGCGCCGGCTCGACCGATCCGAAGGCGCTGGCCGAAGCGATCCGCACCACCAACATCACCGATAATGTCAGTATCGGCGCCGGCATCCAGTTCAACGCCAAAGGCCAGAACGACAAGGTCAAGGACGGCGCGATCCAGAACCGCGGCGGCAAGCCCCTGGTGGTGGCGCCGCAAGCCGCCGCCAACGCCAAGCCAGAATGGCCGCTCAAGCCGTATCAGGACCGCGGCTGAGTCCCGTTCGGTGCCATTCGATGTTTATCTTAATGTTGCCGTCGGCGGAGTTCTGACCGGCCTGGTCTATGGCCTGATGGCGCTCGGGCTGTCGGTCATTTTCGGCGTGGTACGCGTCGTCAATTTCGCCCACGGCGAGATGATGTCGATCGCGATGTTTCTCGCGGTCGTGCTGTTTTCCGCCTTTCACCTCGATCCGCTGATCATGATGGTGCCGATCGCCGCGGTGCTGTTCGTATTCGGCTACGTGCTGCAATCGGGACTGATCAACCCCTTCATCACCCGGCCGGAGCACAGCCAGTTCCTGCTGCTGGTGGCGCTGGCGATCATCATCGTCAATGTACTCCTGATCATCTTCGGTCCCGACGCCCGCACCGTGCAGACCGCCTATGCCTTCGATAGCTTCCAGCTTGGCCCGCTGCTGGTCGACGCCACCAAAGTCTACGCCGGCGCCGCGGCGATCGTGTTCGCGGCGCTCCTGTTCGCGTTCTTCCGATTTACGCTGATCGGCACGGCGATCCGCGCTTGCGCCGACAATTACACCGGCGCGCTGGTCGTCGGACTCAACGTCAACCGGCTCTATGCGCTCACCTTCGGCATCGGCGCGGCCTGCGTCGGCGCCGCCGGCGCCATGATGACGCTGATCGTTGACGTCACGCCGATGATCGGCCCCACTTACACGCTATTGGCTTTCGTGATCGTGATAACCGGCGGCCTCGGCTCGATGCCCGGCGCGCTTCTGGGCGGCATCTTGATCGGGCTGACCGAGGCGCTGGCCGGATTGCTGTTTACGCCGTCGGCCAAGAGCATGTTTGCCTTCGGTATCCTGGTGCTGGTCCTGCTGTTCCGGCCGCAGGGCATCCTCGGCAAGAGGCCGGCCTGATGTCTACCTTCGCCGCGCGTCTCACCGCCGACGTGTCGCGCCGGACCATGCTCTGGCTCGGCGCGCTCTTTGCGGCGCTCGTCGTCGCGCCATGGGTCGTAAACGATTATTTCGTCACGGTCCTCATTCTCATTCTCTATCTCGCTTTTACCGGCCAAGCCTGGAACATCATGATGGGCTTCACCGGCCAGTTGTCGCTCGGCCATGCCATCTATGCCGGGCTGGGCGCCTATGTCGCGGCGGCGCTGTTCACGCGCTACGGCGTCGCGCCGTGGTTCGGCCTGCTCGCCGCCATGCCGGTCGCCGCCGCCTGCGGCGCGGTGATTGGCTTTCTCGCTTTTCGCTTCGGCGTAACCGGCGTCTATTTCGCTATCCTCACCATCGCCTTTGCCGAATTCGCTCGCATCGGCTTCGATCATCTCGACATCGTCAACGCTGCAGCAGGCTTGTTCCTGCCGGTTGCTCAATACGCGCATAACGATTTGTGGCGGCTGCGCGGCAGTCCGACGATGTTCTATTACGTGATCCTCGCCGCTACGATTGCCGCGTTCGTCCTTTGCCGCCTTTTGATCACGAGCCGCATCGGTTATTTCTGGCTTGCCATTCGCGAGGACGAGGAAGCCGCCCGCGCCGTCGGCATCGATACGTTCCGTTACAAGATGTACGCAGTGACGATCTCGGCGGCGGTGACTTCGTTTGCGGGCGTGTTCTATGCGTTCTTCTACAACAATCTTTTCCCCGAGCAGGTATTCAATATTTCGCAGTCGATCCAGATGATTCTCGGACCCGTCATCGGCGGCGTCGGCACGCTGTTCGGTCCGATCCTCGGCGCTTTCGTGCTCACCAGTCTCGCCGAATCGCTCAATTCGGCTTTGACCGCGATGGGCCTCGATCTGCCCGGCGCAGAGCAGGTTTTCTACGGCGTGTGCCTCCTTGTCGTGGTCGCGGCGCTGCCCGAGGGCATTTGGCCGTGGCTTGCGCAACGGTTTGGCATCAAGGACGCCGCGTCATGACCGCGCTCTTATCGCTCACCGCGGTCAGCAAGCGGTTTCGCGGCTTGGTCGCCGTCGACCGTGTCAGCTTCGACGTCGCCGAGGGCGCGCTGTTCGCCGTGATCGGTCCGAACGGCGCCGGCAAGACCACGCTGTTCAACATGATTGCCGGCGCGACGATCCCGGACGACGGCGCCATCGTCTTTGCCGGCGAGCCGATCGGCGGCCTGCCGGCCGACGCAGTATGCCGGCGCGGCGTCGCCCGTACATTTCAGCTGGTGCGGCCGTTTCCCGCGCTGAGCGTCGAGGACAATGTCGTCGTCGGTGCGCTTCTGCACCGGCGCAGCGTCGACGCGGCGCGCGATCACGCCCGGGAATTGCTGCGGCGGCTCGATCTGTTTGACAAGCGCCGCCGGCGCGCCGCCACCTTGACGCTGCCGGACCGCAAGCGCCTGGAAGTCGCCCGCGCGCTCGCAACCGGGCCGCGGCTTTTGCTGCTCGACGAAGTCATGGCGGGGCTGCGGCCGACCGAGACCGACCGCATGGTGGCGACCTTGCGCGAGCTCAACCGCGAGACCGGCGTGACAATTCTTCTCATCGAGCACGTCATGCGCGCGGTGATGGCGCTCGCCTCGCGCGTTCTGGTGCTCGATCACGGGGTGGCGATCGCCGAAGGCGCGCCGGAAGCGATCGTGCGCGATCCCGCGGTGGTGCAGTCCTATCTCGGCGCGGAGACCGCGTGATGCTCACCGTCGAAAACCTCGACGTGTTCTATGGGGATGTCCAGGCGCTTGATGGCGTGTCGCTTGAAATAGAGGAGGGCGCGATCGTCGCCATCATTGGCGCCAATGGTGCCGGCAAGACGACGCTCATTCGCGCCCTTGCCGGCATGCAGCGCAACTTGCGCGGCCGGGTTACCTTTCGTGGCACCGATATATCCGGCTGGCCGAGCCATCGCGTCTGCAATCTCGGCATCGGCCAAGTGGCGGAGGGGCGCCAGGTGTTTCCGACGCTGTCGGTGGAAGAGAATCTCGACGTCGGCGCCATGCTGCCGCGCGCTCGCTCCGCTCGGATGAAGAACCGCGACCGTGCCTTCGCGCTGTTTCCCAGATTGGCCGAGCGGGCGCGCCAGGCGGCTGGCACGCTGTCCGGCGGTGAGCAGCAAATGCTGGCGATCGCCCGCTGCCTGATGGGCGCGCCGCAGCTCATCATGTTCGACGAGCCGTCACTCGGCTTGGCGCCGGCGATCGCGCGCAACGTGCTCGATACCATCGGAGTGCTCAACCGCGAAGGCATCACCTGTGTCGTCGTCGAGCAAAATGTGGCGCTATCGCTGAAGCTCGCGAGCCGCGCCTACGTGTTGGAAAACGGCCGCGTGACATTGACCGGTACCGGCGCCGAACTGCTGGCCGATGATCGCGTGCGCAGCGCCTATCTTGGATTATGAAAAGCCGATTAGTGCGCCGGCCGGCGGAGGCGATCCATCAGCGTCGACAAGGCGGCTACCCGCGCGCTCAACGGCGCCATCGGAAAGGCCTGGCGCAGGCGATTGTATACGTCCGCTGCGGTCGGCGCTTCGATATCGGCAAGGGCTGCCGCCATGGCGCGGGCCATATCGACTTCGGGCCGTCCGCTCAAGGGAGCCGGCACCAGCGCAACGTCGCCGAACGGCATCGGTGGTTGAATGCGTAAGGTGATACGGCGGGCGCCCATGACAAGCTCCAATCAGAGTATGCTGGCATCCTAACGCGCCAAATTTACCCAAGTTCCACCGAATCAGGTCGTTGGCGGCGCTGGCTTTATGGGCTCTGTATTGTGACGGCTCGTTGACGTGGCGCAAACGCCGGCCGCCGCCCGGATCGATCAAATCGAAACCCGGACATGGGTTTAGTCGGATGACGCTATGGGAAAGCCGCGTTGCGGCTAGCTGAGCGGCTGCCCGATCGTCACGTTGAGCTTGCCGACGCCTTCGACCTCACACTCGATCTTGTCGCCGGCGACAGTGGCGGCGACGCCGGACGGCGTGCCGGTCATGATGATATCGCCCGGCGCCAGCTCGACCATCTCGGATAGTTTCGAGATGATCTCCGGTACGTTCCAAATCATCTGATTGAGATCGCCGTCCTGGCGCACTTTGCCATTGACCTTGAGCGTGATGCGGCCCTTCGACGGATGGCCCGTCTCGGCCGCCGGCTTGATCGGTCCACAGGGCGCCGAATGGTCGAACGCCTTGCCGACTTCCCACGGACGCTTGATATCGCGGGAGGCGATTTGCAGATCGCGGCGCGTGAGATCGATGCCGACGCCATAGCCGTAAATGCAATCGAGCGCCTTCTCCGGCTTGATGTTGCGGCCGCCGCTCTTGAGCGCGACGACAAGCTCGACCTCGTGGTGCATGTCCTTGGTCAACGACGGATAGGGCGCCGTGCCGCCGTCCGGCACGATGGCGTCGGCTGGCTTGGCGAAGAAAAACGGCGGTTCGCGCACATCGTTGCCCATCTCCTTGATGTGCTCTACGTAATTGCGGCCGACGCACCACAGCCGGCGTACCGGGAAAAATTTGTCGCTGCCGGCGACCGGGATCGCAGCCTGCGGCGGCTGCGGGATGACGTAGTTTTTAGCGTCGGTGCTCATGATTGCGTCTGCTATTGGAGAGAAGAACGCGCGGGCTTATCGCTTACGCACCATCGCGTCAATCTGACATTCCACTGACGATATTTAGGCCGATGAAGCGATGGCGGCGATCGGCTCGAGGGGCGGCGACGACTGCTCGCGCAGCTGCAGCCGATAGAACGAAGCGTAACGGCCGCCCTTGCGCAGCAACTCGTCGTGCCGGCCGGACTCGACGACGAGCCCATTCTCGACCACGAGAATGCAGTCAGCGTGCATGATCGTCGAGAGACGGTGGGCGATCACCAGCGTGGTGCGCCCCTTGCAGAGCTCGGCGATCGCCTCCTGCACGTTGCGTTCGGATTCCGAATCGAGTGACGCCGTCGCCTCGTCGAGCAGAATGATCGGGGAATCCTTGATCAGCGCGCGGGCAATCGCGATGCGCTGGCGCTGGCCGCCGGAAAGCTGCATGCCGTGCTCGCCGACCTGCGTATCGTAGCCGGCCGGGAAGCTCATGATGAAATCGTGCGCGTGGGCTGCCTTGGCGGCGGCGACGATGGCGGCGTCGCCGGCGTCGAGCATGCCGAGTGCGATGTTCTCGCGGATCGTGCCGCGAAACAGGTTAACGATCTGGCCGACATGGGCGATGTTCTGACGCAGCGAGCCGCGCGACACCGCGGCGATATTCTGGCCGTCGACCAGTATCTGGCCGGAGCCGACGTCATAGAAGCGCAGCAGGAGATTGAGCACGGTCGACTTGCCGCCGCCCGAGGGGCCGACCAGCGCCGTGAGCTTGCCCGGCTGGGCGACGAAACTCATGCCGCGCAGCACCGGGGTATCGCCGCGGTAGGCGAAATTCACATCGTCGAATTCGATACGCGCGGTCGTCAAACGCAGCGGCGGCAAGTGATTGTCGTTCGGCTCGCCCGGCGGGCTGTCGATGATCTCGTAAAGAATGCGCACGCCGACGAGACTATTGTTGAGGTCGATGTTGAGCCGGGCCAGCCGCTTGGCCGGCTCGTAGGCGAGCAGGAACGCCGCCATGAAGGAGACGAACTCGCCCGGCGTCGCACCGGTTTCGATGACGCGATAGCCGCCGTAGATGGTCGCCAACGCCACGGTGAAGCCGCCGAGCATTTCCATCACCGGACTGGCGCGGTTGGCGACGCGGGCCATCTTGTTCGATTCGTGCTGCACCTCGGCGACGCTTTTATCGAGCCGCCGCCGCATCTCGTCTTCCAGCGCGAAGGCCTTGACCATGCGCATGCCTTGCAGCGCTTCCTGCATGGTCTCGATGATGCGGGTGCCCCCGGTGAATTGCATGCGCGCGATGCCGCGCACCCGCCGGATCAGCTTGCGCAGGAAAAAGAACGCCGGCGGCGCCATGATGAAGCCGCCCAGCGCCATGATCGGATCCTGGATCACCATCACGATCGTCAGGCCGATGAGCGACATCAGATCGCGGCCGATGGCGGTGATGAGGAGATTGATGACCTGACTGACGGCCGCGGCGCCGGTGGTCAGTCGCGCGATGAACTCGGACGAATGGCGGTCGGCGAAAAAGTCGATGTCCTCGTGCAGCAGCTTGTCGAACAGCCGCCGCTGATTATTGGCGATGATGCTGTTGCCGATCGACGACAGCAGCACCGCGGAACCGTAGGTGGCAAAGCCCTTGGCGGCGAAGATCACCATGGCGATCAGGCCGATGACGACGATGCCGTGAAAATTGTGACTGACGTAGGCCTCGTTGGTCATGGTGCCGAGCAGATAGGCGGTCAGCGCCGTGGCGGCGGCGGCAATGCCCATCAGCACAAAGGCAATGACGTATTGCGGCCAGTGCTCGAGCGCCTCGTCGAGCAGCAGACGGCGGACCAGCGTGACGGTCTTATAATCGTCCGAGAAATCGGCCGTGACGGCTTTCATGCTGCCCCGTTCTGCCCGCTAACGCCGCTTAGAGCAATGCCCCTCGACGGCCGGGCCTGCGTCGCGTTATCGGAACCGGTTTGACGCAAAACAGTGGGGACCATTCCGGTCGGAACCATTGCACTCTTCATCCGGCCGTTCCATCGTAGCGAAACTCTCGGAGATCGAATGTCCACCGCCCCTGTCGCTTATTTCGATGCCAGTTTTCCCGGCGCCACTCAAGTCGTTCGCGTCACCAATCTGCACGAGGCCAAGATATTCGCGCGCCGGTGGGTGATCAGGGATAAAGATCCCGCTTTAAAGATGCTGCTTCGGCACATCGAGAAGGTCAACAGCTCGGCGACCGCCGACAGCGCCATTCGCCAGTTGAAGCAAGCGCTTGCGTGCCGGGGACTGTTGGTTACGGCAAGTCCATCGCATGAGGGTGCGCCGCGCGATGAATAAAAAAACCGCCCCCGAGGGGGCGGCTCCGATCGGTCGCTTTGTCGGCGAACAATCAATTCAGAGTTCAAGTCGCCTGGATGTTGCCGACGGCGATCTTGCCGGTGCGGCGGTCTTCCTGGGTATCGAAGGCGACCTTCTGGCCTTCGACCAGCCCGCGCATTCCGGCGCGCTCGAGCGCAGTTGCGTGGACGAAAACGTCCTTGCCGCCGTCGTCCGGCTGAATGAAGCCGAAGCCTTTTTGGTCGTTGTAGAATTTCACGGTGCCCGTATTCATCAAGATTTCCTTTCGCTGAGTCAGGTGCACTTGAGCGACAGACGCGCGATTGCGTGTCTTGCAGCTCGTTCCGTCGATGTTTGGAGGGTCTGAACGTGCGCCTGGCAGTCAGCGAAGGCGATACGGCCCGATTGTCCGGCCAAAAGTCGATTACAACAGTTAGCGGATAAGCGAGGCCTTTACAAGGCCGAGTCAGGCGGGAAGGGCCGCCTGCGTGCCAAGCCGGCTGCGCAATTCGCGAAACGAAATGAGCCGCCGCGCGGTTTCATCCCACAGCACGAGGCGCACGCATGCCAGACTTTGCCCCAGCGTGAGCCGGCCGACATTCGCCAGATCGGGGTGCTGACGCAGCGCCAGCGGCAGCCGGTAGAACGGAATTCGGCTGCACAAATGATGGATATGATGCACGCCGATATTGGCCGTGAACCAGCGCAGCACGCCCGGCAAATCGTAATGCGAGCTGCCATGGAGGGCCGCAATCGGCAGGTTCCAATTCCCGTTATCCGACCAGATAGTATGCTCGAATTGGTGCTGCACGTAGAACAGCCACACGCCGATCGCTCCGGCGATCAGCGCGATCGGCAGATGCAACAGCAGGAACGGCCACACGCCGATCCACCACATCATGCCGGCGACGATGAGGGCGATCGCGCCATTGGTCGCCATGGTGCTGATCCACGGCGTCCAACCGTCCCGCATCAGGCCCAACGGCAGCCGATGGCGCAGGATGAACAGATAAATCGGACCGACGCCGAACATGACGAACGGATTGCGGTAGAGCCGATAAGCGAGCCGGCGCCAGCGCGATAGTGCCAGATATTCGCGCACGGTGAGCGTGTCGACGTCGCCGATGCCGCGGCGGTCGAGATTGCCGGACGTGGCATGATGGATGCCGTGGGTGTGTCGCCAGAAATCATAGGGGGTCAGCGTCAGGACGCCGATCACGCGACCGACCCAATCGTTCGCCGATCGATGGCGAAAAAACGAGCCGTGGCCGCAATCGTGCTGGATCATGAACAGGCGGACGAGAAAACCGGCGGTAGGGATCGCCAGCAGCAAATAAAGCCCGTAGCCGAGATGATACGCCAACCACATTGATAGCCACAGCAGAACGAACGGCACGATCGTGATCAGAATTTCGAGGATGCTGCGTGCGTTATTCGGTTCGCGAAAGCGCGCCAGACTGCGGGTTAAAGCGCGCAGGTCGGTCGCTTCAGGGCCGGCATTGGGTTTCGGTTCGTCGTCCAAAAAATTCTCTCCGTGATGATCGTGGAAGCCAGGCCGGCGACAGAGGCCGCCGCCGTTTGCCGGGAATTTTTCACAGGAAGGCGTCTTTTTTGTGCCGGACGCCAAACAGAGCCAACCGGCGGAGCCACCATCGCCCTACACCGTGCGCTCCTCCCATAACACGGATCGGCGCCGGTGTCCTCCTAATTCGGCAATGGCCGCCGTCGGGCTGGCAATAGGGCGCTTTGTGCTTATATCTGTGACATCCTTTCGCATGATGTTTCGGTCTTTTCAGAGGGGCCGCTGATGGTCGAATTTGATTATGGTGCCGCGGCCGAGCTGTTTTCGACGCGCAAGCGGATGGCGAGGCGGCAGGCGTTCGGCTACAAGCGATTTTCGCAAGCCTCGGATGCCATCCGTTTCGCCATGGAAGACTTGCCGGCGGAATCGCTGCTCGGCGCGTATCTCGAAGTCGACGAGCAAAGGTATGGTGTCGACGATATCCGTCGTTTGTATGAAAGCGCCGAGTTTCCTTTGGCGCGGTGCGCGCGATCGTGACCGACAAGACGATCGATCTCGACCGGCGTCGCGGCGTGGCCGCACAGAAAGCCACCGAGCTTCGCCGTCTTCTGGCGGACGTTGAGGCGAACGAGAGCACGTTGCGACTGCGGCAGGACGAATTGGAAGCCCACTTGCTGGCAGCGCCGGCGGCGAACTGGCACGAAGCCGCCGAGAAAGCGCGCTATCTTCTAAAACTGTTTGCGGCCACGTTGGTGGCACAGGATCCGCGGCGTCAGATGCTGATCGCGGCGGTCCTTGACGACTTCAAGCGTCTCGCAAACGAAGACTAGCACTTGCTTCAGCCGGCGCTGCGATCCAGCATTTTCGCAAGCCTTCGGCATCCCGAGCCCACCAATAATTTGCTTCTGCATTGTGGCCAGAGACGTGGAAACGCTTGAGGTGCTTTTTAACCGCCGCCAAGGCTTCCTCGCGCGTGGTGTAACCGTGACCGACTTCGGTCGCCGCCGCGGAGACCGTACTTTTTAATTCAAGAACTTTGAACATTATCGGCTTCCTCGATGCCGCCGTCGTCAATCGCGATTGAAACTCGATTTTTCCGGAAGCACCAAATCACTTTCCGAAACCACGCGCTCGTGCGCTTCGCTCTTGCTTTTGATCCGGTACCGCATGCTGCCATCCTCGGCCGCCCGCAGGCCGACGATTTCATAGGACCCGTTTGCCGCGGAACGAAAAGTTGAGGGAACCAGATCGACCGTTTGCCCAACCTTGAATTTATGGCTGTCGTCAGTCATCGCAAATTCTCCCGGACGCCGCCCGCGCCTGCGCTTGTCCATTGCACGCAACGCACAAACGGTCGGAGCCATTGCCGAGCTACCGGTGCCCATTCGCAACCGGGCGGCGCGCCGAGCAAGCAGCGCATAGCCGGCCGATGATTCGGCCGTGGCGCGCTTCATCCACAGCGTGTTGTGCGCGCATTGGCTCGCAAGGGCAATGCCGACGCGACAGCTTTGGGCTGCGCGGCGGGCTGTTTTCTGGTCAAGACGGAGTTTGCTACTGATACAATAGGACTTTCCGCCCCGACGTCGGGATGAAGGGCTATGCGCGGCGGTCGGCGACCCGTGCCGTTTCCGGTGCGCCGCCATATTCGCTCGCCAATTGCAGTTGGCTGATCGAGCGGCGCGTTATGAGCTCGCGCTCCCAGTCGAGCGCGTGCGCGACGATGATGGAAAGATCGTCCAAACGCGGTTGCCAGCCCAACGTGGTACGAATGCGCTCGCTGCCGGCAACGATCCGTGCTGGGTCGCCCTCGCGCCGCGGCGCGTATTCGACCTTGAAGTCGACGCCCGAAATCCGTTTCACTGTGTCGATCACTTCAAGAACCGAGAAACCGTGGCGGTAGCCGCAATTGAGGGTCAGCGAGGCGCCACCGGAACGCAAGTGGCGCAATGCGTCCGCATGCGCGCGTGTCAGATCACTGACATGGATGTAGTCGCGGATGCAGGTGCCATCGGGGGTCGGGTAATCGGTGCCAAAGACGTCGAGCTTTCCCCGCAAGCCCAACGCCGCTTCGGCCGCAACCTTGATCAGGTGCGTGGCCTTGGGGCTTGATTGGCCGATGCGGCCGCGCGGATCGGCGCCGGCGACGTTGAAATAGCGCAAGCTCACGTGGGTGAGATCGTGCGCGCGGCTGGTGTCGCGCAGCATGATTTCGGTCATCAGCTTCGACCACCCATAAGGCGAAATCGGCAGTGTCGGCGCATCCTCCGCAACCGGAATGGCGGCCGGGTTGCCATAAACCGCAGCCGTCGAGGAAAAGATGAAATGGCGCACGCGGCCGGCGATCGCGCATTCGATCAGCGTGCGGGAATTGGCGGTGTTGTTGCGGTAATAGCCGAGCGGGTCGCGCACCGAATCCGGCACCACGATCGACGCGGCGAAGTGGATGATGGCGTCGACGCCTTGCTCGCGGATGAGCCGCGACACCAGCACCTGATCGCCGGTCTCGCCGACGATGAGCGGCACCCCGGCGGGAACAGCCCAGCGGTGCCCGGTCGAAAGATTGTCGAGGACAACGACGCGTTCGCCGGCGTCGACCAGGTCGTGCACCATTTGGCTGCCGATATAGCCCGCGCCGCCGGTGACCAGGACCGCCATTTTGTCCGACTCGTTTCGCTCGTTTTCCTTTCTTGGCCCTACGCCGATTTCACGAATGTTCTGCTAAGCGGCCGGATAGGTCGGCCGCACGGCAGCCAAGGCGCGGCGGGTTGCGGCCAGGACCTGGTCGGGAGCGATGTCGCGCATGCAGCGGTGATGGACGAGACGGCAAACCGGCTTATGGCAGGGCCGGCAGGAGAGCTCGGTCGTCGTTTCGACAGTCCCGGCCAACGGGTTCAGCGGCGCCCAGTGCCACGGGCTGGTCGGCCCGAATATCCCGACCGAGGGCGTCCCGAGCGCCGCGGCGACGTGGAGGAGGCCCGAATCGTTCGAGACCGCCGCACTGGCGGCGGCAAGCGCCAGGACGGCATCGCGCAGATCGTGGCCGGTCAGATCGCGTGCCGCAGTATCGCCGACGATCTCGGCGGCGAGGGGCTTTTCGTCGGGCCCGCCCAGAACCCAGACCGCGAGGCCGTCGGCTATTAGGCGACGAGAAAGCGCGGCATAGGCACCACTCGGCCAGCGTTTCGAAGGTCCGACCGCACCCGGCGCTAGCGCCACAATCGGCCGATTATCACTATTCAGCCCCCGCTTTTCGCGCCAAGCCTCCACCTCCTGGCGGGACACTATAAGCTCCGGTAACGGCCACTCCGGCGGCAATTTTGCGCCGGCCGGCAACGCCAGGGCCGAGCAGCGGTCGACCATGCGCGGCAGTACGCGCTCGCCGAAGCGGACATCGTTGAGGAGGACAAAGCGCGCCTCGCCGGCAAAACCGGTCCGTTCGGGAATGCCGGCAAAAAACGGCGCCAGCGTCGATTTCCACGTTCGCGGCATGACCAGCGCCAAGCCATAGTCCTCGCGTTTGAGGCGCTTTGCCAAGGCGAGCTGCTCTTTCAGCGCCAGACGGCTGCGCGGCAGGTCGGCGACGATGGCTTGTCGCAGGCCGGGCATGTAATCGGCGAGCGGCGCACATAACGTCGTCGCCAGCATGTCGACCGGGCGCCGCGGATAGCGCGCGTTGAGGAGCTTGACGACTGAATGGCAGCGCACGAAGTCGCCGATCCACATATAGGGGACGATGAGGATGGCACTGTGTTCTAAGCTATTTTTTGAATTAAGGTTCATTACTACGCCGTGCGGGCTCACGATTTTACTTCGCGCCGCAGCGGCTCGGCCGGCGGCGGCGACCAGTCTTGCGCTTGTTCATAGCGCTTGGCGTAGCGGTAAAACGTGCCCTCGAAATTGCCGACGGCAATGACGAAGCCGGCCCAGCCGTCGATAAATCCGCGTTTGAAAATGTAGTGCTTCAGGAAAGCCCAGCAGCCGTGACCCAGCGCGCTCGCCATTGAGACGCGCTTGCCGGCAAGCTTGGCGGCTCCCAGCGACGAATAGCGGTTGGCTTTGCGCAAAACCTCGTCAAGATCGCGAAAGGGGAACTGCCAGATTTCATTGCGCAAAGTGCCCAGGGGCTTGCCGGTGAGGAGTTCATAGCCCTCATGCACCGGCTCCAGCGTGTAGCGCATGCTGCCTTTGCGGAAGAGCTGCGGTTGGCGGAAATTCGGATACCAGCCCGAACCCCTGATCCAACGGCCCATCATGAAACTGTGGCGCGGCACCCGATAAACGTCGGAGGCCGGCACGCCGGCGAGCAGGCTCAGAATCTCGTTGCGGACAGTCGCGGTGCAGCGCTCGTCGGCGTCCAGGCTGAAGATCCAATCGCAACGGCAGGCTTCGATGGCGCGATTGCGCAGATCGCCAAAGCCGTTGAAAGGCACCTGGACGACGCGCGCGCCCAGCGTGGCGGCAATCTCGGCCGTGCCGTCGCTGCTGCCGGAATCAATGACGACGATTTCGTCTGCCCACAGCACGCTTTCGGCCGCGGCTTTGACCTTCTCGGCTTCGTTAAAGGCCACGATATAGGCGGAGATCGTCTGCATGATCGGATGGGCAGTATATCCGCCATCGGCGGCGCTTTGCGAATTGGCCGGGTTTTCCCCAGCCGCCCCTATAAATGAATATTAATTCACTTATTAAACGCATCTGGCGTCAAGTGTTGCCGAACGCGCGATAGTGGGGCAAAGGTGCGGCGGGGTCGGGACGGGCCGATCCTCTCCTCAAACCGGTCTTTGCGGTCGATGCTATTGGTCACCGGCGGGGCCGGTTTTATCGGGTCGAATGTCGTCGCGAGCCTCAACGAGGCCGGACGCGCGGACATTGCGGTCAATGACGTGCTCGGCAACGACGGCAAGTGGCGCAACCTCGCGAGCCGTCAGATCGCCGACTTCGTCCCACCGGCCGAACTTGAGCGCTGGCTGGAAGGCCGCAAGCTCGATGCGGTCATCCATCTCGGCGCCATATCCGCCACTACCGCGACCGACGGCGATGCCATCATGGAGAATAATTTCCGGCTGTCGCTCCGGCTGCTCGACTGGTGCACCGCGGCGCGCACGCCGTTCATCTATGCCTCTTCGGCCGCAACCTATGGCGACGGCGAGCAAGGTTATGCCGACGACTGGTCGAACGGCGCGCTCAAACGGCTCAAGCCGATGAATCTTTACGGCTGGAGCAAGCACTTGTTCGACCTCGCTATGGCCGAGCGCGTCCGCCGCAAGGAGCCGCTGCCGCCGCAATGGGTTGGATTGAAATTCTTCAATGTCTTCGGTCCCAACGAGCATCACAAAGGCGAGATGATGAGCCTCGTCGCCAAACGATTCGACGAGGCCAAGGCCGGCGAGCCGATCCGCCTGTTCAAGTCGCATCGTCCCGGCGTGGCCGACGGCGAGCAAAAGCGCGACTTCATCTATGTCGACGATGCGATTGCGGTGGTGCGCTGGCTGATGGAGACTCCGAGCGTCTCCGGCATTTACAATGTCGGCACCGGCCAGGCGCGCAGCTTCCGCGATCTGATGACGGCGATGTTCGCCGCGCTGGGCCGTCCGCCCGCGATCGAATATATCGACATGCCGGTCACGCTCCGCGACAGCTATCAATATTTTACCCAAGCGGAGACCGCCAATCTGCGGCGCGCCGGCTATAATGCCGACTTCACCCCGCTCGAAGCGGCGGTAAAGCGCTATGTGAATTGCTATCTCGACCGTGCCGACCGCTATCGTTGAGCACCGGTCACGGGGAGTGAGCGCGACAGCAGCCATGTTCGATTTCGAAGAAGCTCTCAAGCTCGTCGCCAAGCAGACCGTGCTCTGCGTCGGCGATCTCATGCTCGACGATTTCGTCTATGGCGAAGTCACGCGCATCTCGCCGGAGGCGCCGACCCCGGTGCTCGCGGTGGCGCGGAGCGAAATCGAGATCGGCGGTGCCGGCAATGTGGCGCGCAATATCGCGGCGCTCGGCGCGCAGTGCATTTTCGTCGGTCTTACCGGCAAGGACGAGGCGTCGCGGACTTTGGCTGATGCCTTCGCCAAGCTCAAAGGTGCGGTCGTTCCCCATCTCGTCGTCGAACCGGGGCGGCACACCACCCGCAAGGTGCGCTTCGTGTCCGAACATCATTCGGCGCATCTGATGCGGGCGGACTGGGAAACCGCCCACCCGGCGAGCGCCGCGAGCGAGACCGCGCTCATCGCACATGCCGAAGCGGCGCTCCCGCACTGCGGTGCAGTGGTGCTGTCGGATTATGCCAAGGGCGTGCTGACGCCGCGCGTCATCCGCGCCATCATCGACCGCGCGCGGCAGCTCGGCAAACCGGTGGTGGTCGATCCCAAGGGCCATGATTACAGCATCTATCGCGGCGCGACGCTGATCACGCCGAACCGCGCCGAATTGGGCGCCGCCGTGCACCGGCCGGTGGCGAGCGAGGCCGAGATCGGCAAGGCGGCCGCCGAGCTTGCGCGCATCGTCGGAAGCGAAGCCGTGCTGGTCACGCGCAGCGAGGAGGGCATGACGCTGCACGTCGACGGTCAGGCGCCGCTGCACATTCCCGCTTATCCGGTGAAGGTGCGCGACGTATCGGGCGCCGGCGATACCGTCGCCGCCGTGATGGCGGTGTTGCTGGCGATGGGGGCGCCGTTCGATTCCGCCATGCGCGCCGCCAACGCCGCCGCCGCCGTCGTCGTCGGTAAGCGCGGCACGTCGACGGTCACGCTCGCGGAATTGCGCCACCGCATCCTGCCGGCCGCCTCGCTCGCGCCGGGAGACAAGATCGTGTTCGACTGGTCGATGCTCGACGAGCGGCTATCCGAGTGGCGCCGCCACGGTCTGCGCGTCGGCTTTACCAATGGCTGCTTCGATCTGCTCCACAGCGGTCATGTCAAATTGCTGGCCGAGGCCCGCGCGGCCTGCGACCGGCTGGTGGTCGGTCTCAACAGCGACGCTTCGGTTCGGCGCCTCAAGGGCGAAGCCCGGCCGATCAATCGGGCCGAAGGCCGCGCGGAGGTGCTCGCCGCGCTCGAAGCCGTCGATCTTGTGGTGGTCTTTGAAGACGATACGCCGCTGGAATTGATCAAGCGCATCCGCCCGGCTGTGCTCGTGAAGGGTGCCGACTGGACGCACGAAAATGTTGTCGGTCACGATGTCGTCGAGGAAGCAGGCGGGACGGTGATACTGGTCGGTTTGGTGCCCGGCCACTCGACCACCGCGATGCTTAAGCGGGCCCAGCCGGCAAAACAGATCGCCGAGGATTGACCGATGCGGACGGTGTTTCCCTGGCAGGTCGAGAACGAGCTCAAGGCCGCGTTCTTCGGTCCCTTGCGGACGGGCTTTTTCGTCGAAATCGGAGCCAATCAGCCGCAGCAAGGCTCGCAAAGCTGGCAGTTCGAAGAGGCCGGTTGGCGCGGCGTGCTGGTTGAGCCGCAGCCGGACCTGGCGGAACGCTTGCGCCAGTCGCGACGCGCTCATGTCGTCGCCGCGGCTTGCTCGTCGCCGGCCAATGCAGGCAGGACGATGACGTTGCACGTTCTCGGGCCACACTCTTCGCTCAATCGCGAACTTGCCGTCACGGGTGTGGTGGCGCGGTCGACCATCGAAGTCCCGGTGCGGACGCTCGACGAGATTCTCGAGCAGGTCGGCGCGCCGGCGCCGATCGATTTTGTCTCGATCGACGTCGAAGGCCATGAAGTCGAGGTGCTGTCCGGTTTCGATCTGGCGCGCTGGCGCCCGCGGCTCGTTCTGGTCGAGGATCATGTCACCAGTCTCGCCACCCACCGCTGTCTGACGCGCGCCGGTTACCGGCTGATCCGGCGCACCGGACCCAACGGCTGGTACGTGCCGATGGCGGGCGCGCCGCGGGTCGGTCTGGGCTGGTGGCAGATCGCGCGCAAATATTACTTTGCGCTGCCGATCCGTATGCTGCGCGATCGCAAGCGCCGGCTGCGCGACCGGTTGCGGCAATGGCATGCACCCCGCGCCGTCGCAGCGCTTCGGGCGGGCGACTAATCGTGAGCGGCGCTGCGCTCATCTCCGTCATCGTCACCACCTATAACCGCGAGGATGCGCTCGATGCAGCGCTGCGCGCGCTCGCGCATCAGTCGGACCGTAATTTCGAGGTCATCATCGCCGACGACGGCTCGCGGCAGGAAACCGCACACATTGTTGAAAACTGGAAGGCGCGGCTGCCGTTGCCGCTCAAGCACATCCGGCATGAGCATCGGGGTTTCCGCGGCGGCGAGATCCGCAATCGCGGCATTCGCGCCAGCGCCGGCGAGATTTGTGTCTTCCTCGACGGCGATTGCCTGGCGCCGGCCGATTTTATCGCCGCGCATCGCCGGCTCGCCGAGCCGGGCTGGTTCGTCACGGGCAACCGCATTCTGCTGTCTCCGGAACTGACCGCCGCGGTGCTTGCTCGCGGTCTCGAGGCGGAGCAATGGAATTTAGCCGCGTTATTGCAGCAGCGGCTGCGCGGCGGCATCAATCGGCTCTTCCCGACGCTGCGGCTGCCGCTCGGGCCATTGCGCAAGCTGAACAGCGGAAGCTGGGAGGGCGCGCAAACCTGCAATCTCGCGGTAGCGCGAGCCGACCTCGATCGCATCGATGGCTTTGATTGTAATTACACCGGCTGGGGCCTGGAGGATTCCGACCTCGTGGTGCGTCTACTTCACGCCGGCGTGCGGCGCAAGGACGGCCGGTTCGCGACCGGCGTATTGCATTTGTGGCACCCGCCGAACGACCGAGCGCAGTTCCTTGTAAACCAAGCCAGGCTCGACGAGGTCATCGGCGGTAGCCGCGTGCGCGCCTCGCGCGGGCTGTCCACGCTGAGCGCCGCCGCGCCCGTGCGCGGCAATGCATCGGTGGCGCAACCATGAAGCCGCTGCGCTTGCCGGAAAATCCGCGCGTGCTCGTCGTGGCGCTGCGACGGCTCGGCGACGTGCTGTTGACCACGCCGCTTATTCGCAGCGTCAAGCGGGCGTTTCCGCAAGCTTCGATCGACGCGCTGGTCTTTGCCGGAACCGAGGGAATTCTGACTGGGAATCCCGATCTTGCGAAAGTCCTCACGCTGCCGCAGCATCCGCGCGCAGGCGACACGCTCGCTTTGATGGCGCGGCTTTGCAAACGCTACGACCTTGCGCTGTCGACGCAGACCGGCGACCGGCCGACTTTTTTGGCCGTCGTTGCAGGACGGCAAAGCGCCGGCCTGGTCGAGGGCAACGGCGTCGCGGCTGCCATCAAGCGTTTCGCGCTCGGCCGTTCCGCGGTGAGCGATCGCGACCGGCATCGCGTGCTCGACATTCTGCGCCTTGCCGAGCTCATCGGCATTCCGGCGCAGACAGAGCTCGTTTGCCCGGGCGGCGGCATGCACCCGGCGCCGATGCCGGCGCAGCCCTACGCCGTGATCCATGCGGCGCCGATGTTTACTTACAAGCGCTGGACCGGCGCCGGCTGGCGAGCGCTCGCCGCCGCGCTCAACGAGCGCGGCCTCGCCACCGCCATCACCGGCGCCGCAAGCGATCGCGCCTATCTCGATGACATCTGGCGCGACAGCAAGGTCGCGCGCCTCGACGGCAGACTCGACTGGCCCGGACTGACCGCCTTGATCGCCGGCGCGCGCGTCTATATCGGGCCCGACACCGCCATCACGCACCTCGCCGCAGCGACCGGCACGCCGACGGTCGCGCTATACGGCCCGACCGATCCGCGGCTATGGGGACCGTGGCCGATGGGCGGTCTCGATCGCCCGTGGGCTCCCGCCGGCACCATCCAGCATCGCGGCAATGTCTGGCTGGTGCAAAATCCGCTGCCATGCCTGCCATGCCAGTTGGAAGGCTGCGAGAGAAGGCTCGACAGCCACAGTCAATGTCTCGATGAGCTTTCAACCGCTCAGGTGGTGTCCGCGGTCGATCAAGCACTCGCAATGCGGCAGGCAGCGTAGCTAATACAGCGGCGATTGCACCGGCGCTGTCGGCCGTCCGAGTTCGCCGGTGACCAGATCGAACTGCGCGTAGGTCTGCGTCTCGCAGTGGTCGGTCTCGACGGCAAAGCGCGCATCGACGACGGCATTGTCCTGGATAAAAAGCGCATAACTGCGAAGATGTCCGCGATCCGCAAAATGCACGCAAGCAAGCCAGGCCCAGCCGTTGATCGAAGCGACCCAGCGCGGTGCCGATATCTCGAAGCCGGCATAGGGTGTACGGTCCTTCAATGTCGACAGCAGATATTTGGCGGCGAGCGACACATAGGCCGGCGGCGCCGGCGGCGCCGCGGCCTCGCTCGGCTGTGCCAGTTCGCTGCATCCCGGGAGGATGACCAGAGATGCGATCAGGGCGATGCGGCCGGTCGCGCGCGCCAAGGCGGCAGAGGCGCCGCCGCTTGCCCGCTTACACCACAGTCCCGCCATTAAACCCGTCCACTGAATCCGTCCACTGAACTCGCCTTTCTTGAGATACCAGCGAGGGGCGGAAAATATAAACTTTCGTGTTTTAAATACGTCCGCGCCACATCGTCTCCCGCACGGCGAAACTTTGGCATGACGGCACCCCTAATGACCCGCTTTGCGATGGATCGGAAGGGCAAACGGCTGGCGCTGCAAGGCGTCAGGCCGGCAGTGCGCATGATCGTCAAGCGCTCTGCCGCGGCGGCGGTTATGCTTTGTGCCGGCGCGGTGCTCGCTTCGTGTGCCGGCACCTCGAACGAGGATGCATTCTCCGCTTATGTCGCCGACCATTGGCCGCACTGGGCCGGCGGCATGCCGGGCGACGCGCCGCCGCGGCCCGGCGCTCCGGGCTACAATGAATTCATTGCCCACGGACAAGCCGATCAGGGTGTGCCGCCGCCGGCAAGCGCTGCCAATGCACCCGCCGTCCCCGTGACGCCGGTGTTCCAGACCGCGCCATCGGCACCCGCCGCGTCGGCCCAACAGGTCAGGCCGGCGCCGGCGGCGCCCAGCGCACAATCCATGCCTCCATCGGCCTCCGAGAACTCGAATGTCGTGCAGGGCGGGCTGTATTAGAGCATGATTCCGAAACGTGGCCGCCGGTTCTCGGAAAAAATCATGCTCAAACAACGCACGCATCACGCCACGCCGGCGCGCAACAGATCGTGGAAATGTACGATGCCGACCGGGCGCTCCGCTTCAACGACGATGAGCGCCGTTATTTTCGATGAATTGAGAATCTGCAGAGCCTCGCTGGCCAGTTGGTCTGGTCGCACCGTCTTCGGCGCCGCCGTCATGACGGCATCGACCGACGCCTGCAGCAAATCCGCGCGCATGTGACGGCGTAAATCGCCGTCGGTGATGACGCCGGCAAGCTTGCCGTTCGGCTCGATCACCGCTACGCAGCCGAAACCCTTGGCCGACATCTCGACGATCGCGTCCGACATCGGCGCGCCGCGTTTAATCAGCGGCACCGCCGCGCCGGGATGCATCACCTCGCCGACGAATTTCAACGCCGCGCCAAGCTTGCCGCGCGGGTGAAACACGCCGAAGTCGATCGCGGTGAAGCCGCGGCTTTCCAGCAACGCGATCGCCAGCGCGTCGCCGAGCGCAAGCTGCATCAGCGATGAGGTGGTCGGCGCCAGATTGTGCGGGCAAGCTTCGCGTGTCGCCGGCAGCGCCAGCACGATATCGGCGGCCTTGCCGAGCGTGCTGTCGACGTTCACCGTGATCGCGATCAGCACGATACGGAAGCGGCGCGAGTAATTGATCAGGTCTTTGAGCTCTTCGGTCTCGCCCGACCAGGACAGCGCCAGCATCACGTCGTCCGACGTAATCATGCCGAGATCGCCGTGGCTGGCGTCGGCGGCGTGCACGAAGAACGCCGGCGTGCCGGTCGAAGCGAGCGTGGCGGCGATTTTGCGCGCCACATGGCCGGACTTGCCCATCCCGGTGACGATCACCCGGCCGCGTGCCGCGCGGATCGATTCCACCGCGGCAACGAACGGCGCTCCCATTCCGTCGGACATGGCCGCGGCCAGCGCCGTAACGCCGTCGGCTTCGGTATCAAGCGTGCGCAGCGCCGAGGTAATATGCGGGCTGGCGGTCGCGTCGGACGAACTCATCTTTGCGCGGGTCCTCACTCTGTACTCCAAATTACCGCGTAATGCTGCCGCAACGCCGCCCCGCGACGCGAACGTATGGAAGTCTATTTCGCCCAGGCGGCGAATGCATCCGCAAAAGCCCGGTCGCCGGGCGGGCCCTTTTCCATGGCTAGGATGGCGCGGCCGCCATTATTATAGACGATCGGAATATCGAACCAGGGCCGTTCCTTCAGCAGTTCGATATTGCGCTGCACGTCGGCATCGACTGCGGACAGGCCGATCAGGAAGAAGCCGTTGGTGACCTTGACCGCGAGCCCGGCGAGCGGCACGCCGCGCGCCTGCTCGGAATCCTTCATCAGAACGCCGGGCACATTGGCAATGCCGCCGCCGGGAAAGTCCGGCGGCAGGTTGAACATGATCTCGATGGTGTGGCTTGCCGGCAGGGCCTGATCGGTATTGCGGCGGAGCGTCCAGGTCACGGTCATGTTGCGCTCCGGGATGGTGACGTCGGCGCGGACTTCAAGCTCGGGCGCAAGTCCGCTGCCGGGCGAGATCGTTTCGGTGCGCCACACGGCGGAGCCGACAAATTGCCGGCCGGCCGGATTGTTCGGATCTTCTTCGTAGAGCACCACGCGTTGCGCGACTTGAGGCGCAGCCTGCTGTGCGGTCCCGCCGGGTGCGGGGGCGGGCGCTTGTTCTTGTTGTTGTCCCGGCTGTTGCTCCTGCGGCACGCGGCCGGAGAACTTTGGCTCGGCGGCCGGGGTCTGCGCCGTCTGGGCTGGTTTCGACCGCATGTGCGACACGAAGTTATAAAGGCCCATGATATTGGACCACTGCCACGAGATCGTGGCCGTGACGCCGAGCAGCAGGATCACCACCACCGCGAGCTTGGCGAAGCCCCGATAGGACCGCGGCGGACGCGGTTCCGCATAATGGTCTTCCGGCTCGCGCGCACGCGGCGGCGGCCGCGTGAAATGCGGTGGCGGCGCTTCGTCTTCCGCCGAATCGTCGACGGGCTCGAGCGGCCGCGGGTACAGCGCGTCGTCGTCGAACACTCCCGCTTCGCCGCGGTCGAAGCGCTGCTCCAGCCGGTCCTGCATCGGCGCGAGTTCTTCCTCGTCGTCGGCAAATTGTCGCGCCGGAGCGGCGCCATAAGATTCGCGCGTATCGCGCGCCGATTGCGCCGA
>Ga0182024_10006713_pt1 | contig 25129 bp, 19 predicted proteins | sample P32metaG_FD_120480 | JGI IMG/M metagenome (GOLD analysis project Ga0182024, IMG submission 120480) | Permafrost microbial communities from Stordalen Mire, Sweden - P3-2 metaG (Illumina Assembly) | ecosystem: Environmental > Terrestrial > Soil > Wetlands > Permafrost | place: Sweden: Stordalen...
ACGCGGCAGCGTCGTCGTGACGCGCCGCGCGGCGCCCCTCGGCACGCTCTATCCGGAGAAACGCCGCTACTGGGGGCAAGGCAGCGTGACCACCGAGGCCGCCATCCAAATGAATCGCGGCACCAATCTGCTGATCGCGCTCGGAGATGATTTGGGCGCGGGCCGCTGGAGCGTGCGCATTCAGGTGCGCCCGCTCATCAGTCTCGTATGGCTCGCGGCGCTCATCATGGCGATCGGCGGCGCGGTGGCGGGCAGCGATCGACGCTACCAACTCCCCGCACGAAGCGCTGCGGAGGCAGCCCCGGCCGCCGCGGCGGCGAAGGAGGGCGCGGGTTGAATCGGTTTGCGCTGCCGCTTGCGCTCTTCGCGCTGCTCGTGCTGGTGCTCGCGATCAGCATCCGCCACTCCCCGGACAAGGGCACCATCGTCTCGCCGCTCGTGGGTCGTACGGCCCCGGGCTTTGCCTTGCCGAGTCTCACCGATGCGCAACACACAGTGCGCTCGCAAGACCTCAAGGGTCGCTGGTATCTGCTCAATGTGTGGGGAACCTGGTGCTTCGAATGCCGTGCCGAGCACGCCATGCTGGTTGAGGTCGGGCACATGGGAGTCATTCCGATCATCGGGCTTGATTGGAAGGATGAGGATGACCACGCGCTCGAATGGCTCGCGCAGCTCGGCAATCCCTATCGGGCCATCGGGGTGGACCATGACGGGCGCACGGCGATCGATTGGGGGGTATACGGCGCGCCCGAGACTTTTCTCGTGAATGCGCAGGGCATTGTCGTCTACAAACTCGTGGGCCCGCTGACGCGCGAGGCATGGACTCAGGAGTTTCTACCGCGGCTTCCGCGAACCGCGAGCGCGGGGCTGTGATGTGCCGCAGCTGGCTTTCGATCGCAATTGTGCTCGTGATGTGGAGCACGCGGATGGCATACGGCATCGATGCGACCTCGATCGCCGATCCGGTGCTCGAGGCACGTTATCTCGAGCTGACGCATGAGCTGCGCTGCATGCAATGCCAGAATGAGTCGATTGCGGACTCCCCTGTTGGCCTCGCGTCGGATCTGCGCCGCGAGGTGCGCAACATGTTGCTCGCGGGCAAGACCGACGAAGAGGTTCGCGATTACATGGTGTCGCGTTACGGCGAGTTCATTCTGTTTCGACCGCGCTTCTCCGTGCGCAATGCTTGGCTGTGGTTCGCGCCGCCGCTGTTCCTTCTCATTGGTTTGGGCGTCGCCGTACGCGTCGTGCGGCAACGCGCCGCGCTCGCCGCCACGGACCCTGACGTCCCAGATGACGACGGGCAATCCTGATGGTGGGCTTCATCCTGCTCGCCGTCGTGCTCACGATCGCGGCCGTTCTCCTGGTGGCGGTACCGCTCGCCAAGCGCGGCGCATATTCTGAGCCCGCGCCGAAGGCGGCGATCTGCGCCGCGCTTGTGATCGTCATCGGGGGAGCAGTCTGCTATATCGCCTGGAGTAATTGGACGTGGAGCCAAGCTCCCGAGGGCAATCTGCCGCAGAATATGGTGGCGCGGCTTGCGCGGCGCCTCGAGCACAATCCAGACGATTTGCAGGGGTGGCTGATGCTGGGCCACTCCTATGTGGTGCTTGAGCAGCTGCCGCTTGCAGTGCGCGCCTTCGAGCGCGCCGATAGGCTCTCCGGCGGCCGCAACGTCGACGCCCTCGTCGGCCTTGCGGAGGCGCTGGCGCTCGGCGATCCCGCCGAGCTTGATGGACGGGCGGGCAAGCTGATCGAGCGCGCCATCACGCTGGATCCGAATTCCGGCAAGGCGCTTTTCTACGGCGCCGCGGCCGCTCTGCGTCATGGCGCTCTACCACTTGCGCGGGAGCGCTTTGAACACCTGCTCGCGCTTGACCCGCCGGCGAAAATACGGCCGATCTTGGAGCAGGAGATCGCGTCGATCGATCACGAGCTCGCCGACCAAGCCCAGCCACCGGCCGCAGCGCCGGCGGCGGCTCCCACGGCAGCGCCCGCAGCAACCGAAGCGGCCAGCGTACGCCTCAATGTGGTGCTGGCGCCCGCGATTGATGCACGCGGCAGCGGTGCCGTGCCGCTCTTCGTCATCGTGCGCGACCCGCGCCGGCCGGGGCCGCCGCTGGCGGTGAAGCGTCTCGAGAGCCGTTTTCCGCAGCGCGTGGACCTGACGCCCGGCGATTCGATGCTTCCGGAGCGGCGCTTCGCCGCGGGAGACACGGTGCAGGTCATCGCGCGAATTGCTCGCTCGGGACAGGCGACGGGCGCAACCGGCGACCCGTTCGGCGAGATTACCTACCTCGTGGGCCGGGACGGGCTCGTCAACGTCGTGATTGACCGTCTCACGCCCTGACGGATGTTAAGCACGTCATTTCTCGCTCGCCTTGCACTGCGGCATAGGTCTTGCTGTAGGGCACTCGACTGTCGGATTTGTTGACGCGCCCACCGGGCAAGCGCAACGTGTAGCACGCTGAGGAGAACCATATGACTCAAGAAAGGACGCAGGACGGGCGAACATCCAATCGGGGGTTCGCGTCGATGAAACAGGAGCGGCAGAGGCAGATCGCCAGCATGGGCGGACGGGCCGTGCCTGACGAGAAACGCAGCTTTTCGCAGAATCGCCGGCTCGCCGCCGAAGCCGGTCGCAAGGGTGGCCAGAGCGTGCCCGGCGCGAAGCGCAGCTTCTCGCAAAACCGCGAGCTTGCGGCGCAAGCGGGTCGCAAGGGTGGCCAGAGTGTCCCGGATGAGAAGCGCAGCTTCTCGCAGAACCCGGGTCTCGCCGCGGAAGCGGGACGCAAAGGCGGCCAGGCAAGCCACCACAGTGCGAGCGAAGCGGAATCCGCAACGATTGTGCGCAAGTCGTAGTTGCAAAGATTGCACTTCCCTTGCAGAAATTGCAGCGTTCAAGGCTGAGACACTTTGTCTTAGCGCGAGCGTAAGCATAGCTTTGATGGCCTCCGCCAGCTTACCGTGCGCCTAGCCGTGCGGTCAGCGGCGGCCCTCGCCACAGCACTTCCGGCCGTTGCATTCGCAGCGGCCGGTACTAACGCCGACTCCTCCGATTTTGTGCTGCTGGCGCAGATCGCAGTCCTCATCCTGGTCGGGCGCCTTTTGGGCGAGCTCATGCAACGCATCGGGCAGCCGGCGGTCATCGGACAGCTTTTGGGCGGCGTCCTTCTCGGACCCTCATTCCTCGGGTTCTTGTGGCCCTCCGCCCAGCACGCGCTTTTTCCGCCGAATCTACATCAGATGAGCATGATCAATGCGATCGCGCAGCTGGGTATTCTGATGCTGCTTCTCCAGGCGGGAATGGAGACGGATTTCGGGCTCATCAAGCGCATCCGGCGCGCGGCGCTTTCCACGTCCATCAGCGGCATCGCGCTGCCCTTTGTGTGCGGCTTTCTCCTCGGGGAGTCGCTGCCGGCCTCGATCCTGCCGCAACCCCAGTACCGCCTCATCACGGCACTCTTCCTCGGCACGGCCCTCTCCATCTCCTCCGTGAAGGTGGTCGCTGTGGTGGTGCGCGAGATGAATTTCGCGCGCCGCAATCTCGGGCAGATCATTCTCGCGACAGCCATCATCGATGACACGGTCGGCTGGATCATCATCGCCGTGACGCTGAGCTTGGCGGCGCGCGGCCGGGTGGATTTGAATTCCGTCGGCGCAAGCGTCCTCGGCACCGTGGTGTTTCTCATTGCTAGCTTCACGGTCGGGCGGCGCGTCGTCTTTGGCCTCATCCGCTGGACTAACGATCATTTCGTAAGCGAAGCCGCGGTCGTGACTTTGATCCTGCTCCTCATGGCGGGGATGGCGCTCACGACACAACTCATCGGCGTCCATACGGTGTTGGGCGCCTTCGTGGCAGGCATTCTGGTTGGGGAGTCGCCCATCCGGACGCGCGAGATCAGCGAGCAGCTGAGCGGCCTGACCACTGCGCTCTTCATGCCCGTGTTTTTCGGGATGGCGGGGTTGACGGCGGATCTGACGATTTTGCGCCATCCGGATTTTCTCGTCCTCACGCTTGGCCTCATCCTGATTGCAAGCGTCGGCAAATTCTCCGGCGCATTCGCCGGAGCCTACTGGGGAGGCCTCACGCGTCGCGAAGCGCTCGCGCTCGGCTGCGCAATGAACGCGCGCGGCGCGACCGAGGTCATCGTCGCGTCAATCGGCCTGTCGATGGGCGTGCTCACCCAGAATCTCTATACCCTGATCGTCACCATGGCGATGATCACGACCATGATCATGCCGCCGACGCTGCGCTGGACTTTGAACCGCGTGCCGCTGTCACCCGAGGAGAAGGCGCGCCTGGAAAAGGAGGAGGTGGAGAGCCGGGGATTCGTACCGGAGCTCGAGCGGCTCCTGGTCGCCGTCGACGACAGCATGACCGGCACGTTCGCGGCGCGGCTCGCAGGACTCATTGCCGGAACCCGCGGGATGCCCGTGACCGTATTGCAAGAGGATATCGCAATCCCAACGCGTCGCGCGGAAAGCGTACTCAAAGGAGCTGCCGCTGCCGGGCGGCCGGCTGATCGGGCCAGCGCAGAGCCGCGACCGCCGGCCGTGGATGTGACGACGCGATCACAGAAGGCCCTGTCAGCCGAGGCGGTCGCACTCGAGGCGCACCGTGGCTACGACCTCCTCATGATTGGCAGGGACCCGGTGCGCGGCGGCGATGGCGGCTTTGACGAAGAGGTATCGCGCATCGCAGCCGCTTTTGATGGCCCCATCGCGGTGGCGCTGGCGCTCGGCGCGCATGCGCAGGATGCCTCCTGCGCGAACCTCAATATTCTCGCTCCCATCACCGGCAGTGAAGTTTCGCGCCACGGAGCTGAAGTGGCGGTGGCGCTGGCTCGCGCGACGCGTCGACCATTGACCGTGTTGTATGTCGCCGCCCAAGCGGTGCGAGCCAAGCCCTTGGCCATCTTGGGTGCGCGACGGCGCGAGCAGGAGGCGGTGTTGAAGGACATTGTCAAAATCGCGGATCAATACAACGTGCGCGTGCGCACCGCCGTCACAGCCCATGCCAGTCCCGCCAAGGCGATTCTCGAACACACGCGCCGCGGCAAACAGAACCTCATCGTCCTGGGAGTCAGTCGACGGCCCGGGGCGACGCTGTCATTCGGCGAAGTCGCGGCGACGGTGTTGGAAAACACCGAGCGCTCGGTGCTCTTCGTCGCAAGCTGACGCACGCTCGGTGGGACCCGTATAATCTGCTGCCTTGAAGATCGCACCGACAAACCAGCATCAACCGGCGAGCCAAGCGCACGGTCACAGCCATTCGCACGGCGGCGGTCATAATCATGGCCACGATCACGCGCCCGCTCCCTCCATGCAGGGCCGACTTGCACTTGCCGTGACGCTCAATCTAGTCTTTGTCGGCGTGGAGCTTGCGTACGGCTTCATCGCCAATTCCGTCGCGCTGATCGCCGACGCCGGCCATAACTTGAGTGACGTCCTGGGGCTTGCGGCGACCCTCGTGGCAGCGATCCTCGCCGTGCGCCCGGCGAGCGGCAGATTTACCTACGGTATGCGCCGTGCGTCGGTGCTTGCCGCCCTGGGCAATGCCGTGCTGCTCCTGTTCACGAGCGGCGCAATCGCGTGGGAAGCGGTGCAGCGCCTGCTTGAGCCGCAAGCCGTCGGCGGCGAGATCGTAATGATCGTCGCAAGTTTAGGCATGGTCATCAGCGGCGGCAGCGCTTGGCTTCTAGGCGGCGCCGGGCATACGCATGATCTCAACATCCGCAGCGCTTTTATTCACATGGTGGGCGATGCGGTCGTCTCCGCCGGCGTCGTGCTGTCGGGACTCATCATTTTGCGCACCGGCTGGACGTGGGTCGATCCTCTGGTCAGCATCATTGTCGTCACGGCGATTCTGGCGGGTACGTGGGGGCTGTTGCGCGACGCGCTGCAGTTATCCATGGATGCGGTTCCGCGGCGCATCGATCTGCGTGAAGTGCATGCTTACCTTTCTACGCGCACCGGAGTCGCTGAAGTTCATGATCTGCACGTGTGGGGAATGAGCACCAGCGAAGCGGCGCTGACCGTACACCTGGTCGCGCCCACGGTGAGTCCGCACGACGATGTATTCAGGAACTCGATCGTCGATGAGCTGCGTCAAAAGTTCGGCATCCGCCACACAACCTTGCAGGTCGAGTTCGACAGTTGCCAGCGCGCCTGCGGAAGCTGATCTCAGTGCGGGCCCAGCCATTGTGACAGGGCCGGCAACAGCTTCTTCCTGAATTCGTACTGCTCCTGAATGCGCGCAACTGCCTTCGCCGCCTCGTAGCGCGTGCCCTGCGATGTCTGTGCCTCGGGCAGCAACAGGAGTTCGCGCCCGACTGCGGGATCAGCAGACGCCTGCGCGATCCCCGCCAGCATCTGTCCGCCGCGACCCGCAGGTAACTTCACAAGGATGGGCCCGCGTTCGGCGAGCAAGTCTTTCCAGACGAGCTCAGGATCGCTCGAGTGCCGGGCGACCTGTATCAGATACCGGTTGACCCGGCCATTGGAGATCTCATCGGTGAGCGCGATTTTGATGTTCTGATCGATGAACGCAGCGTCCTGCGCCTCGGCGAGCGCATAATAAAAACGCAACCTGTCCTCGGTGCTTGACGCTGCCTTGCCGAGTGAGCGCAACTGATCGAAGGTCGCCTGATCCGCATAGCGACCGACGGTTTGGATGACCGGCGAGCGCAGATTGGGCGTCAGCGAGGCAGGATCAGCCATGAAGGAGATGAAGCGGCGTTTGCATTCGGCGATCACCGCCTCATCGCCGAATCGACCGAGCGCCCCGATGAGTGCCGTCCTCAAGAGGACCGTCTGATTGGTATCGTCCGCCCGCGCGTCCCACCCGACCCGTTCGAATGCGGGGCGCAGCAGGTGCAACGCATAGCGGCGAAATGCGGTTCGGACGGGCGCCTTACGCGCCAGATCGTCGATCGCAACGAGCTTATCGATCACATCGCTCCAGACGACGAGTGTGGATTCCGCCGTCAGCCGACGCGTCAGGTCAAGATAGTCTGCAAGCGGAGCGCGCCCCGCTTCGACGAGAGCCCACTCGTCTGCCAGCAGGTCGACCCGGTCGGCTGGCGCCAGCGCCGGATACACCTTGGTCAGCGCGCTTAAGGCGGCCGTGTCGTATTGAACGCGGTAGTAGCCCGCATCGCCGAGATTAGCTTTAAGAGGCTTGCCGCAACCGGAAAAGCTGATCGTCGCCGGGCTCTTGCCGACGAGCATCGTGCGCGCGGGTTCGGCGCCACCGATGACGCCGATCTGCACCGGGACATTCCAAGAAAGCAGCGCCGCCGTCGGATCGTCGATGGTGAAGCGTTCCTGCTTCAATACCGCGACTGAATTGCCGCTATGGCACGACATCGCGACGCGGATCAGAGGAATGCCCGGCTGTTCGGTGAATCCTGTCGCGATCTCGGCGACTGGCTTTCCGGAGGCCGCTTGCAGCGCCGCCCACAGATCTGCTGTCGTTGCGCTCGAATAGGCGTGGGTCTTCATGTAGCGACGCATGCCGTCTCGAAACGCATCCTCGCCGAGATACACCTCGAGCATTCGCAGGAATGCTTCGCCCTTCTGATAGCTGATCGAGTCGAACGCCGTCATGACCTGGCTCTCATCCGCGATCTGCATCTGGATCGGATGTGCAGTGGATCGGGCATCCGCGCTCATGGCGAGTTCCTTCGATGCGTGCTGGCGCAACCATACGAACCAGTCCGGATTGAGGGCATCGGATGCCTTCGCGGCCATCCACGACGCAAAACCCTCGTTCAACCACACATCGTTCCACCACGCCATGGTCACAAGGTCCCCGGACCACTGATGGGCCATCTCGTGCGCGACGACTTCGAAAATGCCCTGACGGGTGCCCTCGGATGAGGAAGCCGGGTTCAACAGCAGTGCGTTGTCGATGAATGTGATGCCGCCCCAGTTCTCCATGGCGCCGGCGGCATAGTTACCCGGGATAGCGATGAGGTCGAGCTTCGGCAGCGGATAGGGCACGCCGAAATAGTTGTTGTAGTAGGAGAGAATCCTGGCTGCGGCCTCAAGGGCCTCGCGACCCTGCTCGGCGTTGCCCTCGACGGCCCAGACTCCGATATCCGTGCCGGTCGATGCATCGTGAATGCGCTGCAAGTGTCCTGCGCACAGCACGAGCAAATAAGTCGACATGCGCGGCGTTCGCGCGAACATTGTTTTTTTCAATGCAACGCCGTTGGCGTTTTGGCCGGCGGACGCGGTGCTCGCGGGCGGCGTGTTCGACACCACCTCAAGATCACTCGGCAGCTCAACCGACAACTGGAAGGTTGCCTTGAAGAGCGGCTCATCCCAGCCGGGAAACATGCGCCGCGCATCGGTCGCCTCAAACTGCGTCACGAGCATCCGCCGCTTTCCCGCCGGTGTTGCATAATCGTTGTAATAAATCCCGGCGGGCGTCGCGGCGATCCGGCCGGAGTATGCAATCGCAAGCGTGTGGCGACCGGAGGCGAGCCGATGCGCAAAACGGAAGGTCGCGGTCTCACGCTGAGCATCGATGCTCACTTGTGCGGGCGCGCTGTCTTCGCCGGCGAGGGCGACGATTCCGATGGCAAGATCAACGGCGTTGACGGTGACGACATCCGTCGCGCGGGCAACATCCACGTCAATTTCTTCTCGACCCGTGAATTTTAGTTGTTCAAGGTCGGGTGCGAGATCTATGCGGTAAGCCTCGGGCACCACATCTTTGGGCAGCTGGCCCGCCGTGGTGGCAAAGCTGAAGAGGGGTTCAGCCTGGCACACGAGCGCGCCGTACGAGAGTAATCCAAAGGCCATACAACGCGTGACTGCGGAGCACCGGGTGGCGTGCTGAGTCTGGTGCATCAAATACTCCGTTGCCGGCAAATCGGCCGTGTGCCGGGGGGTAAGGATTCTGTGAATATGCAAAGCCATCACCACAACCTCAATTATTGTGATAAATATTGAATATTATCAAGTCATTACAGACTAATATAAATGTTGTTTCTTGCTCGCATCCTTTTCAAAGCGCGCTCATTTTTTAATCTTCATGCATCTTAATGCCGTGACGCCTACGCGCGCGATGCGGGTGCGCGCGCCTTGGGCAGCACTTCGTAGCCGGGGGCTTCGGGTTCGTTGTCCACCATCATTGCCGGGAATCCCTCGCCGAGCACCTGAATTGCGCAGGCTTCCTCGAGGCGCTTGATGATGTTCGGCGACAACTCGCGCGGCCCGTAGCGCCGCACGCCGTCCTTGAAGATCTTGAGCACCAGAGGCGAGAGTTCGACCGGCACGCGCAGGTCTTTGGCGAGTGTGTCAAAGAGTCCCAAATCCTTGATGACGAGATCCATCGTGAAACTGATGTCGCGGCTGCCGTTCAGGATGACCTGCGACTCCGTCTCATGGACGAAGGAGTTGCCCGAGGAGATCCGGATCGCCTCGTAGGTGGTGTTCATGTCCATGCCCGCGACTTTCGCAACGCACAGCGCCTCGGCGAGCGCCGCGAGGTGAACGGTGCACAGATAGTTGGTGAGGACCTTGAGCATCGACGCCGACCCCAGAGGTCCCGTGTGTAGAATTCGCCGTCCGAGGATCGACAGGATCGGCAGCACGCGATCAAATGCCGCCCGACTGCCGCCGGCGAAGATGGAGATATTTCCGGTTTCGGCGCGGTGGCAGCCGCCCGACACGGGACAATCCATGGCGGTCGCGCCGCGCGCTTCGACGAGGGCGCCGAGACGCCTCACCTCCGCCGAGTCGGTGGTGCTCATCTCCAGCCACACGTTGCCGGGACTTAAGCCCGCTAGAATGTCGTCCGGGCGCTCCATCACGTCCGCGCAAGCCGCAGGCGAGGGGAGGCAGGTGATGATGACGTCGACCTTTTCGGCCATTTCCTGCGGGGATGCCGCCCGTGATGCGCCCTTGCGTAGCAAGCGCGCTTCAAGAGCGGTATCCAAGTCGCGTACGGTGAGCTCGACCCTATGGCGCGCGAGATTTCCGGCCAACTTGCCACCTACGTTACCCAAGCCGATGAAGCCGATTTTGGTATTGTGCATAAGGGCGTTGTGAAAGGGGGGCCGCTGGCTTGAGTGCGAATCGCTGTCATTGTGCCGTGGATTCCGCCGCTTGCCCTCCGGTTGTCAGGGGCTCCTGCATGCGCGGGACGCATCGACACCCGCGGGCGCTGCGCTGCCTCTGCCCGGCGCGCGTGCGTATCCGCACTCCGCAGCGTCGTGGCATGATCCTGCAAGGTATCACGGGATTCGCAGCTAGCGCGAAGCACGCATGACGGTCAAGGTGGCAGTCCTCGAGGCGATTCCAGCGCCGGCCAGCGCCTCCGCGCTCATGCGCTGGTATGTGCTGCTCGTGATGTGCATGGTCTACACGCTCAGCATCGCCGACCGCTACGTCATCTCGACCGTGCTCGAGCCGATCCGTCTCGAGATGCATCTCACCGATTCGGGGGTTGCGTTTCTGACGGGCGTATCGCTCGCGCTCTTCTACGTGTCATTCGGTATCCCGATTTCGATCCTCGCCGACCGGCTGAACCGCCGCAACATCATCGCGGTGTCGCTCATCGCCTGGTCCGGCATGACCGTGCTATTCGGTCTTGCCGCAAGCTATTGGCAACTGCTCTCGGCGCGCATCGGTGTCGGCGTCGGCGAGGCCGGCGGCACGCCGGCTGCAAGCTCCATCATCGCGGACTACTTCCCCTGTGCCCGCCGTCCCATGGCGCTCACGGTCTTTTCGCTCGGTGCGCCGATCGGCGCCTGGGTGGGTTACGACGTTGCGGGACGCATTGCCGATGCGTACGGCTGGCGCGCCGTGTTCTTCGCGTTGGGCGTGCCGGGGATCGTCTTTGGCGCCTGGGTTTACCTAACGGTTCGCGAGCCGCGGCGCGGGCAGATGGACGCCGTGGGCAGCGGTCGCAAGCCCTCGATCATCGAGACCGTGAAGTTTCTCTACGGTCAGCGCTCCGCGATGCATCTCATGTGGGCAAGCGCGCTCACGGCGCTCTGGGGCTGGGGCCTCACCTATTGGACGCCGGCCTTTCTCATGCGCACGTATGGATTAAGCGCCGGGCAAGCGGGCGGCATCACCGGGCCCATCCACCTGATCGCCGGCATCGCCGCGACCGTGTTCACGGGCTGCTTCCTCGGGCGCAGGTTCATGAGCGATGCGCGCCGGGTCGTATGGTTCATGGGCGGCTGCATTGCCTTCGCCACGGTGCCTTCGATCGTCATCTTCTGGACGCACTCGCTGGAGCTTGCGAAGGTGATGCTCTGGATTTTCGTGCCTTCGATCTACTTCTACATTGGACCGTGCTTCGGGCTACTGAACAATCTTGCACCCCCGCGCATGCGGGCGCAGTTCTGCGCCGCGACGCTCCTGGTTGCGAACATCGGCAACCTCGTCATCGCGCCGCAGCTGATCGGGTTTTTGAGCGATTACTTTGCGCCCGGCCACATCGCCAACGCCGCCTCGTTACGCTTGGCGCTCCTGTGCCTGGCGCCGACCGGGTTTTGGTCGGCGTATCACTACTTCTCCTGCGCCCGCACGCTGCAAGAGGACCAGGAGCGCGCGCTTGCCGCCGCGCACTGACGGCACGGGCACACGGCTGCACGCACTCACCGATCCAGGATGAGAACTCTCCTTGCAGGATTAGTCATGCTGGCGAGCGTCCTCGCCTGTACAACGTCGGCCGACGATTCCAAGCTGCGCCTCATCACCTGGGCCGATTACGCGCCCGCGGACGTGATCGCGCTCTTCAAGCAGGAAACCGGTATTCAGGTGCAGGTGACTCTGTCGAACAACGAGGAGATGATTTCCAAGCTGCGGGCGACGGGCGGCGCGGGCTACGACCTCGCGCAGCCCTCGCAGGACCGAATTACCGGCGTGCAGCGCGAGTTCGGCATCTATCGGCCGTTCGATCTCAGCCGGGTCAAGGTCGAGCAGTTTCGACCCGATATGCTGGAGATCATTCGCCAGAACGCAACTCTTGACGGCAAGCTTTACGGGCTACCCTATCTGTGGGGGGCCGAAGGGCTCGTCGTCAATACCAAGCGCGCGCGCGTGAGCGATTATTCGGATCTGTGCCGACCGGATTTGAAAGACAAGACCTCCATGCGGCTGCGGCGCCCGACGCTCATGGCGTTTGCCTTCGCCTCCGGCAAGGATCCGTTTGCGCTCTACGACAATCCCGCCGCCTATGCCGCGCTCATGGAAAGCGTCGGCCGCACGCTCTCCGCGTGCAAGGCCAACGTGCGCTTTTTCTTTGACAATAGGGACCAGCTGCTAAACGGCATGCGCTCCGGAGAGCTCGTGGCCGCGATGATGTGGGACACGGGCGGCTGGGAACTCAACCGCGAGAACCCCGACATTCGCTTCATCGTGCCGCGCTCGGGCGCCCTCGGCTTCCTCGACAGCTTCGCGCTGCCGGCCAAGGGTCGTAACGCCGCCGCCGCGTACGCGTGGATCAACTTCACCATGCGTCCGGATATAGCCGCGCGCATCACCCGCAGCGTCGGCAACTGGACCGCCGCGCGCGGCACCGAAGCGCTCGTCGACCCGAGGATGCGCGCGCAGTACAACGCAAGCTTTCCCGAGGGAGCCTTTAAGAACATCAAATGGTATCCGGCCATCCCCTGGGGGCTTGAGGAGCTCGAGGGCCGGATACTCGATCGCATCAAGGCGGCCAATTGACTCCTCCGGATCTTGAGGTCGATTCGTTGGTGAAGCGCTTCGCCGACTACAGCGCGGTCGATGATTTGTCCTTCACCGTCGAGCGCGGCAGCTTTTTCTCCATCCTCGGTCCCTCCGGCTGCGGCAAGACGACGCTGCTGCGCATGATCGCGGGCTTCATCGCCCCGGACAGCGGCGACATCCGCATCGGCGGCAAGAGCATGCAGGCTGTGGCGCCGAACCGCCGCCCGGTGAATATGGTTTTTCAGCAGCTGGCGCTCTTTCCAATGATGTCGGTGGGCGAGAATGTCGCCTTCGGGCTCGCCCGTCGCGGCATGGCAAAGGAGGAGCGCGGCCGTCGCGCCGCCGCCATGCTCGAGCGAGTGGGCCTCGGCGGCGCCGCAAACAAGCGCGTCGATGAGCTCTCCGGCGGACAGCGGCAGCGCGTCGCGATCGCGCGCAGCCTGGTGCTTGAGCCGACGCTGCTGCTCCTCGATGAGCCACTCGGTGCGCTCGATCTGAAGCTGCGCGAGCACATGAAGATCGAGTTGAAACAGCTGCAGGCGGCTTTTGGGACGACCTTTGTCTACATCACTCACGATCAGTCCGAGGCGCTGGTTCTCTCCGATCATGTGGCGGTCATGAACCGCGGTCGCTTCGAGCAGCGCGGCACTCCGCAGGATCTTTACTATGAGCCCGCGACGGCGTTTGTCGCCGGCTTCGTGGGCGCTAACAACCGGATTGCCGGCCGCGTTGTGGGCAACTTTGGCGAAATCGCGGAGATTGCAACCGCACAGGACTGGCGCGTGCGCGCGCGCAAGAGCGGCGCCGTGCCGCTCGGCGCTGCGGTCGAGGCCTTCGTTCGCCCGGAGGTCGCAGCCCTCGAGCGTGACGCCGAGCTGCTGCCAAAGGAGCATCCGTGTCATACGGGCGCCGTGCAAAGCCTACTATTCGACGGCGCCAACTCCGCCGTGCTGCTCATCGAGGAGCAGAGCCGTTTCGAGTTTCGCGTAGCCCTGCCACAGACCGGGAGGTTCGCGGACCTGAAAGTCGGCGAGCGCGTGTGCTTCAGCTTCGACCCGGGGCGGGCCATCTGCTTTGCCACCGCTGACGCGGCGCGGGCCTAGCGCATGGGGAGCACTCCCGCGCAGCGTCTGTGGCAGCGGCGGCTCGTGCTGACGCTGCTGCTCGCGCCGGCGCTCCTGTGGCTCTTCGCGCTCATCGTGCTGCCGCATATCGATCTTGCCCTGCTGTCATTTCGCGAGCGCAGCGCGCCGCGCCACTACCAGCCGAGCCTTACGCAGTACCGCACATTCTTCACCGAGCCGCTCTACTGGCACATATTCGTGCGCACCGCATTGCTGTCCGCGCTGGCGACAACCTTGACGCTCGTCATTGCCTTTCCGATCGCCTGGGTAATCACTAAAGTCGCGCAGGGCAGGACAAGCGCACTCCTCTTTGTGGTGTGCCTCATCCCTTTCTGGGTGAGCGAGACGGTGCGCGCGCTGGGCTGGCTCATCCTGCTGCGCGAGTCGGGTGTCCTGCCGGCAGTGCTCGTCAAGCTCGGCATCACGGCCATGCCGGTGGAGCTTCTGTATCACGATGCCACCATATTGACGGGGCTCGTGTACACCTCGCTTCTCTTCATGGTCGTGCCGCTCGTGAGTAGCTTGGAAAGCCTCGACAACTCACTCATCGAAGCGGCCTACGATCTGGGCGCCAATGGCTTTGCGATTCTAAGAGACATCGTCATTCCGCATGCCGCGCCCGGAATCACCGCGGGCTGCATCGTCGTCTTCATGCTCACTCTCGGCAATTATCTGACGCCGAATCTCCTCGGCGGCAAGAACTCGCAATGGTTCACCGAGCTCATCTATACGCAGTTCATCGTGCGCTTCAATTGGGAGCAGGGCGCGGCGTTCGGCTTTCTGCTGCTCGCGCTGTCTACCGCCATGGTGGCGCTCGGCCTGCGCTTGAGCGGCCAGCGGTTCGTCGACGTCATGCGCCGCTCATGATCGCCTCGCTGCCACGTTCCGCCTGGCTGCGCACCGCCACCGGTGCGTATGTTGCGGCCTTTCTGATCTTCTTATTCCTGCCTCTCGCCGTCGTCGCCGTCTTCGCCTTCAATGACGCACCCTATCCGGCGCCGCCATGGCGCGGCTTCACGCTGGACTGGTTCACGGGCAACGCGGCCTCGGGCCGCGTCGGGCTCTTTCATGATGCGGCATTGCTCGGCAGCATCTGGACGAGCGTGGTGGTCGCCAGTTGGGTGACGGCGCTGTCGGTGGCTGTCGGCACGGCCAATGCCTTTTTGATGGAGCGTTACCGCTTTTTCGGCAAGCAGGCGCTGTCGGTGCTCATGCTCGCACCGCTCGTCATTCCCGGTGTCATCCTCGGCATATCAATCCTGTCGCTGTCGAGCCGTGTCGCCGATCTTGTGCTGGCACTCTTCGACGTCGATCTTGATTTCTTGAGGCCCGGCTTGCCGCTTGTGGTCCTCGGCCAGTTCTCCTATATCGCGACCATCAGTACGCTCATGATCAGCGCGCGCCTGCAGCGCTTTGATCGCACTCTTGAGGAGGCGGCGCTCAACCTCGGGGCCTCGCACGCCGCGGTCCTCGGCACCATCACTTTTCCCTATCTGCGTCCCGCGCTCATCGGCTCGGCGGCCATCTCGTTCCTGATGTCGTTCGAGAACTTCAACACCACCTTGATGCTGGTCGGCGCCGATCCGCCGCTCACCGTCATGATGTACGGACGCATGCGCGAAGGGGCGACGCCGGTGCTGAACGCCGTGAGCCTGTTCCTGATGCTGGCCTCCGCGCTCTTCGCGCTGACCCTGATGCGCGGTCGCTCCCGAGGCGCCGGAGCGCCGCGCCCATCGCCGTAGCGCGGCGGAGCTGACGACTGTTCGCGAGAATTCGCAACGGCTATTTGACATCTCTCAAGGGGCCATCTTCATGAAACTTTCGGACATCAAGACCTTCGTCGTCGGCAATCCACCGCCGCACAACGGCAGTCGCTACTTCGTGTTCGTCAAGCTCATCACGGACGGCCATGTGGAGGGGGTGGGGGAGGCCTACTGCGTGCCGTTCGATCCGCATCTCGTCGCGCGCCTGCTCGCGGATGTATTCGAGCGCTATCTTAAAAACCAGGACCCGCATGACATTGAGTCGATGTGGCGCCGGGTCTATTCGGCCGGTTTCACCCAGCATCCGGATTTGACGCTGATGGGAGTCTTGAGCGCGCTCGAGATGGCCTGCTGGGACATCATCGGCAAGGAGGCGGGCCAGCCGGTCTACAAGCTCCTGGGCGGCCGGGTCCATGAGCGGCTGCGCTCCTACACCTATTTGTACGCGCGCTCGGGCGATCGCTCCGACGTCTACATGGATCCTGATCTCGCGGCAGAGCGCGCGGCTGACTACCTGGCGCAGGGGTTCACGGCGCTCAAATTTGATCCGGCAGGCCCGTACAGCGCTTTCGACGGCCGCCAGCTCGCGTTGGCAGACCTTGAGCGCTGCGAGCGATTCGTGCGCCAGTTGCGCGAGGCGGTCGGGGTCAAGGCAGATCTATTATTCGGAACGCACGGCCAGATGACGGCGGCCGGCGCGATACGGCTCGCCCGGCGCCTTGAGCCCTATGACCCGCTGTGGTTCGAGGAGCCGGTGCCGCCGGATGCTCCTCAAGAGATGGCGAAGGTGGCGCGCGCCACCAGCATTCCTATTGCCGCCGGCGAGCGGCTCACGACCAAGTACGACTTTGCGCGCCTGCTCGACGCAGGCGCTGCGGCGATCTTGCAGATGAACCTTGGGCGAGTCGGCGGCCTCCTTGAGGCCAAGAAGATCGCCGGCATGGCGGAAGTGCATCATGTGCAGATTGCGCCGCACCTCTATTGCGGCCCGGTGGTGGGCGCGGCCAATATCCAGCTCGCCACCTGCAGCCCCAACTTCCTCATCCTCGAAGGCATCGAGCGCTGGGACGGCTTTCACGCCGACATGTTGAAGAAACCGATCCAGTGGCAGGATGGCTTCGTCATTCCTCCAACCGAGCCGGGATTGGGAGTGGAGTTGGACGAGGCGTTCATCAAGGATTACCCGTACACAGATACCATGCTGCAGCTGGAGATGCTCGGACGCCCGATCGGGTAAACCCAACTGCGGCCCCTCGGCCGGGCCCTGACGGCAGCGCGACGCGCGCATGGGCCGATCCGCTCACGGTGCTTGAATGGATGTTTTCGATTACATCGTTGTTGGCGCAGGTACGGCCGGTTGCGTGGTTGCGAGCCGCCTGGCCGCGAGCGGCCGGCAGAAAGTGCTGCTCCTTGAAGCGGGAGGTTCGGACCGTCGTTTCTGGGTCCAGGTGCCGATCGGCTATGGACGCACGTTCAACGATCCGCAAGTCAACTGGATGTACGAGGCTGAGCCTGATCCTGCGCTCGCGGCACGCCGCTTATTCTGGCCGCGAGGCAAGGTGCTCGGCGGCTCCGGATCCATCAACGCGTTGGTCTATTATCGCGGGCTGCCGGGCGACTTCGATGACTGGCGCTCGCTGGGTAATCCCGGCTGGGGCAATAGCGATGTGCTGCCGTACTTTGAGCGCTTCGAGGAGCGCGCGGCTGCGCCGCCCGCGCCGCAGCGCGATGGCCCAGTCATCCACATCAGCGATGTCTCCGCGGACGTCCACCCGCTGTGCCAGAACTTTATCGACAGCTGCCGCGCCCTTGGGTTTGCGGCTCAGGATTTCAATGGTCCGCAGGGCGAGGGCGTCGGCATCTACCAGATCACGACCAAGAGCGGCCGGCGCGAGTCGACCGCCAAGCGTTACCTGCATCCGGCATTGAGCCGCGCGAATCTCACCTTGCTACTGCGCGCGCAGGCGCTGCGCATCCTCTTTGATAACTGCCGCGCGGTCGGTGTCGCCTATCGCCACGCCGACCGCACGCTTGCGGCCAGGGCAAGCAAGGCGGTGATTCTATGCGGCGGCGCCATCAATTCGCCGCAGCTGCTGCAGCTCTCCGGCGTGGGCGACGGCGCACTCCTCGCGCGGCACGGTATCGAGGTGGTCGCCGAAAGCCCCGCCGTGGGCCGCAATCTTCAGGATCATCTGGCGGTGTCGTATTTCTATCGGTCGAAGGTACCCACGCTCAATGATGTGTTTCTGCCGCTCTCCGGCAAGCTCAAGGTCGCACTGCGCTACCTCGTGACCCGACGCGGGCCGCTCGCCATGAGTGTCAACCAGGCGGGCGGCTTCATCAAAAGCGATCTCTCGCGATCGCGGCCAAACCTGCAGCTGTATTTCAATCCCATCAGCTATACGGCGCAGGGCCTGAAGAAGCGGCTTCTCAAGCCGGATCCGTTCTCCGCTTTTCTCTTATCCTTCAATGCCTGCCGACCCACGAGTCGCGGCCACATTGAGATTCGCTCGGCGAACCCCTTCGAGGCCCCCGCCATTCAGCCGAACTCCCTCGCAAGCGAAGGGGATGTGGCGGATGTCATCGCCGGTGTGCGCCTACTGCGGGCAATTGCCGCGACGGCGCCGCTCTCGCACTACATTGAATCGGAAATGCTACCCGGAGGCGCCAAGCAGTCGGATGCGCAGCTATTGCAGGATTTTCGGGAGCGCGCAGGCACGGTGTTTCACCCGGTAGGCACCTGTCGCATGGGGCCCGATCCTGCAAACGCCGTGGTCGATGCTTCCTTGCGGGTGTATGGCGTCGGGGCGCTGCGGGTCATCGACGCGTCCGTCTTCCCCACCCTCACTTCCGGCAACACCAACGCGCCGACCATCATGGTCGCCGAGAAAGGCGCGGCGCTCATTGCTGCGGAAGAGGGCGACTGACGATTTTCGGGCAATATCGAGCTCCACTAAGCTTGTGATGGTGCGCCGGAGCTTACGCAGAAGCTCAGCAGCATGGCGCGCGACGTGTGACTTTGGATTAGCTGTGAAATCGGAGGCTGTCCGGCTGGAGTTGGTCCGAGCCGGCCCGTCGCGAGTACCCACTAAAGGGTTGCCCAACTATTGGGGGCGTATATTTACCGGACCGAAGCGGTGTATGCTCGATGGAGGCTCCGCGCGCCCGGACGGATGACTCGGACACTCTGAATGCGATAGGGGGGTCATGTGGCAGTCAGTTCCCGCCGCGCGCGCATTCTCAGCCCGTCTGCCCGCGATACGCTCGAAAAGCTCCGGCGCATTTGCGCTGCAATCGGCGACTGTGAGGAGCGCACTTCGTTCGGCCATCCGGCTTTCCGCGTGGCAGGAAGAGATTTCGCCGTTATCGATCACTATAGTGGCGCCGACTGTCTGTGGCTGCGCATCGATCCGACGCGTCGATCTGAGCTTCTACGCGACCCGGGCTGGTTCGTGTCGCCTTACGATCCGCAGCAGAAAGCGCTTTGCTATCGCCTCGACCAGATCGATTGGCGACGCGTTCGCCCATTGATTCGCGATAGCTTCGATATGGCGCGGCTGCCGACGGGTGGGTCGCGCGGCAGGGGAGCTTCTGCGCGTCACCATGACTGAGGCGAGTGGCTTGGAAGTGCTCTGGGACCATGGCCCATCGTCACACCAAAGTGCTTGAGCTGCGAGTCCCGCTTTCCCCAAAGAGACGCTGGTGCCGGTCAGCAATGGACTATGGCCGTCCCACATTTGCAGAGTGCCAAACATTCCCTAATACGGCGGAAAGCGCGCGAGATCTTCCTGCTGGTCGAGGGACTGGTCATTGCGGATAAAGAGGCGGCTCGCGTCGCGCATCGGCTGAAAGTCCCAGGGCGCATAGCGGCCCTTGCGCAGCGCCGCGTAGACGAAGTGACGGCGACGCTGGCTGGCGAGCACTGCCTCGTGCAGCTCGGACATCATCCAGCGCCGCGCCACCTCGGAGCGAAAATCGGCAACCATTTGGGCGCAGTCCGTCTGTGCTGCGAGGTTGACGCGCTCGTCCGGATCGGCGCTGACGTCATAGAGCTGGTCAGGATCGGCGCGGGAGTGCACGAATTTGTAGCGGCCGCGGCGGATCATGACGATGGGCGCGATGGCGCCCTCCGCCAGATACTCGCCGATCACTTCACCGGAAGGCTCGGCGCGGCCTTCGAGTGCCGGCAGCAGGCTTGCGCCGTCGAGGGGCGCCGCATAAGTTGGGTCAGCGCCATCGTGTGCAAGAGCTGCAAATGTCGGCAGGAGGTCAAGGAGCGATGCTGACGCCGCCACGCGGCGCGCCGCGAATCGCCCCGGCGCGTGCACGATGAGCGGGATGCGTGAGGCGGGCTCGTAAAAATTCATCTTGTACCAAAGGCCCCGCTCTCCGAGCATATCGCCGTGGTCGGCCAGGACCACGATGACGGTGTTGGCATCGAGCGCGGCCTGCTTAAGGGTGGCGACGAGCGAGCCGATCTGATCATCAATGTAAGAGACAGCGCCGTAGTACGCGCGCCGCGCCGCACGCACGTGCGCTTCCGTGGGGGTCGCAAGGTCAAGGCCAATGACATGGCGCAGCCTGCGTGAATGTGCATCCTCGCGCCCCGCAAGATCGGGGACGCGCGGCAGATCGATCTCCTCATCCCGGTAGCGGCTCCAGTAGGCATGGGGAATGACGTACGGATCGTGCGGGTGGGTCATCGACACGACGAGACAGAACGCTCGGCGGTCGCGGCTGCGAGCGAGGTCGAAGAGCTTCTGGCGCGCGGCGACCACGACCTCGTCGTCGAAGTCGATCTGGTTTGTGCGCGTGCAGGCGCCCGCCTGGATGACCGAATCCATATTGTGGTACCAGCTGGGACGCTGCTCGAAGGCGCTCCAGTGGGGCGTCCAGCCGAAGTCACTGGGATAGATGTCGGTCGTCAGGCGATCCTCAAATCCATGCAGCTGATCGGGTCCGCAGAAGTGCATCTTGCCGGCAAGCGCAGTCTGATAGCCCGCACGCCGCAGGTAGTGGGCGAAGGTGGGTACCTGGGCGGGAAACTCGGCAGCGTTGTCGTAGGCGCCGATTTTCGAAGGCAGCTGGCCGGCCAGGAACGAAAAGCGCGACGGCGCGCACAGCGGGCTGTTGCAGTAGAAGGATTCAAAGACGACTCCCGCATCCGCGAGCGCATCGATGTGCGGCGTGCGCGCGATCGCGCCGCCGTACGGGCGAAGCACCCGAGACGCCAACTGGTCGGCCATGAGGATCAGAAGGTTCGGGCGATCCGCCATGCACGCCTCGCGTTGCACCACAGACAAGTGACCTTGCGAATACTCTCACGAAGAGTTGGCGCATCACACATCGGCGCTTCTTCCGCGTGGCGGCGTGTCTCGATTCACGCAGATCGAGGAGGGGCGCGTGTCACCTCTTCGCCAGATCCCCCAGAGCTTCCTTCAAGGGACCGAGCCACGGCTCGAAGTATCGCCATTGGTCCAGGCCCTCCTTGAAGATCGGCTGGCGCACCTGCTCGGAGCTCGCCGTACGCACGCTGCGCTCCGTCTTATAGAACTCCACGCATTCGGATTCGAACGGAAGAGCGCAGAAGTCGAGAATTCTGCGCACATTGCCTTCGAGGCCCTCGACCACGTCCTCGTGCTGCACGCGCAGGATCTTTCCGGGGAGCACTGCGTCCCAGTGCTGCATCAGCTCGACGTAGCTGCGGTAATAGCGGCCGATGTCCTCAAGGCTGTAGGTGAATTCCTGTCCGTGGGCGAAGAGCTGCTTGAAGTTGGAGAAGCAGCAGGCGAGGGGTTCGCGCCGGGCGTCGATGATCTTGGCATTCGGAAGGATGAGATGGATAAGGCCGATATGGCGGAAATTGTTCGGCATCTTGTCGATGAAACGCGGCTTGCCCACGCGGTACACCCGGGTGTCAGCGAGGTACTTCGCGCCCAATCGCTGCCAGTCCGCAGCATCCCGTTCGCGCAGTACGCCGGGGTAGCGCGGATTGGCGTCGGTCGACTCCCGCCCCTGCAGCTCTTGAGCGAGCCGCGGAATCTCGGGCAACTCCGTCGTGCCTTCCACCTGCGAGTGCGACGCCAGGATCTGCTCGAGAAGCGTCGATCCTGCCCGGGGCAGACCGATGATGAAAATCGGCTCGGCGCTCGCGCAGCCGACCCCCTGCCGCGCGCTAAAGAACTCGGCCGTGCAGACGGAAGTCTGCAGACGCGCATTGCGCTCGGTGGATTCTGCCCGGTACCGGCTCTCCGTTTTCTTCAGCGCATTGCCGCGCTCGTAATAGGTGAAAGACTCGGCGTACTGCGCACCGTCCTCGAGCGCCTTGCCGAGCGCGAAGCACAGCTGGAACCGGTCGGCGAGCTGGGTACTGGGCGCGGTCTCCTCGGCGCGCATGCGTACGATCTCATCATCCGTGAATCGATAGGTCTTAAGGTTCGCAAGGCTCCAATAGGCATCCCCATAGCTTGGCCGGATCGCGGCCGCGGTCCGGTAGGACTCGATGGCTTCCTCGCGCCGTCCCAGCGTTTTCAGGGCGTGCGCGACCGACAGATGTACCTCCGCCGCCTGGGGTGTCTCGATGAGAAGCTCGCGATAGAGCTCAATGGCTCGCTCGTAGGCACCGAGCCCAACCCAGGCGGTTGCCTGCGCTGTGCGGTAGGAACGATTGGTGGGCTCGATCTTGAGGAGCTTGTCGAGCTCCTCGAGCGCCTTGGCGTGTTTGTGCCGCTGGAGAAGAACATTGACATAGTCGAAGCGCGCGGCCCGATAGTCCGGTGCGAGAACCAGTACGGCCTCGAGCAGCAGCTCGGCATCGTCCAGAACGTCAAGTTTCGTGCCGATTTTGGCCAGCAGGCGCATGGCCTCGATATGATTCCCGTGCGCCAGGAGATACCGACGAACGATTCGCTCTGCCTCGTGGATGTCTCCGTCGGAGAACATGCTCGAGGCGGTGACGACTTCGGCGGGCAGGCCCGCAAGCGTCGTCACGTGACTTTCCGCCATGTCGGCATTTGCCGCCTGCCCGGTCATTCGATACAGAATCTGCAGCGCGTTCCAGCTTGCGGGCAGCGCGGGATTTAGATTTACGGCGCGCAGGAACGCCTCGATGGCCGGCGCTGCGAAGCGCAGCGCCACGTAGCAATGCCCACGTTCCTGGAACAGGCGGCTGTAATTCGGATGCAGCGTTTCGAATCGAGCGAGAGTCGCGAGTGCCTCGGGGATGTGCTGCAGGTAGCGCTGGCTGACGGCAAGCATGTAGAGGACGTCGCGGTTTTCGGGGACTTGGATGAGTAGCGCCTGCGCGGCGGCGAGCGCTCGCGCGAACTCACTCTGCTCCAGAAGTTCACGGATACGCCGGACTTCGGCTTCGACCGGTGATGTCGGGGGATTGAGTGCCGCTGCTGCCATGGCTGGTCAAAAAAGCGGGCTCACGTGCCCGCCTATGATTCTACCGAAGGCGGCCGCAGCCGGTGGTCGCCGACCGGGCTGTCCGGCGGATTGGAACCTCCAGCCCACCGTCAGGCGCAGCAGGTGCGGGCGAGCGCCTCGGATTGGGACATCGAATCTTGCTTCTCAACGATGCTTGAGGGGTGTCCGGTCCGCGAACACCTGCCGCTCATGCGGCCGCTGCAGCCGTCGGCCGCGCGCTAAGAGACATCGCGATCAGTGACCAGCCGCCGAAGAGCATATTGATGCCGATGAGAAGACCCAAGGCCCACAGTGCCGTGCCCGGCAAGCCGGCGAACAGCATCGCTGCCAATACAATATCGATCACGCCGCTCACCAGCATCCAGCCCCAGGAGCCGGATTCGCGCTTCCGATGTTGGACCGCAAACATGATTGACGCCCCACCTTCTATAAAGAGAAACGCAATCAGGACAACGGTCAAAGAGATTGCCCCGGTGACCGGAGATGTGAGGAGCAGGGCGCCGGTCACTATTCCCAATACCGCTGAGATCAGCGACCACGAGAAACCAGGTGCATGACGTGCCGCAAAGGTCGCGATGAGGCCCGTGAGGCCGGCAACGAGCAAGATAGAGCCGAAGAAGACCGTCGCGGCGAGTGAGGCAATCAGAGGCACGAAAATCGCGAGCATTCCCAAACAAACAAGAACGATCCCTTCAACCAGAAACAGGACCCAGTGGTCACGAACCGATTTAGCGAGTGCCGCCCGAGCTTGCGAAACGTCGAAGGATCCGGTGGTATTCATAGTCGTCTGTAGTTCGGGATGCGGATAGGGATCGGGACATCAGATCGAGAGCGCGCATGGATTCGGCGCTGCATTCCTGGATTATATGGTACTCGGACTGACATGGGGCAATTGAGCACCTCAAGCATTCTCGTCGTGGATCTGGAAGCGACCTGCGCCAACGATGGCAGCTTCCCGCCCGCGGCCATGGAGATCATTGAAATCGGCGCGGTCTGGGCGATGCCCGACGGCGCCGTGCTCGATCGCTTCCAGAGTTTTGTGCGGCCCCGCGAACGGCCGACGCTCACGCCTTTCTGCATGGGTCTCACGGGCATTAGGCAGGCCGACGTCGATGCCGCGCCGCTCTTTCCGGTTGCCGCGCGCATGCTGCATGAATTCGCCGACCGCCGCCGCGAAGCTGGCGCAGTCTGGACAAGCTGGGGCGACTACGACCGCAAACAGTTCGCGCGCGATTGCGCCCGACACCGCGTAGAGGATCCTCTACAACTGGCGCACGAGAATGCCAAGCGGCTTTTTACTACTCGGCAACAGATCGGCACAGACGTTTCGCTGGCCGGGGCCTGCGAATTGGCGAAGATCGGGCTCGAGGGCAGCCAGCACCGCGCGCTTGATGATGCAATCAACACTGCGCGCCTCTTGCCGTGGGTTTTGGGTACCCGAAGCTTGCGTAAAGTCACACCGACTGCCGGTTGAGGCCTCGCGTCGGATGAAGATCTGGGTGAGCGCAGGCTCGATGCCACGCGACCGAGGGTCTCGTCGGTGCGCGGCGCCGAGCCGGATCATTGCTGTCGCCCATCACCAGATGACCGTAACCTATTGAAGTGACGATGATTCCTGGACGAGGCCTGCTCTACAAGGGGCCGCCAGCAGACTGACCCAGTGCCTTCCCGGCGAGTCTCAAACGCCGAGCGCAGGGACTGCTATGCGGGCTCCAGCCGCTAAAGCTCAACCGACACGCGAGGCGCCCCGCCCATCATGCCGCCGATCAGCCCCGCCGTTGCGCATCCATGCCGGTCAAACGTTGCCATCACGTCGGCGAGCGCGTCGGGGGAACAAGCGACGAGCAAGCCACCCGAGGTTTGCGGATCGCACAACAGGGCCTTGTGCGCACCTGTTACGCGCGCGGCAAGCTTCACTTCAGCGCCATAATATGCCCAGTTGCGCGCTGACGCGCCGGTCAGGATTCCCGCATCGGCCATCGCGAGCACCCCGTCGAGCAGCGGCACATCCGCCATTTTGACCCGCGCGCCCATCCCGGAGCCACGGCACATTTCGAGCAGATGGCCGAGGAGCCCAAATCCCGTCACATCGGTCATGGCGTGAACGCC
>Ga0182024_10006714_pt1 | contig 25129 bp, 19 predicted proteins | sample P32metaG_FD_120480 | JGI IMG/M metagenome (GOLD analysis project Ga0182024, IMG submission 120480) | Permafrost microbial communities from Stordalen Mire, Sweden - P3-2 metaG (Illumina Assembly) | ecosystem: Environmental > Terrestrial > Soil > Wetlands > Permafrost | place: Sweden: Stordalen...
GCCGACCATCCGTGCCTCCGCTGCGAAGTAAACTTTCGAAATGATAGGATCATCCTGGGATATCGCTCGATGAAACAGACACGGAAGATTGCGTCGCGGGTTGCTCAGCTGACGGGAGAAGGGGCGCTTGCGGTATATAGCCGCGCCAAGGAACTGGAGCGGGCCGGGAAATCGATCATCCATTTGGAGCTGGGGGAGCCGGATTTTCATCCTGCGGCACAGGTGGTGGAGTCGCTGCGCGAGGCGGTATCCGCCGGGCGCGATCGCTATTGCGCGACGCGCGGAGTCCCTGCCCTACGCCAGGCGATCGCGGAGTATCTGCGCAAAACGCGGCGGCTGGACGTTTCCGCGGAGCAAGTGCTGGTGGCGCCCGGATGCAAGATGGCGCTATCGCTGGCGATGATGGCGCTCATTGAGCCGGGCGATGAAGTTTTGTATCCCGATCCGGGATTCCCGATTTATCCATCGTTTACGCGCGGGCTCGGAGCGCAGGCCGTACCCTTTGCGTTGCGCGAAGAAAATAAATTTCAGCCGGATATCGCGGAGATCGCCGCAAGAATCACGCCGAAAACGCGCATGCTGATTTTTAATTCACCGAACAATCCCACCGGCACGGTATTTCGCAAAGATATTTTGGAGAAATTAGCCGGGCTGGCGGTCGAGCATGATTTGTGGGTGCTGTCGGACGAAATTTACGCGCGGATTCTGTTCAGCGGCGAGTATCAATCGATCTGGGCGCTGCCAGAGATGGCGGAGCGCACGGTCATTATTGACGGATTTTCGAAGAGTTTTGCGATGACCGGCTGGCGGCTGGGCTACGCGGTGGCGTCGAAGGAAGTGATCGACGCGATGGATATGCTGGTGCTGAATACGTTCACGTGCGCGGCGGAATTTACGCAAGTGGCGGCGGTCGAAGCGTTGCGCGATGCGACGAATGGGGTAGCAGCGATGGTGGAGGAATATCGTCAGCGGCGCGATCTGTTTGTGAAGCGGCTGAATGCGATTCCGGGGTTTCGGTGCCAGGAACCCGAAGGCGCTTTTTACGCGTGGGTGAATGTAGAGGAAACCGGACTCCCCGCGGAAGAAGTAGCGCGCGTACTACTCGAAGAAGGCGGCGTCGCCGGAATCGCCGGGGCGGCGTTTGGCGCAGAGGGCGAAAAGTATCTGCGGTTCTCCCTGGTAAGCGCGCCGAAATTGCTGGACGAAGCGCTGCAGCGCATCGCGCGAGTGGCGGCGGGCTGGAGCGTGAGCGTTTCGAGATAGGACAAGTATTTATCGCGAGGCGATGGTTTTCGGAAGGCGCCGGCGCAGGATAGCGACTGCGCGCGGGAGACGTTCGGGAATTTTCCAGAGGGAAAGAAATGAAACGATGGCATGGGAAGGTGTTGGCGGTGATAGCGGCAGGAATTGCGAGTGGCCTGGTGGCTGCACCCATGCACGCGCAGTCGCGACCCTTCCCCGGACCGGACCTTCAGAAAACCTACGAACGGTTATTGGCGCAAATCGAAAAGATTGCGGCCTACGACAATCACGCGCATCCGGGATTTGGCGACGACTCGGATGTGGATGCCATGGCGGCGCCGCCGGACGAAAGCAGCACGCTGCGCGTGCGCGACGACAATCCGGAGTTCGTAGTGGCGGCGAAAGCGCTTTTCAATTATCCGTACGACGATTTCAAGCCGGAGCACGCCAAGTGGCTCGCGGACAAAAGCAAAGCGGCGGAACAATCGGGCGACAAGCAATATTTCAACAACATCCTGGACAAATTGAATATCGAAACGTGTTTGGCGAATCGCGCGATGATGCCCGGGTATCTCGATAACCAGCGATTTCATTGGGTGTTTTTCGTCGATTCGTTTTTCTATCCGTTTGACAACACGTCGCAAACGGCGAGCACGCCAGACATGGGCGTGTACGTGCCGCTGCAGGAAAAAATGCTGGGGCGCTACAAGAAACTGGAAAATGTGACGGGATTGCCGGCGGATTTGGCGGGTTACGAAGATTTTGTGCGACGCACCCTGACGGACAACCAAAAATTGCGCGGGGGCGTGGCCATCAAATTTGAAGCGGCGTATTTCCGCACCCTATATTTCACGGATCCTCCGCGCGCTACAGCGGAAGCGATTTACGCGAAGTATCACGGAGGCGGAACGCCGAGCGCGGAGGAATACCGCGTTTTTCAGGATTATATTTTCCGCGTGCTGATCGACCACGCGGAAAAGCTGCATCTGCCGGTGCATTTCCACAGCGCCGTCGGTATCGGCGATTATTTCAGCTTGCGGCAAGGTAATGTGCTGAACCTTGAAAATGTACTGCGCGATCCGCGCTACAGAAACGTCAAGTTTGTGCTGCTGCATGGCGGTTGGCCGTATTACAAGGAAGCCGCGCTGCTGACGGCGGTGAAGAATGTTTATCTCGATACCTCGCTACAATCTGAGCTTCTTTATCCTTCGCAGCTCAAAGAAGTTTTGAAGCAGATGATTACGCTGTTTCCGGACAAAATGATGTTCGGCAGCGACGCCTTTCCGTTTAGCGACGCGCTGGGAGCGGAAGAGAGTTTCTGGATCGCGACCTACAGCTCGCGCACGGCTTTGGCCGCGGCGCTTGCGGAACTGGTTTCCGAAGGCGCTTTCACAGAGGAAAAAGCATTAGAGTTTGCGCATCTGTATCTACACGACAATGCCGCGAAATTGTATGGAGAAAAACGATGAGCACCCGTGGCGAATTGAAACACATCCCGTGGAAAGAGGTCACGCGCGAACAGCTCAACCCCAAAATTGACCGCGAAATGGTGGTGGGCGAGCAGATTATGCTGGCACGCGTGCTAATCAAGAAGGGCGGACACGTGCCGCTGCACCAGCATATGAACGAGCAGGTGACCTACATTTTGGAAGGTTCGCTAAAATTTGCGGTCGACGGCAAAGAGATCGTGGTGAACGCCGGGGAGGTCTTGTGTATCCCGCCGAATATGCCGCATGAGGCGTGGGCGCTCGAAGACACCGTGGATTTGGACGTTTTTAACCCGCCAAGGCAAGACTGGCTGAATAAAACGGATGAATACTTACGTCACGGAAGATGACAAATAGTCTGCAGTCGTAATTTGGAAAATATACGAGTTTTGGCAGCTATTGGCTTTTCGCGGGAAGTACGCGAAAGAACATAGACAAATGGCCGTCGTCTTGTTTACCGTAGGTGGGTGGCTTATTCCTGGCGTGGGGGTAGCCCGCCGAGGGGACTGAAATGAAAAGGCTATTCGCAGCGGTTGTCGTGATGTTGGGGAGCGTGACTGCACTCGAAGCGCAGCAGGCTCCAAGCGTGGAGCCCGAAACGCCGCTAGCCACCGTGTTCGGGTATGCGCCGATGTTCGCCGTAAACACCAATTCCGTGACGCCCGGGACTTCTGTGATTCCAATGGCGGATGCCAGCGCCCGTTCGGAGGTCGCGGAGCCAGTGCCGGCAGTACCCGCGAATCCGGCACCGCCGCCGCCGGATCCGAAATTTTTATATGGCGGACGCGATGATTACCGGTGGCAATTGGGCCTCGGAGCGAGTTGGGAGCGATTCCGCTCGTCGATTTTCAACGCCAGCGCCGTGGGCCTGAACACCTCCGTAGCGTATTACACCAATGACTGGCTGGGCATTGAAGGCAACCTGATGACGGGCTTTGCGCCCACGATCTTCGACCACGAGCACGTAAAGCTATTCAACTTCACGGGCGGGCCGAAGATTGCGTGGCGGCAGCGGCGCTGGGAACCGTGGGTGCACGGACTGGTGGGATTTTCGCACGAGCAGCCGCAGACGGCGTCCGGCGGCAGGAACGCGTTTGCCGCGCAAGTTGGCGGAGGCGCGGATTACCGGATCAATCCGAGACTTTCCGCGCGGTTGCAAGGCGACTGGCTACACACGCAGTTTTTCTCGCAGTCGCAAAATAATATTACGCTGGCCGGCAGTCTGGTAATCCACTTCTAGTTTTTTGCCGGATCTCGCCCGGCGGTTGCGGGCAGCAGCGGAAACTCGTCTAGTAGATTCCATGATCGGAACCTGACGCGGCGAGCCCTCCATCGAGGGCCCGTAGCCGGTAATCGTCTCCCTTTTCGCCAGTCCACGTCTTCAAGTTAAAGCCCGTCCCCGCAGGAGCGCGATGTACGCTGACTGCTTCCATGTGCAAAGGCGTCTTCGCGCGGCAGAGTTCGGGCGGATTCTTGGCCTCCAGAAAATAAGCCGGACCTTTGCCAACGATGGTTGCCGAACCATCCGGTCGAAGCAGCACGGCGGCGTTTTCATCGACCGCGACGGCGCGTATGGTGCTCGACCAGCCATCCTGCAAAATGCGCGCCATAAAAACGAGCAGGCGTCCCATGCGGTCGCGTTTGACGAAGTGCGTGTCGGTGATGGTAGCGGAGAGCAGCGGTATGCGCAGAAAATCGCGAGACAGGGTGACCTTGTTGCCGTACGGATTGGCCAGCGCGTCGGGCGAATGAATGGTATCGATCATGGAGGAAAACGAGAACTCACCGAGGATGGCAAGGCCTGCGCTCGAGCCGCCAAGCGGCTTGCCGGCTGCGATGTGGCGATTGAGCGCTTCTGCGACGGGGGTATCCTGCCAGAAGCGCACGTAACTCGATTGATCGCCGCCCGCGAAAAAAATAGTTTCGGCGTGCTCGATAATTTCGGAAACTTTCGGATCGTCGGAATCTTCACGGCTGGAAAACACGATGGTGGATACGGAATTGAGCGGGCAAAGGGCTTTGATCTCGGCGTTGACCTGCTTGGCGTAGGCGTCTTCAGTGTTGGCGCGAAGAATCAAAAAATCGCCGCCATTGGTGCGTTCACACAAAAATTGCAAGGCGAGTTGTTGTTCGGAACCACCTCCCATCAAGGCCCAGCCCGTGCGCGGAATGGCTGCGCTGTCGACGGCGTTCCCTAAACGAAAATATTTCCAGCTTGGACCAGTGGGTGCGGGCGACCGAGGAGCTGCGGGCACCGTTTGGGCCCTGGCGCGGCCCGCTGCACAGGAAGCCTGAATGGTTAGCGCGATGCTGACGACGAGTCGCCAAAACCTGATTTGATTCACGCGCGCTCCTGACCATATCCGCGAACATTCGTACAGGTTTTAGCGCTTAGGTGCAAATGTTCTCGGCGCGAGCAAGTCGAGACTGCGCCCGGGAAGGTCTGTCGCGAAATTAGAAGCTTATTTTGCGGGCAGCGGCTGATTGTATTTCTGAAGATCCACGTTCCGCCACTCGCCATTGATGATGCCTTCGCGAATCTGCTGAGCAGTTTTGCCTTTGCGGGATTGCTCGTAGGTATAAAAATCTTCCGCCATACAGATGTTGCAGTTGGAGCCGTGTTTGCCGGCGAAGCAATCAAGCAAACTGCCGTGCCCCTGGCTCTGATCGCAATGGCAATAGCAGGGTTGCTGATAGAGAAGTTTTTTGACGTGAGCAGCGACGCGGTAAGCGTTCTGCACAACATAATTGCTGAATTGCTGGGGATCAAGCGTCTCCGGAAGTTGACCGGGAGGTACTTGCGTGTGAAAAGCGGGTACAGGTTCTTCGTTCAAGAGCTGCGGTGGCGCCGCGACAGCCATACTTTGCGCTTGCGAATTTCGCGGCGTGCGCGAAGCAGCGTGCTGAGGCAACGCGATCAGCGCGATGACGAATCCCGCAACAAGCACGGCCACCATTATCGTTCGAGTTGCTGGCATACCCCCGCTCCCGGTGGAAACTTTGGAACTTCCGAACTGGAACTGCGACAAAATGTGCCGCGCCTAGAGCACGCAGCAGATAAGCTTCGCTACGATACGAGTAGCGGCTGGCGCACGATACGGGGACCACGAGGGTCATCGAAGGGCCGCGCGTTTACATGGCGCGCGCGCAGTTGCCGTTGCGCGCGACGTCCCCAGCCTCGCACAAATGTAAAATTCAAAGCCCCGCCGACCGCGGAACTCGCGAGAGGAATTAGCCGGGCGGCCCATTTTTCCGCCGATGCCAAGCCAATCTTAGCCGCCAAACGCTCCGCGATGCGCGGAACCATTTTCTCTACGATTTGTTTCTCGACGAAATCTTTGCCCAAATCGACGCCCGCCGCGGCGGCTGCGGCTTTCCACATTTCGAGGCGCTCGTCGCGGTCCGCAGTGTCAAATCCATAAAGCAGCGCCAGGCGCTGGATCAATCGCAGCGTGACGATGGTTAAAAAGCCGGTGTCCGGAACCAGTGTAATCATTCCGCCAAGCCCGAAGCCGGCGCCCTGCGCCAATGCTAAACGCTCGGCGTCGCGAATCAGGATTTTGGCAATGGCATCCAGGCGCTCAATGGGTACATCGCGCATGCGCGTGAAGTCCGGCACCCACAAACCGTGCTTGTCGGCGAGGTGTTTGCGAAAGTCTTCGGGCTTTACTTCGACGGAGCGCAAACCGCGCAAGACGCCAAAGCGCAGGAAAGAGCCCACGCGACTGCCGACCGGAGAGCGATTAGTCGATGGTTTTTGATACCTGGGCATCTGTGAGCATCCTATGGCGATTAGAACCCCTTGGCAAGCGCGGCGTTGTATGAGCGATGCGCGCCGTTAACCCTGGTTTGCTCCCGTAGGCTGCGTGACCGCTGTATCTAATCGGACAACAGCCTCATCTTATGGAGTTGCCTGGAACGCGGCAGGGCACCGGCGGTCCTACTTGACGCCGCGAAGTTTTTCTGTAAACTGCGGATTCGCTATGGCAACGTCGATCGCACAATTCGTTCCGAGCGAGGTCTTGACGGACTTTGACTTCCCGCAAAGGGAAGCGGCCTTCTTTTACGGCTTGTTTCTGCGGGGCCATTCCGCCGAGCAACTGCGCCAGGATATTCAAGTGCCTCCTGCGGTGCTAGCCAAGTGGCACCGCGAAGCGGAGCGCGAACCGGAATTGCGCGACGTCTTCTCCCGCATGGTTGAGTATCGGCGTCACGTCCTGGCCATTTTCGACGTGCTGGTTGGCTCCGATAACCACAATCTCCGCATCCAGTAGAATTCTCACCGCACGGTATTCGACCCGTCGATTCCTCGCGAAAGGCTCCTGAAGAATCTCGGAGGCTGTTCAAAGGTTCAGGTCAAAAAACGTCAGGCAACCAATCGTCTTGCCGCGCATTCCAACCCAAGTCTGGGGCAAGTGTCACATAATGAAGGGGATTCCTCAATTGACGGGGAACAATTCCGGGGGTAGAATCCTCACGGTCCTGGAAGTAGAGGTGTTTCATGGTACGGGTTACACGCACCGTCTTCGCATCGCTGTTTTCGATCGCTTTGGTTACCGCGCCGATGTGTGCGCAGCAGCCACAAGTGCAGGATCCGCCTGCGGAGATTAAGCACCAGAATCTCGATAAAGATCAGAAGAGAAAAATCAAGCGCACGTTGAAGGAACTCGACACGCCATACCGCCAATGGCTGAACGAGGACGTGATTTACATCATCTCGCCAGACGAACGTAACGCCTTCCTGCAACTAGCCACCAACGAAGAACGCGAACAGTTCATTGAGCAGTTCTGGCTGCGGCGCAGCAGCAATCCGGACTTACCGGATAACGACTTTAAAGAAGAGCACTATCGGCGCATTGCTTACGCGAACGAGCACTATGCTTCCGGCATCCCCGGCTGGAAGACCGACCGCGGCAAAATGTACATCATCTGGGGCCCACCCGATGAAATTGAATCCCACCCAACGGGCGGCACGTATGACCGGCCGATGGATGAGGGCGGCGGTTCAACGACTACCTACCCGTGGGAAACGTGGCGCTGGCGCTACTTGGAAGGTATCGGCGAAAACATCATTCTCGAATTCGTGGATCCCAGTGGCTCGGGCGAATACCACATGACCATGGACCCGTCTGAAAAAGACGCGTTGCTGCATGTCCCCGGAGCCGGGTTGAGCTTAATGGAAGAGATGGGCCTGGCTTCAAAGGCGGACCGCTTTACGCGTTCTGATGGTACGAACCTGCCTACGAGCATGGGTGGAACTCCTTCCAGCATGGACGAATTCAATCGGCTGGAACTGTTTGCGAAAGTACAGCGCCCGCCCGAGGTGAAATTCAAGGATCTGGAAGCGATTGTTACCGCGCGCATCGTACGCGATCAGCTGCGCTTTAACTGGCGGACGGATTTTCTGAAGGTGACCAATGACACGGTGCTGGTTCCAGTGACCGTGCAGGTACCCAATTCCCAGCTCTCGTTCCAAAACAAAGACGGCATCCATTCCGCGACGCTGAATGTGTTCGGCCGGATCACCACGCTTACCGGGAGAGTTGTGCAGACCTTTGAAGAATCGGTGAGCCGCGATTTTCCGGATTCGCTGTTTCAACAGTCCGTGAAGCTGCAATCCATTTATCAGAAATCCGTGCCGCTGCGCCCGGGACTTTACCGCCTGGATCTGGTGATCAAAGATGTGCAGAGCGGCAACGTGGGCGTGGTGAATACGCGGCTGGCCGTGCCGCGCTACGAAGATGAAAAGCTGGAGGCCAGTTCGCTGATTCTGGCGGATCAGATCGAACACGTGCCGGCCAAACAGATCGGCACCGGCCAATTTGTAATCGGCTCGTCGAAAGTTCGTCCGCGCCTCGAAGGTGACTTCACGACGGCGGACAAACTCGGCATCTACATGCAGATCTACAATCTGAAGCCCGACGACAAGACGCACAAATCCGCGGCGACCCTTGAATACACGGTAAAAAAAGGCGAGCAGCAAATCATGCAGTTCAAGGAAACGTCTGAAGATATGAAGCAGACCGGCGAACAGATCACCATCGAGCGTTTGCTGCCGCTGGCTACGCTGACGCCCGGAAAGTACACGCTGCAAGTGAATGCCGTGGATACACTTTCGAAACAGACTATTTCTCGCACTGCGGAATTCTCGGTCAGAGCGCCGCTGGAGACCAAGACAGCGGCCAACGTTACGCCCGGGAGGTAATATCACGTGAAGGAAGACCACCTCCGCGTTCTGGGGGCCCTGGTCCTGGCTGGTTTACTATCAGCCATCGCACCGAACCTTTCACTAGCGCAGACAAGTACTGCCTCGGGCAGGCTGTCCGGAGTTGTGCGCGATGCTTTGGGTACGCCGCAGATGGGCGCCAGCGTGCAACTAGTAGCCGAAGGCGCTGGACTCGTCATGGCGCGCGATTTCCTGACCAACACGCGGGGAATTTTCAGCGGTGACAAACTGCCTGAAGGTCTTTATACCGTTCGCGTCACGCTCGCGGGTTTTCTTCCTTCGCTAGAACAGCATGTGCGCATCAGTTCGAATGTGACCACTGTGGTCCGCATTGAGATGGAATCGCTGTTTGCCTCTCTCGACCACTTGCGTAAGCAACCTGCGAATTCCGGCGCGGAACCTGACGATTGGAAATGGGTGTTGCGTTCGGCGCCCTCAACCCGGCCGGTTCTTGAATGGACGGATTCGAATGTGGTGGAAGTTGCCAGCGTCGGGATGGACAACAGCATTCCCCGGCCAGTGCGCATGCGCCTGGAATTTACGGATGGCGCGCGACGTTTGGCTTCGCCTTCCAATATTGCTCCGGCTCCCGCTACCGCGTTTGCCTACGACCAAACTCTTGGCGCCGTAGGGCGTATGATTTTCGCCGGTCAAATGAGTTATGACCAGGACGCACCGAGTGGCGGGATTGCCACCATTTGGCTGCCCTCCGGAACTTTGGGTGCCGGACCGCACACGGCGCTGGTATTACGCGAAGCAAAGAATTCGCCAGATGGGCCGGCGTTTCGTGGCGTGCGCATTGACCAAGGCGGAGCGATCGCGCTCGGTGACCGCGCACTCCTGCGTTTCGGCAGCGAATACGTTTTGGTCGGGCTGGGCCGCGCGGCTTCTTCCATCCGGCCGCGTGCGCAACTTGACGTTAGAGCAACGGAGAACTGGCACGCCGCATTGATTTTTGCATCTTTGCCGAATGGGCCCACGTACTTGGACGATGGGTCGTCCGGTAACGCGGATGCCGAGCGTGGCACTGGAAGTGAACTGGCGGCGGCGCTTGGCGAGCTGGACGCTTTTCCCGCGCTGCTCTGGCGCCATGGACGTCCGGAATTAGAGAGCGGATGGCATGAAGAAGCCATGGCCGAGCGCAAGCTCGGAGCGCGCGGCAAACTTCAAATTGCCGCCTTTCACGATGATCAGAATCACGTGGCGGTGTATGGTCGCGGCACCGGATTGCCGCCCGCCGATTATCTCCAAGACTATTACGGGAACGGCTTTGCTTATGATGGCGGATCGTCCAGCAGTTGGGGGGGCCGCATCGCGTGGGTGGAGCGAATCAACGACAATTTGCAGCTGACTACGCTGTACTCGTATGCCGGCGCTTTAATTCCGACTGCAGATACCGATGACCTGCTGCGCGACGTTCTGCGCACGGTGCCGCGCCACTCAGTGGGTGCCGATCTCAGCGCCAAGTTGCCGGGTTTGCGGACCAAGGTAGATGCTGGGTACAAATGGGTGAGCGGACCTACGATTTCGCACGTCGATATGTACGGGGAGTCGCTCTTTCAGTTGGATCCCTTTTTCCATTTTGGCGTGCGGCAGCCGCTGCCGCGATGGGCCCTGGGGCGTTGGGAGGCCATCGCGGAGTGCGACAACCTGTTTGCGCAGGGTTATGTATCGGTGGGCAGCCGTGACGGGCAAGTGACGCTGCTGCCGGCTTTTCGCACGTTCCGCGGCGGCCTGAGCGTACAGTTTTAGAGCTCCGAATTACCTTTCGAAACCTGTAGCTAGCCTATTAGAAACTGGATGATTACCGGCCCACCCTCGCGTCCAGTGTGCAAATTGTTGAATTATAGAGAGTTGCGGTTGTTGGCAGGCTACCAAACAATGGACATTCGTTTGCTGCTAAGTGTTATGTGAAGGTGTAGCTTGCGTCGGCCATGAAGCAAAACTTGCGCGTCAGTCTCGGAGCGGTCGTCTTGGCCTTGGCCACCATGGCGGCGTTCACTTTTGCGTTGCTGAATTTTGAGCAGCGTCGGTTGTTTGAATCGCCGGACGACGGGGTAGCGTGGTCCGATACCACCCACGGCGTGCAGGCTTGGAATGTGGCGCCCAACTCCCCGGCAGCGCGCGCGGGCATTCGATCTGGGGACCAGCTTGTCGCGTTCAATGACGCACCTGTTACTCGAGCGGTTCAAGTTACGCAGCGGTTGTGGCGAGCGGGCATTTGGACCCAGGTGCGCTATAAGTTGTCGCGCAATGGCGAGGAATTTGAAACTCCCGTAGTCACGGCTCCGGCGGCAAAGCCTGCTTCCATCGAGAATTACCTGCGGGTCGTGGGACTCCTGTACCTTTTCATCGGGATATTTATTTTCGTGAAGCGCTGGAACGCGCCGCGCGCGGTGCACTTTTACGTATTTTGCCTGGTTTCCTTCGTTCTGTACTCCTTCCATTACAGCGGCAAGCTGGACGCATTTGATTGGGAGATCTATTGGGCCAATGTGGCGGCGCACTTGCTGGCTCCCGCGTTGCTTCTGCACTTCGCGCTGGTGTTTCCAGAGCGCACGGAACCCGCCGCGCGGTCGTTTCTCAAGCTTTCGGTGGTATATGGCATGCCACTGGCGCTGTTTGCCATCCACTTAAGTACCGCGGAAAACTTATTGGGCTTTGTGCCTTGGCTCGGCTCCCGCGTGCAACTTGAAAAATTAGAGCTGGCGTTTCTGGGAATCTGTTTTGTGGCGGCGGGTGCGGTTTTTTATAAGAGTTTTCGCGAAGCTCCTTCTGGTGTGTTGCGCCAGCAATTGAAATGGCTGACCGGCGGCACGCTGGTGGGCAGCCTGCCTTTCACGCTCTTTTATATTTTGCCGTTCGTCTTCGACGCGCAGTCGCAGCCGTGGATGCAGTTTTCCGCGGTCAGCCTGGTTTTAATCCCTCTCTGTTTCGCGTACGCCATCATTCGCTACCGCTTGATGGATGTGGACATTATTTTCAAGCGCGGGCTGGCGTACACCGCGGCGACCGCTGCCGTGGCTTCCGTATATTTCTCGCTAGTGGCGTTAATCGCGGAGATTTTTCACGCTAAGACTTCCGGTCCGGTCGCCGGAATGATCGCTATCGTGATCGCCGCGTTTCTCTTTCAGCCTTTCCGCGAATGGATCCAATCGCGGCTGGATCGCTTTTTTTATCGCGACCGGCTGGATTACCGCCGCACGCTGATCGAATTTGGCCGCACCCTCACGCATGAAGTGCGCTTCGATCCCATGCTTGGCTCGGTGATGGACCGCATTTCGCAGACACTGCTGGTGGACCGCCTGGCAATTTTTGTGGAGGATGCGGCGCAACCCGGAAGAATGCGCTTGGCGCGCTCGATGGGTGTTCGTCTTTCCGAACCACAGGACCTTAGTTTCCTCGAGCCGGCCCGGCCCGAGTTCGCCCGCGGGGCGCTCTTTTTTGAGTCGCCCCGCGCGGCGAGAGATGTGGGCGAGAGCGTGCGCCGCACTCTCGAACAGCTGGATTTGAATTATTTTGTTCCCTGCCGCATCCGCGAGCACACCGTAGCCGTACTTGGTCTTGGGAAGACCGTGGATGGGGATTTCCTGTCCAGCGAAGACGTGGAGCTCGTGGAGACGATCGCTGGTTACGTGGCCGTCGCGCTCGATAATGCGCAGCTGTACAGCTCGCTCGAACAAAAAGCCAGCGAGATCGTGCGGCTTAAGGATTTCAGCGAAAATATTGTTGAGTCCTTAAATGTCGGCGTGCTTGCCGTGGATTTGAACGGCATTGTGGAATCCTGGAACACCCGGATGGAGCAGCTTTTCGGCGTTTCGCGGCAAGACGCTCTTGGCCAATCGCTTTCCGCGATTTTGCCCTTGGAGCTGGCGGCGGAAATCGCCACGCGCGGTGACGAAGAGCAAATTTCCGGCATCTATAAACATCGCTTGCAGCACCAAGGGCTGGCATTGACGGTCAACATTTCCATCACTCCCTTGGTCAGCAAGTCCGGCGAACGCATCGGACGGCTTCTGCTGTTCGACGATGTGACACACCGCGAGCGCATGGCTGAACAGATGACGCAGACGGAAAAATTGACCTCGCTAGGGCTTTTGGCTGCGGGCGTGGCGCACGAAGTGAACACACCGCTGGCGGTCATTTCCAATTACATTCAGATGCTGGCCAAACAATTACCGGAAAGCGATCCCAAGCAGGCGTTGATTGAAAAAATTGTGAAGCAGACATTTCGCGCCAGCGAAATCGTAAACAACCTGCTGAATTTTTCGCGCACCGGCGCCGCGGAAGTTGCGGATATCGATGTGAACCGCGTGGTGGAAGAAACTTTGTCGCTGGTCGCTCATCCCATGAAAACTTCGCAAATTCAAATTGTGAAGCAACTTGGCGATGGTCTTCCCGCGGTGCGCGGCTCGGCAAACAAACTGCAGCAAGTATTTCTGAATTTGTTCCTGAATGCGCGAGATGCCATGCCCGCCGGAGGCATGCTGGAAGTGCGTACCGGTGCGCACAATGGCAGCGTCGAAGTGGAAATCGCGGACACCGGTGCTGGAATTTCCCGCGAACATATTCACCGCATCTTCGATCCATTCTTTACCACCAAGGCGATCGGCCGGGGCACTGGCCTAGGCCTCTCGGTGAGCTACGGCATCATCAAAGAACATGCGGGGAAAATAGATGTGCGCTCGACGCCCGGCAAAGGCACGTCATTTCACGTAGAGTTCCCGGCGGTCAGGAAAGCGGTTCATGTCTAAGGGCTCGATACTGGTAGTAGACGACGAATCAGAAATTCGCGAGGGACTGGAACTGCTGTTAACCAACGAAGGTTACGGAGTGTCCAGCGCGGAAACCGGCGAGTCTGGTCTCGTCAAATTGGGCGAGCATCCCTTTGATTTGCTGCTGCTGGACGTCAGCCTTCCCGATGGCAACGGACTTGATCTGTTGCGCGAAATTCGCCGGCGCGATCCACACCTTTCCGTGGTGCTAATCACAGCCTACGGGTCCATCGACATGGCGCGTGCGGCGTTCAAGGGCGGTGCGCTGGATTTCATCACCAAGCCGTGGTCCAACGATGAATTGCTCGCGCAGGTCGCGCAAGCGGTGGAATCGCGGCGTCTGCGCGACGAAAACGTTCAGCTGAAGCGCGCTCTAAAGCAGCGCTTTAATTTCCCCAACATCGTTGGTAAGAGCGACAAAATGCAAACGCTCTTGAACCTGGTGACGCAAGTTGCGCCTTCGCGTTCCACCATTCTAATCAGCGGCGAGAGCGGCACCGGCAAGGAACTCATTGCCAAGGCCATTCACTCCGCTTCGCCCCGGGCGGACAAAGCCTTTGTGCCGGTGAACACCGGCTCCATTCCCGTGGATCTTCTCGAATCACAGCTTTTTGGCCACGTGAAGGGCGCTTTCACCAGTGCCATAGCGTCGAAAAAGGGTTTGTTTGAAGTAGCTGATCAGGGAACCATTTTCTTCGACGAAATCGCCACCATCAGCCCGGAAACCCAAGCCAAGCTCTTGCGCGTTATCCAAGAGCGCGAATTCATGCGCCTGGGCGGCACCGAGCAGCTCAAGGTCGATGTGCGTATCGTGGCCGCTTCGAACGTTGAATTGCTCACGCTGGTGCGCGAAGGCCGTTTCCGTGAAGATCTGTATCACCGCCTCAACGTCATCCATCTGCAGTTGCCGGCCCTTCGCGAGCGCCGCGAAGATATTCCCATGCTGCTACTCCACTTTCTGGAGCGTTACTGTCTGGAGAATGGAAAACCTGTCGGTCAGTTCACACCGTCTGCGATGAAATTGCTGATGGACTACGACTGGCCCGGCAACGTCCGGGAACTCGAGAATGTCGTCGAGCGCGCGGTGGTGCTTTCGACTCAGGAACGCTTGGACGTCGATCTTCTTCCGGAAAGCGTGCGCAGCAAGGAAATTATCCGGGGCGTGCGGCTGCAACTTTCCGAATTTCTTCCGCCGCTGCCTGGTGAACCTGGCGCCCGCACTGGCGCGGACCAGTCGCTGCCGTCGCTATTTCAAATCATGGACGAAATTGAGCGGCGCATCATTATGGACATGCTCGAACGCACCGGCTGGAACCAAACGGAAGCCGCGGAACGCTTTCTCATTCCACTCTCCACGCTGAATCAGAAGATCAAGCGCCTGGGCATCGACGTGCGCAGGCGCGGCCGCGGTGAAGAGAGCCTTCCGGCATTCTCCGCGCGGTAAGTAACCCCGCTGCGTCACGCGGCATGACCTCGCCAGCGACTTTCAACTTGCATCTCCAATAAGGTCTAGGCAGAGTACTCCCGAGATGATTCTGCGAGTATCGACATCTGCGGGGCGCTTGGCGTTTCTAGCCATCGCAGGACTGCTGACCTTGTTCCTTTCTTTTTACAGTATCCGCAGCGCTTGGGCGGAACACGACGCAAGCATCGGAACGCTGCAGGGCCTCGAGAGTGCGACGCGGTTGGAGCCCGGCCATGCCGAAAATTGGTACCTTCTCGGCCGCTACTGGCAATACAATCTCGAAAATCCCGACAACGAAAAAGCCGTCGCTGCTTATCAAAATGCGCTTTCGTTCGATCCCCATTCCGCCGAGACCTATGTCGACCTCGCAACGGCGTACGAAGGACAAGATGATGTAGCGGACGCTCGGGAGAATTTTCTCAAGGCCAAACACGCCTATCCCCTCTCGGCGGGAATTTCCTGGCGCGTCGGAAATTTCTTTTTGCGCCAAGGGGAGCTCGACGAGGCTTTCGAAGAGATTCGCCAATCTGTCGCTGCCGATCCCAGCCGCGGCGCGGAAGCCTTCACGCGCAGCTTGCGCGTCGAACCCAATTTAGAAGTCGTGCTGGACCGCGCACTTCCGCCAAATCCTATCGTTTATGTCGACATCATCCATGATTTGGCGGATGAACGCCAAACCGCGATGGCGTTACAAATATGGGATCGCCTGGTCCATCTTCAGCCTGCCCCGAGCCTGGGACGCAACGACCTGTATCCCCTGGTGAATGCGCTTCGCGAGCAGCGCATGATCGCCGAGGCCAGCCGCGTGTGGAAACAGGGCGTGGCTCTCGCAGGGTTGGCCGACCTCGGAGATCCTGCCAATTCCGTCCTTTGGGATGGCGGCTTCGAATCGGGTTTCAGCAATTTGGGCTATGCCTGGTCGTTCCCCGCGAATTCGCATGGTGTAGAAATTCAGCTGGATAGAAAAGAAAAACATTCTGGCCAGCAGTCCCTGCGGCTTAGTTTTGACGGCAAGCTCGACATTAGCTTCGCGGACGTCTGCCACAACGTCCCAATTGCGCCGCGCACTTCCTATCTATTATCAGCGTGGGCAGAAACTCGCGACCTCACTTCCGACCAGGGCGTGCGCTTGAGCATTCGCTCCTCAATTCCCGGTGCCGGTGCAACATTCACTCCTGAAGTTCACGGAACGCAAACGTGGTCGCAAATTGAAGTGCCTTGGAACGCCGATGCAGGTGCTCGCGAGGCGCAGCTTTGCATCGTCAGGCTGCCCAGCGATCAGCCGGATAGCCGGATTCGCGGCTCGGCTTGGATCGATGATGTAGCGCTTATTCCGCAGGCGCCGGCGCAACCGCCCTCGCCGTCAACTTCTCGGGGAACCGCCAAGCCATGAAATTTTTTAAAATCGGCATTTGCGCGCTCCTGGTTTTTGGAGTTGCCGCTCACGGCGGTGTGGAGACTTGGGCGCGCGCAGTGCTCGAAACGGGCGCCGGACTCTTATTTGTCGCGTGGGCCGTGCGCAGCTATTTTTTTAAAGAAGAGCAGATCGTAATTTCCCCACTCTTGCTGCCGCTGGTAGTTTTGTCGCTGGTGGTAATAGCTCAGTGGGTTTTTCATCTCACCGCCTCCGCTTACGAAACGCGCGCGGAATTGCAATTGCTCCTGGCTGACACCGTCATTTTGTTTCTCACCGCGCAAGCTTTTCGCACCCTCGAAGATTGGAAAGGGTTCGCATGGTTTGCCATGTTTTTTGGCTTTAGCATTGCAACTTTCGGCGTCCTGCAGCACTTGACGTTTAACGGAAAAATTTACTGGGTTCGCGAAATGCGCTTTGGCGGCATTCCTTTTGGGCCGTACGTGAATCGCAACCATTTTGCCGCCTTCGCGGAGCTGCTAATTCCCATTTCCTTGGTCTCGCTGCTGCTCGGCAAGGTACGCCGGGAGCGCTTGTTTGTTGTGGGGCTTTTCGCGGTGCTGCAAATCGGCGCGCTTTTTCTATCGGCGTCACGCGGTGGCATTGTAAGTTTCGGAGCTGAACTCGTAGTTCTCGCGGTGTGGATGGTATGGCGTCGCGCAGGGGGAAAACAGTTATTGGCGGCCGCGGCGGTTCTCGTGGTTGTCGTGTTACTGCTTTCCTGGCTAGGCGTCGGCCAGATTCTGCAACGCTTTAGTGCCATGCAATCGTTGGAAATGACCTCAGGCAAACGCGCCTCCATGCGCGCGGATACCTGGCGTATTTTCCTCGACCATCCGATTCTCGGAACAGGCCTCGGCACTATCCAGACAGTCTTCCCTCCTTACGAATCGCTCTATGATGGCAAAATCGTAAACCATTCGCATAACGACTACCTCGAAGCTCTGGCAGAAACTGGCGTGGCCGGCGGTCTTTGCTGCGCGTGGTTCCTGGTGCTGCTAGCGACGGATGGCGGGCGGCGGGCGTTCACAGCGAGCCGATCGTTTGCGTCTACTTTACAGTTTTCCGCGCTGCTCGGTTGTGTTGGGTTTCTCGTACACAGCTTGGCCGATTTCAATCTGCACATCCCCTCCAACGCTCTGTTGTTTTTCGTGATGGCCTATCTGGCCACCGCGCGAATCGCCCCGAATCCCGCTGCGGAGATGCAACCCCGCGTACACAAACACCGTCGAAATGACTGACCGGCCAGCCCTGAGTCACTGTATAATCCCTAGGGGGCCTTGTTCTCGCATGAGGCTGGTTGCGCAGTGCTTACGGAGTTGTATTTTCATCGCTAGTGGCTTGCTCGGAATGCAAGTGCTGGCGCTACCTTCGCGCGCGCAATCGATCGTGGGCACTCCCAGCCAAGCGAACGAGCGCATCAAGGAACTTTCGGCTGAAGCCGCTAAAAACGGTCCGCACGATTACGTTATCGGTAATGGAGATTTGGTTGATATTGAGGTATTCGACGTTAAGGAATTGAGCCGCGAAGTGCGCGTCAGCCAGACCGGGACCATTGGAATCCCTCTCGTGCCGGTGCGCCTGCACATCACTGGTCTAACGGAAATTCAAGCTGAACAAAAAATTTCCGAAGTATTGGAGGCCGACGGCCTGGTTTCACATGCCGAGGTCTCCGTCACTGTTAAAGATCGCAGAAGCAAGCCGATAACCGTTGTCGGCGCCGTGGGCCACGCCTTGGTGTATCAGGCGGATCGTCAGGTTACCCTGCTGGAAGTCTTGGCAGAGGCCGGGGGCGTCTCGAACGATGCGGGGGACCGGGTGATAATCACCAGGCCCGCCAGAGCTCAATTTGTCGATGTCACCGAAGCGCCGCCAATCGGACCTGAAGATCCCGCTGGAAACATTTCGAGTGCTACCGGCGCGTCGTCGGGGAGTTCGGCTGCTGAGCCGCCACCTTTAAGCGCATCGAGCACAACACCGTCCGTACCCTCCCATGACGCGCCGCCTGCGTCCGCGGCACCTTCCCCTTCAAAGGCGACGGCCAGCCAGAACGGCAACACCATCACTATCAATCTGAACGATCTCGTGGAATCCGGCGATGCCACGAACAACATTCCGTTGCAGGCCGGGGATATCGTAACCGTGCCGCACGCGGGCATCGTGTATGTGATCGGCGCAGTGACCCGGCCCGGAGGTTTTGTTTTGTCGAATGACCGGTCGGAGTTAAGCACTTTGAAAATTCTGGCGCTAGCTGGCGGCATGACTCCCACGGCGAAATCCGACCACGTGGTGATTATTCGCAAAAACGATCAAGCTCAACAGCGCGAAATTCAGATCGACCTGAAGAAAATTTTGAAGCGACAAGCCGAGGATGTACAACTTCAGCCCAGTGACGTTCTGTACGTGCCGGATAGCAAAGTGAAAGCGGCGATTATTAAAGCTGCTGAACTGGGCGTCGCACTGGGCACTAGCCTCGCACTGTATCGTATCGCGTACTAGACAAATGACTGACGATAACAAAATTATCGCTCACGAACCGCCGGTGAACGGCGCAAACGGCGCCGTGCACATTGACCGGTCGTCGACCTTTGAGCTGTCGCCTCGCGAGCCGCATCTTTACGACTACCTGCTGATTCTGCGCAAGCACCAGTGGCTGATTTTGTCCTTTGTGCTTGCCGTGGTGACCATTGTCTCCGTCGCAACATTTAAGATGCAGCCGGTCTACGTCGCTACCGCGCGCATTGAAATCGACCGCGAAAGTTCCAATATTCTGCCCTTTCAAGGCGCGGACTCTTACGATGCCGCCATGGATCTCGATAACTACATCGAGACGCAATCCAAGGTTCTTACCAGTGAGACTTTGGCGCTGCAGACCATCCGCAACACCGGCCTTAGCGCTCGACCGGAATTTTCGACTCCTTCTGGCCCTTCCGAGGCAGTGGCCGTGGGTAGCCTGGCGAATCAGAGGCGTCCCCCGGAACTGGGTGAATTTCTCGGCAGCCTGAGCGTTCGCCGCGTGCCCACCAGCCGCCTGCTGGATGTCAGCTTCGAATCTACGGATCCGGCGCTCGCGGCGCGTATCGTCAATGCGCATCTGGAGACATTCGTTGAACAGAATTTCCGCAGCCGCTACGAGTCCACTACGCAGGCTTCCACTTGGCTCGCCGATCAACTCGATGAATTAAAGGTAAAGGTTCAGAAGTCCGAAGATGCGCGCATCGCTTACGAACGGCAGAATCAGATTTGGTCGCTGGACGACAAATCCAATATCACCACACAGCGCCTTGCGGACGTCAATCGGCAATTGACGGACACCCAGACCGAGCGCATGAAGAAGGAGTCGCTCTACGAATTTGCCAAGTCGGGTAATCTCGATGTGATTCCTCAGGTGCAAAATAATTCCAGCCTAATGGAAATGATCCACAGGCGCAGCCTGCTCACTGACCAATATAATGACGAGTTGGGTCAATACGGCCCGAATTTTCCGAAAGTGCAGCGCCTGCAAGCGCAATTAAAAGATCTTGACGCTAGCCTTCAGAAGCAAAAACAAGCCATCGTTGATGGACTCGAAAGCGACTACCGGGAGGCTCGGCAGCGCGAGGCGTTGCTCGCGCAGTCTCTCGATCAGCAGAAGGCGGACGTGAATGCCATGTCCGAAAAGCTGGTTGAATATAATATTCTGAAGCGTGAAGCCGAAGCCAACAAAGTGCTGTATGACGGGTTACTGACCAAATTGAAAGAAGCGGGCATCACCGCGGGATTGCGCTCCTCCAACATTCGCATTGTGGATCCCGCGATGATCCCGTCCTATCCTTCGCGTCCCGCGAAAGCCCGCAACGTCGCATTGGCTTTTCTCGTAGGCCTCGTCGGTGGCATCGGTCTGGCTTTGATGCGCGAGTACATGGATAACACCGTCAAAACGCCGGACGATGTCGAAAATCTCGCGCGCCTGCCGTCCTTGGCCGTCGTGCCGCAATTCACCGGTTCTGGGGGCACCGGCAAGCGCACCGGTCTTTTGCAGTGGCAAAACCCCTCTAACGGGCACGAGAAGCGCATTGAACTGGTGGCCCAGCACCTTCCGAAATCGCAAATGTCCGAGGCCTTTCGCGCCTTGCGCACTTCGCTGCTGCTTTCTCAGGCGGGTCATCCTCCGCAAGTTATTTTGGTCACCAGTGCGCTGCCCCGTGAAGGTAAGACCACGGCCGCAGCCAATCTGGCGGTTACGTTGGCGCAGTTGGGCGATAGCACCGTTCTGGTCGATGCCGACCTTCGCAAGCCCGGTGTTGGCCGCTTGCTAAATATGACTGGTGGAAAATACGCCGGTCTCAGCTCCTACCTTGCCGGTGTTTCCAGCCTCGACTTGGTAACCGTGCCGCACCCTGCGATTCCCAATCTGGCGGCTATTCCTACCGGGCCGTTGCCTCCGAACCCCGCGGACTTGCTCTCTTCGAACAAACTCACCGAGGCCATCGCCGAGCTTCGCACAAAATATAAATTCATTGTCATCGATTCCCCTCCGGTCATGGCTGCCACGGATGCTGTGATTCTCTCTGTGCAATGCGACGGCGTATTGCTGGTCGTGCGCAGCGGCGAAACTCCTAAGGAGGCTTTTTCTCGCACACGCGATCTGCTGCGCAGCGTGAATTGCCGAATGCTGGGCGTGGTCCTCAACGCCGTCGATTCGAGCGCTCCCGATTATTACTATTCCTATCGCTACTACCCGTACTCGTACGGTTACGGTCCGCAAGAATCCATGGACACCCCGCACCAGGAAGAAGAAGTGCAGGCCGTAACGGCCGCCCGACCCAACGAGCCGGACGACGATTCCGAAGCACTCTAAAAGGAGACGACGTGCGGTATTTGATCACTGGTGGTGCAGGCTTTATCGGTTCACATTTGGCGGAACGGCTCCTCGACCGTGACGACCATGTCGTGCTGCTCGACAATCTCTCGACCGGGAGCGTCGAGAATATCCGCCACTTCAAATCTCACAAACATTTGCAATATCACTTCGACAATATTGAAAACCGCCAGCTCGTAGCAGAGCTCGTCGATGATGCTGATGTCGTCGTGCATCTCGCCGCCGCCGTGGGCGTCAAGCTCATCGTCGAAAGCCCCGTGCGCACCATCGAGACGAACGTCAACGGTACGCAGATGATCCTCGAAGCCGCGTGCAAGAAGCGCAAACTCGTGGTTACCGCCTCCACTTCTGAAGTTTATGGGAAAAACACGGATGTTCCTTTTCATGAGGATGCGGATCTGGTTTTGGGCGCCACCACCAAGGGTCGCTGGAGCTATGCCGCCTCCAAAGCCTTGGACGAATTTTTGGCGCTTTCCTACTGGAAAGAAAAGAAGCTTCCCGTCATCGTAGTCCGGCTCTTCAACACCGTGGGACCAAGGCAGACCGGCCGTTATGGCATGGTGCTCCCGAATTTTGTCAAATCTGCTTTGGATCAGTCGCCTATTCAGGTTTACGGTAACGGTCAGCAGTCACGTTGTTTCTGCGATGTTCGCGACACCGTCGAAGGCCTCATTCGTTTGATGGACACCGGTAATTCCGTCGGCCAAGTTGTAAATGTCGGGAACACTGAGGAAGTCTCCATCGAAGGGCTTGCCCGCCTCGTGAAGGAACGCACCGGCAGCAGCTCCACGATCGAATTTATTCCCTACGCCAAAGCCTACGAGCCGGGATTTGAGGACATGATGCGCCGCGTGCCTTGCGTGGACAAACTTTATGCGCTCACCGGATTCCGCCCGCAAACTCCGCTGAATGAAATTATCGACCGCGTCACCGCGTTCTTCAAGAGTCGAACTCCCCGACCGCAATCTCCCGCAACCAAAATCGCCACGCACGTGACGGTCTGAGCGCCTCGCCCGCTGTTCCATTTTGTGGCCCATGCACAAAAAATTCCTCGTGGAATCACAACGGCGCTTCTTGTCAGCCTCAGTATTTGCTAACCTGTAAAGTCTTCGCATGCGAATCACGATCCGTCAGAACAAAAGTTACCGTGCTACAGCCGATCGCTGCAGCTGCTCGTTCGAAGAGAAAGCTTGATGCCAGAATCGCCGCGCCAATTGAATCGCCGCCCTGAGTTGTATCTCTCCGTGCTCTTTTTTCTGTCCCTCGCGCTATTAAATCCTTGGGTGCGCGGGGATGGCGTCGGCTATTACGCGTATCTTCGCGCGCCGCTCATCGAGCACAGCCTCAACTTCGAAAATGATTACCGCTCGGGAAACGCCAGTTTTCGCGGCCCGCGCCTCGACGAAAACGGTAATTTCAAATCTGAGATGCGCACTCCGACCGGACATCTCGAAAATCATTTCACCGTGGGTCCGGCCATACTGTGGAGTCCCTTCTTCTTAGTTGCTCACGCTGGAGTTTTATTGGCGCGTGCTTTGGGATCGCACGTTGCGGCCGACGGATTTTCGTCTCCCTACCGGCTAGCGATGGCATTTGCTTCCGCCCTCTACGGCTTCCTCGCGCTGCTGCTGTCTTTTCGGCTCGCGCGCCAGTACACCGGGCAGCTATGGGCTTTGCTCGCCACTCTCGCCGTTTGGTGGGCCAGCTCCTTGCCCGTTTACATGTACTTCAATCCCTCCTGGTCGCACGCCTGCTCGGCATTCGCGGTCGCAGTTTTCCTTTATTACTGGCACGAAACGCGCCTCGGCCGCACATCCAGGCAATGGCTGTTTCTCGCCATTTTTGCCGGCCTCATGCTGGACGTCTATTACGCCAACGCCATGGTGCTCGTCATCTTGATTTTTGAAGCTCTTCCGCAATACCTCGCGTTACTTCGCGGCCCGGGCATTGCCAATCGTGCACACGTTCCAGGATTCACCACTCTAGCTGCGCAACACCTGCTGTTCGTCGCCACCGTCTTGCTTTGCTTTTTGCCCACATTTATCGCGCACCACATCATTTACGGTAACGCGCTGGAATCCGGTTACATCCCTCTCCGCGACTGGTTATGGCGCTCCCCCGTGTTCCTAGCGGTCCTCTTCTCTTCCGAGCACGGCTTGCTGTCTTGGACTCCCGTTCTTCTTTTCTCCTTCATCGGCCTCTTTTTTTTCGCGCGCCGCAATCACGCCGTCGGCGGCGCCTTTCTCTCCGCCGCGCTCGCCTTTTATCTCTTCATCTCCTGTTACCCAGATTGGGCCGGCATCTCTTCTTACGGCAATCGCTTCTTCGTCTCGCTCACCATTTTGTTCGTCTTGGGCCTCGCCATCTTTTTCGACGCCCTAGCTCTGCGCTTTCCCGCCCGCCGCATCTCTGCGCTAGCGGCCACCCTGGTCGCCGCCTTCGTCTTGTGGAACGGTGGCCTCATGTTTCAATGGGGCTCGCATCTAGTGCCCGCGCGCGGCCCCATCTCTTTCCCCCAGATGATCCACAATCAGTTTTTTGTCGTTCCCCGCGAGCTCACCGGCCGTCTCGAAGCCTATCTCTTCAAGCGTCAAAAGCTCATGCAGCAAATTGAAGAGGGCGACATCCAGCAAATGAAGCAACCAGCACCGCAATAAACTCTGCTGCCAGTCGCCTCCCGCTGCTTCTCTGGTATTCTAAGAATGGTAAAATTTCACGCGCTCGTTTCGTTCGCGGGCAGCTTCCGCTAGGGGTAGTTCTCTTTAATGGCTTCGCTCACCGCACATCCGCCTGACGCTCCTCTCCCCAGCGACCACGCCGCCGTTCTCCCCGCTCCTGACACTGCTCCCTCCGCCGCCGCCGTGCGCATCGAACCGCCTCACGGCTGGTTCGACCTTCGCCTCGCCGACCTTTGGGCCTACCGCGAACTCCTCTATTTCTTCATCTGGCGCGACGTCAAAGTCCGCTACAAGCAAACCGTCATCGGCGTCGCCTGGGTCGTCCTCCAGCCCCTTCTCACCATGGGTGTCTTCACTTTATTTTTCGGCCGCCTCGCCAAGCTCCCCTCCGACGGCCTCCCGTACCCCGTCTTCTATTTCTCCGCCCTCGTTCCCTGGACCTACTTCGCCACCGCCCTGCAGAATTGCACCAACGTCGTCGTCGACAATCAGCGCGTCATCACTAAAGTTTATTTCCCCCGCCTCGTCCTCCCCATCTCTCCCGTCCTCTCCGGCCTCGTGGACTTCTCCATCGGCTTCACCGTCATGCTCATCGTCATTTTCTCCTACGGCATTCGCCCCGGCCTCCACGTCGTCTGGCTCCCCGCCTTCCTCCTCCTCGCTCTCCTCACCGCTCTCGGCGTCGGCCTCTGGACCGCTGCCCTCAACGCCCTCTATCGCGACGTCCGCTACGTAGTCCCTTTTCTCATGCAGTTCTGGATGTTCGCCTCCCCCGTCGTTTACCCCAGCTCCCTCATCCCCCCGCGTTTCCGCTGGCTCTACGGCCTCAACCCCATGACCGGCGTCATCGACGGTTTCCGCTGGGCCCTCACCGGCCACGCGCAGCCTCCCGGCGCGCAACTTGCCGCCAGCGTCTTCGCCGTCCTCGTTATCCTCGCGGGCGGTCTCCTCTTCTTCCACCAAATGGAGGGCACCATTGCC
>Ga0182024_10006715_pt1 | contig 25127 bp, 24 predicted proteins | sample P32metaG_FD_120480 | JGI IMG/M metagenome (GOLD analysis project Ga0182024, IMG submission 120480) | Permafrost microbial communities from Stordalen Mire, Sweden - P3-2 metaG (Illumina Assembly) | ecosystem: Environmental > Terrestrial > Soil > Wetlands > Permafrost | place: Sweden: Stordalen...
AACCGTTCCGTGCCTCACCCGAGCAATTCGCTCCTTCATCCCGCAACTCAGTCCGCGCGAATGCGCCAACTATTTCAGGCATGCAGGCTATGCTTCAATATGACCGGAATCCGCTTTAGTGACTTGCGAAACGGCACATCCAAAGGTGCGGAAAGTTCGGAAGAGATCTGCAAAACGTCTGACCTGCCCCTGAGAATTTCCCCCAGAAGAAGTTAGAGTCCGCCTGACGAAGGACGGCGGCGTTGCGTGAGCTTCTGTAAAAAAAATGGTAGGGCCCGCCGCCAAGCGCGAGGCTGTCGCGCATCTGCAGGCCGAACTGGGTCTGTCAGAACGGCGGGCCTGCTCGATCGCGGGAGCGGACCGGACGATGGTCCGGTACCGTTCCTGCCGACCGCCGGACACCGAGCTTCGGGCTCGGCTACGCGAGCTTGCCAATGAACGCCGGCGGTTCGGCGGATGTTCATCCTGCTGCGACGGGAGGGCGAGCGGTCAGGCATCAATCGTATCCACCGGCTCTATCGCGAAGAAGGGCTTACCGTGCGCAAGCGGCGGGCTCGCCGCAAGGCCATGGGCGTCCGCGTGCCAATCCTTGTCGAGGCAAAGCCGAACGCGCGCTGGTCGCTCGACTTCGTTTATGACCAGTTTGCCAACGGACGACGCTTCCGCGTCCTCAACATCGTCGACGACGTCACCAAGGAATGTCTGGGCGCAATCCCCGACACCTCGATCTCAGGTCGGCGGGTCGCCCGGGAGCTGACTACGATCGTCGCGCGGCGCGGCAAGCCGGGCTCGATCGTCTCCGACAACGGTACCGAGTTCACCTGTAATGCCATGCTGGCCTGGTGCAAGGAGACTGGTATGGACTGGCACTTCATTACGCCAGGTAAGCCGATCCAGAATGCCTTCGTGGAGAGCTTCAACGGCCGTATGCGCGACGAGTTCTTGAACGAGACGCTATTCTTCGACCTCGACGATGCGCGGTCTAAGGTCGCCGTATGGGTCCAATTAATTTCTCGTAGCGAGCAAGCAGCTGCTTTCCAAGTTCTGCCTGCTTCTTGGGCCGCTGCGTTCTCTTTAGCAACACAGAGGCGAGATTGCCCGAAGGGTCGTTCAGGGCTGTCGAGAAAGCGTCACTATTGAGCTCTTCGGTTCGGCGCGGAGAACGTCGCTCGATCAAGTCCCATACCGCCCAAAGGACGGGTGCCTTAAGCTTTTCTGACACTTGATCCATCCAGAACGCCGCCCCCGAAGCCGTTTCCATAAATGGCGCTCTTTTTGGCCATTTCGCCAGAAGGCTACCAATGCGATTTAACTCTCCCACGTCCGTGATTTTGTTTGCTGCCCACAGCAAGGGACGCCAAGCCCATTCATGCCAACGTTCGGAAGCTGGTGCGCTTTCGATGCCACGAAATGCTGTGATAGGTTCTTCCTGACATAGCCCGAGCCAACTGTCGCCGTCCAAGACGTCAACCTCGTCAGCTGCCTTTTTTGCAGCTTGAATAAGTCGATCGCTTGCAACAGACGCCAGCTTCTTCTTGGTACCGACAACACAGGATACGGAACCTTGCCACATGGCGAACACGCGCTCAATGAAATCAAAGACCAGGTCGGCGGCGTCAGACTAGCGCGTACCGAACTGATCGATGGAGCTTACGCGGCGATCGAACAGCACCGCGTGGTGCACCTCGTGGGCGCAGGCGGCTCGGGCAAATCGTCGATCTTGAAACACATAGCCCAGCGTCTCCAACCGGAAGGCCGGACTATTGTTCTCCGCAATGGCCGGATCATCGCAGGCGGCTGGCTCCCCATGGCGCATGCGATCGGCTGCCGGGTATCGCTGGACGAGCTCTTCAACGAGCTGGGCTGCGGCGGCGGAGCCACGCTTTTTGTCGACAACATCGACCAGATTGATGAGCCGGGCGATTGGGCTACCGCCTCGGACCTTCTCACTGGCGTTGCGAGAAATCCGGGCTGGCGCGCCGTGGTTACAGGTGGCCTTGGCAACGATGAATGGAAGAGCAAACTTTCGGCGCTGGTACGGGATGCCGGCATTGCAACGCTTGAGATTGGCGCGATCAGCGACGACGAAGTCGCAGTCCTCTCGGAAGGAAACCAGGCGCTCGCCATTATCCTGAGTGCGGATCATCCCGCACGAGGGATTGCCCGCAACCTGTTTTATCTGTCGCGCATGATTGAACTCGGCGCGGGCCAAGCCGGTGCCGCGGCCAGTATCGCAACCGAAATTGATCTGGCACGACTGTGGTGGCGCTACGGCGGTGGACGCGCGGAGGATGATGGCAGGTTCGCCCGGCTAAAAGTTCTGCGTGCTGTGGGCGCCCAGGTGATTTCAAATCCCGGACGCACCGCGTTCAAGGTCGACGAGCTGGATTCATCGACCGTTGCCAGTCTCCTCCGGTTCGACAGTTTGCAGGAAGACATTAAAGGCGCAACCGTCGCTTTTCGACATGACGTGCTGCGCGATTGGACCGTCGGTTTTCTGCTGCACGAGAACAAAGAGTTACTGAGCACGCTACCGATGGATGGGCCAGTCGCGACCGGTCTTGGTCGCGGCCTTGAGATAGCGGCACGACTTGCGCTCGACTCTGACGCCACGGGTGCGGATTGGCTGGCCTTGCTCGCCGCCGTCGATCGTGAGGGCGTGCATGGAAGTTGGAAGCGCCCGGTTCTTCTTGCACTTCCTCGCTCCGAACAAGCTCTTGCGCTGTTCATGGGCTTGAAGTCGGTGTTGCTTGAATCCGGTGGGCGGCGCCTGAGCGAGATCATCAGGCTGATGATCGCGGTCGAGTCAATTCCTCTGGCCAAGGTCATCGCACGCGCACAGTCCGCCATCGCGATCCCACCGGGTGTCGAAGACCTAATCGTGCCGAAAGGTTTAGGCTGGACGTGGCTGGTGCTGTGGCTTGTGACGGAAGCGAACTCGCTGCCATCGGAGATTATCCCGGACGTCGCTAAGGTGTTTCAGGCATGGTTGATTTCGACCCAAAATCAGTTTCTGACGCTAAATGCCGGGATTGTGGGGCTTCTGTTCGACTGGCTGTCGCTGATCGAAGATGAGATGGTGCCCCGCGTCTTCAAAGACATAAGCGAAGTACCGCCGCCTCTCAACATTTCCCACCTGACAGACGTTCGCGACGAAGTCCGCATGAGCGCGTTTGCTTTCGCTCGCTTAAACCCAACAGCGGCCGCAGGCTACCTGTCGGTCCTTGATCCGGACACCGTCCGGCATCGTGAAGCGAAGGCCATCCTCGGCGTTCCTGGATCGCTGGCGCAAGCTGCTCCTGCCGAGCTCGCCGATTTTGCGCTTGGCACACTCATCGAGAAAGAAGACCCGGACGATTTTTACCGGGGCCGGCACGACCGATATGGCCCGTTCGGCGTGAACGATCATCTGTTTTTGCAGGCTTCGCCGAGCCAGGGTCCGTTTCTCGATCTTTTGGAACACGCTCCTGCGGAAGGACTGCGGTTGATCCGAGGGCTTGTCGAGCACGCCACGAATTGGCGGCGGGAGCAGCATGTCGAGGCCCGGCGACCTTTTCCAAGGGTCACCGTTCCTTTTCCAGGGGGATCGAAGTCGTTCGAAGGTGATCAGTCAATCTATCATTGGGCCCGCAGCGTCGCGCCCTCGACGATTACCGCTACGGCGCTGATGGCGCTTGAAGCCTGGGGACATCAACAGACTGAGGCCGGACGGCCGTTCGAAGACGTGTTGCACGATGTTCTTGGTCCTGATGGGTCAAGTGTCGCTTTTGTGTCCGTTGCCGTCGATCTGGTGCTGTCGCATTGGCCGGCGTCACGTGATTACGAGGCTTCAGATCGCGATGATATTCTCATATGGGCGCAGGCTCTTCTAAATGGCGCCGCCATGGGAGAGGACAAGGAATATCACGGCAATGACCAGATCGAATACAATTCGACCGCAATCGCAACCGTTGGCCTCGTCGCGCTTTATCTAAGGGACCAAAACTTTGCGACGCGCGATACGCTCCTGCACCTTGCCTGCCACCAACATCCCGCGGTGGAAAGAGCGCTCGGCCAGCACTTTGCGAATTTTGCGCGGGTCGATGAGCGGATACCCCGCGCGCTTGTTCGTATTGTCATGGTGAACTGCGTTCATCCTCACCGGACGGACAGTGACGATGATGATAGAGTAAACCAGCGCGCCCGTCGGGAGAGGGTTGAGGCCGCCATTGTCGCGGAACAGCGCTGGCTTGGCGGTGCGGAAGGTGAACCGGCGTTGCCTGACTTACCGAGCTGGTGGTCGCGACCGCGTCGCGGATTTCGTCTCGGGGTCTGGGCGCCGGACGAAGATGAGGAAGAGGAAATCAGGCCCAATAATTATGTGGACGAACGAACACTCGGGGCATTGATCAGCCACCTCATTCCTTTGACGATGGGACCGTTGCCGCCTTGGGTCGTTCCTCTGTCTTCGCATTTGATGCAGTGGACATGTGAAGCTAACGGGCTGAATGGCGCCGACGATCGGGATCAGGATCACCGACCCTCAACCTGGAACCGCGATTTCTTCGACTTTGCTGGAGTATTGTCTGTCGCGTTGCCACATAGCGACGTCGTCAAAATGTTTGTGGCCCCGATCACGCAATTCAGGGACGAGGCGTTCTACGACGCGATGGCGGAATTCGTTCGAGGTTTTGATCGCGCAACGCTGGCGATTGATACCAAAACACCCGAGAACCCCGCCGCCGTCCGAAAATTGCTGGCTGATCGCATTCGACAGGGCCGGAACTTCAGGCGTTATGAAGATGAGAAGACCTTTTCGAGCGAGATGCATGCTGGTGACGCACTGACAGCCATGTTCTACCAGCGCTCGTCGTTCGCCAATGATGGAAAGCCAAGTATTCCTGGCAACTGGGACGGCCTGGACGCGACGATCTCGACATTGACCGAACTCGTAACCGGAGCCGGGTCCTCCGGTTACCTTGCAGTCTTATTCTTGAATTTAGCCGGGTCGTCACCTCGCGCCGCGTTGCTTCCGTATGTCGTAAAAGCGACGACCGCTTGGTGCGCTGCATATGGCGTCGATGCAAATTTTTGGTCGGAGAAGGACATCGGTGGCCGCGTTTGCGGTTGGATTGATCGCATGTTGGAAGCGGATTCGACCGCAACAGTGATGCTCGCTAATATTGCCGACGACCTCATTAAGTGCCTGGATGTTCTGATCCGGTCAGGCAAGCGAAATCGAGGAGCGCATTAGCGGAATGACGCTCAACCGCAAGACAGCCTAGCGTGGACCGGCACTAGCGCATGACGCGAGGTAATTATCGCGCGTCGTATAGCGGGGATTTGTCCCATTTCATGTTGCGTCTATGTCGCGTGGAGCCGCCGGCAAAAATTTGGAAACCTTGAAAACAAACGGAATTTTTTACGACACGACGCGCCGTGAAATCGTTGGAAACGCGTCGTAATTTGTGAGCTAGTGCTCTGTTTTGTCCCAACAGTTTCTGGCTGGTGCTGCAGTCCAGATCGCACCCGTCTCCACACGATTTCCCTGCTATCAGGGAATTTAACAGGGAATTCTGCAATTCTGAGGCATTTGGAGACGGGTTTGGCGCAAGAAGCCGCCGCGCTGCAGCCACTTATCGAGCAATTCCCTACTCAAGTTAACAGGGAAATTATTTCGGGGAACAGGGATTTTTAATCCAATAACAGGGATTTTTATCTGCAAATTTGTGACCGGAACGACGACGCCCCTTCCGCCCGGCGGCAGAGCGCTGCTTGTTAGCATCGGCCGCGATTGTGTGGGCGCAGCTGTTGAAAATTGGCGAGACAAGTCTTTCAAGTTGCGTCGCAATAGTCCATAAGCCTCCGGCATCGAAAACATTAAAATAAGATAGGGACACACGACGCGTGTGAGACGCCTCGAAACTGAAGTTTCATTTATTAGGATCTGACTTTGCTCGGCGTCCCCTTTGTGCGATAAAGCTCAAACTCAAGACCGTGCTACAGTTTAAAATCAAGCGACGCCGCAATTTCGCAAGCGCCAACAACTGCCTAATATTGCGAATGCAACCGAATACCAAGCACTGAGACTGGGCCTCGGTCACGATTGTAGGCCGGATTTACGATGAGCTGATAGTCCAGCGTGACCCGCGCAGCAAACACCGGAAAATTGTAATAGGTCTCGAGGATCCTTTCGGTACCTGGATTGGGCAATTGTCCGTCGCCGACCAGAATTCCGAGGCCCCCGTCATTGAGAAACGCCTGGTGCACTTTGGTGATGCCGTTGACGACACCGGCAAACCCAAACGTATCGTCGTCGCGCCCCCATTGCTTTCCGGAAATCGAAAGTCCGGCGGCGACGGTGCGGTCAACGTCGGTGAATTCGTAAGGCTCGATATTGCCATTGGCCAAGCCTGCGCGGGCGAAGAAGCCTACATTGGGCATCAGTTGCTGCTCAAGGTTCATGCTGATGCCGCCCCGGCTCTGGTATTGCCGAACTGCCACGATATTGGCGGGGCCTCCGGTCAGCGCGGCGAGCTGGATCGCGTCCTCGAAGCTTCCCATCCGGCCCCGCGTCAGGAATCCGGTGACCGCCACTTTGCCGGGCTGATCCCAGATGGAATATTGCCGCTCGATTTCACCGACCGACTGGAACTGACCGAACGTCGGATCGAGCGCAGTTTGATTCGGCGCGGTCGACATATCGAACACGCCGGCGCGTAGGGTCCACGGACCTTGATACCATTCCGCGGCGGCACCAACCGTATAGGCCCAGGCATCCGCCGCGTAATCGAACGTGCCGGTGTCGGCTATGGTCCAGTTCAGGAAATCGCTGCGCGGATCGTGGGCGTATTTGTTGGTATCGAAGACATCGACCACGCTGAATTTTCCGACCGTGATCACCAGCCGGTCCGAAGTGTGCGAACCGGAAAACTGGTTGAGCCCGGCGTCGACCTGCTGGACGTCGCCGCCGAGGTCGATGGTCTGGCGCACGAACGCCCGGGGCAGGCGCGTATAGGGAAAATCCGCGCCGACCTTGTAGGCTCCGCCGCTCGGGAAGCCCGCGACACCAAACGTTCCGTTCAGTCCAAAGCCCTGATCGATTTCCGGATTGATCCAGGCTTCGGCGCCTTGCCAGAGCCGAACGCCGGCATACAGCGTCGCGTCCGCAGTCTCGCGGGCCTGATTCGGCGTCAGACTTTGCGGGCCGCTATAGGGAGCACGAAATGGCGGGTCATATTGGCCAATAATGGTAGCCTGGCCATGGAACGCGAAACGGTCCGTCTCGAACGCGGAAGGCCCCTTGGTCAGGAAGTCCGAGCCTTGGGCGGCTGTATCGCCAATGTGGTAGTTCAGCCCGACCCGGATGCTCTGCATGGTAAGGTCGGAGTCGAAAGCCTGAGCGCCGAATGGGAACACCACGCTCTGGTGGCCGAACCCGGTCCAAAGATACTCGGCCTTTGCGGACCAGTTTGCGGTGACCGGAATTTCCACGCCGGCGCCGGCCGCCCATCCCAATCGCCAGGGCTGCACCAGGTCAACGGTCCCGGGCGTTGCGGATCCGCCCACGGGTACACCGGCAACTTGCGTGCGCGTCACCTGGTCGAAGGTAAAGGCCAGCCCTCCCGTTCCGTAGAGCAGAAAATGGTCGAAAGCGTAGCCGACGCGCCCACGAAGGCTACCGTAATAAGTCACCGCCTCGCCGTAGGCCACCTGGCCGGCGAAGGGCGAAGTGACCGTCTGGCTGCCCTTGACCGAAAAGGGGATGTTCACATCCGAGTTCGGGAACGTAAAGTCAGCCTCGATCCCCAACATCACGTGCGACCTGAAGACGTGATTATACCCGCCCTGCAGCCCGGCGACGAAGCTGCCGGTCCCGGCCATGAAATCGAAATGGTAGGGAAGGTCGAACGAACCGTTCAAACCCGGTCCGCCCCCCGGCTGGGTAGCAGACCAGTTCGAAGAGCCCGTGGTCAGGCCGACATGGGCGCCGACATACCAGCCGTTCCAGTCATAGCCGCTCGCCGCCGGCACCTGCGGAGCCTTCGTGACATAGGCGACCGGCGCCTTGACCGGAAGGTCCTGCGGCAGGTCGCCCGCGATCGCAGCCGAACACGTTGCCAGCACCAATGTGGTGCCACCCCCGAATTTGCAGATCCCCTTCATCGCGCGCCCCATTACCCAGGTTGAATGTTAGATCAAAGAAAGGTGGTATTTATTCCCAAACGGCATTTACCTGTTTGAGTGAGAGTTATTCTAGGATTGGTCCAACGCTCCAACTTGCGGCCGAAACGGTCGGCTCGAGACTGAGGCGGCCGATAACCTGTTCGAGAACGGCGTCGTTTTTCGAAGGTGACGTAAGCTGCGCGGTGACCTCGACCCGTCCGCTCTCCTCGAGATCGGTGCTGTCGAGCCGCCGCAGACTGAGCTGACCGTTGCCGGTGCTCTGCAACAGCAAGGCGCGGACATGCGCCTCCTCCGGACTCCGGCACACCACGCGTACGCTGTAGTGGAAGTCGGTCTCAGCCTGCGCGATCGGTTGCCGGTTGATGATCCGGACCAGTGGCCGCAGGGTCAGGTTGACGAGCACGACAAAGCCTGTCGCCAGCGCCGCGTGCAGCGGATGGGCGCTTCCCGCCAGCAGCCCGACGGCCGCGGAACACCACAAGGTGGCCGCGGTATTGAGGCCGGTGACGTGAAGTCCCTCACGGAAGATGATTCCCGCGCCGAGGAAGCCGATTCCGGATACCACCTGCGCGGCCACCCGCGTCGGGCTACCGTCGTCGGGAAACAGGCTTTCGAAGATGACGAAGCTGGCCGCCCCGATCGCGACCAGCGTGTTGGTGCGCAAGCCAGCCATCCGTTGACGCCATTGGCGTTCGAATCCGATGCATGCGCCCATGAGGGTGGCCATACCGAGGCTGATCGCGGCCTGATCAATCGATGCGTTCACGGTGGAATTCCTGTTCGACCTGCTGGCGCTTTCGGCGGCGGCCCAGAGCAAAAAATGCTCCACACCGCTCCAGCAGTCGCGTTCCTGATAAGACAGCTCGAAGACCGTTATGTGAAATCCTGCGCTGCCGGTGCAGGACGGTCGCATAACGTAGGATTCTGCTCGCCAGCCGAAGCGTCCATACGGCTCCCCACCGTCGCGCATTTGCGATGGTGACCTTGATCACGCTCCCGCCGTCGCAAGCTGAAAGATGCGAAACAGCACAAGGCCCGCCGCGACTATGAGATAGCCGCGCAGCACGATCATCCAGATCCGGCTGAGGCGGCTGAGATGTGCCGCCGGCAGCCGAGCGAGCGGCGGCATCCGCCACGTATCTCGATCGTGTGCTGTTGGCCGAACCGTGGCACGCTCGCTCTTGCGCTCGGTCAACTCATAGAGCTTGACGACAATCGTCGTCGCGCCCGCCAGTACCGCGCCGCCGACCAGAACCCCGATGATCCATGTCTCGTGCAGATCGGGAAACAGCACCGACGCCGTGAGAATGACCGACAGCATCACCAGCGCCGCCACCACCGCCCCGGTGAACAGATTCATTGCCCGGGTGTTTACCCAAGGGCCGAGCACGGCCCTGTCATTCGAGAGCAGCAGCAGAAATACCGTTGCGCTCGGCAGCAGGACCCCGGCAAGGGTCTGAACGGCATTGGTCAAAAGTCCGAGCGGCGTTCCCGGCGTCAGGACCAGCACTGCTGCCAGAACGATCAGGCCCGCATAGATCGCATAGAAGCCTTTCGCGTCATGCAGCTTGCGATGCAGGGAGTGCTTTAGCGAAAGCACGTCGCCGATGGCGTAGGCGGTGGCGAGCGAGACCGCCGCCGCGCCGATGATGCTGGCGTCGAGCAGCGCCAGAGCAAACAGAACGGCCGGAAGTTTTCCGGCATATTTTTCCAGCCCCACGGCGGCGCCGAGGGCATCGGTATAATTGCCGAACTCAGGCCGGCCCGCAAAAATGGCGGCACAGAATCCCATCATTGCGACGGCGCCGAGGATCACCAAACCGATGCCGATGCACAGGTCCCAGCGTTCATAGTGGATGAAACGCGGCGTGATTCGCTTGTCGACGATATAGCTCTGCTGGAAGAACAACTGCCACGGCGCCACGGTGGTTCCAACGATGGCGATGATCAGCAACATCACCTCGCTCAGCTTGCCGTCTGCCGGCATCTTCGGCACCAGGAAGTCCTGGGCCATCTGCGCGACCGGCGGGTGCACCATGAGGATGATCGGAACCAGCAGCAGACTGCCGAACACCAGAAAAATGGCAAATCGTTCGAAGCGGCGGAAGTCTCCGGTGCTGACCGCGATCAGAACGATGCAGGCGGACGCAAGTACTCCCCAGAATTGCGGCAGGCCGAGATAGCTGAGCGCCAGGCTGATGCCGATAAATTCCGTCACCAGCGTCAGCGCATTGAGCAGGAACAGATCGATGACGCTGAATGCGCCCCAGAACTTGCCGAAGCGCTCGAAGATCAGCCGTGCGTGCCCTACCCCGGTTACCGCCCCAAGCCGCACCACCATTTCTTGGTTCACATAGAGCACCGGAATCAGCAGCATCAGCGTCCACATCAGCGTGGTGCCGTAGTTCTGGCCGGCCTGGGTGTAGGTCCCGAATGCGCCGGCGTCATTGTCGCCCACCATCACGATCAATCCGGGGCCAAGGATTGCCACCAGCGTCTTGAGCCGCGCCCGCAACGTCGTTCTCGGTGCGAAATCGTCTTCCGCAATGCTTCCGAGCGCGCCGTGGATATCGCCAAGATGGGCCCGGTCCAGTACGGCGGTTTGGACAGCATGGGTGCCCGCGTGGTGGCTGATCGTCCTCGCGTTCAACTCATTCATGATCGTCATGATTTATTCCTGTTCAGTCCGGGCCGGTGGCCTGACGTCTCGAGTTGAGGGAAGGGGATGACATTCGCGCTTTCGCGCGCGGTCGGGCGCATCGGTCCCAAGTCGCGTCGCGGTTTGGAGATATCCGGACTCGATACCAGCGCGACGCCGAATGCGGCGACGTGATAAAGCAGGCCGGCACTTTCGCGCACGACGCCCACGGCACTCTGGATGACGAGCCCAAGCGCGCCGTCTCCGACGGCAACCACTCCCTCTCGCCGCGCAATACGTCGGGCACTTGCCGGCGCGGACGACCCCGGTAGTTCGATGATCGACATGATTTATTCTCCCCCGGTCGGTGCTTGACGTTGCGGATCGCTGCTACGCGGTTTGGGAAGTTTTTCGGCAATGCCGAGGGTATCGGCTCGGCCGCGCATCTCGCTCCAGATTTCATCCGGATCGATGCCAGCGCGATGCCATAGCGCGACGAGGTGGTAGAGCAGATCGGCGCTCTCCCGCACGATGCCGCGGGTGTTGTGCTTGACCGCTGCGAGCGCCGCTTCACCGGCCTCCTCGATGACTTTTTGTGCGATCTTGCGCGTGCTCGACGCGAGCAGCCGCGCCGTGCGCGGATGATTCTCCGGTGTCACATCGGAAAGCGATCGATACAGACGATCCAGTTCGCTCGGCTGGATACCTTGCGCCTCACCGCCGGTGCAGGGGTTCAGCACGGCCGAACCGGCGGACTCGCGCGAGCTATCGGCGTGGCGCGGCCCGGCGTCCTTGCGGCATGCTCCGCCCTTGCGGGATGCATGCCGCCGCTGATTGACATTTTGCAGATCGGAAAGTTTGACGGTGTCCGTCATCCCCTGCCTCCGTCGTCAACTCGATGCCGGTCATCCGCGGCACGAGGCGAGCGGAGCAGCTAGACGCCCACGCCACCTCGACCGGATTGAAGCACGGCCTTGCGAAACTCAGTGCGGTTGTCCCCCGAAGGGGCTCCCGTCGCGGCACCGGACCGGTGGGCGGCGGGACATCTAGGTCCTTCGTCCATGTCTCTCCCTTACCTATCCGGCCAGCGCCAGGATGCGGCCGCGCGGTTGCATCGGCGACAGGCCGGAAGTCCTGCCCGTGGCACCGTGTTCGTCGATGTCGCCGACAAGTGCATCGCCGCCAGGCTCGGCCTGCCAGCGGCATTCCAGCCGGCCATTGCAATTGACCCAATGACAAGCCAGCGCCGGGGTTGGAATCCGGCGCCGGCCCTTCGGGCGGCAAAGACCCGGAAGGTTGTCATTGGAACCGGGTTCAACGGAAGACACGGCCCCGCGCTGCGCAATGCGCGGCGGCTGCAGATGCCGAAATCCGCCAAATGTAAAGTCTTCAAGTCCGAATGTTGCGAGTCTTTTGAACATCGCTCACCTCCACTTCCGCTTGCGCGGCAGGCCAGTGAGCGAGACGGTCAGCTAAGCGCGACCATCACCCCTCACGCAGGCCAAGCCGGCGCGATTGATCTTGATATTCTGCGGCATCGCTGGCCCGGTCATCGCCGGGGCGGCGCTGCCAAAGGTGGTACTGCCCATGTGCTCTTCATTAGGGTTGAACGGATTGTCGCGAACGAACTGTTCCCGGCAACAATCGGCAAGTATGCCCGACCTTGATCGCTGTCAAGCGCTTTTTTCTATCCTATAGGGGGGATCGCTGATATCCTGCCAGGAGGATAGGAGAAAACGATGCATGAACACCCGCATTCCGCGATTGCCCGGCGTCTCAAACGCGCCAATGGCCACCTCGAAAAGATTATCGAAATGATCGAACAAGGTCGACCTTGCGCCCAAGTCGCTCAACAATTGCAGGCGGTGGAGAGCGCCATCGAAAGCGCCAAGAAGGCCTTGATCCACGACCACATCAGCCACGGCCTCGAACGATCGCTCAAGGCATCCGGTGCCAAGGGTCAGGCGGCGCTGCGAGATTTCAAGCTGATCGCCAAATACCTGTGACCAGCGGCGGTGTGCGATGCCCTATGCGAGCTGCCCGACAGCCGTCGTCAATGCGCCTGCCGATATAGTCTGGGCGCTCCTCACCGCGCCCGCCGGGTGGTCGGCGTGCGCATCCGCAGCCTAGACCCATCCGGCCCCGCAGTGGCCGGACAAAGAATCCTGGGCGAGACGGGTCCGCGGCTGTTGCAGCTGAGGCTCAGGTTTCAGGTCGCCGAGGTCGATGCAACCCGTTACCGTTTCATGCTGGACGTTCAATTGCCGTTTGGTATCGCGGTTCGTGAAGACATCGACTGCGCGGCCCTCGACGTCAGGCGCTGTCGCGGCAATTATCGTTGCGACCTTAATTCTCAGAAAGGATGGCGAGGCATTCTGATGAGGACCCTGCTGACCCCAAGGCTCGACGCCGGACCTGAGGATTCGCTGTCCCGGCTCAAGCGCGCGGCCGAGCGACGCTTCGCAGGCGGAACGGATGACGGCCATTAGCGGAGAGAACCGGCCATGATCGATCCATCTCCCGAACTTCCGGATGATATGCCCATCGCAAACGTGGAGCTTCCGCCCAAAGTGCAACAGGCGCTCACCGCTGCCGGCCTAAGGTCGGTGGGAGACGTACGGGAAGCGCCGGATACGAAAATCTTGCGGATCCCAGACCTCGGGGAGAGTTCGTTGGCCCTGCTTCGCCAAACCCTGGGCTTGCCATCTTCACAAGGGGTCCGCTGCGATGATACTCCAATGGGGGCAAGGAACGATCATCGAGACAGCTGATGCCGTGCTGGACTGCGGCCGTCTCGGGCAGGCTCGGCGAGGGATCATTGCAAGATAGGCGGCTGTGGAACCACCCAATCGATGATGTCGTCATCGAAGATACCTGTCCTTGTCTTCCGCTAGAGCATTTTCCATTTTCTGTGAATCGAAGGGATTCACAAAGAATCGCGAATAAGATTCTGTGGTCTTCTCAGGCGGAGGAGGCTGGCAATGGGGCATTCGAACGATTTTCGAGTTCGAGTTATCCAGGTTGTTGAGGGTGGCGCGGCGGCGCGGGCGGCGGAAAGACAGCCGTTGTTGGACATGGCCTCAAAGCTGCCGGTCTGCTCGATTTTAACCGCCTCGATTCGTGCTTGTATAGGGTGGGGGCCTATGCTACATGGCGCCATGGCTCACACAATCCGCGAAAAGCAAAAGCTATTGGCCCGCGTCCGTCGAATTCGGGGGCAGATCGACGGCATTGAACGCGCGCTCAACGAAGAGACGGGCTGCGAACAAGTCATGCACCTCATCGCTGGGGCGCGCGGCGCGATGGCGGGTTTGATGGCAGAAGTGGTCGAGGACCATGTCCGAGAGCACCTTGTCGATAGCGAAAAGTATCCGGGTGCATTGAGCGTCGAAGCGGCCGACCAACTCATCGAAGTTGTCCGCGCCTACATGAAATGAGGCTCTGATGATCGAATATAACGCCGGCATAGCTTCGGTCTTTCACAGCCATGTGTTTCTCGGTGAAGGGCACGAAAAGAGCGAACGCAAAACGTGGGCGGTGATCTGGCTCTGCGGCATCATGATGGTCGCGGAAATAATTGGCGGCCTGCTGTTCGGCTCAATCGCGCTTGTGGCGGATGGATTGCATATGAGCACACACGCCGGTGCGCTGCTCCTCGCCGCGCTCGCCTATACTTACGCACGGAAACACGCCAACAATCCTGCCTTCACGTTCGGCACCGGCAAGCTTGGTGATCTTGCCGGATTCACAAGTGCAATCGTTCTGGCCATGATCGCGCTCTTGATCGCCTATGAGTCTGTCAGCCGGATCTTCGATCCTGTTCCCATTCATTTTGCCGAGGCAATCCCGATTGCGTGTCTCGGCTTGGCGGTAAATATCGTCAGCGCATGGCTGTTGAGCGGTGATGAGCATCATGGCCACAGCCATGGACATGGGGATGATGGCGACGACCACGACGAGTCGCATCAAATCGCGACCGCTGACGGGCTCGTTGTCCTCGAAGTGTTTGAGGATGGGGTGCCGCCGCGCTTTCGGCTTCGTGCCGAAACGGGGTCAGCTTTGGCTGCCAACGTATCTTCGGTTGAAATCGAACGGCCTGACGGAACACAGCAAGTGTTTGTCGTGAAGGATCAAGGTGGCTATTTGGAATCGATCGACGAGATTCCGGAGCCGCATACCTTCACCGCGACGGTACGTATCGGCGAACGCAATTATCCCGTCCTCTTCGAGGAGCACGAACATGCGCACGGATCGACCGCTCGTGACAACAACATGCGTGCCGCCGTCGTCCACGTTATCGCCGACGCCGCCGTATCGGTGTTTGTGATCGTCGGTCTATTGCTTGCCCGCGCCTTTGGCTGGCTGTGGATGGACCCGCTGGCCGGCATCATCGGCGCCTGCGTCATCGCCAGTTGGTCTTACGGCCTGATCCGGGATACCGGCGCGATTCTGCTTGACATGAACCCGGACAAAAACATGGCGAACAAGCTGCGCGAGGCCGTTGAGGCCGACGGTGACACGCTCGCCGATCTCCATCTTTGGCGCCTGGGGCCGGGACATCTCGGGGCGATCATTTCGGTCATCACCAGCAGGGCACGCGAGGCTGATTACTATCGCAATCGGCTCGCGCGTTTCAAATCGTTGTCGCATCTCACAGTCGAGGTCGCGCACAAGTCCTGACTTTCAGCGCAACAGGGATAGCAGAGCATTCGCCTTTGACTCCGTGTCATGCTGAGATTTCGTGAGGTATCGCGTGCTTTTGTAGGATCATACAGCCATGACCTCGCGATCCCCTGGTTTTGCCGTGCGCAATGTCGGGACGCCGCTTCGCGCCGGTCTTTCGCTGATCTGGTCGAGCGCGTTTATCGTTGCATTGGCTGCGTTGCCGCTGTCACAGATCGCCCATGCGCACGGGATAGCGGGCAACCGTTTCTTCCCCGGGACGCTGACATTCGATGATCCGGCCGTCGCCGATGAAGCAATCGTTCCAAATTTCTCGTATTGGAATCATTCTGATGGAGGCGGTGACGTTACGGACAACCGCATCAACTGCTCGTTCACGCGTCTTCTCACGCCCACGGTAGGGGTCGTCATCGACAACAATTGGATCGCGCGCAACTGGGGCGTGACCTCACGCGCCGGGTTCGACACCACCAATCTCGGGCTCAAATGGGAAGTCTATCGAAACAATCCCCACGAGGCGTTGCTTTCCGCGAGCCTCACCTGGGGCATCGGAAACTCCGGCGCGCAGGGCGTGGACGCCAAAGCGCCTGACACGATCAAGCCGGGATTGTTCTTCGGCAAGGGCTTTGGCGATGCGCCGGACAGCCTGTCGTGGTTGAGGCCATTTGGCATTACCGGCGCCGTTGTGCTGGAGCATATGACCGGGGGCATCTCAAGCAATCTTGGTTTTGATCCCGTGACCGGCCAGCTTGGCCCAATGTTGACCCGCAATGTTGACATCCTGCATTGGGGTTTTGCTGTCGAATTCAGCACGCTGTATTTGACCAGCCGGTTTACTGGCGGCCCGCCAAAGCAAGAGCCGCTCAATCAGCTTGTGCCGCTTGTCGAGTTCGCGGTTGACAGCACGTCGGGAGGAAAGTCGATTGCCACCATGAATCCCGGGCTTTCCTATGTGGCGGTTACCTGGCAGATCGCCGTTGAAGCGATTGTACCGCTGAACAACGTCTCGGGACACGGCATCGGCGGAAGAACCCAATTGCTCCTCTTCCTCGACGACCTCGCGCCCTCGCTGTTTGGGAAACCGCTGTTGAGTCATTGATCAGCAGCGATTACGATATCGTAGGCTGTCGCCTTTGAATGCGGTTTACGAATTACGGCCACCCGAAGGGGATTTGGTTCATAATAAAGGGTAACGGCTGATGATGTTGCGCAATCCAGTACAGGTGCTGTTGGTCGCCGGCCTCATGGCGGCTCCGGGGCAGATCTTCGCCGGGGAGCTTGCGGACGACGATCACCGCAGCGCCGTATTTGAAATTGGCACCGCAGGCGAATGGGGTTTCAACGAAGGAAAAACCAGCATTGGCCCCAGCGCCGCGATCGAGGTGACGCCGATCGAGCATTGGCTGGAGATCGAGGCCGGCATCACTCCCCTTTTCCGCAAAGGCGGGACCGAATGGGAAGCCGACCTCGTTTTCAAAAAGCCGTTTCAGCTGTCGAAGAACGTCGAGTTCATGGTCGGCCTCGGTCCGCAATGGTCGTCCACCAGTTCTTTCGGTACCGCCGCGCATCATCACCATCAAGCTGAGCACCATCACGCTGTTGGCGAGCACGCGGAGGCAAAGCAACATGCAACTGCGGCTCACGAGCATAGTGAACTAGCTCACAAACATACGACGGCTGCCCACACACATTCTCATAAATGACGACTCGACCGCGTTGCGCCACCTCGGGGCGCGTTGCTCACGGCGCGCTCCAGCCACTCGATGATCTCGTCGTCCACGCAGGAATCGTCGAGGCGGGGTGCATGTCAGTGAGCCGCACACATCCATGATGGCGTGGCGGCGGATTCCGCTTTGCCCCAATTCCGGAAGTCCGGACACACCTCGGTAGTTCACCCGCCGTCGAGTAAGAATCCGAGAGGGCGTACTCCGTGCCGCCGTTCGGGTCAAAATTGTGCGTGTAGACGACCTGAGAAGACTGAAACCGGTCCGCGGTCGGCGTTGTATCCGGGATTGTCGATAAACTGATAATCGAGGGTGAGCGTCGCCCATTTGTTGAGGCTGTAGGCGTAATAGGCTTCGAGGATCTGCTCCAGGCGATAGTTGAGCTGGCCATCGCCGATCAGGATTCCCAGGCCGCCGGCGGCAAAGTACGCGCGGGCTATCGGCGAAAGACCTTCGACCACCCCTGCCACGCCAATCTTGTCATCTGGCCGCCCCCACGCGTTCCCCTTTAGCACCATGCCGAGCGAAAGACTCTGGTCACAATCGGTCCAGCCGATGATCTCGACGAGACCGGGACTCCAACTCGCACGCGAGAACACACCTAGATCGCTCGTGATCGCCTGCTCCAGATTGACGACGAAGCCGTAATTCGTACGCACCTGCCGCGTCTGCGTAATGTCGGGATAGTTCTGGGTAGTGACCGGCATCGCAAGGGCGTCAGCATAGCTCCCCATGTTGGCGACATTCGCCCATCCCATCAGACGCAACTTGCCGGGCTCTGAGAACAGCGAATACCGCAATTCCAGCTCGCCGATGTATTCGCCGTGCTCGGGGATCTGAGTGTCAAAACTGTCGACGTTGGAGACGGCCGGTACCAGAAAATAGCCGCCACGGATCGCCCAGTTCTTCTGGTTCAGTTCCACAGCGGCTCCCCACGTGTAGCTTATCTTGTCCATGGTCAAGTCGTAGGAACCGCAGCAGTAAATATTCCAGTTGAGGAAATCGACGCGTGGATCGTGGGAATAGCTGTTGCCGTCGAAAATATCGATCACGGCGAACCGACCGGCTGTGATGGTGATCCGGGAGATATCCTGCTTTCCCTCCAGCTGGTTCGGGCCATCTTCAACGGGTCTCCTGCTCGCCACCGAGGCCGAAGGTTTGCCGCACAAACACCCGCGCGATGTCGATGCGCGGGATCGGGAAATCCGATTTTTGCGCTTCTCCGTTGGGAAAGCCTGCGACCCCCAGCGTGTTACTGAGGCCGAAACCTTGCATGAGTTCCGGGTTGACATAGATTTCGGTGCCGTCCCACGGGCGATAGCCGACGAACGCGGTGGCGCTGGTCGTATTCTGAATCTGACTTGAGCCGGAAAGGCTGTTCGCGCCCTGATAGGGCGAACGGAACGCGGGATAGCCCTGCTCGACATAGGTCAATTGCCCGTGGACGTTCCAGCTATTGGGGTCGAGTGCCAAGGAGTCACCGGAGTTGCTGCCGCCGTTGCCGCCCATCGGAGCCGCACCTGTCCAATCCAGCTTCCGGTTGAGTCAACCCGAACACTGTTGAGATCTACCGTGGTCGATTCGTAGCCGGTGCCCGATGGAAACGTGCCGCTGGCTTTTCCCAAGCGGTCGTAGAGATATTCCAGTCTCGCAGTCCAGCCCGGCACGATGGCAAGTTCAGCACCCGCTCCCAGAGCCCAGCCGGCGCGCATCCGCAAAATCTTGTCCTCGTTGCCGGTCAAGTTAGAGTCTTCAAGCAACCGTGCTTGCGACCAGGCGAATCCGCCGGTTGCGTAGAAAAGCCAATGATTGAGGGCATAACCAGCCCGGCCGCGTACCGTTGAGATAAAGTCGAGCTTTTCGGTCTCAGCGCTGGATGGAGTTGTCCGGGACGCGACGATGCCGTCATCGAGATAGTTCGGGAACGAGATATCTCCTTCAATTCCGAGAAACAGGCGCGATGGCAGCAGATAATTGTAGCCGAACTGCATACCACCAAAGAGGCTGCCGAATGAGCTATCGGAAGCACTCGGGCCTAAATCGAACAGCGTGTTGCGCCCGTTTCCCCGGCTGTATCCGACGTGGCTGCCGACATAGGCTCCGTCCAATCAAAGGGAACTGCGACTGAGGGCGGCGCTTGCAACGGCACCTGGCCAATTGAGTCCGTAGCCCGCAGGGGGCCGCCAAACACGAAGACTAGCGCCGCCCCCAGACTAAATGCAGCTGCGCGCGAAACGTTGATGCCTTTGGATAAGGAGCGGGACCAATCAAGGAACCCCCGCGTTGCTGGTCCTCGGGTGCTCCTCACTTTATACAATTGCGTCGCATTCGCAACTGGGCGGCGGGGTCCAGCTTCTTGCCGCATTGCGATGTCCATTCCGTCTCCCCGAATCTAACTCAAGCCGACGGCGGCATTCGCAATGACAAACCAAGACTGCTTCGACCGATCGATCACAATCCGGCGCAACAACCCGGCTTGCTCAAATTGGCGTAGCGCGTTGCAAACAGCGGACCTGGAAACAAGGCAATTTGCTTCACGCGCTTCGTCGTAGAGGATTTCAGCATTGACGCGCCGATTCGCGTCCCTGAGCAGCAGTCTTGCGACGGCGACCCGCTGCCTGGTCGAACACAGCCCAGCCTTGCGCAGGAAGCTCTGAAGATCGTCGGGTAATGAAGCGTCCCGGCAAAACCTACCCGCGGCAAAACGCTTGCTCATGACGCCGGCACCCCCGGAATCGGCATGCCGAGTGTTTGCAGGATCAGAATTGCATTGAGCAGTAACACTGTCGCTGTCGCAACAACCGCTGCAATAGTGGTCAGTCGGCTATTGACGAATTGACCCATGATGTCGGCACGTCGAGTGAACATCAGGAGCGCGATCATCGGCAGTGGCAGGGCGATACTGAGCACCACCTGACTGATGACCAGCGCGTTTGTCGCGTTAACGCCAAGAGCGACGACAATGAAAGCCGGTATCATCGTTACCAGTCGCCGAACCAGGATCGGAATCCGGAACCTGATGAATCCCTGCATTATCATTTGGCCGGCCATCGTTCCGACCGCCGAGCTCGAAATTCCCGATGCAATCAGGGAGACCAAAAAGACCCCAGCTGCACCGATACCCAACAACGGTCCCAACGTGTGATACGCGGTTTCGATCTCCGCAACGTCGCGGTGTCCGGCATGGAATGCGCTCGATGCCATCATCACCATCGCCATATTGACCAAGCCGGCAATAACCAGTGCGGCGATGACTTCTTGATTTGAGAAACGCAATACCTTGCGCCGCTCGTTGTCGTCGTAGACCGGTGTGCGCATCTGTGTCAGGCTTGAATGCAGATAGATGGCGTGTGGCATGACGGTTGCACCGATGATACCGACGGCGAGCAGCAGCGCGTCACCATCGGCCAGCTGCGGCAGTACCGTATGTAACGCTGCCGCGCTCCAATCAACGGGAGCGATGAACATCTCGATGAGGTAGCAAAGCCCGATAACGCCAACTAGGCTGCCGATGATCAGCTCGATGGGCCGGAACCCGGAGCTTTCGAACATCAGGATGCCATAGGTTACAACCGCCGTGACGACCATGCCTGCAAGCAGAGGCATTTGGAACAACAAGGAAAGCCCTATGGCGCCGCCGAGAAATTCGGCCAGGTCGGTCGCCATGGCGGCTACCTCGCTAATCGCCCACATCGCCCAGACAATCGGCTGGGGAAATTGCTCGCGGCACATTTCCGCCAGGTTCCGCCCGGTGACAATACCGAGCTTGGCGGAGAGGCCCTGGAACAGCATCGCGATCAGATTGGCGAGCAACACCACCCAAAGCAGTCCATAGCCGTACTTCGCTCCTGCCTGGATATTGGTCGCGAAATTGCCGGGGTCCATGTAGGCGATTGAAACAATCACGGCCGGACCAACAAATGCTAGATAGCCACGCACCCCGCTGCGCCGGCCTGCCAATAGGTGGCGGGCCGCGGAGACGGTCCGTTCGGTCTGTGTCTCTTTTTTCGGCAGCGCATCGGAAATCGCCGGGGGCATCAAGCACCTACGCCAGTTTGTAGTCTAGGCTACATCCGAAGATAGTGGCGCCTCCTAGAATGTCAACGTACACAATGTAGGTCGGGCGACAAATTCGCATGAGGATTGAAAATGGCGCTTGTTCGGCGCAAGGTGCGTTTCAATCGTGAAAGGTTCGGGAGGACGCGATGTCGCGAAACGCTAGGGATAAGCGGAATACCACCGAGCTTCCGCCTGAACTCACCCAGGCGCGCCGATTCGGGAAAACTCGTTCAGCGCAATCAAGAGCGCTGCTTGAGGATTACGTGGAACTCATTGCGGATCTGCTGGCCTCTGGCGGCGAGGCCCGGCCCACCGATATTGCCCGCCGTCTGGGCGTCTCCCATGCAACCGCAATCAACACGATCTCCCGGTTAAAGCGTGAGGGGTTGGCCAAGGGGCTACCCTATCGCGGCGTGTTTCTCACGGAGACTGGACAAGCGCTGGCCGAAAGAACGCGAGCCCGTCACCGGATCGTCGTGGATCTTCTTGTCGCACTGGGTGTCCCTACCGAGATTGCCGAGGCCGACGCCGAGGGAATTGAGCATCACGTTTCCGAGGCGACGCTGAAAGCGTTCGCTCATTTCCTGCAAACGCCGGGGTCTGGGCATGGGTCCCGAAAAGCGTTGAAACCCAACCGAACGGCTTACCTCCGAAAGCCGGAGGAAAAAGCGTCGGAAGCGGGATATTAATGTTCAGACCTCGCGCCATGTCCGTCTTAAGTCCTTTTGCGGCATATGACTCAAATTCTCTGAGGCGTAGGCACGGCAATCGAGCAAAAAATGTGGGGGACTACGCCACCATGCGCCAAACTCACAGGCGATTCCCGTAACAGGTAATCAATGTGACGACTTAACAAGATTGCAGCAGCTAAACGACCGCCTCGATTGGCGGCTTGTTTATTTTTGAGCGGTTTGTATGTGCGATGTCTCTTCATGGCAGATATTGTTCTCTAATTCCGGGTCTGGGTGTCAAGCTCTTCAACGATCATCCTTGCCGGGCCCACTGTTCTCTCCGCGGGCTGAGATGAAGGAAGGGAAAGATCTCCGTGAATGCCGGGACGTGCTCCCAATGAACCGTGCAGCGGTAGCCTTCCAGCAACCCTGCCCTGGCCAGAAGATACGGCCCCGCCGAGACGCCACCCAACTTGACGCCGTGTCGGGCGGCATTTCGCAGAAACGCAAATGTCGGGGGATGATCGAACGTTTGCGGATTGCCGCCGGCACAGACGAAGATGATATCGAACCGGCCGGCTTTTGCGATGCTGACATTCGCCTGGATCCTAACGCCGTTCGATGCGGCGATGTACGTTTCCTCGTATGGAAATATGAGTCCATTTGTAAAGATCTCTGCCCGCCAGCACGTTGGCGGCGCGCAGCGGCTCGACGACCGAGGCCTACGACATCAGCGCGAAGCCCGGGATCAGCAGAAAGCCAACGCGCGTGGGGCGGTCGTTCGTGTCGCTTTTAGATATGTTCCTGTCGTTTCTGGCCATGCAGACGGTTCAATAGCTGTACCGCCCCTAACCCTAACTTCCCAACCTCCCTATGAAAGCAACGGACTTCAGGTCAGTGGCGTGCCGGCTCACGCAGCCCCTGTCTTTGTGCAATCTCTTCGTCGGTAAGCCTTGCATCATAAATGGAGCGCGGTTCGATCAATCGCGAAACCCATGTCGCAATGACGACCGCAAGCAATAGAGGTGCAATGAACGACCGGTCTTGACCGGTCAATTCCATCATCAGCACGACCGCCGAGATCGGTCCTTGCGTGGTCGCCGCTAGAACGGCGCCGGCGCCGACCACGGCGGCCAGCGCGGGCTGCATTTCGGGCCAGAACAATGAACATGCGTGGCCCAGAACCGCCCCAAGCAGCGCTCCAAGTGCAAGCGACGGCGTAAACAAGCCTCCCGGGACTCCACTTCCCAGGCACAGCACGGTCACCGCAGGCTTGAGAAAGAGAAGCGCCAGCAACAGCGCGAACGGAATCTGGTCCGTGAAAGCGAGCTGAGCGATGTCCTTGCCGTTTCCAAGCAATTGCGGAAACAGGATGGACACCAACCCGAGCACTCCGAGCGCCAGGACAGGAGCCACCAGTCGCCGCCAGCGTTTCGGCCTGTATCGGTCGGCTCGCGCGATGATGCGCACGAACGCAACCGACACAAGACCAGCGATCGGTCCAATTAGGAACGCCAAGGCGAGGTTGGTGGCGGAGTCATCAAAGCGAGGCAGCACGTAGGTCGGCACATTTGGCAGCACCAGCCATGCGGTCGCCGTTGCAACAACCGACGTCAGCAACGCCGGTAACACAAGCCGCAACGCCAGCATTCCGCGCAGCACCTCCAGTGCGACAACGCGCCGCCCAATGGCACGCCATAGGCGGCGGCCATCCCGGCCCCCGCACCGCAAGCAACCAGCAGCCGGCGTTGTTCGTCGGAAAAGCCCGCTCCGTCCGACAAGGCGTTGGCGATGACCGCGCCCGCCTGCTTGGGTGCCCCTTCGCGGCCGAGTGAAGCGCCCATTCCGACGACAACGACAGACAACACCGCACTGCCCAATGTTCGCAATGCCGGCAACCGTCCCGCGGAAAACCAGATCGCTGACGTGATGTCGATGCTGTTGCTGCTGGTCAGGCGTACCAGGATGATCTGGCCCGCGCCGGTCACTAATCCCGCCCCCAGCAACACAAGAATGTGCCGCCACGGGGTCGCCTGATCGGCTGCGTCCAGCAATGTTGCACCCGCACCCGGCCACATGAAATGCTCGACGGCTTGCAGGATCAGCGTCAGCGCAGCGGCGCAAGCGCCCGTTCCAACCCCCGTGAGCACAATCGCCAGCCAAAAGCGCCAGCCGGCGTTCGGGCGAAGTTCCACCATCGCCGGGTTGGGAGGGTCATCGCCCACGTCGTTTCAATGCCCTTTGTGAAAATTCCTGCTTCCTGTGTAACCATGATGCCGTTCCGCTGTCGCCAAAAAATGGCACACAACCGAATGGATGCGCGGTCACGCCATCTGGCGCGGGTTCGTTCCGGAATATTTCGGACGGATGAAACCTGGTTTCGGCACCGTCCATCCGAGATCGCGCAAAAGCCGGTAGCGCGTGTGACGCGCTGCCGGCTTTCTCGTGGGCGGGATAGCGACGTAGTGAGAGCCCTCGCCGGAGCGAACTCGCATGAGAACGCTGTTCTTGTTGTCCGCATGGGCGGTTTTGACCGCCTCGCTGATATCACCGGAGTTCGCCACGCTCTTTCCCGCAACTTCGAGAATCACGTCGCCTTCCTTGACGCCACGTATGGCGCCTGATGAGGAAACTCAAGGTGGGACTTGCCGCCTTACGGCGTGCTGGCCGAGGAATTAATGTTTCGCAACGCTACGTCCGTTCATCCCCTCATAGCGGACTCGCGGTGACAACACCGCCACGACCGTTTCGTGCCAACAGGCGAAATACGCGCTGCGAGCACATATAGTCCGCGTTGCCCCCGAAAGCAGACTCAACTCGGACATCGCGGAAGGTCTGTTTCGTGCCAGGAAGCGACATGCAGGACACCCAGCAACGATGAGACTGACCCGGCTTGGCGGGCGGGCGCGCTCTTCACAACGAGCGCGAAGCCGGAGTTTTCCGGGTATTTCTGGGCGGGTTGTGAGTGTGGCTTTGACGCCTTCGCTGTGCCTGTCGGTAAACACATGGTTTCCGCCATTTCCCCGACACCGAGCGGCCAAACCCGACTTTCTCTTCCGCTGTTACTCAAACCCCGGACTCTAGACTGATAACTCTCCTGTGTGGCTGGTATAGACCGTTATGCCATTCCCATCAGGATCGACCAACTGGAAGTAGTCGTGACCAAAAAATTGGTCTTGAGCAATT
>Ga0182024_10006716_pt1 | contig 25127 bp, 20 predicted proteins | sample P32metaG_FD_120480 | JGI IMG/M metagenome (GOLD analysis project Ga0182024, IMG submission 120480) | Permafrost microbial communities from Stordalen Mire, Sweden - P3-2 metaG (Illumina Assembly) | ecosystem: Environmental > Terrestrial > Soil > Wetlands > Permafrost | place: Sweden: Stordalen...
CCCGGCCTGATCGAGCGATTTGCGGATGGCGTCAGAAACGTCGGGTGATTGCGTGGGCGTTTGCGAGCACCCTACCAGGATCCCGACGACCAGCAGCGCGAGCGAAGCTAAGCACCCTGAAAAAGTTCTCATTCTCGACCTCCTTCTTACGCATCAAGCTGTTTTGATCGAATGCACACTCTATTGCCGCACGTTACTTCCTAACTAACGACCTCCAACGATGATTTCACGGTCACTAAGACCTGAACGTCCGCCACCGGCGCGAAAGATGATGTCGTCAATTGAAATAATTCCGACCAGTTGGCCTGTTTCATTGACGACAGGAAACCGGCCGATTGCCTCTGTGGCCATCGTTCTCAAGGCATCCCGCGCATCGTCGCCCGGACGGCAGCGGAAACACCCTGGACGTGAAACATCTCGTGCAAGCACCTCCGATGCCTTGATGTTCCGAGTCCCAAGGGCAATACAGATATCTCGATCGGTAATGACGCCCATGATTCTTCCCGAACCATCCAAAATCGGTAGCGCCCCCGTCGTTGGTTCCACATCATTCCCCTAACTCCGCCAAGTTGTTATCTGGACGACACGAACTCACATCCTTGGTCATCAGCTGCTTCGCCAGCACGGGAACCTCCGTCCTTAGAAAGCGTGCAACGCTGCTTCCATTCCGGGAATGTTGGCGCGATTGAAGTTTCGGCAAAACCGTCAGGCGCGGTTGCGCGATTTGATCGATGCATTGCGCCAAAATCCGCGCAGACACCCAGCCTGCAAAGCGCACAGCCAGATTCAAGAGAAGAACTTACCCAGACCGCCTCGACCGCCGTGCGTCGTCTCGCGGCGCGGCACAACCGCTCAGTTCGTCGACATGGGATCTCTCGCGGCTTTCAACATCTTGTCGCCCGTCATAAACCATTGCTAGAATCTAGCTTCGGAACGCCCCACTCCCACTCCTTGGGTCGTAAACCCAAAGGTCGATTTCCTCCATAGCCGCCAAGGCCGATTACGAATATCTCTACGACAAACCGTATGAGGACAAGCGCAAGGTGCGAGTCGCCGGACCGTTCACGGTCGAAAGCCTTTCGCCGCACCGCGTGCTCGCCATCAATGAGCACGATGAGCTGGTCGATGGTTCCAAAAAGAGGAGCGGCGACGAGCAGGATTTCGTCCGCATGATTCTGGAGAACCTGAAAACCGCCGGCGTCCAGCAGGCGCATTTGTTACTTGGCAATGCGATACGTGTGCTCACTGGCGGCGTTCTTCGAGCTATCGATCTTCTCCCCGCCCTTGCTGCCCAGGATGCTGACGAGCCCGCGCACAGTGTGCGCCTGCCAGCCGGTTGCTTCCGTGATCTCGGCCAGCGTTGTGCCCTTCGCGCGTTTTATCATCGCCAGGACTTCAGCCTTCTTGTTGCTCCGTCCTTCCATGGCGTGCTTGGGCGTCCGGACGCGCCGGGCTTTGCCCGCATTCTTGGGCTTCGCTGCCTTTGCGCCTTTCTTGGCTTTAGGCGCACCTTTCGTCTTGATGGCGTCCCTCTTCGAGGGGACCTTCTCCGGCGCGCCCTGTTCCGCGGCGGCGCCCTTGTCGCTAATTTCTGCGTTCGTCATATTAATCATCCTTTTCTGCGCGGGCTTCGCGCATGACGATTCATCACTCCGATTCGGGGAAACAGCAAGTCAAATCTGCGCAATTATGCGTGAGGACCAACGCGATTGGCGGAAATGGGTCCTTTTTTAAAGACCCGTCAAAATAGTGACCGTATCACCCGACAAATCATTTGTTCAAAGGTTCCGGCCGGGACGGCGTTTCTGCTTTGGCGCAGTCAGTCCGAAAAGGGTAGCGATTCTCATCAGCATCTCAGCACAAGTACGCCGCTCTACGGATTTCTGATCTCCCGGAGCGTGTGGCGCTGTAGATACCAGCAAGGGACGTAGCCGAAATGTGGCATGAGAGCATCGATACACGTCTCGATCACCGGCGTTCCAACCGAGTACTCGACGCGGTTCCAACGATCCAGCACGGCATAAACACGATCCACCTTGATTTGCTCCACCGGCCGCCCTTGAATGCGAGCCCAGACCTCGTCACTGGCAAAGGTGAACGCCGCCAGCCCTGCCAGCGCGAGACAGCCGAATAGCAAGATTCTTAGAAAAAAACGCACGTAAAAGCTTTTTCAACTATAACAATCGCGCCGCCCCCCTGGTCGCGTCGCGAGTAAGCAACCGCCCGTTTATTCGTTCCGAACGCCGCCTTCGGCTCGCAGCCGGGGCGGCGTTCCTGCCTTCAAGCGCGCCGTTCCCGCAAGACGTGACATCACCCACGGGTCAGATCACTCGAATGCGCCTCAGGCCAGCGACCCAAGCGCAGGAAACACGCCGTTGAAGCCGCCCGAGGCCAAAATCATTTTCAGGTTAAAATGTTCGATGGCAAAGCCGCCCAGAGTGCCTCGTGCTGGCCCAGAAACGCGCTCAGGCGCGTCGACGGGGTGAGGGAAAGGGGATTAAAAGGGGCGTCGCGCGTCGAAATGGCGCCCGGATCGGGACGTTTTCGCAGTGCGAGCGAGGGCGCGCAAGCGAATCCACCGACGCCGCCCTACATCACCGAAAACCGGCGAAAATGTGCCCGAAAAGTACCGATCGGGTACACATTTGGTACAGAGCCACTGCCAAAACGCTGGTGCAAATTATCGGGCAGGCCATCAGGATTTAAATTCCGAAATCGTCCGTCTGTCTTCGCGCGGTGAGGAGTGGTTTGGCTGTCTGATCGCGATCGCCCGGTAGCCGTCGAGTTTTCAACTCATAGGCCCAATAGCTCGGTGCGAAGCAGGAGCATGGGCGAAATGAAGTGGGCGGTGACCTGCGCGGATGCCACGCCTTCAGTCTGCCTCGACAGGGTTACTCCTGCAACCACCTACTGCACCGCGATGGTTGCGGTGTTGCTGGTCACAGTTGCGTCGGCCGACTTCACCACCAGCGTAACGGCACTTCCGGTTGGCGCGTTTTGCGGGATTTTGATGTTCACCTGAAACACTCCTGGGAAACCGGGCGCCTGGCCCGCGAAGTCCACTTCAGCGGTGATGCCGCCGACCAGCACGGTCGGCTTGGCGTTCGCATTGCAAATGCCGTCAGGCGATGGGCATGTGCCGCTTCCGTCCGAAACCGCCGGCGTCATCGCGCCCAGGCCGGTGACGTAGAAGAATCCGCCGGTGCCGCGCGGGATCGGCGCTGTGGCGTAGCTGATGCCGGAGTTCGGCGGCGCGGCGATCGCCGGTTGATTAGTAGCCGGATTCAGAAATGTGAGGATCGCGTTGCCCTGACCGGTTGCCGGGATGGTGAAGATGCCTGGCTGGCTGGCCACAATGGACTCCTGAATCGCGGGCGACGGCGTGTTGTTCACCGTGATCACGACCGGGACGGTGCCGGAAGTTTTCCCCGCCGCGAGCACTTCAAACGGCACCTGCGCGCTGACGTAGGGATACTGCCCGACGGGCGAAACGGCGACCATCGGCGCCGTGACGCCGTTGAACGTCACGCTGACTCCGCCGAGCGAGCTGGGCAGCGTCGCGGTGCTGAAATTGGCTGCCTGGGCGAAGAGCGCAGAAGTGAAGATCGTGACCAAAGATCCGGGTGCGACCGGCGATCCTGCACCGTTCATCTGGGCGTAGCTGGCCGCATTCACGATGCCTCCAGCTAGAATCGTTGGGCTGCTGGGAACGCCGCCCCCTGGCGCGAAAGCCAATCCGTAGGGAGTGCTCCCCACGCCTACCGTGGCGACCACTGTGTTGCTCGACGTATCGATTACCGAGACGGAGCCGTTGCCGTTGCCGGTCGAGTCGATGGAAGTTCCCACATAGGCGTGTTTTCCATCTGGGGTAACGGCCACTCCAGTGGGGAAGGCCCCAAGCCTACCGTCCCGACCACGGTGTTACTCGACGTGTCGATCACCGCGATGGTGTTGGCGGCGAATCGGGTTACATAGGCTCGCGTTCCGTCTGGAGTTATGGCTAACCCAAAAGGCGAGATCTCATCACCCGCCAAACTCACCGTGGCGACTACTGTGTTGCTTGACGTTCCGATCACCGAAAGGTTGCCGCTACTATTCAGCACATAAACCCGCGTTCCATCCGGCGTGACGGCCACTCCAACCGGGCCGACGGTTCCCAATCCCACCGTGGCGGTCACTTTGTTGCTCGACGTGTCGATCACCGAGACGGACCCTGTACCGACGTTCGTTACATAAGCGGATTTTCCGTCCGGCGTGATGGCGATCCCACCGGGGGCGGTCCCCACGCTTATGGTCGCGGCCACAGTATTGCTCGATGTGGCGATCACCGACACGGAATTGCCGTTGGCTCTGGTCACATACGCGCGCGTTCCGTCCGGGGTGATGGCCACCGCGGTTGGGTATTCCCCGACAACGACCTTGGCGAGCACCGTGTTGTTCGAAGTGCTGATCACCCAAACGTCGCCGCCGCCATTCGCTACATAGGCGCGCGTTCCGTCCGGTGTGACGGCCACGCCATTCGGTTGGCTCCCCACTGGCACGGTGGTGACGACGGTGTTGCTCGACGTGTCGATCACGGAGACGGAGTTGGAGGCGAAGTTCGCTACGTAGGCGAGCGTTTGTGCGTAAGCACCCTGGCTTAAGCTCCAAATACCGAGCAGCGCCAGGAAGGAAGCAGGGAGCGTAGGCACGGTTTTCACCTCGTTACCCGGACTTAATTCTTGCTCTTTCAGGCGCAAGTATACACTCATTGAGAATCATCGAGCGCCGCTTCATGGCGCTGGGCGTCAAGGCCTGATCGCGTCGCCGCGCCGAACGCCCTGACGGCTCCGCCGTCGCGGTCGCGCCGACTCCGGCCTTGACCCAGATCCGGCCGCGTGAAGAAGGGCTTATATGAAGGCGAAGCGGCAGATTGAATCGGAGTTAATTTCGGCTACGATGTTGGACGGAAGCGGGGGCAGGTCACCGCCGCATGTACAATTGCGATAAGCTGATTCGGTCGCAATGCCACTCGTGCGTAGAACGAAACTCGGACTCTACGAAATCCGGGATCGCTAGTTTTCAAAGAAGGAGTTCTCTATGTCAGGCCGCTTTTATTCAGCGTTGACGCTGTTTTCCTGCCTCTGCCTTGCGCAGCCATCGGACCCGTGGGATGTCACCAAAGCGCGCGGCCAGACCCGCGAGATCGACTTCGCGACGAATGAAGGTACATGGATGTCCGTCGACATTTCACCCGACGGACAGTGGATTGCCTTCGACCTGCTCGGACAGATCTATCGCGTTCCGAGCCAGGGCGGTCCGGCGGAATGCTTGACTCAAAATAGCGGCGTGGCTGTGAACTACCATCCACGTTTCTCGCCCGATGGGAAGCGTATTGCCTTCATCTCCGATCGCAAGGGTCAAAATAATTTATGGCTGATGGACCCCGACGGCTCGAACCCCACGCCGGTATTTGTGAATCGCGACGTCCGGGTATCTGAACCGGCATGGACCCCGGACGGGCAGTACATCATCGTCTACCGGCAGGACATGCGGCCGGCTGAGAGTGGCCGACAAGGGCAAACCGGCATCTGGATGTACTCCTATCAAGGTGGGGAAGGCGTCCAGCTTCTCGGGCCCGACGTCAAACGTCCCGGAAACCCCTCTGTCTCGCCGGACGGACGATACGTTTATTACCACATGCTCCTCGGCCCAGAGGCGCCGGCTCTGCCAGATCTCATCAAAGGATCATTCCAATTGAGGAGACTGGACCGCACGACCGGCGAGATTTTAGAGATCACCGACGATATGGCGGACCGGTTGATTCGCGGCTCAAGTGGCGGAGCGCTGGCGCCGGAAATTTCCCCGGACGGCCGCTGGCTGGCCTTCACCCGGCGCATCCCGAATGCCACCATTTCCTACAAGGGGCACAAATACGGCCCGCGCAATGCGCTGTGGCTTCGCGATCTCCAACATGGCACCGAGCGAGTGCTGATGGATCCGGTTGAGACGGACGGGTCCGAGGGCAGTTATTCGCTGCGCGTGCTTCCCGGCTATAGTTGGGCGCACGACGCCAAATCCATCGTGATTTCGGAGGGTGGCAAACTCCGTCGGGTGTACGTGGACGACGGTCATGTGGTCACCATCCCGTTTTCCGCCCGCGTCCACCGCACGATTTCGGAGATGGCCTATGCACCATTCCGCATCTCGGACGGTCCATTTGAGGTCAAGTTTGCGCGCTGGCATACGGCCTCGCCCGACGGGCGCAAGTTGGTCTTCCAGGCAGTCGGAAAGATCTACACCATGGATCTTCCGAATGGCACGCCTCACCGTCTGACTTCCGCATCCTTCACGCCTTTCGAGTACACTCCAGCCTGGTCTCCCGATGGCCAATGGATCGCCTTCACGACGAGAGACGAGCGCGAGCACGGGTTTCTTTGGAAGGTTAGGGCGAGTGGAGGTGATCCGGACCAGCTCGTCCCGGAATCGGGTGAGTACGTAAATCCGGTTTGGAGTCCTGACGGGAAGCAAATCATCCTTGCAAGTGGGTCACGTGAGACCGCGCGCGGGCGCACGCTCGGCTTCAATCTGTGGTACGAACTGGTGCGCGTGCCGGCGTCCGGCGGCGCTCCCGACTTCGTTGTCAAGGTGGATAAGCCCTACGGGCGCGGATTCGAATCTAGCTCGCGGCGTCCGATCGTACCGCCTTCCTTTGGCCCGGAGGCGCGCATTTTCTACCCCGAGACAAAGACCGAGAAGATAAACGGCCGGGAGCAAGAAGTCACAGACCTGATCTCCCTGAAGATGGACGGTACCGACCGCCGGGTACATTTGAAATTTCCCTTTGCGGATGAAGTGGTCCCGTCGCCCGACGGTAAATGGGTTGCATTCCAGGAGGGCGACAACGTCTACTTAATGCCGCTTCCCTGGATCGGCGGCGGCGAACCGATTCGCGTCGACAAGAAGAAACCGGGGCTCGCCATTAAACAACTCAGCCTCGAAGGCGGCGACTTCCCTCGCTGGCGAAACCCGACCACCGTTGAATTTGGAAGTGGACCCCATTACTTCGCCTACCACACCGACACCGGAAAAACCACCACAGCCGAAATAAAGCTCACCGTTCCGCGCGAAATCCCTAAGGGCAGCATTGCTCTGAAGGGTGCGCGTATTATTACCTTGCAAAATCGCAAGGTCATCGAGAAGGGCACCGTGGTGGTGAACGGAAGCCGCATAACCTGCGTGGGCGATTGCAACACTGCCGGCGTGGAGCGGATGATTGACGTCTCCGGGAAGACCATTATCCCGGGATTCATCGACATGCACGCTCACTATCATCGCGAGCATCAGGGGATCATCCCGCCTCACGATTTCGAGGCTGCGATTTATCTCGCCTATGGAGTAACGACCACAATGAATCCCTCGATGTGGTCGCAGAACGTGTTTCCGGTGGATGAGTTGACCGAAGCCGGCATGCTGATCGGTCCGCGCAGCTTCAGCACCGGCGATCCGCTTTACCGCGGAGACGGCCCGCGGCAGAACGATCTTAGTAGTTACGAAATCACGGAACAGAACATCAACCGCCTGGTGTCCTGGGGCGCCGTGTCTCTGAAGCAGTATCAGCAACCCCGCCGCGACCAGCGCCAGTGGGTGTCCGACATCGCACGCAAGAAAGGCGGCTTGATGGTCACGGGAGAAGGCGGAGGCCTTGAATACAACCTTTCCATGATCATGGACGGTCAGACCGGATTTGAGCATCCTATGGGTATCGTGCCTCTTTACGGGGACGTGACCAAATTCTTCGGGCAGGCAAAAATCGTCTACTCACCGACCTTCGCAGTCGGCGGTCCTGGACCTTGGAATGAAGAGTATTTCTTCCAGCAGGACAATCTCTGGAACGATGAAAAGCTACTGCGCTTCATGCCGTGGCGCCAGGTAATCCCGCACACCCGCCGTTTCACCTACCGGCCGCCGACGGACTATAGCTTTCCGCTGATCGCGCAATCGATCGCCGATATCACCGCCGAAGGAGGTTATGGAGCCGTGGGGGCTCACGGCCAGCAGCACGGGATCGGCTCACACTGGGACGTGTGGATGGCCGCCTCCGCAATGGGCGCGATGGGGGCGCTGGAGATGGCCAGCGTCCACGGCGCACATTTCCTTGGCGTCGAAAAAGACCTTGGCACGATCGAGCCGTCCAAGATCGCCGACCTGATCATCCTCAACTCGAATCCGTTAGATGACATTCATCACACCACGGACATTCTGTATGTGATGAAAGGGGGAACTCTGTGGGACGGCAACACGCTCGATGAAATCTGGCCTCAAAAGAAGCCGTTTGGTGAAAACTACTGGATCGATCGCGATGCTCTCCGCACAGACGACCGGCCGACTGATTACTGGGATCAACGTAAGAAGCAATAAGCGAAACATCGCCACGGGCCATGGAAACACTTGGCTCCTCTGATCCGGCTTCGGGGCCAGCAGTGCCCGAAGCCGGGGCTTTTTCTCGTGCGCTATTTTCCTCGCGCGTAGGCAGCTTGCGCCCATGATCCGGGGGCGCCATCGACTACGATCAACGTGTTGGTTCCCTTTTGCGTACCCGTCGCAGCGATTTCCTTGAGCGATTGCCACTTCATGTAGTCGCGATATTCCGGGCTCCAGCGAATCGCCTCGCCGATCTTCGTGATCGCATCCGCCTGCGCTTCGGCTGCCGCCAGGTCGTTCTGCGCCTTGAAGACCGCCGGGTCCTGCTTGACGTTCGAAAGCTGAACGTCCTGCAGTTTGAGCGGAACGTGGTCGTTCCCAAATGTCTTGATAACCATGTTGGAGATTCGGTCGTTGATATCGCCGTAGCTCGCGGCCACCTCTTTGTAGGTCGGATACGTCGCGAAAATCATTCGAATGTTATTGCGGATTTTCATCTGCGCGAACCGCTCGTAGATGTTCTGAATGGTGATCCGGCGGACGCGCTCGTCTTGCGCCTTGGCGACCGGCGTGACCAGCGTAAGAATCCGGTCTCGTGTGGACAGAATGACGATCACTTGGACCCAGCCCAGCATGAACGATCCCGCCGGAAGCCTTGATGTCGCTGGCAGCCGCGAAAAGATGCTTGGCAACCCGCGCGGTCCTTTCCATTCCTGGCGCCGGCTCTCGATCCAGGTTTTGAGCCGCGCTCCCGGCACGCGACTAATGCGACCGTCCGCAACAACCTCGAAGAGCGTGGAACTGGTCGGGATTGGAAAACCACAGCCCGGATTGCCACGCACATGGGTCAAATAAAGATGCGCCGCATCGTAGGAGCTGTCGGCAAACACGTCCAGGCTATAGCGCTTGCCCTCCCGATCCAGGCGGGTGTCATTCATCTATGCTGAAGACGCGCAAAGCGGAACATTCACAGTCCCGAGCTTCGTTTTGTCCGCTTTGCCGGCAGCAGGAGGAAACAGTGCGTACGTCTTTGTCGGGTCGCACCCGCTTTCGAATCCGATCTCGATACCTGGCGTGGACTTTGCTTATATCGCGAATGCGAGTAGCGACTATAAGGCCGTCGCGTTTCGCCGATTAGCCGCGCCGTAATGAGCCTGCTCCAGGCGCGCGCCGGGTGTCGTCACTGAGCGGCAGCCTCGTCGTCAGCACAGACTCCGGCTGGAAATCGGGGCAAGGGAAACGGAGGTGCAGCAGGCTTCGCAGCCGCGGACTGGCTCCGACTCCTGCGCCGGCACGAGATTCCGACGCAGCAAACGATCGTGTACCGCTACGACCCGGTCCACATCAGCCCGTATTAGCGTCGATTACGCAGCAGCTTTACCCTTGCCAGCCCTGATTGCCGCCCAACGTTTCCGGGCTGCATCGGCAATTGCCTTGCGGCCAGCGGCGCTCAATTTGCGCTTCGGCTTGGCTGGTGCTTGCGCTGAGACTACGGCGGCGGACACGTGGTTCGTCGACACACGACCCCGTCGTTTTTTCGGACCTTGCAGGGCGTGGATCGCTGCGTCGAGACGATTCCGCTCGGCGATTAGCAAAGCAACTATCTGTTCGGTTTGCATTACTGGAGCCTAACACTTCTCGCTGCGCAGGCCATCGAACACAATTTCTCCAAGCAAGGTGGCTCCAAGACTTGAAGGACGGTAACGAAATCTTCACCGACCTGTATCAACCAATGAGGGCTGTCGAGCGTCAAATGCGTAGGAGGGCACGATGTGTTGCTCAGGGCGTATGGAGACGATTGTATGGACGGATTCTCAAAGTATGACAAGCTTCGCATTAAGACGGACAAGCAACTAGTCCGGATCGTTATCAACGAACTGGATCTCGGTCTGGGTGCAGCCTTGAAGCGCTGAGTTCGGCCGACGAACCGGCATCCGTTAAATCAAGGTACGTCAAAGCGAAACGTGCGCACACCGAAGCATCCAGGTTGATCTGCATGATCTACGAGATCACCGAGAATGAACGCTCCAAAATGGAGGTTAGGCGAGAGCGCCTTGGGAGAATCCTTGAAGGACTGTCGGCTCTGGGCTCCCGGTATACAACGGGCGAAAATGAGGTTGCAGCGCTTGCGCGTGCTTTGTGGCAAGCGAGAGGCTGTCCTGAAGGTTCATCCGAGGAAGACTGGTTCCGAGCGGAACGAGCTTTGAGGACGCGACGCGAATCGGCTGATTAAGTTGGGACCTAAGAATGGTCATAGAGCCGTGCTGTAGCCTAATCTGATCGAGCGCCGGACTAAACTGAGGCTGTGGCCGCGGACGACACCAAAGCTCGCTTCGTCGAGCCGATGTTGCTGCTCCGATCTGAGACGTTGCCGGAGGGGCCGGACTGGGATACGAGCTGAAACTCGACGGCTTCCGGGCGCTGGCGATTTGCCCTGACGTCAGCGATACTAAACGAATGCGTCCGCTCACTCTCATATTGTTTTCGGTCTCCCTTGCCTCCGCCGCTCCGTGCATAACTGCGAATCCTTCGTGCACCGAATGGGTCTCTCTCGGCACAGCGCCGGCTCGCTCTCTGATCTATCGCACTTACTCGCTGGACACCCGTAACGAAGCCATTACGCGCGCGCTGGTCGTGGTGCATGGCGCTGGGCGCGATGCTGATAACTATTTTCGCAACGCCCTCGCAGCGGCATTCCTTGCTGGCGCTCTGGACAATACGGTCGTAATTGCACCACGCATGGCCTCGGCCGCTGCCAACTGCCACGACACTCTCGCTCCGAATGAGATCAGTTGGAACTGCAATAGCTGGCGGTCCGGCGGACCCGCAGTCAGTAACCCGGACGTGACTTCGTTCGATTTCCTTGACGAAGTTCTCCGCAAGGTGGCCCGCAAAGAGATTTTCCCGAACCTCAAACAGATCGTGGTCACCGGTCATTCGGCCGGCGGTCAGGTGCTCAACCGTTACGAGATGGCGAATCAGGTTCACGACAAGCTCGGTGTCCCAATAACTTACGTCGTCGCCAATCCTTCAAGCTATGCCTGGCCGGATAGCACGCGACCGACCGACGCGGCTTACTCGGTCCAATCGCACGCACCGGGTTACATTCCGGAAATTGCCGCCAATGCCGTGGCTTTCCGCAATTTTGGCGGGGCCAGGGATTGCACGACATACGATCAATGGCCTTACGGTCTGAAAGATCGCACCGGTTACACGGCAAAGCAGACGGACGACCAGTTGAAGACACAGCTGAGTTCCAGGCCTACCACTTACTTACTTGGCGAACTCGATGTTCTGCCGCTCGGCGGGTTCGACGGCTCGTGTTCGGCGATGGCTCAGGGTCCCACCCGACTAGCGCGCGGGGAAGCCTTCGGAAAATTTGTGAATGAAAAGCTTGGCGCGCATCATGTTGTCAAAATCGTGCCGGAATGCGGTCACAACGCCCGGTGCATGTTCACATCAGAAGATGCTCTGCCGTTGCTGTTTCCACCTAAGTGAAACAGCCATTAGGCCAAACGGAAGAGTGAAGTGCTGCACAAAGCTTTGGCAGAGCGGACGGCATCGGAGGAAGAGGACGGAGAGGTTTTCTTAAAAATAGCTGGAACGTTGGTCCTGATGCTGCCCAACGCTGTTCCCGCGGCAATGACGGTAGCGGCCGCGCGTGAAATGGTAGGACAGCCATTCCTTCGCGATCATATGCCTGCAGACGCTTAGCGAGAAAAGCGGGGAGGGCCCGTCCGCATAATCGCTTGCCATCGATCGGTCGCGGAGGCTCAAGCCACACGACTTCTAGGCTTTCCTGATGCGACGATTGTTGCGACGCCATTTGGCGTCTATGTTGCTGAAAATGTCCAGAAAATTCAGATCGTGTTCATTGCGAACTGCCGGGACGAAAAATCAACTCGTCTCGGAGTTCAAAGAGTGTTCGATTGGCTAGACCAGTCGGGCGAGGGTCCTCAGTTGCGTGACCGAGCCCTATCACGTGCAAGGATCACACGGGCAATTTCGAAGGAAAGCAGCGAGAAAGGGTGTGCTGGCGGTGCTGCTCGCGGTGGTGACCATTGCCTCGCACAGGACCCACACCGCAGCGATCATGGACAAGTCCAGCGCCAACGAGGAGTGGGCGTACTATCAGGCGAATAGCATCAAGTCGCACATCCAGGAACTCGGCGAAAGCATCCTGAGCGTGAGTGGTGCCGGCGGCGAGGCTGCGGAGAAGATGCGAGCCCGTTTTGCCGATCAAAAAAACAAATACGACACCCTGAAGGAAGACCAGCAGGCAAAGGCTCAACATTCGGATGAATCGGCCGAGGCCGACGAGCGCCGCGCCCTGAGCTATGATTTCGGCGAGGGTCTGCTGGAAATCGGCCTGGTGCTTTCGTCGCTCTACTTCATCGCCCGCAAACCGATGTTTCCTTTGATGGGTTTCATTGCGGGAGTAGCCGGCATTGCCGTTGCGATCACAGGGCTGACGATTTAGTGCCGAGGACGGTACGATCGCGACACGAAAATGCCAACGTTCATCGCGCTGACTTCGATTCCGGCTTCGGTTCTGGCAGGCATTCGCGAGCCTTTTCGTACTCGGCTTGACTCAGCCGAAAAAGGGCTCCGCTTTGTCCGTCAACCGGGATCGTTTCATAGGTGGGTGTCTGCTTCTCGGTCAGCTGGACGAGCGCCCGGGATTTCGGGATCGTGTCCCGCTTGATGTTCCCGTCCTGACCCTGATAGGCGAAGATGATCTGTTCGGCTGCCGCTCCGCCGAACGTGGTTGTGGCGAAGTATGGCAAACATCGTTTCTCGCCGGAGATGGGCGGGCGATCGATCGCTTGGAGTGGCCGATCTTCGGCCGCGGCAATGATCGTGCAACTCATTGCGAAAGTGACAAGGGCCAGTGCATGTCTCATTTTTCCTCCTGCAATCTCGGCAGCCTTTTTAAGGATGCGGCGGTCACGTCCAAGCACGACAGACCGAACAATCAATTCAAGAAGGGAATCTTCTCCCAGGGCCATTTTGAGCGGCTCATCTCAACGCAAACTCGCGCAGATTCGCCGCGCCCAATGTTTGGTTCTGTTTCCAACCCTGAAAAAGGAGAATGGCGGCAATCACCAAGCCGAAAATCAGCGCCGCCACACTCAGGATCTTGATCCACCGATCGATCTTGTCGAGCCTTTGAGCCATCTCCATTTGTCTCGGGATCAGCTTTTCTTCCCCCGGCCTACATGAATCAGATCGTCCTCGCGCGATGCCGCGAACTTCCGGTAAAGAGCCAGTCCGATCCCCGCAATCACCAACAGACACCAAAGTATGGCGAACGGAACCATATCTAAAACATCTCCGTTTGAGCCAAAGTTCCTATACTGTCTCCGGGACGCCACCGATTCTACATCCTGCGCTCGCCTGGCACAACCATCCAGTCAAAACGCTTCCTCGATTGCAGCAATGGATATCCGCCCGCTTTGCTCCGTGGACAAGCCTCCGCCGCGGGTTTCGAGTTGCGTTCAGGCGACGATCAAAAAATGCATTGGTGTCGTGAATTGCTGCACACCCATGTCGGCCCGAAGATCTGTGCTCACGGCAGGGAAGAATTTCGCTTTATCGATTACGCTTTCTGCGCGCCTCGTCGGAATCCCCACAGGAGGATAGTCGCCGCGACAACGTTGGCTAGACCAACGCTCATGAAGCCGACCGTCACCATCGTTTCCTGCCATGCTTGACCGCCCTGGGATGTGCCTGTCAGCGGTGAGAGTGCCTTCGTGCCGAAAACGGCTGCGAAAGTGGTGATCGGCCAATTTACATACGTTCCGTACAGCGCGGCCCAGAACGCAACTACCTCCACGGCTGAGGAAAGCCGGCCAAAAGTGGTATGTCGTAGTTGATGGACAGTTTAGAGCAAGCGCCGAATTTATCCAGAAGGGCATGACTCTTAGTGCTGACGGCAAACATGTGGCCGACGTTGGGGTGAAGAGCCAGAAGAATTTTGTTGGAGTGGATGACCAAACGAGTGCGGCGTATGACGGGATCGCCGGGCTGCACCTCAGCGCAGACGGCAAACACGTTGCCTATGCGGCAGAAAAGGGTAAGAAATGGATCGTCATGCTCGATGACAAAGCCCGCGAAGAGTATGACGGAACTGGTGGGCTGACCCTTAGCAGCGACGGGAGACTCCTAGCGTACTTAGCTCAAGGCGGGGGCAAACGCTTCGTAGTGGTGGACAACCAGGCGAGTGCGGACGTCGATGGCATCGGGTACGGAATGGCCTTCAGCCCGGATGGGAGGCCCAAAGCGGCAAGAAGTCGGTTGTCGTAGTAGATGGCGAGGCGGGTGCAGTTTACGATCAAATCGGCAAGGCCCCGCGCGGCTACCTGCATGAGGTATTGCTGTCGTCAGCATCGCAGGTGTTCAGCCCCGACGGTAATCACATAGCATATTGGGCTCGAAACGGATCTTCGGTGGCTGCCTACGTTCGCATGTTGAACATCGTTGCGACCGACCGGAGGTAAAGCGGGGAGATGGTCGAACTTTTACTCGGTCGCGGATTTCCCTCCCGAGCGTTCAGTCGGCTTTCAATCCGGAATCGAGATCCGCCAGAGCTCGAGTGCGAGGTGCGGATTGGGGTTACTCCTCCATTGGTCAAGAATTGCACGCTAAGGGCTACGGGGGCCTCAAAGTGCCTGTCAGCCGTGAAAAGGCCCGCCAACTTCCGGATGCGCCGTCACTCGGGACTTATCGGCTGTGGATGGCGACACAGGTCACTTCAACGGCATGCTATTTTGCTCATTTGGATTGCTTCCGAATGCCGCCGTCGCCACTTGCGGGCCAGCCGCCGATTCGGCGGGGCGCGATTTGGTATAAACTGTTTCGGTCAGCGAAGCTAAGGCTGCGGAGGGTTTATGAAACGAGCCGTACAAATCCTGCTTCTGCTTTCCCCCAGCTTTCTGCTCGGGCCTATTTTGGTTTTGCCGGTGGAGGGCGACGATTGCGTTAGCGCGTGCATGCGTGCCTATCAACTAGCGATTGCTAACCATGCGGAAACGTTCCAGCAGGCATGGGATGGTTGCCAGGTCCGGTGCAAGGGCAAGGACCTCACCAGCTGGGGCGCCCTTGCATATAGCAAGAAGGATAAATTCTTTGGCTGGTCATCTCAGCAGGTTGACAGGGCCTCGGCCGAAAGGGTCGCCCTGCAGTCTTGCAACAACGCAGGTGGAATAAAATGCCTCCTCGAGAATAGCTTCTACTCCTCTTGCGGCGCCGTCGCGGCGGACGGCGATCTCGTCGCCTTGGGAACAGCCGGCACAGAGGCAAGCGCGAAGCAGTTCGCCATGGGGGAATGCATCAAACTTGGGGGCAAAAAGTGCGAAGTCGAAGTGTCCGTCTGCTCCGCGTCCGGGAGTTCCAGCTCCTCGGGGACGCCGCCGCCACCCCCAGCTCCGAAGGCCATTTCTTGGGGCGCGTTCGCATACAGCAGCATGGATATGGGAGCTGGATGGTCGCAGGGCAAAAACGATCGGGCCAGTGCGGAAAAAGAAGCGATGGCCGCCTGTGCGCAACGCGGCAAGGAGTGCCTCTTGCGGGCCGCTTTCAACAAGCAGTGCGGAGCGCTCGCCGCGGATGGGAGAGTCACAGGTTTGGGAGTTTCGGCAAACCAGCGAGAGGCGCTGCAAAAAGCCATCGATGAGTGCAAGAAAGCCGGCGGCACAAGGTGCGTGCCTCATATCTCTTTTTGCTCAATGTGACGCGGTTGCGAGACGGGCGCTGTAAGGTGGTCCAAAGCTTCGGGAACGCCTGCGTAGATGAAGCAGATGTGGCGGGCTTCTGGATCAACCTGTCAGCGGCACCACCATTCCCCAAAGGTCGGCTTGGCACCACCAATTCTCCGCGCCGCGAAAGTTAGCGTCTAACGCACTATCTGGGAAGCTGCTCCGCGCGCCCGCGCAGGAGCACAGACGACCGGCCGACTGATTACTGGGATCAACTTAAGAAGCAATAAGCGAAACATCGCCACGGGGCCATGGAAACACTTGGCTGCTCTGATCCAGCTTCGGGGCCAGCAGTGCCCGAAGCCGGGGCTTTTTCTCGTACGCTATTTTCCTCGCGCGTAGGCAGCTTGCGCCCATGATCCGGAGGCGCCATCGACTTACGATCAACGTGTGGTTCCCTTTTGCGTACCCGTCGCAGCGATTTCATGTTCGCCTTACCCATTCCGGAACATGACGGAACATCGTGACTCATTGCGGACCGCAAGTACTTGAAATTGCAGAAGGCTTGCGATTGAGTGGAGATTCGAGCCTTCGGAAGATCTCAGTTTTGAGACTCCGAACTCTATGGCCTCATTGAAGTTCTTTACGCGCCGTGGCACCACGTCGATGTTCCGGAACACATCGGAACAAAGCGGAGCAATCGATAGGGCGCCGCAAAAAGGCAAGACCGCTGCACGATCACGTTGCCCGTCGCGCAGCACGGCAAAGTTCTCGCGCGAAATCCCATCCAAACCGACGGGGGTATGGAGGGTGGGGGGCAGGGGGGGGAAATCGGGTCCACCCCCGGCGTCGATTGATCGGCCTTCATTCACGCGTGGTGCATCTGAACCGACGTTCCGGAACGGATCGGAACGAAACGGAGCTGGTGTGGAGCACGAGCGTCGTGCTGGGTCATACCTCAGGTTGCCTGGGAATAACGGGAACAAGAAGTCCGTGCTGAGCCAGCCGCTCGCCCTCCGGCAGACAGGCTGTCAATTCCTCGTCTGTCAGATCACGCAGACTGCGGATCACACGCAACTGCACTTGAAGCCGCGATTGTAAGCCACCGATCAACTCTGCGCTAAATCGAAGTTGGGCCTCTGCCCGGCCAATGGCAGCGAGCATCGTCCGGCTGTCTTTACTGCCTACGCCGGTTTCAGAGCATTCTGGCGTTGGCTGCGCTGCCGAAGATGCGCCTTCACGATCTCCGGCATAGCGCAGTTGCCATACTTATCGCCCAAGGCGTCAATATCAAGGCGATCAGCGAGCTGCTAGGCCACAGTTCCGTCGCCTTCACACTGCAAGTGTATGGACATCTGCTAGAAGAGACGAAGAAGGAAACAGCTCTTAAAATGGAAGCTGCACTTTCGCCGGTTGCTACCAGCGTTGCTACCAAGACTGATCCTGGAAAGTTAAATTGAGAGCCAAGTCCTTTATAATGTGGCGCGCCCGGAGAGACTCGAACTCCCGGCCTACTGGTTCGAAGCCAGTCGCTCTATCCAGCTGAGCTACGGGCGCGTCGAACTCATCGTATCATTTAATCATAAGTGTCCGCGACTGATCCTTACATCGAAAACGAGGTCAAGATCCGCTACCGCGGCACGCCGGCCGAAGCGCGCACCCTTATCGAAGGTAGCGGTTATCGGTTGGTCGAAGCGCGAACCTTGGAATCCGACCGGATCTTTGACCGCGCCGCCGAGCTGCGCCGGTCCGATCAACTCCTGCGCTTGCGCCGCACCGGCGAACAGCCGCTGGTCACTTACAAAGGGCCTACCCGGCGCGAACGACATAAAAGTCGCGAGGAGATCGAATTCCATGTCTCCGATCCCGACGCCCTCACCCTTATCCTCGAACGCTTGGGCTATCAAATTACATTTCGTTACGAAAAGTATCGGACCAAGTTCGCCGCTGCGGGTGAACCAGGGTTCATCACTATTGATGAAACCCCGATGGGTGTGTTCCTCGAAATTGAAGGTCCGCCGGCGTGGGTGGATCAAACCGCCGCTCGACTGGGACTTTTACCCGCGGAGTACCTGACCTCTAGCTATGCGAAGTTGTACGAGGAGTACCGCAGGTCCAACCCATCTGCCCCCCCAGATATGGTATTCCGGTAGGGCCCCAGCATAAGGCATCGGGAAAAGAATCGTAGTACCGCAAAGTCTATTGATTCCATCTGATACCGATGCTATCCTTCCAGTAGCTCAGAAGGACCGAAACGAAGAAAGGAGGACACCATGACAGAAATCATCACAACGGTAATTATCATGGCCAGTTCCGTCCTCTTATTCGGTTATTGGTTCCGGTACACCTGCCTGCTGATCCTGAGCGCGAGAACGAGCAGAGATTACGCCTCTTCCGTGGCGATGGCCAACCAGCTCGGCTTCCTGGAAGTGCAAAACATGCTTCGCGACAATGGCGCCGATCTGGATCGTTTGAAGAGCCTGCTCGATCGCGACTACAAAGTTCTGACGTATCTCTTAAAGAACTCCGCCAATCCGTCCAAGGGTGAAGACGCCATCGAAAAACGGATGCTCGAGATCAACTATAAGCTGATGCATGCCTGGTTCTCCGCGGTCCGCCGGATTTCTCCCACTGCCGCGATGCAGGCTCTGAACGAGATGTCCGAAGTGGTCGCCCACTTCGCCAACTCGATGGGTGAGCGCGCCACTGCAGGCGCCGCCGCTTAATCGAGACCAGCCCGACTCGAACCCGATCAATCCTCCGCCGTCGGCACCTGCCAGCGCCCGGTTTGCAGCTCCAGCGTATTGAAGTTTTCGCCCAGGTACACGCGCCGCACTTCCGGATCGTTGCCTAGCGCTTCGGGTGAACCCGACCGGAAAATGCGCCCGTTGTTGATGATATAGGCGCGATCGGTCACCGCCAGCGTCTCCCGGACGTTATGGTCCGTCACCAGAATCCCGATTCCCGCGCGCTTGAGATCGAAAATGATCTTCTGCAGCTCCAGCACCTGGATCGGATCGATCCCTGAGAACGGCTCGTCCAGCAGCAGGAAGCTCGGCTCGATCACCAGGCTGCGCGCGATCTCCACGCGCCGGCGTTCCCCGCCCGACAGCACATAGCCTTTGCTGTGGCGGACCTGCTCCAGGCCGAGTTGCTCGATTAGCCGGTTCATCCGCTCCCGCCGTTCCCGGCGATTCAGCGGCAGCGTCTGGAGGATCGCCATCAGGTTGTCCTCCACCGATAGTTTCCGGAATACCGACGCTTCCTGTGGCAGATAGCTGATGCCGCGGTGCGCTCGCCGGTACATCGGCAGCGGCGTGATGTCCTGATCGTCGAACATCACCCGTCCCGAGTCCGGCGTGATCAGCCCGACAATCATGTAGAAAGACGTAGTCTTGCCCGCGCCGTTGGGACCGAGCAGGCCCACCACTTCGCCCTGCTTCACCCACACCGACACGTTGTCCACCACCTTGCGGCCGCGATACGCTTTGGTAATTTCGTTGGTCCGAAGGGTGTGCACGAACTATTTCTTTTTGTGGATCACACTGTTGGCGGGATTTTTCTTATCCGATCCGTCAACGATGAGCCTATCATCGTTGGCAAACCAGGTCAATTCTCTGCCGCGCGTTCGCGACCCCGGCTGTCCCTTCACGGTATCCACCAGCAGCGGCTGCCCGCCGTTCAGAATCACCTTTTCCTCGTCGGCATAATATTCGGCGTGCTCGGACGTGCCGGTGCGCGTCCGATTCACTTTTTGTGACGTGCTGACGATCTTCACCGTTCCATCCGCGTAGGCCTTGTCGAGCGAAGAATCCTCATCGGCGTCCTTCAAAAACGCGCGGATCTGTTTGCCCACCACGGTCATGTCCGGCCGCTTCAACAGCACGCCGCCGCTGTAATCCACCACCCGCGTTTCCTCGTGATAAACCATGTCCGATGCGGTCACGACGGTGAACACCGGCGGCGCGGCCACTTTCGCTTTCGCAGCCGCCCGGTCGACAGGAGCCGGGTCGCTGTCGCCGTCCCCGTCATCGGCCTTTTTGTCTTTATCGACGAACTGGCTCTTCACCTTGCCGTGCGCTTCCATGATCTGCCCGTCGCGATCGATATCCAGCCGGTCCGCCTCTACCCGATTGGCGCCCTGCCACGCCACGGCATTGCCCTCGTAGTGGATCTTCTGATTGCTATCGCTCGAGGTCATGTGCTGCGCGCGCGCCTGCATCACCTCTTCGGTGGAAAGCATGGCCGAGGAATTGCCGTTCTGGTCCGGCTGGTGCGTCGACGCCACGTGCCCATCCGCCGTAAAATCACCGGTCTTCTGATTGGTCACGATGCGATCCGCCGAAGCCGAGCCGGTCGGGTCCCACACCCGCGCCGATCCGTCGAGCGTCATCAGATTCTTGTCCTGCTCGAGCACCGCCTTGTCGGCGCGCGCCCGGCGATCGCCCTCCTCGTACCGGAAATTGGTCTTCTGTTCCAGCCTCGCCAGATCGCTGGTCTTCGGATCGAAGGTGGCCAGCAGTTCCTTGCTCTCGGTCAGCGCCGGCGGCGGTGGCGGCTGGCCCGGATCGGGCGGCTTATTGGTTCGCGTCGAAACATTCACCGACCTTAAGCTCTGAATGCGATTTTCGGCGCCATACGCGATCCAGATCCGGTCGCCTTTCAGGAATCGCTTGGGCTGCTCCGGGCGATTCGGAATAAAATCGAGCGTCCCCGCACCCTCCGTTTCGGCGCTGGCGATTTCCTTCCCGCCGGGCCGCATCTTCAGCGTGATGGTATCGCTCTTTAGGATTTTCGTTTCCGGAAGATCGCCGTTCGGTTTCGGCAGCGGCTGCGCTTCGGCCACGCCCGATCCCCGGGCGATCACCTCGGTCAGCGTGCTGTCTTTATTCGCAGTGCTGAAGTCCATGTCCATCTGGTTGGAGGTCACGGTGGTGCGCATGGTCGCCGCGCTCGACACCAGCCGCCCGTTTTTATCGCCGAAAATGTGATCCACCACCATCCCGTCGGCGAAATGCAGCACCAGCATATCCGCCTGAAACTCCACCTTGCGGTCGGGATCGTCGCGCACGCCATGCCCATTTTGCGTGCGCGCTTCGCGAACGTCGCCCTGGTCGAGCGTGATCACCGACATCCCGCCTTCCATGTGCAGCGTGTCCCGGGTGAGTTTGGACCACGGCATCAGCCAGACTTTCGATTCTCGCTCCTTGTAATACGCCTCGCCGGCTTCGATGTGCATGGGCACAAAGCCCTCTGTTTTGCCGGTCCAATCGAGCGAAATCTGACTGCGCAGATGCAGTTCCCGCGTCTGCGGATCGTATTCCGCGCCCACCGCGCTGCCTCCGCCCTCGATCTTCCCGTCCGATCCGAATTCGAAAAAGGCTTTGCGATCGGTGGTTGCTTTTCCGGTTTCGCTTTGAAACGTAATTCCCGAGGACTTGATCCCCACCACTCGCCCATGCGGCGGACCATCCACCGGCACGCCCATGGTGATCTTCACCTCGCCGTCGGAAAACAGCGTTTTCGCGCTTTCATTGAAACTGGCTCGGGCCGATCGCACCAGGTCATACTCTGAGCCATCTTTATGAAACAGGTGCAGCTCGACGTCCTGGAGCTCAATAGTCGACGAATCCTTGCTTTCCCGCATCTCCGCCGCGCTGATAAAGAATACCGGCTGCGTCCCGTTGCTCTTGGTGTAAGTCCAGCGCTGGCTATGTGCGTCTACTCCGGCCTCCAGCGGCTTCGGCGGCGCCGGCGCATTGCGATCGAAGTTCGCTTTGGTTTTCAGGTAGGTAGCGCTCACCCAGACGATGATTCCGAGAATGGCGGCCAGGAAAAGCCACCGGGTGTGACGCATATAGGTATTAACACCCAGCATATCACCCGGGTTCTGGAGACTGCTTCTTTTCTCGATTCCGCAACTTACCGTTTCAGTACGCCTTCCCGGTTTTCGCTTCCGTTTATTCTTGGGCCAGAGAGGTTGACGCTTCCATTCAGCTTTCAACTCACCTCGCGGCGGCAGTCCTAGGAAACTTCGTCGCAACGTAACCGATGATGGACGTGTGCTGGATACGCGGTTCCGGCCCCACGCCGTTGCGGGCTAAATAAACGGTACCTGTACTGGTCCGGGGTTGATGAGATCAGGGGGGTCCCAATAAAAGGAATGTTAAATCGCGGCAACAAGCTTAGCCAGTAGCGCAGTCCGATCGGCAATGCGGTGAATGAGGATACTCTCGTTCACCGCATGTGCGCCTTCTCCGACGCCACCCAACCCGTCGATCGTCGGGACACCCAGCGCAGCCGTAAAATTTCCATCGGACCCGCCACCGGTGGACGATTCTTCAATGGTCACCCCCAGCTCCGCCGCCAGTGTGCTCGCCGTTCGAAACAATTTGCGCACTCCCGCCGACCGTTCCATCGGCGGTCGGTTCAATCCGCCAGTCACCTCGATGGTGCAGCGTTTATCAAACGGCTTGAGCGATCCGAACACCCGCTCCAGATACACCCGATCCCGATCGCGCGGCGCGCGAATATCCACTTCCGCGCGGCATTCCGCCGCCACCACGTTGCTGCGCGTCCCGCCGTGGACCACTCCGGGGCTCACCGTCACTCCGCGATCGAGGCGAGTGAATCCCGCGATTTTTTCGAGCTGCCGCGCCATCTCCACAATCGCGTTCGCGCCGTTCGAAAAATCGACGCCGGCATGGGATGCCCGCCCGCGCACCACGATCGTATAATCGCCCACGCCTTTGCGCGCCGTTTTTAATTTCCCTTCAAGTCCCGTCCCCGGTTCGAGCACCAGCACTGCCGCGCTGGCGCGGGCCGCCTCTTCCGTCAAGGGACGCGAGGTTTCGCTGCCCACCTCTTCATCCGAATTGATCTGCAACACCACTTTTCGCGCCACCGGAACATCCAGATCGCGCAGCGCGCGCATCGCGAAAATAAAAAACACCAGGCCCGATTTCATATCGAGCACGCCCGGGCCCCACAGCCGCCCCTTCGCTTCGCGGAACGGCATGGTGGCCAGCGTGCCCAGCGTCCAGACGGTATCGGAATGCCCCAGCGCCAGAATCTGCCCGTCTTTTTTTCCTGGCAAAGTGAACTCGCAGCGGGCGTGTTTTCCGTACGCTCCGCCGGGAAACGTCCGCACCCGCCCGATATCCTTCACGCTCGCGGTCAGCAGATCCACGAATCGATTGACCGACGGCGGATGATCGCTGGGCGATTCGCATTCTACAAATTCGCGAATCGACGTGATAATGTCTTTTTGTTTTTGGCGCGCGTAGCGAAGGAATCGGTCCATCGTTGTTATAATAACGGGACCGCCCATGTCAGTGATGGACATCCAGGGGATCCGCGAGATCCTGCCGCATCGCTACCCGTTTCTGCTGGTCGATCGCATCGAAGAGCTGGAAGCGGAGCGCATCGTCGGCATCAAAAACGTTACCGTGAATGAGCCGTTTTTCGTCGGCCATTTCCCCGATTTTCCGGTGATGCCCGGCGTGCTGATCGTGGAAGCCATGGCGCAGGTGGCCGGCGTTCTGGTGCTCAGCCAGATTGAGGATCGCGCCAAAAAGCTGGTTCTGCTGGCCTCCGTCGAAGAAGCAAAATTCCGCAAGCCGGTGCGTCCCGGCGATCAGCTCCGCATCGAAATGAAAGTCCTGAAGCGGAAAACCAGCCTCGCGAAAATGTTCGGCACCGCCTCCGTCGACGGCAGCGTCGTCGCCGAAGCGACCATGTTGTGCAAGCTCGCCGACCGCTAACGATGCCGATTCACCCGACCGCGATCGTTCACCCCGGCGCGCAAATCGCGGAATCGGCCGAGATCGGCCCTTATTGCATCGTGGGCCCGGAAGTTTCCGTCGGCGCGCGCACCCGCCTGATGGCCCACGTTTTCACGGATGGACGGCTGGAAATCGGCGAGGACAACACTTTCTTCCCGTATTCCACCGTCGGAGTCGCCTCGCAGGATCTCAAATATCACGGCGAGCCGTCCGAAACCCGGATCGGCGACCGCAACCAGATTCGCGAGTTCGTCACCATTCATCGCGGCACCGAAGGCGGCGGCATGCTGACGTCAATCGGCGATGATAATCTTCTCATGGCCTACGTCCACGTCGCCCACGATACCCGCGTCGGCAGCCACGCGGTAATCTCGCACGCCGCCACGCTCGGTGGACACGTCGCCGTGGAGGATTGGGCCATCGTCGGCGCGTCCAGCGGAGTGCATCAGTTCTGCCGCATCGGCCGCCACGCCTTCATCGGTGGATACAGCGTGATCACCCAGGACGTTCTTCCCTTTTCGAACACCGTCTCCGAGCGCGAAGCCAAAGTTTTCGGCGCCAACGTCACCGGCTTGAAGCGACGCGGCTTCGCGCCCGCGACCATCGACGCTCTGCACAAAGCATTTCGCCTGCTGACCCACAGCAATCTGAACACGACGCAGGCGCTCGATCGAATCGCCGCCGACCTCGAACCATCGCCTGAGCTTACCGAGCTGATCGAGTTCATCCGCTCCGCCCAGCGTGGCTTTATCAAATAAGATGTACGGACTCATCGCCGGCAACGGACGCTTCCCGCTGCTTGCCCTCCAAGCCGCGCGCGCCGCGGGCATCGAAATCGTAGTCATCGGAATCAAGGAAGAAGCCTCGCCCGAAATCGAGCCGCTGGCCGCGCGCTGCCACTGGATCTCGCTAGGCCAGCTCACCAAACTGATCGAGATCTGTCACGCCGAGCGCATCACCCAAGTGATGATGTGCGGCCAGGTGAAGCACGCCAAGATTTTTTCGTCGATCGTTCCCGATTGGCGCCTGGTAAAACTCCTGGCTTCCATCGAAACGAAGAATACCGAGGGCCTGATCGGCGCCATCGTACGCGTCCTGAAAGACGAAGGCATCGAGCTGCTCGATTCCACGCTGCTGCTAAAGGATCTGCTCGCTCCTGAAGGCGTCCTGACCAGGCGCAAGCCGACTGACGAAGAATCGCGCGATCTTGATTACGGCAGAAAAATCGCCGCCGCGCTCGCCG
>Ga0182024_10006717_pt1 | contig 25127 bp, 19 predicted proteins | sample P32metaG_FD_120480 | JGI IMG/M metagenome (GOLD analysis project Ga0182024, IMG submission 120480) | Permafrost microbial communities from Stordalen Mire, Sweden - P3-2 metaG (Illumina Assembly) | ecosystem: Environmental > Terrestrial > Soil > Wetlands > Permafrost | place: Sweden: Stordalen...
GGAAAGTGCCACAGAAAATATACCGCTCGGCTTTCGGGCCGGGTAAGGGTGAAATGGTGCGGTAAAAGCGCACCGCGGCCTGAGCAATCCGGCTGGCAGGGCAAACCCCACGCGGAGCAAGACCAAATAGGGGAGGAGGAGCGGCCCGCTCCGTTACGACTTCCGGGTAGGTCGCTAGTGTTTTGGCGCGAAAGCGCCCAAGCAAAGAGCCGCGCAGTAATGCGCGGCCCAGACGAATGGCTATCGCCCGCAAGGGTACAAAAACCGGCTTATAGTTCGCGCCTGCCGAAATAAAAAATCCCCCCGCCGCGGTTGAGCCCGGCGGGGGGATTCGAGTTTAAAGGACCTACCTCGGGCAGCCCTTGGCTTTTATTTCCCTCTCGGGCGCGGGTCCCAGACCGGACACATTCGGTCTGTCGGCGCCGCCGGGAACGAACCACACTTCGACGCGACGGAACTGCGCGCGCTGATCGGTTGTGCTCTGGCCTGAACGCTCCTTGACGGAAGCGTCGCCGAACGGCATCGGCGGATCGGTTTGATCGGTTCCAGCCTCGCTCACTTGCACGCGGCTAAGATCGAGCGAAGGACAAACTCCCTTGCCCGCGCTCAGTACCGCGGCCGTGTTGAGCACGCGCTGCGTATCGAGATTGGCAAACGCGCGGCCAGTCTCGCTCGAGTCGCGATGGCCGATCAGAATCACAGTCGAACCCGCATCGGCGCGCAGCTTCGGCGTCAGCTGTTCGATCAGGTAACGCTTGGCGGCGTTGTTCACGCGCGAGCTGCGATTCGCGAACACAATGTCCACCCTCGAAGCCAGCGCCTTTCTGGTGACAGTCACATTTGCGTTCTCGCTGGCCGTCTGATTCTTCGAATCGGTCTCGGTGGCGGTGAGGCGCACGACTTTGGATTGCACGCCCGTGGCATTCGGATCGAAACTCACGCCGGAGGAATCGAAGGTAGTTCCGTTAATGGCTCCCTCGCTGGCGGTATAACGTATCGGCGTACCGGTAGCGCAATCCGAAATCGTGTCGGTGGCGCTCAGGGGAAGTCTGTCGCCGTAATTAATCGTCGAAGGCGAGACGGTGAAGCGCACGGTTGGCGGCCCCAGCGTTTTCACCAGGACGTTCGCGGTAGCGGAATCTGCGGTAACGCCTCCAGCGCTGACCGTTACCCGGACGGCCTTGGTTCCGGCAGTCGTCGTGGGCAGATTGAACGTCGCCCCGGTTCCTCCGGGTACGGCTTGGTTATTCACAAACCATTGATAGCCAAGCGTGGCGCCCGCCGGCCCGCCGCTGGCGCTCACCCTCAACTGAATATTGTCTCCGGGGCAAACGTCACGCCCGCCCTGAATAGCCGAAACCTGGATAGGCGCAGGCGGTGGTGGCGGAGGTGGCGGTGGCGGTGGCGCAGCCACTACCGGCGGCGGAGGCTCGTGGAATCCGCCGCGATACCCGAGTTCCACGGTAAACTGCAACCCATTCTCGCTGCGCCCTTTCGGAATAAAGATAGAGCCCGGTGCCCCAGGGGCGCTGGGCAATCCCCAATTCGGTGTCGGCGTCCACAGGCCCATCAAGTCGATGCGCGTTTCCCACCTGTGTGTCAGAGGCATCTTCAAACCGATCCCGTAATCGATCCCCGCCTCTGTCTTTGTTTGGAAACCCACTGGCGGTATGGTCGGTATTCCGACCGTCGGCAGCTTGAGACTACCCACACCCGACGGGGAATAGATGACCGCAGTCGGACCAAAGTCCAGGAATGGACGGTATCTTTTGGTGCGCGGAGCCAGATAGAAGACGCCGTGTACGGCCAACTGGTAGTTGCGCTCGCTCACCGTCGCATACCCGCTGCCGCCGTAAGGCAGCAAAGCCAAACGGTTGAAGCCGACTCCGAAGACTCCTTCGAGCCCGAAATACCTGCCAAAATCCTCTCCCGCACGGGCGCCGACAATGATCTTGGGCAAAAGCAGGTGATTCTGCGCGGTGGTTTCCTGGTATAACTGAAACCACTGCGTGCCGAAGAATCCGCCGACATCCCACGTGGAATATTCGCCTTCGTCGCTTATCGGTTTCGCCGCATTCGAACTCTGGGGGAGCGCCGTGCCAGCCGTTGCGAGCGCCGCCGTAACCGCAAGCAGGACATTACGCCATCGCGACCGGCTGATTTCGGACATCATCGTCATTAAGTTTCTCCTCGAAATTGAACTGCCGTATTTCCGGGTGCGGGATCAACTTCCATTGTGCCGCCATTGTGCCGCAACTATCAAATCTATTCTTCCGCAAACTACCGAAACTGTGCGACTTCTACCGCGTTTCCCTCCAGCGCTTTCAACAATACTCCACGCCTGGGGAAAAGCGCAAATACGCGATCCGGCGCTTCCGGGAGCACCAGCAACGCCGAAGGCCAGAACCTTTCATCGCTTCCGTCGTCGATGGGCAGCCAGTTCCGGCCGCCGTCGGTGGAGCGAAAAACCCGCCCATCCTGCGATGCAAACGCCTCCCCTGCCCGGGTGGGATGAAACAAAACTACGCTGACCGTATCGGCCGACAAACCGCCACCGGCCCTGGTCCATGTTCTACAGTCATCGGTCGAACGGAACAAGCCCGCGGACGTAGCCGCGAGCGCCGTATCTTCAGAATCTTTATCGAACGCCAAGCCATACCAGACAGTTGAGGGCGAGGGATCGCCGCAGGCTTTCCACGTGACGCCCGCGTCGGCGCTGGCAAAAGCCCCCAGCGCGCCGAGCGCCGCAATTGTATGCTCGCCGGATAACTCAAGTACGGAAACAGCGCTCGCTGCGCCAGTCGCCGCGGCAACCCAAGCGCCTCCATCCTCACTCCGGAAAAGTCCCTGATCGGTACCGGCGAGAAGGGTGTCGTGCGGAAGGGCCAGCAACGCGTTGAGGCGGGAGGCCGCGGGCGGGCTTGCTTTCGCAGTCCAAGTCTTGCCATAGTCCTTCGATTGCAGCAAGTCATGATACCCAGCCGCGAACAATGTGCCCGCCTGGTCTGGCGCGGCAGTCATCAGGCGAATCTCCTGCCCCGCGGGTTCAGCGCCTGCACGTTGCCATCTCAGTCCAAAATTTTCCGTCCGATAAACACCACCCGAACCTTCAAATACGCTGTTGAGATAAAGCACGCCACGCGCGCCAGTGAGCGCGGTGAAATTGCGGTTCGTGAAACCAAAATTGGATTCGCGCAGCGTCCGGCCACCATCCGTGCTCAGCATTAGTCCGCCCGTTGTGGAAGCGAAGAAGATGCGTTCGGGAACGGCGGGGTCGAATGCGACCGACCGAACCGCTTCAGTGCTGACCAGACGCCAGATTCTGCCACCGTCTTCAGACCGCAGAAGGCCCTCGGTAGTACCCGCAAACACGAAACCCGCGTGGCGCGGATCAAGCGCCACAAACCAGGTGCGAAACGCGCCCTTCGGGGTTGGCAACTTGTTCCAGTGGGCGGCACTGTCCGAACTCCGATACAAGCCGCTGCATGCGCTCGCGTAGACGGATTGCGGTTCATGGAAATCGACCTGAATGCTGAACACATCGGAATCGTCGATCATGCCGGTGTGGATGGATTCCCACGACGCTCCTCCGTTGCTGGTGCGCCAGGGCAAGTGAGTCGTACCGGCGTAAAGGACATCGCGCTTCGACGGGTCGAATGCGAGAGAGACCACCGGGCGGAATTCGGGGTTGTCCGGCGATGAAATCCGTGTGAAGCTTCCGCCTCCGTCGACGCTTCGATAGACGCCATCGTCTGTTCCGGCAGCTATTACATCGGGGTTGGAAGGCCAGAGGGCCAAAGACCAGACGGCTTTCCCCTGAGTTCCGGGCAGCAGTTTCCACGACTGGCCGGCATCGGCGGTCTTATAGATGCCCGAGGTCCACGAACGATCGCCTTCCATGCCTGCATACCAGGTTCCGGTCGACCGCGGATCGACTTCAAGCGCGTGCAGTGTACCCGTGAGCTGTCCCGGGAATGGAATATTAGTCCACGAAGCGCCGCCGTTCGACGACGTGAACAAGAGACCGTTATGCGCGCCCGCAATGACAAAGCCGCGCGATTTCGGAACCACGCGGACCAGTTCCGCGTCGCCGCCAAACGGCCCCGTGGCTCGCCATCCGGCGAAGGCAATGCCATGTGTAAGTCCTGTCAGTGTGAGGAGAAATAGAAGCTTCACACTCCAGCAGGCTCCAGGTTTCCTAAACATTCACAGTTGTATGCGTACGGATCAGACCCAGACCGGGTTGCAATTATACGGCCAATTACTAAGTCTAAGTTTTACATAGAATCCACGCAATATCACTACTTTGGCCAAAGGATATGATGACGAAGTAACTATGATTGTCGCCGGTGCTGGAATCATCGGACTCACCTGTGCATGGCGGCTTGCACGCTGCGAAATTCCAGTTACTGTTTTCGACGCACGCGAAGCTGGTGGCGAGGCAAGTTGGGCCGGCGCCGGGATGCTGGCGCCTGGCGGAGAAATGGACGATGCCTCTCCGCTGACGGAGATGGCGCTGCGCAGCCTCGAAATGTATCCGGAATTTGTCGAGGAACTCCGCGAAATCTCCGGCGTTTCGATCGACTACCAGCGTTGCGGCGCGGTGGAACTCGCCCTTGACGAACTTGAAGCCGAGGAACTGGAACGGCGCGCGGCCCGGCAATGCGGGATCGGAATCCGGTCGGAGCCCGCACGCCATGCGGACTGCGTGGCCGCGCGATTCTATCCGGATGACGCGCTGGTCAACCCCAGAGATGTTATGGCTGCGCTGCGGATGGCTTGCCTCCGGAATGGAGTTTCGATCCATGAGCATGAGCCGGTGATCGAGATCTTTCAGGATGGTTCCGGAGTACGCACCCCCCGGGCAAGCTATCAAGACGATGGAGTGTTGATCGCGGCCGGGGCCTGGAGTTCCGATTTAACCGCGGGGATTTCCCTGCCGAAGACGATGCCGGTTCGCGGACACCTGATCTCTTACCGGGCGCAGACCGGAATGCTTGGGACGATCCTGCGGCATGGGCACACCTATCTTCTGCAAAGAGACTCCGGCTGCATCATCGCCGGTTCCTCGACGGAACACGCGGGTTTCGACCGGACGATCGATGAAAGCGTGATCCGCGGCATTCATACAAGAGCCTCGCACTTGCTGCCTGCGTTGGCGGCGATGAAACCTTTGGACCGCTGGAATGGTTTCCGGCCCGGTATCGAGGGCGGCATACCGGCGATCGGGCGAGTGGAAGGCACCGCGATTTGGACCGCTTTCGGGCACTATCGCAATGGGATATTGCTGGCGCCGGAGACGGCGCGGAGAATCGAGGAATCAGTGACGTTGTAGCGCTGGCGATCTTGTCGCCGGTGGGGTTATTCAAGTAAGAGCACCGGCGGCAAGACCGCCAGCGGTACATTACTGCCAGTGGGGGAATGGGTTGCCAGGAGCTTTCCGGCAGTCGTTGAGCAACTCGCGAATTCTCTTGCGGCGGCGTAACAACGATTCGAAAAGGCGGTCCAATTGACTCCCGTCGTCCTCAAGCCACTGGGGCGGAATTTGGCGCAGCGCCTTATCGAACACTTCAGCGGGGAAGTTCAGAATCCGATCCGTCCATGGCTCGAAGTCCGCCAGCGACCGTACCGCGTCGTACACGATTCGCCGCGGATAGAGGCCGGTGACGGCGGAATCCGGGAAGTCCCAGTGGGGACCGTTGAAGGCGAAGCCGTGGTCGATCATCAGCGCCACGAAGCCGAGCTTCCGCGGCGGGACGCCAGGGCGCGCCAGCCAGTCCTTCAATTGAGCGCGGAAGAAGATCGATTGCCGTCCGTCCGCATTCGCCACCCAGCGGTCGAAGGCCAGCACCGCCAGGAATTGCTCGGGATTAGCGACCTGATAGAGCAGCGCGTCGGGAATGAAATCGTATATCGCCATGACCTCGGGATTGCCGGGATGACGCGACCCGAAGTGCCAGCCCGGGGCGATTTCCGTGCGGCGCGAACCCGTTTGCAGATGAACCTCGGGGTTGGCGGCGATGAATTCGGGAGAGAGGCGGATAATGTTGTGGCCGGGCGAGGAAATCTGCAAATGGGCGAGAATCTCCGCCGCCACGAATTCATTCACGAGAATCCGGCGATGCTGCGGGTTATTCTGGAACTTGACGATGTAGTAGTCGCCGTCGTCCGCTTCCAGCAAATGCGCCTGTGCGCCGCCTCGCATCTTCCGGATGAATCGGCGGGCGTTCACGGGCATCGGATTTGCGGGGAGAGTAAATCCACGACCAGGGAGAATATCACTTGACGCCAGAGACCGGTAAGGACGCCGCGGCAGACAGCGCTAAAGACGCGGCGAAGAACCGTGATGAAGTTGCGCTGGAACTGATGAAATTCATTGCCGTAACCACGGGATATGGGAAGGGCAGCAGCGCGGCAGCCGGCTTTTCGGGCAAGCCCTCGAAGTCGGCTGAAGAGTACGCCGAGGCCCTCCTCCAATTATTCGAGAAGTGCCGCGTGATAGTAGCCAAGCCGGTTTAGAAGGAACCTGACTAAGGGCTGGTCTCGCAGACCAGCCCGACTGGCTACTTCTTTTTCGGGGCGCTTTTCTTTTTGGCGGCGGCCTTCTTTGGCGCGGCCTTCTTTTTGGCTGCCGCTTTCTTCTTCGGCGCCGCTTTCTTCTTCGGCGCGGCTTTCTTTACCGCTTTTTTGGCGGCAGCTTTCTTTTTTGGGGCCGCTTTCTTTTTCGCTACCGCTTTCTTTTTTGGAGCGGCCTTCTTCTTGGGGGCAGCCTTCTTCTTCGCAGCAGCTTTCTTCTTGGGAGCGGCTTTCTTCTTTGCGGCGGCCTTCTTCACGGGCGCGGCAGCCTTCTTCGCGGCCGGCTTCGGAGATGCCTTTTTGGCGGATTTCACCGGCTTGCGCTGCGGTGGCGCTTCGGCCCCGGCGTCAGCGCCGACGACGCTTTCAACGATCTCCACCACAACGACCTCGGGCGCAGGCGGCACGACAGCGGCCATGGCCAGTTTGGCCAGCGCATCATCGTCGTCTTCGTCGTCATCCTCGTCGTCTTCGTAGTCGTCGAGCTTTGAGTCGACATCGTCGCCCTCATCGCCATAGTCGCGAAAATCTTCCATTTCATCCTCGTCTTTGGGAGCGAACTTCAGGTCGTCGGACATCCAATCGGTCTCCTGTTTTGGCACGGTCTCCATTAGCATACCCCTTTTTGTTTTCCGCGCAAGTATTCGATGCAATCAAGATCGCGCAACGGTACACAAAAACGCAAGGGAGATTTTCGGGGAAGCCGGGATATCAGCGGTTCAGGGAAGAATGGCCGTTCTCTTTCAGCTGGGCCATTGTACCCGACGCGGGATGCGCCGTGCGATGCGCGGACGCTGCAACGGTCGATGGGCGTTTAACCCCGGCCTTTGTTTTTGCAGTATGGGGGGTCTTCAGAGCCGGAATCACTTCGTGATAAGCGGCTGGGACCAGAAGGCGATCGCCTTCCGAGGGTTCGCCGCCCTTCAAACTATTGGCCAGGGCGATCTGCATGGCGGAAGCCTTATACTGGCGCGCTATCGATGCGAGGTTCTGACCCGCCTCAACGCGGTGCATACGAGACGATGCGCGCAACTCGGTCGGCACCAGATCCAGCCCGGCCGTGACCTGCGCGCCGGTTCCTTTCGGCACCCGGATCTCGAAATTGCCCGGCGCGATGCCGCGCAACAGCGCCGGATTCAACTGCACGAGCTCCGAAATCGGCGCCTCGCTGAGATCGCCGATGAGCGCAAGACTGGTGGGAGAAGTGGTAACGATAGTGTCGTATTCGACGGCGGCATCCGGCGTAAGCTGATCGAGCCCGTACTCGGGAGCGTTCTTGGACATGATCGTCATCGCGAGGATGATCGGAACATAGTTGGTAGTCTCGGTCGGCAGTGCGCGGCGAGCGCGAAGTTCCCAGAAATCGGCATAACCGGTGCGCTCGACAGCCCTCTCGATCGCTCCCGGCCCACAATTGTAAGCCGCGATCGCGAGATACCAGTCGCCGAATTCGTTATACAGATCGTGCAGGTGGTGGGCGGCGGCGCGAGTGGCCTTTTCGGGGTCGAGCCGTTCGTCGGAATACGGCGTCTGTTTCAGACCATATTCGTTACCGCGAAACTTCACGAACTGCCAGAGGCCGGTTGCGGCAGCGCGGGAAACGGCGCGCGGCAGAAAACCTGATTCCGCCTGAGCGAGGTGAATCAATTCCTGCGGGATGCCTTCCTCGGCGAGAACCTTTGAAATCATAGCGCTGTATTTGCCGGCGCGCTCAAGCCCCACTTCGATGGTCCGGTGTCCCCTGCCGGCGAAATAGTTTATGTAGCCGAGGACAGTGTCGTTAACAACGAGCGGAAGGGCGGAGCTGGTGGTTTTGATTTGGCTCTGAACCTTATCTTTGATGCGCGGGTCGATCGAGAAGGTCATGGTCACGATGTCGTCGAGAGGAGCCTTGTCGAAGCCGGGAACTTCTTCCACTGCCGCGGCACCCATACCGGTCAGATCGTCGCGGTGAATCGCATCCACCATCTCTTCCAGTCTGGATTCAAAAAGCCCGCGGTCGGTCGGATTGGTGGAAGCGAGGAGCATGGCGTCGATAGCCGCATCGAATTCGGCGCGGGCATGGTCGAAATCGCCGTCCTGAAAAGCTTTTTTGCCATTCCGGAATCTTTCTTCCGCCTGCTGGATCAAAAGATCCGAGGACGTTGGCTGAAAGGCGAGCGCTAGAGGCCGATTTTCTTTAGTGATTTCGGCCAGGTAAGGCAGATGCTCCGCTTCGATGATGGTTGCCGAGATAGTTGGGCTGGAGGGACGAATGGCGGCTGGCGTGAGGAAAGAAGTTTGGAGACCGGATTGCTGGCTATAAAGTGACGAGACGGGGAAAAATACTAACGCGCTAAGGACGGTTCCAGCAGCTCTAACATTCCGGGTCATTCATTCTCCTCGAAATACAGAAATCCGGGTTTACGAGGTCTCCCCGGGCGCTTGGCCCGTAAAGCGACTCCTCAAGCGTACCCCACCTGTTACAACTGCGTCAACCCGACAACGGTACTGTTTACTTTTTACCCTCGGCCGAGTCTCGCAACGCCGACGGCAAAGACCGCCAGCGGTACATCTTTGATTCTATTCGTCTTCCGCTTCTTCTTCGCCTGTGCGTGCGGCTTTGGCAGCGGCAATTATCTTGTCGGCCTGTAGCTGGGGCACGTAGTCATAATGGTCGAATTCCATCGTAAATGATGCTCTGCCTTGAGTTATCGAGGTCAGGTCGTTCTGGTAATTGAGCATTTCCCCCATCGGAACCTGCGCCCGCACGATCTGCGTCGATCCTTGGGTTTCCATGCCGGAGATGCGCCCTCGCCTGCTGTTGAGATCGCCCATCAGGTCACCCGCATACTCCACGGGCGCCTGCACTTCGACATTCATCACGGGCTCGAGCAAAGTCGGCTTGGCCGTCTCCATGGCGTTCCGAAACGCTTTTCTCGCGGCGAGCTTGAAAGCGAGTTCCGAAGAGTCGACATCGTGGTACGACCCGTCATAGACGGTGACTCTGAAATCGACCATCGGGAAGCCGGCAAGGAAGCCCCGTTCGGCAGTGTCGATTATTCCTTTTTCCACAGCCGGGATATAGTTTTTGGGAATTGAGCCGCCGTGGATGTCGTTAACGAACTCGAACTTCTCTCCGCGCGGCAGAGGCTCCATGCGGATCCAGCAGTCGCCGAACTGGCCGTGACCGCCGGTTTGTTTCTTGTGACGCCCCTGCACGTCGGCGGTTCCGCGGATGGTTTCGCGGTAGGGGATCTTGGGGGCCTTCAGGGCGACATCCACCGCATATCGCTTCTTCAAACGGCTGACGGCGATTTCGACATGCTGCTGGCCGGTTCCGGCAACCAGAAATTCCTTGGTCTGTGGATCGCGATAGAAGCGCAGGGACAGGTCCTCTTCCAGTAGTTTGTGGAGCGCGTTGCCCATGCGGTCTTCGTCGTTGCGGCTCTTGGCCTCGACCGCGAAGGCGATGGAAGGCTCGGTCAACTTCACGGGCGCGAAGGCGACTTGGGACGATTTGTCGGTCAACGTGTCGCCGGTGAGGGTTTCGCGTAGTTTGGCGACGGCCCCGATGTCTCCGGCGTGCATTTCGTTGACAGGCACGATTGTCTTGCCGAAGGGGACACCGATGTGGGCCAGACGCTCGGTGGTGTTGCGCGCGCCGTTCTGGACGTTGGCATCGTTCTTAATGCATCCCGAAAACACCTTGAAGAAGGTGATGCGGCCGGCAAAGGGATCGGCGGTGGTCTTGAAAACATAGGCGGCAATTGGTTCCTTGTCGGAATACTTCCGCTCGACTCCAGCGCCGTTGAGGGTGAGCCTGACCGGTGGGCGATCGAGGGGCGAGGGGAAGGCCTCGGCGATCAGGTTGAGCAGCATGTCGGAGCCGATGTTGTGGGGTCCGGACATACAGACGATGGGGAACACGCGCATCTCGCGCATTTCTTCGTCGAGTCCGGCGACGATGTGCTCCTCGGGCAGAGTGCCCTTCTCGAAGAACTCTTCCATCAATTCGTCCTTGCCTTCCGCGATGAGTTCGACAAGTTCTTCGTGCGCCAGTTTGGCGGCGTCGGCATATTCGGCGGGGATCTCGGCTTCGCGGGACTTGCCGTCGCCATCGGGCGTATAAAGGTATGCCTTCATGCGGATTAGATCGATGACGCCTTTGAAATCCTTATCGCTGCCGAGCGGGAGCTGGATGGCGACGGCGGCGCGTCCGAAGCGCGCATGGATGCTTTCGAGGGCTCGGTCGAAGCTGGCGCGGTCGCGATCGAGTTTGTTGATGACGATGGCGCGGGGGAGCTGGAACTCTTCGGCAATGCCCCACATTTTTTCGGTGTGCGGTTCAACGCCCGAGATGGCGTCGATCACGACGATAGCGGCGTCGGCGGCGATAAGTGTGGCGCGGGCGTCGTTGACGAACATGTTGAAGCCGGGGGTGTCGAGAATATTGATTTTGGTCTTCTTCCACTCGATGGCTGCGAGCGCGGTAGATATGGTCAGTTTGCGCTGAATCTCCTCGTCGTCGTAGTCGGTAACGGTATTGCCTTCGTCGACGCGCGTGAGGCGGCTGGTGGCTCCGGCGGCGTAGAGAAGCCCGGCCACGACGGAGGTCTTCCCGCTGTGGCCGTGACCTACAATGCCTACATTTCTGATGTCCTTAGTTTCGTAAATTTTCACGGGTCCCCTCGGTTTACGAGGGGATCGTATCACAGATGAAACAATTCGCGGCAGAGGCACAATTGGAAACCTGGTAATGGCGTACGATTGATTCCCCTCGCTTACGCTTGGGGCTGTGGACGGGGTATAGTGCAGCCCGGTACGAGTTGGCAAGCAAAGGAGCTTAAGGAATATTATTCTCGGACGTGAACTGCCAACGGGACTATCAACGAATGGCGTGGACAAGCGTCGAGATGAGTCTCGACGCGGCTCGCACGAGTGCGCGCGCCACGGTCTGTTGAGGAACATTACTTATGAGTGACGTGAACGGCTACATCAGTACGGAAGATGGCGTCCGGCTTTTCTTTCGGAAGCGGGGGAACGGACCGAAGGTCGTGATCCCCAACGGGATGTATTTGCTTGAGGACTTCAGGAGTCTTGCCGACGAGCGGACGCAGATTGTTTACGACCTGCGTAATCGCGGCCTCTCAGATCAGACAGGTGGTGGCGATATTCAGCGCGACGTGAAGGACTTGGAGGCCGTTCGACGCCATTTTGGAATCGACCGGCTCGACTTGATCGGACACTCCTACATAGGACTGATGGTGGCGCTCTATGCGATGAACTATCCGGAGCATGTCAATCGGATTGTGCAGATCGGACCGATGGAGCCGACGGCAGGCAAACCGTACCCGGCGCACTTGACCAACAACGACGGCTTACTGCCCGAAGTGTTCGGGAAGCTGGCGCAGTTGCAAAAAGAGCGGCAGTCCGAAGACGACGTGGAATTCTGCCGGAAGGCGTGGTCGATACTGGGGGCGATCTACGTTGCCGATCCGGCCAACGCAGGGAGGATCGATTGGGGCCGCTGCGAGCTGCCGAATGAGCGGAACTTCCTGAAGCACTGGACTGAGAAAATCCTTCCGTCGATACAGAAACTGAAGATTGCGGAGAGTGTGTCGAAAGTGAAGACGCCGGTGCTGACGATCCACGGAACGAAGGATCGGAACGCGCCGTACGGAGGCGGACGGGAGTGGGCGTCGATATTGCCGGATGCGCGGCTGGTGACGGTGGAAGATGCGGCTCATGCGCCATGGATTGAAGCGCCGGAGAAGGTATTCGGAGCAGTCAGAACGTTCCTCGACGGAAGGTGGCCGGAGGGCGCGGAGAAGGTGGAGTCGCTGGACCCCGCGTGAGCCGCTTCCGCATAAATATGGTTGCCTGGGGATTGTCGTTGTAGCGGGCACAGCGACTATAACCGTTTTTCCCATAGAAGCGGATCGCGTCGGCGAGGTCGTCTTTGGTGTCGAGATAGAGCCATTCGTAACCGGCGGCTCTCGCGAATTCGTGGAGGGCATCGAGAAGGAGTCCGGCGATTCCCTGGCCGCGAGCTGTCGGTTTCACGTAGAGGCGTTTGACTTCGCCTGCGAACGGCGAGACTTCGAGCGGGCGCAGGGCGATGCAGCCAACAACGTCATCGAGGCTTCCAGGAAAATCGCCGCACAACGGACTCGCGACTGTGCGGCTTCTGGCGAGCCAGATTCCGGAGCCATCGCTGAAGTAGTTTTCGAATGCCCGGCGATCTTCACGGACGACGACCGCGACCGCGTTGTAATACTCGGTGACGATGGCCCAAGCGTCGTCCAGATCAGGTGATCCGGCGCGGCTGATCACGATGGCTTCCATATATTAGTCATTGTCATAATTGGTACATGCCCGCGAGGATTGTCCAAGTCGACGCTTTCACTGCTACGCCCTTTGCCGGTAATCCGGCGGCAGTATGCGTGCTTCCGGCCGCGCCGAATGAGGCATGGATGCGCGATGTGGCCCGCGAGATGAACCTGTCGGAGACCGCGTTCCTGCATCCGGAAGACGGCGGGTACCGGCTCCGTTGGCTGACTCCCGCAGTAGAGGTGGATCTTTGCGGCCACGCCACACTCGCGAGCGCGCATGTCCTGTGGGAAGACAAGCATATTCCGGCGGATGCCGAAGCCCGCTTTCACACACGCAGTGGACTGCTGACCTGCAAACGCAACGGCGACTGGATCGAGATGAATTTTCCGGCTAAACTGGCCGACCCTGCGGAGACGCCTCCGCAACTGGCGGGAGCACTCGGGGCCGAGTTGCTCTTCGTGGGCCGGAACCAGTTCGATTACCTTGTCGAGGTGGCGGATGAGGCCACGCTGCGCTCGCTGAATCCGAACCATCATTTGCTGCGGCAACTGCCGGTGCGCGGCGTCATCGTGACTGCGCGCGGGATCGAATACGATTTCGTCTCGCGCTTCTTCGCGCCGGGATCGGGCATCGATGAAGATCCTGTCACGGGCTCGGCGCATTCGGCGCTGACGCCGTTCTGGAGCAAGAAGCTTAGTAAGACGGAGATGATTGGGTTCCAGGCTTCGGCGCGCGGGGGCGTGGTGAAAGTCCGGCTGCAGGGAGATCGCGTTTATATGTCGGGCCAGGCGGTGACGGTGCTGCGGGGGGATTTGTTGTTTTGAATTTTGATGTATATACATAAGTGGTATACATGCGGACAGTATTAATGATCGACACGGAACTGCTGGATCGCGCCAGCAAGTTGACAGGCATTCGTGAAAAGACCGCGTTGGTGCGGGCACGCCTTGAAGCTCTGAATGCGCGTGAAGCAGGTAAACGCCTCGCGGCGCTTGGCGGCACGCACCGCGAGTTGTCGAATATTCCGCGGCGGCGCTCCGCCTGATGTTGCTCGTCGACACATCCGTCTGGAATCAGCACTTCCGTCGAGATGAGCATACCTCTCAGGCTGCCTGTCGGAGCCACGTCTGGTCAATCGAAGAGATTGTCGGCTTGCTTGAAAAACGGGTAGAGGCGGTAGCAGCGTGAAGATCATGGAGCCTAACGGCGCGACATTGACGCCCGAGGACCAGCAATGGGCCGGGGTGTTGATAATGGTGTGCGGTATCGGTGGCATTGTATTAGGCGGTTTTACCCACACACGGACGCCGTTAGACGGCGTCAATCCTTACTTGAATTCTGGGATGATCCTGGTGGGCGCCTGTTTCTCCTGGTCCGGATACACGAGAAAGCGCCGGAAGTAGACCCTGCGACTCAAACTAACACTACCGGATCGTGCCGGGCGAGTGGGCGGGTCGCAGTCTGAAGAGCCGGGAAGAAATCCCGTCCGATTTGAACACGATGCCATTAAGGCAGCGGCAGAACAAAGGGCAGAACTCGTCAAAGGCAACGGCCAAACCCGCCGGCGGCGAAGACCGCCAGCGCCACAACACTCTTGAACCGGGCTGTGGAATAAGCTTGTTCCTGTGAAGTTTCGATTGCCGCCGGAAGCCTATGACAGCGAGCCGCCACCGATTCTGCGGTCCTGGCGCAACGTGTATATCTTCGTACTCGGCTGGTTGGCGCTGTTGATCGTCGTCTTCTATTTGTTTACGCGCTACTTCGCATGACACCGCTTGACTGGATCGTAATGATCGCCACCATGATCGCGATCCCGAGCTTCGGATTATGGCGCGGGCGCGGCGGTACCACCACAAGCCACTATCTGCTGGCCGGCAAGACGATGCCGTGGTACGCGATGGGCCTTTCGATCATGGCCACCCAGGCCAGCGCGATAACGTTCATCGCGACCACGGGACAAGCCTATGTCGACGGCATGCGGTTCGTGCAGTTTTACTTCGGCTTACCCATCGCGATGGTGATTCTCTCGGCGACCGCCGTGCCCATCTTTCATAAAGCCGGCGTTTATACGGCGTACGAATATCTCGAACGGCGATTCGATGCCAAGACGCGCGCGCTGGCCGGAATCGTCTTTCTGATTCAGCGCGGAGCCGCGGTCGGTCTTGCGCTCTATGCGCCGGCGATCGTGATGAGCGTGATCTTCGGTTGGAACGATCGCGTGACCACGCTGATCATCGGCATCATCTGCGTCCTCTATACAACGCTGGGCGGAATTCCGGCGGTCACATGGACGGACGTTCTTCAGATGACGATTATCTTCGCGGGCCTGATTCTGGCGCTTCTGACGGTGATTTCGCTTATGCCGCACGGAGTCAGTTTCGGCGACGCCGTTTACCTGGCCGGTGCGGTTGGAAAACTCAATGCCGTGGATACAAAGCTCGACTGGGACAACCGGTACAACCTGTGGAGTGGACTGCTGGGCGGAACGTTTCTCATGCTGGGTTATTTCGGATGCGATCAGTCGCAGGTGCAGCGATACCTGACCGGGAAGTCGGTGGCGCAGAGTAAGCTGAGCATGCTTTTCAACGCCATGGCGAAAGTGCCGATGCAGTTCTTTATTCTCTTTGTCGGCGCGATGGTTTTCGTGTTCTATCTGTTCGCGCAGCCGCCGATGCTTTTTGAAAAAACGGCGATGAAGGCAATCGAATCGCGAGCGGGATATCCCGAGACGCAGGCGCGGTTCGATGCCGCATGGCGCAAGCGGGAGGCGGCGGCCGAGAACCTGAACGCAGCGCGCAAGCAGGATGATATCGGAAATCTGATTGCTTCAACGGAAACGTACCGGGCGGCGCAGCGCGAGATCGACGAAGCGCGGAAATCCGGCATCAAGCTCTACGAGAAATCGCAGGGGCATTCCGGCTTCAATGACACGAACTATATCTTTCTCACATTCGTCACGCGCTACTTTCCGGCTGGAGTGATCGGCCTGGTGATCGCGGTGATTATGAATGCCGCGATGTCGTCCAGTTCCGGGGAATTGAACTCGCTGGCTGCCGTGAGCGTGATGGATCTGTACCGGCGTCTCTGGCGTCCCGACGAAAACGACCGGCACTACCTGGTGGTGTCGAGAATCTGCACGGCGATCTGGGGCGCATGGGCGGTGATTTTCGCGCAGTACGCGAAAAATCTGGGATCGCTGGTGGAAGCGGTGAATCAAGTGGGGTCGTATTTTTATCCGGTGCTGCTGGGGGTTTTTGTGCTGGCGTTCTTTTTCAAGCGCGTGCGGGGATCCGCGGCATTTTGGGCCATGCTGACGGGCGAGGCTGCCATCGTGGGGTGTTCGTTGTTTACGCACATCGCATTCCTGTGGTTTAACGTGATCGGCACGGTGGTGGTGGTAATCGCAGGCGTGGTGTTTTCTCTGGGTTCCAACGGGCGGCCTCCGGTCATTCACCATGAGGATCACAGCGTGCATGTTTAGCGGGACGCCGATCCGGACTGGGAGAGCGGCCTGAAAAGGCGGCTGCAGGCACGATTCCCCGCCCTGCAGTACGGTATTCTGCTGTTTTGAGTATTCCGACACAGCGATTCACGGATATTACGCGGCGCGAGCCGGCTTGGGCCCGCTATTCGTTCGTCGTTACGATCAGCGGACTGGCCGTGCTGCTGGACCTGTTTCTCGGCCGCTTCACGAACGATCCGGTCTATCCATTTCTGTCGGCATTTGCGGCGATTATCGCCAGCGCTGCATGGGCGGGCTCGGGGCCGGGTCTGGTGGCCACGGCTTTGCTGGTGGTCTGGACCGCATTCGAACTGTCGGGGCAGGGCAGTTCGGCTCCAAACACTTTCCTGCGCTGTCTCCTTTTTCTGGTGGAAGGAGCGCTTTTGAGCCTCGGGAGCGCCAGAATGTGGCGCTCGATGCGCGTGGCCGCCCAAAGCGAAAACTGGCACCGGCAGCTGGTGGAAACCGCGTCCGAGGGCATCTGGGTTCACGATGAACACGGCGTAATTACGTATGCCAACGCGAGAATGGCGGAAATGCTCGGCGTCACCGTGGAAGAACTGACCGGCCGGAAAGTAGAAGAGTTTTTCGTGCCGGCGGATTATTCGATGGAACGCGTTCGCGCGGCGAACCTTCGCAGCGGGCGCAAAGAGCAATTCGACCGCCGGTTACGCCGCCGCGACGGATCCGAGATGTGGGTGCTTACGTCGTGCAACCTTATAGATGGCGATGCCGTCAGCGGGGAAAAACCGGGATCGCTCGCCATGATGACGGATATTACGGAGCGCAAGCGCGCCGAGTATGCGTTGCGCCGCTCCGAGGAGCGTTTCCGAAACCTTTTCGAAGGCGTGCTGGAAGGCGTTTATCAAAGCACGCCCGATGGCAGGTTGCTGGCGGCAAATCCGATGCTGCTCAGGATGCTGGGGCTGGCGAACGAAGGGGAGTTGAAAGACATCAATATCGCGCGCGATCTCTACGTCGACCCGCGCGTACGGCAGCGGCTTCTCGAGCAGCTGGATCGGGACGGCAGTTATCAGCACATCGAGTATGAACTGCGGCGGCGCGATGGCGAGATCATCACGGTGCTGGAAAACTCGCGGGTGGTGCGGGACGAGAACGGAGCTCTCCTCTGTTACGAAGGCACGCTGTCGGACATCACGCCGAGGAAGCGGATCGAAGAGCAACTGCGGCAGGCGCAGAAGGTGGAGGCGCTCGGGCGTTTGGCCGGAAGCGTCGCCCACGATTTCAATAACATCCTGACCATCATTACGGGCTTTGCGCAGCTGGCGCTTTCCGAGCTCGAGCCTTCGCACCCGGCCAGACCGAGCACCGAACAGACTCTCGATGCGGCCGATCGGGCCATGGCTCTGACGAAACAACTTCTCTTATTCAGCCGCCGCCAGACGGCCGCGGAGGGAAGCCTCGATTTGAATCACGCGATCGAGCGCTCCGAGGCCGCGCGGCAGGGAGGGCTGATGGTTTCGCTTTGCCGCGAGCCTGCGCCGGTCTACGCGAGGCAACGGCAAATCGAGCCCATAATCCGGGGACTCTCCGACAACATTCGAAGAAGTTTCCCCGCGGCCAGTCTGGAATTGAAGACGGAACCGGCCGGTCTCGACGAGGAAATCTGCCGGCGTTGTGAGGGCGCTCAGCCGGGGCCTTATATAGTGCTCTCGATCGGCGACCTCACTGGCGCTGGCGCAGTGAACGAACTGTTCGCCGATCCTCTGTTCATGGCGATGCAGGCGAGTGAGAGCGCGGCGATGGGCCTTTCGGCAACGCATGCGACGGTGGCGCAGTGTGGCGGATTCATAGTCGCCCATACCGGCCGTCAGGCTGCAGCCGATACCCGCTCAGACGCTCACAAGGTTTCGAGCTTCCACGTATTCCTGCCCTGCGTGGTTGCGCCCGGCCAGGATGCGGGTGCCCCCGCGGCGTCCGGTTCCGCGGGCGAAACGATTTTGCTGGTGGAAGACGAGCCGCTGATTCGCGAGCTGAGCCGCGACATGCTGGAGCGCCAGGGTTACCGGGTGATTCTCGCATCCAACGCGAAAGAGGCGGAGCAGATCGGCGGCAACGCCGGAAGCTTCGACTTGCTCATCACGGACGCCGTGATGCCGAATATCACCGGCGCGGAGCTGGCGCGCAGGCTGCGCACCTCACATCCCGGATTGAAGGTTCTGTTTATCTCCGGCTACGCGGACGAACCGCCGGAACGCGATGAGAACCGCACGGATGGCGCGGCGTTCCTGCAGAAGCCGTTCTCGGCCGATTCGCTGGGCCGCAAGATCCGGCAAATGCTCAGCCGGGCTTAGCGGTGTTGCCTGCGGACGATGCGGACGACGGAAAAATGGGGACGATCCCCCGCAGATAAATTTCGTTAGTATGGCCGTGAAGAGAGAGCGCCATGAACCTGATGCGAATTGGACTTACGCTGATGGCCGCCGCCGGGTTGGCTTGGTCGCAGACTGAAACCGTCCAGCCGAAATTCGAGATCGCCTCTATCAAACTGAACAACGACGGAGGTCGCGGCATGACGATTCGCCCGTCCCCCGGCGGCCGGCTTAACGTGGAGAATATTACGGTGCGTCAGCTCATCAGAATCGCCTATGGCGTTCTCGATTCTCAAATCTCAGGAGGCCCTGGCTGGATCGACTCCGATCATTTCGACATCAGCGCGAAGGCGGAGAATAACGCCACGTTCGAGGAAATGCGGCCCATGCTTCAATCGCTGCTCGCCGAGCGATTCAAACTAGCCACAGAGCGCAAGACGAAAGAACTTCCGGTCTACGACCTTGTGGCCGCAAAAGGCGGTATCAAATTCGCGCCATCGAAACCAGGGAGTTGTATCACGCCCCGACCGGGCACTCCACTATCGGACGGGAAACCTCCTGATTTCTGTGGGGATGTCCAGATGCGACGCGGTCGTCTCGATGCATCCGGAATATCCATGGCCCGGCTGGCAATGCTTCTCACCGATTTCGCGAACCTGGGCCGCTCAGTCGTGGATCACACAGCTCTCACGGGGACGTTCGACATTCACCTTATATATGCTCCCGAGGAAGCCCTCGCCGCCGCACCGTTGGGGCAAGCCAGTCCCGCCGATTCCAGCAACTCATCGGGTCCTTCCGTTTTTACTGCCGTACAGGAGCAGCTCGGGCTCAAGCTCGAAAGCGCGAAGGGCGCCGTCGAAGTTCTCGCGATCCACAGCGTGGAACGACCGAGCGAAAACTAACGGGATTGCGCTCGCGATTTTTTGTAGTGTAATGGATGTGGCAGAAAAGCCAGGGAGTGGCGATATGGCAAGAACCAGCGTGGCAAAAGCGAAGAAGATCACTGTCGACCGTCGCGGATTTTTGAAGGGGGCGGCTGCGAGCGCGGCAGTTGGCGCTGTTGGCAGCGTCGTCACTGGAACCAGCGCAGAGGCGCAGGAGCAGGTGGCGCAACGCAACGCCACCGCCCAGCCGAACGCCGCTGCTATCGCTGCCGATACGGGCGTTCGCCCCGTGGTGTCGTCGCGAATCGTGGAAAAGCCCGGCTCCGATTTCATGGTGGACGTGCTGAAGACGCTCGACCTCGAATACGTGGCGGCGAATCCGGGCTCTACGTTCGAGGGGCTCCACGAATCGCTGATCAACTACGGCGACAACAAAATGCCGGAGCTGCTGACGTGCTGCCATGAGGAATCGGCGGTCGCGATGGCTCACGGTTACGCCAAGATCGAAGGCAAACCGATGATGGCGCTGATCCACGGCGACATCGGATTGCAGCATGCTTCGATGGCAATCTATAACGCCTATGCCGACCGTGTCCCGATCTATATGGTTGTCGGCAACCACGCGGATGGCGCGGAACGCAGCAGCGGCGTGCAGTCGCAGCACAGCGCGCAGGATCTGGGCGAGTTGGTGCGCGATTACGTCAAATGGGACGACCAGCCGTGGTCGCTCGGCCACTTCGCCGAATCCGCCGTGCGCGCCTACAACATCGCCCGGACACCACCGATGGGGCCGACGCTGATCACCATGGCCGCAGAGCTGCAGCTGCATCCGAACACACAACCTGGATTGCGCATTCCGAAACTCAGCCGCACGTCGCCGCCCCAGGGCGATTCCGGCGCGGTGGCGGAAGCGGCGCGCATGCTGGTGAACGCGGAACGCCCGATGATCATGACGGAGCGAACTGCGCGGACTCCCGAGGGCATGAAGCTCATGATCGAGCTAGCGGAAACCCTGCAAGCCCCGGTCAGCAACAGTGAGCGGATGGACTTTCCCAATCGGCATCCCCTGGCGGGCACGGGTTTCGCGAATTACGATCCGGATGTGACGATCAGCCTCGAAGTGAACGATGTTTCGGGTACGGCGCGCGCGGCGCGGGCGCGCAACGCGAAGACAATCAGCATTTCGTCGATCGACCTGTCGCACAAGGCCAACATTCAGGAGTTCGGAAAATATTCGGAAGTGGATCTCGATATCGGCGCCGATGCCCAGGCCACTCTGCCGGCTTTGATCGAGCAGTGCAAGAAACTTATTACGCCCGATCGCCAGAGAACGATGCAGGAGCGCGGGGCTAAGATCGCTGCAGCCCACAAAGAGGCTCGCAAAAGGAACATCGAACTTGCTTCCGTCGGTTGGGATGCCAGCCCCGTCAGCCTGAACCGGCTGTGCGCCGAGTTGTGGCCACAGATCAAGGACCTCGACTGGTCGCTGGTTTCCTGGCAGGGCTTCATCAGCGGTTGGCCGGGAAGGCTTTGGAATTTCGACAAGCATTATCAATACATCGGCGGGCAGGGCGCGGGCGGCATGGGCTATGGCGCTCCGGCCGCGGTCGGGGCGGCGCTTGCGAACAAGAAACACGGCCGGTTCAGCGTTTCCATTCAAACCGACGGCGATCTTAACTACGCACCCGGCGTTTTGTGGACGGCCGCGCATCACCGCATTCCACTGCTGACGATCATGCACAACAATCGCGGCTATCACCAGGAAGTCATGTTCATCGAGCAGGCGGCGAGCATCCGCAATCGCGGCGCGGACCGGGCTCACATCGGCACCAAGCTCTGGGACCCGGACATCAATTACGCGAAGATGGCGCAGGCCTACGGGATGGAAGGTTTTGGACCAATTACCGATCCGAAGGATTTGGCCCCGACGTTCCGGAAGGCCATTGAGCTGGTCCGGAAGGGCGAGCCGGCCATGATCGATGTGGTGACGCAGCCGCGCTAGGCGAGGCCATGATCAAACCTCACCGATCATTTATGCTGCCGGCGGTCCTGCTCCTCGCGGCCGCCGCTGCCAACCCGCAAGCTCCCGCGCCGGCTGCTACCTCCTCCACGACGGGCGACGCGAACCACGGCAAGGAATTGTTCATGAAGTACACCTGCTACGGCTGCCATGGCTTTTCGGGTCAGAACGGGAACGGCGCTCGGCTGGTTCCGATGCGATTTCCGCAGGCTGGGTTCATCGCGTATGTGCGCAATCCTCCGCGCGCCAACCAGATGCCGTCGTATTCACCTAAAGTGCTTGTGGACAATGACTTGGCTGACATTTACGCCTACCTGAAAACGCTGCCCGACTCTGCGCCTCCTCCAGCCAGCGTCGCGATTCTGAGCCAGATCCTGCGAGAGAACCAGTAGGCGGAGTCAGTACTATCAGTTCTCCTTGGTTAGGGTGGTTTCCTCACACTCAGCAGATATAATCGAACCATACGCCTATTAATAAGCACAGGACTCCAAAGGACTATTTTCTCCTCCTTGCGCCGGTACTGATCCTGATTGTGATCGGCTGGCTGGCTGTTTGGTCCAATCACTTCGAAAGTGGATTCCATTTCAACGACGACCCCACCATCGTTGCCAATGAGTCCATCCAGCATCTTTCGAACATACCGGCATTTTTCACCAACCCGCGCATTTCCAGCCGGGACGAAGACACCGCCGCGTACCGTCCGCTGCTGATGACCTGGTTTACGGTGGACTATCGGTTGGGCGGCGCGAAGCCTTTCGCATTTCAGTCGGAAAATATCCTTTGGTTTATGGCCGCGCTGGCCGCCATGTTTGCGTTATTCACGCTCATCCCTGGCGTCAACGGGTTCGCGGCGGCGTTCGCGGCCCTGCTGATGGCATTTCATCCGGTCACGTCCGACACGGTAAATTACGCGCTGCAGCGGAGCGTGCTGATGGGATCGTTCGGCGTGATATTCGGGATGCTGATCTGGATTGTCTGGCCCTGGATGCTCCCGCAGACGCTGCCATTGAAGTTGAAGCGAGTTCCGGAGCATGGACGGGATGAGTATTTAAGAAACAATTTCAAGCGCCTGGAAGGTATGTACCTGAAAATCGTCCACGCGCCGGTGGGGCTCTACTTGTGGCCGGTGGTTCCCGCGCTTTTGTGTTCGCCGGCAACGGCGGTATTCGCGCCCATCCTTTTGACGTATATCCTCCTGTTCGAGACGAAACGAAAAGTCCGCCACGTAATTCCCGCAGCCATCGTCTGCGTCGGGTATTGGATTTTCCAACTCGTCTTCACGTGGAAGCTCGGCGAGTTCTCTCGTGGGCCGGCGGCGAACTACTGGTTCACCCAGCCCTGGGTGGCGTTGCGGTATCTCTTCAGGTTTTTTGTTCCTCTGCACCTGAGCGTGGAGAGCGACCTGTCTCCATTCGGGCATTTCTGGGATCCGCAGGCAATCGCCGGATATCTGGGCGTCGCGGCGCTGGTGTACCTGGCGGTCTTCACTGGCCGCAGAAGCAGGTGGCGCGCGGTGTCGTTCGGAATTTGGTGGTTTCTGATCGCTCTTTTGCCTGACGCCGTCGTTCCGCAGCGGGTTGTGGAGGCGGACTGGCGGATGTTCCTGCCTTTCGCCGGTTTGGCAATTGCGATAGGCGGAGCGGCATCGAACGCTCTCGAAGATTTGAATGAGTCGCGCCGTGTGATTTCCCTTTCAGTCGCGGGCGGATTGGCAACAGTGTTGATCGCAGCGCTCGCATGGGCGACATACCAGCGAAATGCCGTATGGGAATCGGAAACGGAGTTATGGCGCGATGCCATGGAGGCGAGCCCGCACAGCGGACGGGCCTTCATGGAATACGGACTTGCACGGCTGACAGCCGGCGACCCGAACGCGGCGTTCGACTACATCCGGAAGGCCACAGTCCTGACCCCTCACGATCCGGTCATCGAGATCAACCTGGCGCTGGCGTACGGCCGGCTCGGCCGGCTGGCGGAAGCCGAGAGCCAGTTCCGGCGAGCCATGGGCGATCGGCCTTCATACGCGCCCGCGTACTCATCGTTTGGCCAATGGCTGCTGACTCAGGACAGGCCTCGGGATGCGTTTGAGATGGCGGCCAAAGCCGTGGCACTCGATCCCTGGGATATTGCCGGGCGGCGCACTATGATGGACGTGCTGGCCGCGGCGCATGAATGGGGGAGACTGAGGCAATTGGCCAGTGAGACGCTTCGTCTTCTGCCGGACGATCCGGACGGGCAGCGCTCACTCGATGTCGCGCAAACGGGTCTCGACCAAGTCCCTAAAGCTGAAACAGAGGCCAGAGCGGAACCGAGCGTGAACAAATATCTCAATCTCTCGGTGAGCTATTACCAGGCTCAAAGATACCAGGATTGCATCAACGCTGCGCGCCAGGCGCTCAAGATCAACCCGAACCTTCCGGAAGCATATGCGAACATCGCGACCGCGTACCATACCATGGGCAAACTGGATGAGACCATCGCGGCGCTTCGCGAAGAGGTCCGGCTTAAGCCGGATATGCCGAGCGCGCAGAAGAATCTGGAGATCGAGCTGGCCGCAAAACAGCAGTCAGGGCATTAGAAATCCACGTGGGACAGGCCATCGTTGTTCGTGGCCTGTCTTTTTCGGCGCAAAGCCACAGACGACAAAAAACGATCGTCTGCTCCACGGCTGGAGGTTACGGCATTTCCCACCAGCGTGCGGAATAAACGATCAAAGCCGCAGCCAGCCATCCGGCCGCATATTCCGGTTGCGCGGACCAGCGGATCACCGCCGAATGCATCAATCCCAGCCATGAGAACGCCGCGGCTATCATGCACCAGACGGCCGCGCGGCCGAATCGGCGATCGATCGTTTCCGAGAGCAGGGACGCGACGACCAGAACCAGAAACAGAAATCCGTTACCGAGGCCCTGGATCGACGACCAGTAGATGGATCGATTCAACGCCGCCTGCACGCCTGGGTTCGTCGCCGAGAGCTGCAACGCCGGGAGCGCCGAGTTCATCGCGGCGGCGACTACGGCGCCGGCCGGAATCACGAAGCCGAGCAATACGACGCCGAGGTATTTGGGATCGACCCGGCGGATGGTTGCCATCCCCACGCCGATCGAAACATAGGCGATGATGGCGGCGAGGATGGGCCACGGAAAGAGTTGAGACACAAAGAGCGTCAGACCACTCATGACGACCGCGATAAAGAGGATCGGGGTCCAGAACGCAAAGCCGATACGCGCGCCGATTGCCTTATAGGGCGGATGCATGGCGTAAATCACCGGCGTGATTACACTGCCGGCAAGACCACACGCGAGCGTTCCCACACCGTCCCATGCGAGCACGCCGCGCGGGTCGTAATCGTCTCCCGCGGCAGTCGCGCCGGCCACGGAGGCGATATCCTGCAGAACTTGATAAATGGCCATGGGCGCGATCACCGAGAGATACGGCAAAGCGAGCTGCATCGCCTTCAACGGCTCAGGCGTGATCGACCACGGAAGCACGGGCAA
>Ga0182024_10006718_pt1 | contig 25117 bp, 22 predicted proteins | sample P32metaG_FD_120480 | JGI IMG/M metagenome (GOLD analysis project Ga0182024, IMG submission 120480) | Permafrost microbial communities from Stordalen Mire, Sweden - P3-2 metaG (Illumina Assembly) | ecosystem: Environmental > Terrestrial > Soil > Wetlands > Permafrost | place: Sweden: Stordalen...
CGCCTATATCAGCGAAAATCTACTCCCACTTACCGTCAAATCGCGGCATCAGAGCGATCATGCCGAATAGACACAGAATAGTCCCAAAGGTGATCCACCCGAGAGACATTTGGCGTTTCCTCGACGGCTTATAGATTTGGCCGTCTGTGCCGCAGTATAGGCTCATTGGAGCCAGCTTAGAAGTAGAATGCTGGGTGGTGGCAACCCAGCTGATGATAGCTATTCGGTCAAGCTCGCTACCACTGCTTAGTCATGTGTCCCCGCCTTTTTCCCACGACCTTTAATATTACAATTTCACCTGATCGCTCAGCGGCAGCGCAATTTTATTTCGTGACGGAGCACCATTTCCCAAATCGGTGGAGGATTTCCCGAAAATCGGGCCCGCAGCCGGGTGAGACCGGTTCGATACGGTTCGTATCCTCATCCCCCAGCCACCCAGTGTGGCCACACCCCACGATTTCCGAATTGAAAAATTTGTGCCGTCATTTCGGCCGGTTGGCAGGCGCGTCCGACTGACAGAGTATGAAGTGGTGCCGATTTGCAGCAAAGTGTTGCCGATCTTGGAGGCCAGTCTCCGCACCCCAATTTTTGATTTCCCGTTTAACCCCAGTGGCTTGGGCAGAGATCGGTTTGCACGTAGCAGAGACTCGTTGGAAGGCTTCCAATGAAGAAGCGATCCAGTTGTTATTTCTGCGAGAAGCCGTCCGAAAGCGGTATTGGCGGCCATAGCCGCTCTTAAGTTGGAGCTAACCTGGTACTGCGACCATGAAGTGCTTGCACCGAATGAGCAGTAGATGAAACGGCAGCCGTTTGGTCGGCGAATGACCCACCAAGACTTTTCTCCGGCCCTCAAGCCGCCCGCCAGAAGTCGTAGTGGGCCTTACTCCGCACGCACTGACGTGTTTGAACCCGTGGACTTTGCGCGCGGCGTTATCGAAGCTAATTCTGTAGACGACGAACTGCGCGAATGGAAAATGGCTCGGCGTTATCACGTCCGACTGCCATGGCGTCGGATTTCATTCATGGCATCGCTCTGTTTTGGCGTTGGCTCGTTGGTGCTGCCTGAATCGGTCAATCACATAGTTCAATGGGCTTTATTTGCGCTAGGCGCTATAAGTTTAGTGGGAGGTTTTTCTTTGGGCAGCCGACCAACAGGTCGACCCGACAGCAAACCCGATGTTTAGAGCCAACCCCCTTTTGTGGCCGCCGCGGCTGCACCTAGTAGCTTGCCGGCTAACGCTACAACAAGATCACAGCCAAGGTGGCGCGGACCCACACGATTGAGTTTTTAAACCAGTACGTGCGGAGAGCACCTGCCTAACTGCCACTCCACAAATCGAGCCGCTCCTATCTTTCCTTGTCAGGGTCAGCTTCGATTGCCCGATAATCTCCATCAATTACTATCCCTCCTTTTGCTTCGCCGGTGGTCCGAAGCGACCCTGTCCGTTCCGGGCTTCCCACGACATGCGTAATTTTCTTTGGAATAAAATAGTAAATGACGGGCGCAAGCACCATCACAGGCAGAACAACAAAGAAAAAGCCGATCGCGAGAAAACTGGCGACCGCAATAAAGATCGCCAAGCCGACAATAATTGAGGCCCACCCTTTCAGCCCAAACTGAAACCGGTATTGAGAACCAGGTAGTTGCTGCATCTCAATTGCCGCTTTCTAGCCGTAGCGGCTTACGCCATACGCTTGCGAGCCAATTCTGCTGCTCGCGCGGTAATCCGACCGGCCGATAATAATGCGTTAGTTCCAAAAAACCAGCGTGGGTCATGAACCTGCGCCACGTTTCGAGGTTGTGATACACACCGTACCTTCCGTTGCCCCAGCCTTCCGAGTTCTCGCCGCGTGGATTGGAACTGAACAATACGCCGCCCGCTTTCAGCGTCGCTTTTATTTCCAGCAAAACTCTTGGCAACTCTTGGCTAGGCACATGAAACAAAGATGCGTTGGCGAACACACCATCAAACCGACTATCAGGTAATTCAAGTTCCAGAAAATTCTGCTTCCACACTTGATACCCCTGTTCGCGTGCCATCAAGGCGAACTTCTCGGATCCCTCTAGACCAACCACCTCATGACCAAGATCCGTGAATGCCCGGAGGTCGCGCCCTGGTCCGCAACCAAAATCCAGTATCGTGAACGCACTGAATGCTGCCCCGGCGGGCTCGTTCTACTTCGCGGAGAACGGGGAATCCGCTGGACGGCCTTCTGTGAGCACAGACAGTGCATTTTGGCGAAAATGCACTACCCACCTGCCTAAATTTTCCGCGCTATTCGATGGTGAAACTCTGCCAAGCGTTGCTTGCGCATTGTTGTTGCCAATGACATTGGCCGCTGTGTGGTGACATTGGCAAAGGCTCGACCTTCTCCGCCGCCTCGTTCTCCGAGATTTTGTCCCAGGCGGCTTGTGCCCGCCCTTTCTCGGCTCTGTCAAGCCCGTTGTTGGAGTTCGCTTCATGTATGAAATAGCCAAAGGTGTCTCGCTGCAGCGTCTCCAAATCCACTATAGGCGACCTGATATTCATGGTTTCAATCTTGATTGGGGGGCCAGGATATCCGTCAAGGTCAAGACACAATAGCCGGCTTCAGTGTCCGCTGATTCAATGACGGAAAAGCGACATTCGGTCCTGCGCCGTGTGTTAAGCGTGCGCATCCGCGATTAAGCGGGCTATCGAGGAAGCCGCAAATCTCGGCAACTAAAACTGGTTTAGGTGTTTTCTTGCGTTCGCCGTGCAGCCCGCGCCGCCGCTCTTTCAAACTCTTCGGCGGTATGGCGCATGGAGTCACTGCGGAATGGGTCATCTGCTTCGTCGGCCAGTTTCCGCCAATGCCCAGCCAGAGCCAAAAGTTTTTCTGACTGGAAGTACTCATGGGGCGATTTATTGAGCATTGGATGGGAAACGCTTAAACAGCCATTCCGGGGGCGTCCTGAACGAAATTAAGTTGGATCAGTCTCTTTCAGCCGCCATACGCGCGCCCCCTTCCGCTGCTCACTCCCGTCCAGAACGCCGCCACGCCGGGCCTTCATACTGAGCGTTTGGACTATCCGCAGGCTGATAGCCTGTGCCAGCACCCAGTCGTCGGCGTTGAGGCCCTTAGCAGCCATGACCCGGTGCGTTAGCTCGCGGGTTTCAGAGGGCGTTCGGCTTTGAGCGTTGCCATACAGCCCGGTAATCTCGCCGCGCCGCAATATACGGTTCAAGTCGATGTAGGCCGGAAACTCGGACGGGTCCCCGGATAGCTTAAACAGCTGGAGACCTATCGTGGCGACCGCACCACCATTGAGCTGGCTAAAAATGCAGTCTCGTTGACCGGCTGACCACTATTCAAAATGAGAGTATCTGTCTGCTACGCCAAGACGGACTGAGGTCCATTCGGGTCTTCAACGCTATTGGTCCCAGAACGGCCTTAGTTTCCGCAGCCCTGCCGCTGCCTTACGTTCCCTCTCGGCATCGGCAAAGAGGCAGCCAAAACACTCGGACACATAGATCCAGGTTGTAGTGTTCCTTGACGTGAGCCATTTTGCTCAGTCCTTCCAGTGATGTGGGAGTAGGTTTGGGTATGGAAATGTTGGCCTAAGCGACGTTCTCGCTTGGAGGCTTGCTACCCGCGCCTGGCGACACGCTTGGGCGAAGCCAGCAATTGGGCAAGCGCGCCAATTGACCTGCGTCAAACGCAGGCCCCGGTTTTCGCGGTATTGGAACTCATGGAGCCTGCATTGTCTGTTCCAGCCTTGAATGCACGTCAGCCGTTGGGCTGGCAGGCGGCGCTGCGCAGGCCCAGGCTGCTGGGCGCATGGGCCATCCATCACCGCTGGATGACGGGCGCGGTCCTGGCGGTTGCCGCGATTGTCGCCATCGGCGTGGTGTGGAAGTTCAACACCGCCAGCCCGATCCAATACGCCACAGCGCCGGTGACGCGCGGAGATGTCGTCACCACCATAACCGCCAGCGGAACGGTCAACCCGGTGACGACTATCGAGGTCGGCACCTATGTTTCGGGCACCATCGATTCCCTCAGCTGCGACTACAATACCAAGGTGCTCAAGGGTCAGCTGTGCGCCAAGATCGACCCCAAGCCCTATCAGGTCGTTGTGGACCAGGATCAGGCCGACCTGGATGTCGCCAAGGCCCAGGTGATCAAGGATCGCGCCAATCGCACATTGTCGGTTGAAGACGACATCGACAGAAAGTCACCCGTGACCATCATCAGTACCATCAGCGTTGGGGTGAGGATGGCATGCCCTGTGATCACCAAGCCGGCGGCGAGAAAGAGCACCTGCACGATCTTGTGAATGATCGAGCGGAGCGTGTAGGTCAGGATGCGCTGAAAGGTTGTGCGTCCCTCCTTGATCGCGGCGACGATGCCGCCCAGCCCAGGCTCCGTCAGAACGATTCCGGCCGCGGATTTCGCAACGTCCGTCGCGGTCGATACGGCGATCCCCATTTGCGCCTGACGCAGGGCGGGCGCGTCATTGGCGCCGTCGCCGCACATGCCGACGATATGCCCATCCTTCTGTAGGGCTTTAACGAGGTGATATTTGTCTTCCGGAAGGACCCCGGCAAAGATCGAAAACTGCTCGGCCTGAAGATCGTCTGGCATGGGGGTTTTGGCCCAGACCGGCCCGGAGATTCCCACCATGCCCGCAACCGCTTGAGCAGTTTTCTCGGCGTCGCCCGTGACCATCACGGTCCGAACGCCCAGGCCGCCCAGTTCCGCCACCAATGCCGCCGAGTCGTCGCGCGGCGGATCGCTGAGGGCGATCATGCCCATCATTGCCATGGCATTGGCAGGTCCCGCGACCACCGCCAGAACGCGGAATCCTTTGGCCTCCAGCTCCTCCACGATCGACAGAGCGCCAGGTGAAGGCTGAGCCAGACCAGCAATGACGGCAAATGCCCCCTTCACCACCCTCAGGGATGCGCCATCCGCCTGGCGTACCGTGGCTTCGGATCGCTTCATGGCCGGATCGAACGCCACGATCGTCACAAGCTGCGGCAGATCGGCAATCTTGGCACCCTTGGCCGCGGCCCGAATCGCCGCATCCACGGGGTCTTGGCCGCCGTCTGAACTAGCAAGGCCAGCAAACGCGAGCAAATGGGCCGCATCGAAAGGCGGCATGGGATGGACCGCTGTTACCGCCAGCGCATTGCGTGTCAAGGTGCCAGTCTTGTCGGCACAGAGGATGTCGATTCCGGCCGCTTCGTCCACCGCCGAGAGGCTTGTCGGCAGAACGCCCTGCCGGGCGAGCGAACGGGCGCCGACAGATGCCGCAAGCGTGAACATGGAAGGCAACGCCACGGGTATCGAGGAGAGAACCGCTACCAGGATAAGCGGGACGATTTCGGTGCCCGGCATCGGAAGCCAGAGCGCATAGGCTGCCAGCAGGACGGTCACCCCGCCATTGAAGAACGCCAGGTTGCGGACCACCCGCATGACAATCTTCTGCTGGGTGCTCTCCACGGCCGCGGTGCGGACCAGTTCCGCCGTGCGCCCGAACTTCGTCCGTTCGCCCGTCGCGGTGACTTCCGCAACCGCTTCACCCCGCCGTACCGAGGCGCCCGCATAGGCCACGGTACCGACACCGGATTCCACAGGAACAGACTCCCCGGTCAGCATGGATTGGTCCAGCAGGATGGAGCCATCCGTGATCCGAACGTCCGCCACCCCGACCGCGCCCAACGAAAGTTTCACGATATCGCCGGCCACCAATTGCGCCGCGGGCATCATGACCCAGTTTCCATCCCGCCTGACAGAAGCCACAAGCGCCAGGCGGGACTTGAGGGCATCCAGAGTGGCTTGCGCCCTTCCCTATTGAACGAACCCCAGCGCCGCGTTGAACAGCAGCAAAAGCGCCACCACACCGGCTTCGACATAGTCGCCCAGCCCAAGCTGGATCAAGATTGCCGCCTCGAGCATCCAGGGCACAGGCGCCCAAAGTTTCTTGATGGCCCGCCAGACTGGATGCTGTGAAACATCCACGATAGCGTTCAGACCGTCTCGTGCCAGACGTAATTGCGCTTCGGCCGTCTCGTCAGGCCAGTCGCCGCATCAGCCATCCACGGTATCCTGCAGGGACCAGGTATGACGGGCGATCTGTTCGTCTTCCTGCGATGGCAGGACACACACATTGTCACCCGGGATAGTATCGCGCACGGTCCAACTGAGCCTTTCTGGCTGCCCTATGCCCGCCCATGATAGGCCCTCGCAAATCATGGCGCGTGCCACTTCGTCATTTTCGCCGATGCCGCCGGTGAAGACGACCAGGTCCACGCCGCCCAGTACCGCGATCATCGCCGCGACCTGTTTGCGCACGGAATAGCAGAACATTTCTATGGCGAGACGCGCATCGCCGTTGGATGACGCGGCTTCGTGCAATTGGCGCATGTCGCCGTCCAGGCCGGAAATACCTAGCAGGCCAGATTGGTGATCGACCAGGTCTTCGAGCGCGGCTGCATCGAGCTTTTTCTCCCGCATCAGAAACACCAGGATACCGGGATCCAAATCGCCCGAGCGGGTGCCCATGATAACGCCGCCAGTCGGGGTCAATCCCATGCTGGTATCGATCGACTTGCCGTTTCGGATCGCCGTCACGCTTGCGCCATTGCCGAGATGGGCAACGATCAGGCGTGCAGGCAGATGGTCCGCCAATTGATGTACAATGGACTCACAGGAAAGGCCGTGAAACCCATAACGCCTGATCCCCTCGGACCGTAGCGTCTCGGGAAGCGGCAAGGTGCGGGCGACATCGGGCATGTCAGCGTGAAAACTGGTGTCGAAGCACGCCGCTTGCGGAAGGCCGGGAAAGTTGGCGCGCGCAAAGCGGATGACGTCCAGGGCCGCGGGAATATGAAGCGGGGCAAAGGGTATCGCATCTTTCAGTTGGCCCATAACCGCGTCATCGATAAGGCAGTGCCGCAAGTGGCTCGGGCCTCCATGGACAACACGATGCCCGATAGCCGCCGGGGCAGGAAACTTCCCGTTGGCCAGGAACATTCCGATGCGGGTGACGGCATCCTCCTGGCTGACAAGGAGCGTGGTTTCTGACGCGAGATTCTTTCCCGACACGTCGGTTGCGTGAAATTTGGCGTTGGCCTCCCCGATCGCTTCCGCTTCCCCGGACACCAATGCCTCGGTTTCGGAAGGTCCAACGCGATACAACCCAAACTTCAACGAGGATGAGCCGCTGTTCAGGGCCAGTATCGTGCGGGTCTCGGCGCTTCCCGTCATTGCGGCCACTGCCAATCGCGAACCTCGGGCATATCGTCGCCATGTTCGCTGACGTAAAGCTTGTGACGCTCCATGGAGGCCCAGTAGCGCTCGGTAGCTTTCTCCACCTGATCGCCAAACCGGGGAACCCGCTTGATAGCATCAAGCGCCAGTTGATAGCGGTCCAAATTATTCAACACCACCATATCAAAGGGGGTGGTCGTCGTGCCCTCCTCCTTATAACCGCGCACGTGGAAGTTGTCGTGATTGTGCCGGCGGTAAGTGAGCTTGTGGATCATCGCTGGATAGCCGTGAAAAGCGAAAATCACGGGCTTGTCGGTGGTGAACAACTCGTCGAAATCCTGGTCTTCCATGCCATGAGGATGTTCGGACTGAGGTTCCAGTACCATCAGGTCGACAACGTTGACGACGCGGATGCGGATGTCGGGCACATATCGGCGCAGGAGCGTCACCGCCGCTAGCGTTTCCAGAGTCGGCACATCGCCGGCACAAGCCATCACCACGTCCGGATCGCCGGCCTCGTTGCTGGCCCAATGCCAGATACCCGCACCCACCGTGCAATGGCGGACTGCTGAATCGATGTTCAGCCATTGCCACTCCGGTTGCTTGCCGGCGACGATCAGGTTGATGTAGTTGCGGCTGCGCAGGCAGTGATCCGCCACCGACAGAAGGCAATTCGCGTCTGGCGGCAGATATATCCGCACGATGTCGGACTTCTTGTTGGCGACATGATCGATGAAGCCGGGATCCTGGTGTGAAAAGCCGTTGTGATCCTGGCGCCAGACATGCGAGGTCAGAAGGTAATTGAGCGACGCAATAGGTTTGCGCCAGCTGATCGTCTTGCTCGCTTTGAGAAACTTGGCGTGCTGGTTAAACATGGAGTCGATGATGTGGATGAAGGCCTCGTAACAGGAGAAAAGACCATGGCGCCCCGTCAGCAGATAGCCTTCCAGCCAGCCCTCGCAAAGATGCTCGCTCAGCACTTCCATGACCCGACCCGTCTGGCTGAGATCGGTGTCATTAGCGACTGTGTCGGCCATCCATTCCTTACCGGAGACTTCGAAAACTGCCTCAAGGCGGTTCGAGGCCGTTTCGTCCGGCCCGAACAGACGGAAATTCCTGCTGTCGAGATTGAATTTCATCACATCGCGTAGGAAGGAGCCTAGAACCCGTGTGGCCTCGGCCCGCCCACCGCCCGGCTTAGAAACCGGCACCGCATAAGACTGAAAATGTGGCATAGAAAGCGGTTCAAGCACCTCGCCGCCATTGGCGTGAGGGTTCAAGCCCATGCGGCGATGACCGGTCGGCGCGAGTGCCGCGAATTCCTCGCGGAACTTGCCGAATTCATCGAACAGTTCCTTGGGCCGGTAGCTGCGCATCCAGTCTTCGAGCTGTTTCAGATGTTCAGGATTCTTGAAGTCGGCGATCGGCACTTGATGGGCGCGCCAGGTGCCTTCCACCGGCAGGCCATCGACGAATTTCGGGCCCGTCCAGCCTTTGAGGGTCCGGAACACGACCATCGGCCAGCGTGGACGCCTGACGACGCCGGCTGCACCGCTGGCCCGCGCTACGCTCTGAATCTTGCGAATCTCCGCCAAGATCGTATCCAGCGTACCGGCGAGGGTTTGATGCATGACGTCGGGATCGCTGCCCTCCACAAAATGTGGCTCATAGCCATAGCCCCTGAGTAAGTCGGTTAGCTCTTCGCGGCTGATGCGCGCTAGGACAGTCGGATTGGCAATCTTGAAGCCATTGAGATGCAGGATCGGAAGCACGGCGCCGTCCCGCGCGGGGTTGAGGAATTTGTTGGAATGCCAGCTGGCAGCCAAGGCGCCGGTTTCCGCCTCGCCATCGCCGACCACGCAAGCGACGATAAGATTGGGATTGTCGAACGCCGCGCCATAGGCATGCAGCAACGAATAGCCAAGCTCGCCGCCTTCGTGAATGGAGCCCGGCGTCTCCGGCGAGACATGGCTCGGGATGCCGTAGGGCCATGAGAACTGGCGAAAGAGCCGTTGCAAGCCATTTTTGCTACGCTCAACGGCTGGATAGCGCTCGGTGTAGGAGCCTTCGAGATACGTCTGCGCCACGATCCCCGGTCCGCCATGGCCGGGGCCAATGACGTACATCATGTTCAGGTCGTTTTCTTTAATCAGGCGGTTGAGGTGGACATATAGAAAATTGAGACCCGGCGTCGTCCCCCAATGACCCAGCAGACGGGGCTTGATGTGGTCGAGCTTTAGCGGCTCCTCAAGCAGCGCATTGTCCTTCAAGTAAATCTGTCCCACCGACAGGTAATTGGCGGCCCGCCAATAGGCGTGCATCTTCTGGAGGAGATCGGACGACAATGGCCCTGTGGGGTGGGGCCGCACTTCCTGCATTGCATTCATGGTGGATCACTCATGGTGAGAAGGACAGGCTTCGGAGCCGAAGCGCGTTGGCGATGACAGACACGGAACTGAGGGACATAGCCAAGGCGGCCACCATCGGGTTCAGCAATATTCCAAATGCGGGATAGAGAGCGCCGGCGGCTATCGGAATTCCCACGATGTTGTAGACGAATGCGAAGCCGAGATTCTGCCGGATGTTACGCATCGTCGCGCGACTGAGCGCGCGGGCGCGCACGATGCCTGCCAGATCGCCCTTCACCAGGGTAACCCCGGCGCTTTGGATCGCAACTTCAGTGCCGGTGCCCATGGCGATGCCGATATCGGCCTCGGCCAGCGCGGGCGCATCGTTGACACCGTCTCCCGCCATGGCGACGGTTCGGCCTTCCGCTTTTAGCCTCTTGATGATGCGGTTTTTGTCTTCGGGGAGCACATCGGCCTCAACGTCCTGGATACCGAGCTTCTTTGCGACAGCCTGAGCCGTTGCCTTATTGTCCCCCGTGAGCATGACAATCTGGATTCCATCCCTTCGGAGATCATCGAGAGCGGCACGGGTTGAAGACTTGATGGGGTCGGCAACGGCAACCACACCGGCCAGTTTGCCGTCAACGGCCATAAAAAGAACGGTCGCGCCATCGCCGCGCAGTTGGTCCGCTCGCTCCGCGGCCTCGCCTATCGAGACCTGAACGTCCGCCATCAATCGCGCATTTCCCAGAGCCACGGCCCTGCCGCCAACCTTGCCGGCAACGCCCTTGCCCGTGAGGGATGAAAAATCGGTTGGCTCCTGGATTGTGGCGTCGGCCGCTTTCGCGGCCGTGAGGACTGCCGCCGCCAAGGGGTGTTCGCTGGACCGTTCGATACTGGCTGCCAGTGCCAGAATTTCAGCGTCCTGAAAACCCGGCGCGGAGAGGATGCTGGTGACCGTGGGTCGGCCCTCGGTCAGGGTGCCGGTCTTGTCCACCACCAGTATATCGACCTTCTCCATCCGCTCCAGGGCATCCGCCGATTTAATCAGGACACCCATGCCGGCCCCTTTGCCCACACCGACACCAATCGACATCGGCGTGGCGAGGCCCAGTGCGCAAGGACAGGCGATGATTACAACGGAGACCGCGGCGATCAGCGCATACGAAAGGGCCGGGGGCGGTCCCCAGAAGGTCCAGGCGACAAAAGCCAGAATCGCGACCGCCAATACCGCAGGAACGAAGTATCCGGCGATCGCATCGGCAAGTCTCTGGATCGGCGCCCGGCTGCGCTGCGCATCGGAAACCATGGCGACGATGCGAGAAAGCATCGTGCCCTCTCCTACCTTGTCAGCGCGCATGACCATCGACCCGGTGCCATTCAGGGTGCCTCCGATAAGCTTGCTGCCGACCATCTTGGCATTCGGAAGCGACTCGCCCGTGACCAAGGATTCGTCAACGGCGCTTCTACCCTCCAGCACAACCCCGTCGACCGGAATGCTGTCTCCCGGACGAACGCGCAGCGTGTCGCCGACCTGCACAAGTTCGAGCGCAATGTCTTCGTCTGAGGCGCCGTTCCTTATCCGCCGGGCCGTCTTTGGCGCCAATTTGAGTAAGGCGCGAATCGCGCCGCCGGTCTGCGCGCGGGCGCGCAGTTCAAGAACCTGGCCCAGGAGAACGAGGACAGTGATGACCGCGGCCGACTCGAAATAGACGGGAACTGCACCCATTTCCCGGAAACCCACGGGGAAGAGATTCGGCGCGAACGTCGCGAACAGGCTGTAGACGTAAGCCGTCCCTGTCCCCAACGCGATCAGGCTAAACATGTTCAGGCCGCGGTCCACCACCGATGCCCAGCCGCGGCGGAAGAACGGCCAGCCGGCCCACAGGACGACAGGTGTCGAAAGGACAAACTGAATCCAGCTCGATGTCCTGGGCGACACTAGATAGTGCAGCCTCAGGGCTGGAATGTGGCTGCCCATCTCCAGAAAAAGCACGGGGACCGTCAGTAGCAGACCGACCCAGAAGCGTCGCGACATGTCCCACAGCTCGACGTTAGGGCTTTCCTCGGCGGTCACGACCAGAGGTTCCAGCGTCATGCCGCAAATAGGACAGCTGCCTGGCCCCCTATGACGTATCTGGGCATGCATCGGGCAGGTGTAGATCGCACCCACGCCAGACAATGCTTTTTGAGGCGGTTTCTCCATATGCATGGTTCAGGACCTGCGCCGGGTGGGTGATCGTATAGGGCGCTAAATCTGCGGCGTCGTAAGATCCATAGCCTCAAAGAATTTTCGCGCGAATGCCAGGATTTCATCTTTGGTGGGTTGATCCACGGCTTCGACACCCATGATACGCGGCGCAAGTAATGGCGCGTGATCGCGGATGAAGCTGGCAAGTTCGTCTTTGGCCGTGCCGTGACCGACAATCAGAATCTCATGCGAAGGCTTCAAGGCGCTCGCCACCGCTGTCAGATAGGATTTGCTGTCGTGGGCGTGCCCGGAGCCAACCGACCCCGCCTTGTGGTGGATGTTGCCCTGCCGATCCGTCGCCTTGATCCGCTGTTCGGTCACATCGGTTTCGGCGAACTCGAAGATGGTGGCTTCTGCGTGATCTATAGAGACGACTGCATGGAAATGGTGCGGCATTTGCACTCCTGTTTGCGCTTGGGCGCTCAATTTCGCGTCGGCATATCAAATGCGCGACTTCGCAAAGTAATGGCGACCATGAAGCAAAATGGCAGCTCCATGATCGCCGCTACCAACGTCAGTTAACCGTCAGAAGATCCTCGACGTGCGTGACGCCAGGCGCTGACCAAGCAGTCCGCTCAGCCACACTGCGCTCGTAGAAGCTGTCCACTTGCCCTGTAATCGTGACCTTGCCGCCGTCCGTAGCGATTGCAATGTCAGCGGCGTCAATCTGGGCGTTGCGAACCAGCGCAGCCTTGATTTTGTCTCGCACATCGGCCGCCTTTACGGACGGCTTGATCTTGATCTCATTGAAGACCCCGGTCACACCGCCAAGCCTGCGAACAACGCTTTCCGCAGACTCCTTCTGGTATTGCCAGTCAAGATCGCCTGTCAGCGTGATGACGCCTTTGGTGACCTTGATTTTCACTTTATCGCGCGGAATGAAGACGTCCCAGGCAAGCGCCTGCAACGCTCGCTTGGCGACGTCGTCATCACCATTCTCCGCGCTTGAAGGATAGCGTACTTCCAGTTCCTGTGCGATTGCCTTGACGCCCGAGACACGTTCGGCAGCGCGTTCGGCGGCATACTTCTCCGCGTAACTTGCGACATGACCAGTCATGGTCACCACACCGTCATGGGCAGTCACACCGATATGGGCGGCGTTGATGCTGGGTTCCCAGCTCAGTTCGTCCAAAACGGTCTGTTTGGTGTTTTGATCAGTCATTTTTGGCTCCTGTTGTCGTGTTTTCCCAAAATCCGCCCCTGAGAAAGAGCCAGGTCACGTGAGACAGATATCGACACCCTTGTTGAGGCGCCTGCGCGAGGTTCCAAATGGAAATAGCGCGGGATCGAGCGAGAACACTTCCGCTCGCAGCAATAACGGCCCTGTGCTCCATTCGGCCCAACTATCGCGCCCGTGACGGCCAATATGCGCTGGATTGGAACTTCGCGGAACCAGCACCTGAGAAGCCTTCTTTTCCGCCGCTATCGTGGAAAGGGGGCGCTACAGCTTGGGATTAGGGTACAAGAACTGCAGCACCCTCGAACCGCCCGCGCGTAGATCCGCAAGTGCCTGGTTGGCTTGGCGCATCGGATAGCGTGTTGTTTCGGTGACGATTCCCATCTGTGGAACCAGCTTCAGAAAATCGAGACCGTCCTGGCGGGTCAGGTTGGCAACCGATAGCAGCTGCCGCTCCTCCCATAGTAGTTCATAGGGAAAAGCGGGGATATCCGTCATGTGAATACCTGCGCAAACAACCCGCCCACCTTTGCGGACAGCCTTCAGCGCCAAAGGCACGAGCTCGCCGGCCGTTGCATAGATGATCGCCACGTCCAGAACCTCAGGCGGCATCTGATCGGAATCGCCGGCCCATACGGCTCCCAGGCGCCGTGCGAAATCCTGGGTTTTCATATCGCCGGGCCTTGTAAAGGCAAATACCGACCGCCCCTGCCATTTGGCGATCTGGGCCACAATGTGACCTGCAGCTCCAAAGCCGTAAATTCCAAGCTTTTTGCCGTCGCCACCAATCGCCAAGGAGCGCCAGCCGATCAAACCGGCACAAAGCAGGGGGGCCAGCTCCACATCGCTTCCCGCGTCGCCGAGCGGAAAGGCATAGCGCGCATCCGCGATGACCGAGGTCGCAAATCCTCCGTCACGCGTGTAACCGGTGAAAAGAGGCCGATCGCAAAGATTTTCGCGATGTTCCAGGCAGTAAGGGCAGATGCCGCAGGTATGGCCGAGCCAGGGAATACCAACACGCTGCCCAATGGACAGGCCTTCGACGCCGGCTCCCAAGGCATCGATGCGACCTACAATTTCGTGGCCGGGGATGATTGGCAACCTGGGGCTGGGCAGGTCACCATCCACAACATGCAAATCCGTTCGGCAAACACCGCATGCGCCGACCTTTACGCGAATCTCTCCCGGACCGGGTTGGTGGTCGTCAAGGCTTGTCCATTCCAGGAGAGAGCCAATGCGATTCAATATCATGGCATGCATGGCGGCGCGGACTTGCTGTTAAATGACAGCCAGAAGATTTTCCACGTCAGTGGCGCCGGGCGCCCCCCCACGCTGTCTCGGCAGCAACCTGGCGGGCATGCCATGAGTGCACATTTCCGGTCAGCCGGACCTTTCCATCCTCTGCAGTCACAACGATGGCATCCGGATCAGGAAAAAAGGAACGGTGCAGTGCACAGCTGATGTCGTTGCTGATATTGGCGGTATTCACACGCGGCTTAAGGGACACTTGATTGGATACGCCCACTACGCCGTGTAAGCGGCGCACATCCTGCTCTGCCGCTTTGCGCTGATAATTCCAGTCAACTTCCCCCGTAAGGGTAACCCAACCCGCGTCCACCCCTACCTTCACGGCTTCACGAGGGACGGAAACATCCCACGCCAAGCGGTCCACAATCGCGGCGGCTATATCGCTGTCGTCGCGCTTGCGTTCAAAGGGGACCTGAACCTCAAGTTCTCCAGCCACTGCCAGCACACCTTTGACGCGGCGTGCCGCGGCTTCGGCCGCATGTTTCTGCGCAAAGCTCTCGACCTGGCCTGTCAGGGTGATGACGCCGGCATTTGCGGCAACACCGATATGGGCTGCCACAACGCTCGGCTCCCACTCCAATTCGGCCAAAACGGAAAGCTGCAAGTGCGTATCCTGAGACATAGGGCAATCCTTTGAAGTGTTCACCAACGCGAAGCGCCGGTGTATTCGTTAGCTGCGCCGAATCGTATCTACGTCACGCCGACTGTTGATCCTGCACAATCTATGCTTTCGAAGCTCAATCGAACGGCTTCAATTGTTACGCTAGTTATCGCGGGCAAAGTTATTCCGCGGCATTTTTTACAACCACGTCTATCTGCGCGCCCTCCGGCTTTGGCTGGGGGTCCATGGATTCTGCACCTTCGATATGACCGCCGAAGCCAAAACGCATTGCCGAGAGCATCCTTTCTCCGAAAGTATGCTCCTGCCGCGAGCGGAAGCGGGCGTAGAGCGCGGTGGTTATGACGTCGGCTGGAACGGCCTCCTCCATCGCTGCCTCGATGGTCCAGCGACCCTCGCCCGAATCCTGGACGTATCCTGAAAAACTCTTGAGCTGCGGATCCTTCACCAGCGCAGCGGCGCTGAGATCAAGCAGCCAGGATGAGATAACGCTGCCACGCCGCCAAACCTCCGCGATATCCGGCAGGTTCAGCGAGAACCGCTCATCCTCGACCAAGTCCTTCGAGTCCTTGTTGCGCAGAATGTCGAAGCCCTCGGCGTAGGCTTGCATCAATCCGTACTCGATACCGTTATGTACCATCTTGACGAAGTGCCCCGCGCCGGAGGGACCGGCATGGATATAGCCTCGTTCGGGCCGAGAAACGTCTTTATCGCGACCCGGCGTACGTGAAATATTGCCCTGTCCAGGAGAAAGCGCCGCGAAAATCGGATCAAGATGTCCCACAGCGTCCTTCGGGCCGCCGATCATCATGCAGTAGCCGCGTTCGATGCCCCAGACGCCACCGGACGTTCCGCAATCGACGTAACGGATGTCCTTCTCAGCCAGTTTTTTGGCACGGCGGATGTCATCCTTATAGAAGGAATTGCCGCCATCGATGAGAATGTCGCCGGGTTCCAGCAGCATGCTGAGTTCCTCGACGGCGTCCTCCGTGGTTTTGCCGGCGGGCAACATCAACCAGACGGCACGTGGCTTGTCTGTAAGCATCTTCACCACATCTGCAAGCGAGTTCGCTGCTCGGGCGCCGTCCTTTGCTAGTGCATCGCGCGTCTTAGCGGTGCGCGAGAACACCACGCAATGATGTCCCGCCTTCATCATACGACGAGACATGTTGCCGCCCATTTTGCCCAACCCGATTACACCGATCTGCATTTTCTTCACTCCTTGACAAGGTGGCGCTACGCGTGAACCACATCCACTATTGGTTTCTTGCGGTTCTCGCTTGCGGGCGCTGAACGTTCGCTTGGCACCGCGGTCCCCGAAAAATCGAGAACGACGCGGGAGGGCACATCACCATGTTCGAGTCGCTCGAACACCTCGTTGATCGACGAAAGAGGCTGCAACTCGATATCGGCCTTGACCTTGCCTTCAGCGGCAAAGGCGAGTGCTTCAGCCATGTCCTTGCGGGTTCCGACGAAAGAGCCGCGGATGGTGATGCAATTCGCTACCACATCGAAAAGCGGCACCGGGAATTCGCCCGGCGGCAGCCCTACCAGGACGCAGGTACCGCGCTTACGGGTCATGGCAACACCCTGCTTGAACGCTGGTAGAGACGGCGCCGTGATCAGGACGCCATGCGCACCACCGCCGGTCTCTTTCTTTAGAGCTCCTGCCGGATCGCCGGCCTTTGCGTTGAACACCAGATCGGCGCCGAGGCGCTTGGCATGTGCCAGCTTTCCGTCGTCGATATCGACCGCGCAGACTTTCAGTCCCATGGCTTTGGCATATTGGATCGCAAGATGCCCGAGGCCGCCGACGCCGGAGATCGCGATCCATTCACCGGGCTTGGCCTTCGTCTCTTTGATGCCCTTGTAGGTTGTAATGCCGGCGCAGATAAGCGGGGCGGCTTCCTTGGATAAGAGCCCGGCAGGAATATGGGCGACATAGTTCGGGTCGGCCAAAATATATTCGGCGAAGCCGCCATTCTTGGTATAGCCCCCGAACTGGGCATCGGCGCAAACCGTTTCCCATGCAGACAAGCAGTATTCGCAATGTCCGCATGCCGAATAGAGCCATGGCACCCCTACCCGGTCACCTTCCTTGACGATGGTAACGCCAGCTCCCACGGCTACGACCGCCCCAATGCCTTCGTGGCCGGGAATAAATGGCGGTGTCGGCTTTGCTGGCCAATCGCCGCGCGCGGCGTGGAGATCGGTATGGCAGACGCCACAGGCCTCCGTCTTGACCAATATTTGGCCGGGACCGGGAACGGGGATATCCACTTCCTGAAACACCAGGGGTTTTCCGAACTGTTCGACGATGGCGGCTTGCATCTTGCAGGTCATTGGCAACACCTTTTAGTTAGACCGGGTCACTATCGACCTAGTTTTGTTCAGGCAGCGGCGGACAATCCCAGCCCTCTTACCGCCTCAATCATTTTCACCAGGACGGCTTGCGCGTCGCCATAAACCATTTCGCAGTTCTCGGCGTAGAACAGCGCATTCACGATGTCCGCGTAACCTTTGCCCTCGCCGCGTTTGACCACATAGACCTTTTTGGCTTTGTCGGCGTTGAGGATCGGCATGCCAAAGATCGGTGAGGATTTGTCGTCGCGCGCCGCGGGATTCACGACATCATTGGCGCCAATGACGAGAGCGACATCGGCACCTGCGAAATCGTCGTTGATATCTTCAAGCTGGAAGATGACGTCGTACGGCACGCCGGCCTCGGCGAGCAACACGTCCATCTGACCGGGCATGCGTCCGGCGACGGGATGGATCGCAAATTTGACCTCGACTCTTGCCGCCTGCAGCAACTTCACGAACTCGTAGAGCTTCTGCTGTCCCTGCGCCACCGCCAGACCGTAGCCCGGCACGATAATGACCTTGCTTGCGTAGCGCATGAAAATACCCGCATCGCCTGCCTCGGTCGGCTTCAGGCTCCCTTTGATGTCGCCTTGCTTGTGCTTGGGGAGAGAGCCAAAATTCGTAAATATGACATTGCTGACGGAACGATTCATCGCCTTCGCCATGAGTAGCGTCAGCAGCAGGCCCGCGGCACCGACCACCATGCCAGCAATCATCAAGGCAGGGTTCTGCAATACGAACCCTTCAAGGCCGACCGCCAGGCCGGTAAAGGCATTGTAGATCGAGATCACGACCGGCATATCCGCCCCGCCGATCGGCAGAGTCATTGCAATACCGAACAGCAGCGCCAAGCCGAAAAACAGAACGATCAACTGGGGCATGGCCATCAGCGGGTTCGCGCCGCTTTGCGCCACGTAAATGATGTATCCGCCGACGGCCAGGGTTGCCAGCATGACCACGCCGTTGAAGACCTGCTGACCCCGAACCCTCAGTGGCTTGTTGATGACTCCATCGAGCTTGGCCCAGGCAATCAGGGAGCCCGACAGCGATATGGCGCCGATCAGCGCACCCACCAGCGTTACGACGAGTTGTGTCGCGCCTTGCGCCTTGTTACCAAACAGTTCCACAGCCGCAATCGCGCCAGCGGCGCCACCGCCCATGCCGTTGTAAAGCGCGACCATCTGCGGCATCGACGTCATCGCGACTTTCTTGCCGCTCCACCAGGCGGCCCCGCCGCCAACGATCAGCGCGATGATGGCTAGCCCGATATTGACCGGCAAATGTGGCTTGGCCGCCGCGTCGACGCTGAAGGCGTAAAGAAAACTGGCCAGAATCGCGACCAGCATGCCCAAGCCCGCGACAAAGATTCCCGACGGAGCCGTTACCGGCGATGACATGCGTTTCAGTCCATAAAGGAAAAGAAAAGCAGCCGCGAGATCGGTTACGCCGATGATTAACTGAGGAAGAAAGGTGAACATCTTTTCCTCAAACCTTCTTCAGGCGGTGGGGAGCGCGGTGGCCGTGCTTCTTATGCTTCGGCTTCTCCCCGCTGACCTGGAACATTGCGAGCATGCGGTCGGTGACTGCATAGCCGCCCGCCGCGTTGCCGGCGCCCAGTAAGACCGCGAAGAAGCCAATCGCCTGCTCCTGCACCGTGCTAGCGTTGAGCAGGGCGAAAATTCCACCGACGACAACGATGCCGTGGACAAAGTTAGAGCCTGACATTAAAGGCGTATGCAGAATCGCCGGCACGCGGCCAATGATCACCCAGCCGCCAAAGGCGGCGAGCATAAAGATATACAAAGCAACAAAGCCGGTAATAGCTATGTGAAATTCCATTTCATACTTTCGTTTTGCCTCAGGCCGCTTTCGTATCGTGTTTGGTTGCTTTGACTCGTGTCCTGCCCACGGGCTTTGGCGCACCCTTCGAATCTGCCTTGACCACGGCGTCGCAAAGCTTGCCTTCGTGCGTCAGGGCCGTCTTGGCAAGAACCTCGTCGGCCCAATCGATCTTCACGATGTTGTCCTTCATCATCAGGGCGAGCAAGTTGTACTGGTTCTTGGCATAGAGCTCGCTGGCATCCTCGCCGAGCAGAGACGGCACGTTCAGCGGCGCCACGATCGTCACCCGACCGACCTCGATCGTCTCGCCGGGTCGCGTGTCTTCACAATTTCCGCCGCCTTCGGCAGAGAGATCAACAATCACGGCACCGGCCTTCATGCCCGCGACCTGCGCCTTGCTGATGAGCTTCGGCGACGACCGCCCAGGAATGGCCGCTGTGGTGATGACGAGGTCAGCTTGCTGGATATGTTGGGTCAATACTGCAGCAACCTTGTCCTTTTCCTCCGCGGTCAACTCGCGCGCATAACCACCCGGCCCGCGTGCATCTACGCCGGTCTCCACGAATTTAGCGCCCAGGGACAGGGCCTGCTCTTCGGTTTCAGGCCGGACGTCATAACCCTCTACGACGGCTCCCAGGCGATGGGCGGTGGCACTTGCCTCCAGGCCGGCTACGCCAAGACCCATCACCAAGACCTTGGCCGGACCTATTGCGCCCGCGGCCGTGGTTATCTTCGGCAGGATACGCGCGAGATGGGTCGCGCCGAGCTGGACGGCGTAATACCCCGCAAGAGCGGACTGGCTCGACAACGCATCCATTGCCTGCGCGCGCGTGATGCGCGGGACACGTTCCATGGCAAAACAAGTGATCTTTTTATCAAGCAGGCGTTGCACCAGCGCTTTCTCATTGTTTGCGTAGATAAAGGAAATTAAGATCGCGCCTTCCTTCATCGCGTCAATCACGTCCGGCGCGGGTGGCTGCACGCTCAGCACCACATCGGCATCACTGACGAGCGCTTTGCAATCATCAATGAAAGCGACGTCCTTGAAGGCTGAGTCGCTCAGCTTGATAGCGTCGCCCGCGCCCGATTGCATATGCAGTTTCGCGCCCAGCTTGATCAGCTTGGGTGCAACAGAGGGTACAAGGGCCACGCGCCGCTCGCGCGGCTGTGTCTCCTTGAGAATGGCGACGTTGACATACATGCGGCAATTCCGTGCTTTCCGATAGGATGAAGATTTCGCGAGCAGGCCACTCCCAATTTCCACCGGCTACGCTTGGCCACCAAAGGAGCCGGACGGCCCCGATGGTGCCAAAGCGCGTTAAACTCTGCCGTTACACCGGCGCTTCGGCTTCCACATAGCGAACCAGCTTCTTGTTCACGAATTCCTGGATACCCATGTCGCCGAGTTCACGCCCGTAACCAGAGTCCTTAATCCCTCCAAACGGAAGCTCGGCATCGGACCAGGAGATGTTGTTGATGAACATCATGCCGGTCTCGACCCGGCTGGCCACGCGCTTGCCGCGCGCAATGTCCTTGGTGAAGACAGACCCGCCCAATCCGAAGTCGGAATCGTTAGCCAGCGCGATAGCCGCATCTTCGTCTTTGACCCGGAAGAACAATGCGACCGGTCCGAAGAATTCCTCGCGGAAAGCGGGATTCTCCGGCTTGATGTCTGTCAGAATGGTGGGCTGCATATAAGAGCCTGGGCGATCGACGCGCTTGCCACCCATGATCAATTTCGCGCCCTTCAAAACCGCGCCGTCGACCTGCTTCAAAAGGTCGACCAGCGCCTGTTCTGAGGACAACGGTCCCAGTGTCGTCTTTTCGTCCAGCGGATCTCCCGGCTGGAGAGCCACAAGCGCCGCCTGAAACTTCTCCAGAAATTTGTCCGCAAGCTTTTCGACGACGACGAATCTTTTAGCGGCGCAGCAGGTCTGCCCGGTGTTGTACATCCGTCCCCAGACGGCCCACTTGACGGTGTGTTCCATATCGGCGTCTTCCAGGACGATGAAGGCGTCGCTGCCGCCCAGTTCCATCGAGGAAGGTTTAAGATTTTGTCCGGCACGTGCCGCGATGCTTCTGCCGGCCGCGACGCTGCCGGTCAGCGCGACGCCCTTGATACGCGGATCGTCGACAACCATGTCGGACTGTTCATGCGAGATCAGCAAATTAGTATATAGGCCGGCCGGCGCACCCGCCTGGATTAGAAGCCTTTCGAAAGCGATCGCGCATTGCGGCACGATGCCGGCGTGCTTCACCAGCAGGACGTTGCCCGCCATCAAGTGCGGACCGGCGACACGCGCAAGCTGATAATAGGGAAAGTTCCATGGCTCCACGCAAAAGACCAGCCCGATGGGGCTGCTCTCCATATGGCCGTCACCCATACTTGGATGGAGCTTCTCGGGCGCCAGAAATTTCTCGGCGTTCTTGGCGTAATAGGCAAGGATATTCGAGCTGAATTCCACCTCTCCACGGGCCTCGCCGATCCGCTTGCCCATTTCGAGGGTCATGATGTGTGCGAATTCGTCGGCCTTGTGGTGTAGAATCGCTGCCGCTTTAGTCAGGATGACGGCTCGCTCGGCATAGGTCTTGTGGCGCCAGGTCTCGAAGCACTTCGCGGCTGTCACGATCTTCATCTCAAGCTCCGCATCGGTCAGGCTCTCAAATTTCTTCAGGATCTTCCCAGTGGCTGGATTGGTGCTTTGGTATTCCGAGGCCTTAACGTGTTGGATATTCATGTGCTTCGTCCTTTTAGAAGATTAAGACGTGGGAACGCGAAGTCGCGGTTATCAACCCTACCCCTCACCGTACGCGCTGATTGCGACGAGAGGCCTTGATTTAGGTCAACACGAAGCCTCAATAATGACCTTGAGCGCTTTGGTCTTGGCAGCATTGCCGAAGGTCTCGTAAGCATCGAGAATGTGATCGAGCTTGAAGCGGTGCGTAATCAGCAGCTTCGGATCGATTTTGCGCGACGACACGGTCTTGAACAGCATCGGTATTGTGGCGGTATCGACCAGTCGCGTCGTCATGGAGATATTGCGGTCCCAAAGATTCTCCAGATGAAGATCAACCTTCTTCCCATGGACGCCGATATTGGCGATGTGACCACCCGCAGTTACAATTTTTTCGCACAACTCGAAGGTAGCTGGGATGCCGACCGCTTCGATGGCTGTATCGACCCCGCGGTTTGCGGTCATCTTCATGACGGCCTCCGCGGCTTTGCCATCAGTGCTGTTGACAGTCGATGTAGCGCCGAACGTCTTGGCTACTTGCAGACGATTATCATCAAGATCGATCATGATGATCTCAGCCGGTGAGTAAAATTGGGCGGTCAACAACGCGGCAACGCCGATCGGGCCTGACCCGACGATTGCGACCGTGCTTCCAGGCTCGACCTTGCCGTTGAGCACGCCACACTCAAAGCTTGTCGGCAAAATATCGCTAAGCATCACCAGCGCCTCCTCATCCGCTCCACCGGGAATGGGATAAAGGCTCATATCAGCATGTGGAATTCGGACGAACTCTGCCTGCGTGCCGTCGATAGTGTTGCCCAGAATCCAGCCGCCGGTGGTGCAGTGCGAATACATCTGCTTGCGGCAATAAACGCATTTGCCGCAAGCGCTGACGCACGAGATCAAAACATGGTCACCCGGCTTAAACACCGTAACGGCGGAACCAATTTGGTCGACAATGCCGACGCCTTCATGGCCGAGAATGCGGCCAGGCTGGCAACTCGGCAGGTCGCCTTTGAGGATGTGAAGGTCTGTGCCGCAAATGGTGGTCTTGGTGATCCTCACGATCGCGTCGGTCGGTGCGGTGATGTCAGGCTTCGGGCGGTCCAATAGTGCCTTCTGGCCGACAGCCTGGTAGACGAGAGCCTTCATCGTGGAGGCCCCGGTGGTGGCGGACTTGGTGGATGAGGCGGGCTTTTGTAATGTCGCGAGAACCATCGTCTGTCACCTTTCAGGTGAAATGATGCTTGTGAAGCGCGAGCCACCGATCGCGGCATCATCGAGATCGATGACCAGTTGGCACTTATCCATGCTGTCGCTTGGTGCGGTCGTAACGGGTAGCTATGCTTGGACGTTCCGCGCTTGTGGTAATGCGATGCGGCAATAGCGAAGCCGTCGGCTTACAAATGAGTCATAACTCGAGTCTTTGGCTCATCTAGCGGAACTCATAAGTGCCGCTTGCGGGGCAGGTTTGGGCACAGTTTGCGCACGCGCCCAACGTGTATAAACTGGCATTATGTCAATCGGTAATGGGGCTTGTAACCGGTTCGTGGTGTTTCAAATGCGGCGTCTTGCGGGCCGTGTATTCCTGCAGTTGTTTGGCAGCAGCCTCGAACGCCTCGCGGATCGACGTAAGAGTGTCTCCGCCGTGTTCGTGCTTGTGGTTTACGGTGATGCTCTTGCCAGGAACCTCAACCTCGATATGAACTTTCGGGATATAGCCCGTCTTATGGGTATGGTTTTCCAGTTCCACGGTCACCCGACAGCCAATAATGTGCTTGTTCAGTAGGTCAAGCCGCGCCGCGCGCGCGCACACATCCGCTTCAAGTTCCGCTGAGGGCTTCATATTGCGGAAGACAACCTCGAGTGGCCGGTCCATTCCATCTATCCTTTGAGTAAACGATTAATGCCGCCCGTTATGGCAATCACGCAACGGACCTAGTCGCTTTACACGATCCAAACCCGCCCGCAGTCAAGCCAACATTTGCAAATACGGATGGACGGACGCGGCACATCGAGCTTCAAGCGTGCGTCTTTAGTCTGGAAGGCTGAGTGCGATGTCCGAACACCGCGTCGGCGTTCTTCTGCTGATCTTTCGGCATCGACGAGTATAATGGCGCGAAAGCCGTAGCGAACTTTCTGATCCCCTCGGCATGTGCATCGACAATGGCCTCATATGACTTGAGGTCATCGATGGCGGTCATTCCTTTCGACATATGCTCACGGTCCTTCACGGCGGTGGTGATTGCCGAAGCATTCGCCAACATCACCTGAGCGACATTATTCCACTGTGCTTCCTGATCGGCGGTAATTTTGAGCTGGTCATGAAGATGTTTGACGCGTGCTTCCGGCGTTTTACCTTCCGGCATTTTCGTGCTCATGATCTCGCTGCGCGAGGCCGCAGTAGGAGTAGTCTCCGCCGCCATCGCTCGGACCGAGACGCCCGAGAACGCTGCGCAGAGCGTGAGCGGTACCACTAGGACGAGACGGGTGGTCAAAATCGCATTTTTCATTGGGTTTCCTTAGATTTGAGTTCGGTGAACGGAATTTGCTCGAGAAATGATGTGAATAGACGGTTCAGCGATGATGGCCGCCACCACCATGGCCACCGCCTGCGTGACCGCCTCCACCATGGAATCCGCCGGTACCACGACCCCGACCGCCGCCGCCGAACCCGAATGCCAAGCCATATCCATCATATACCGGCGAGTCATAACCGTAGTCGTCGCCATACATGTCGCTATACGCGCTGGAAGCCGGAATACAGCCATAACCATACTGGTAATAGTATCCCGGCGGGCATTGCACCTGTGCCGATGCTGGCATTGTTGCCATTGCGGACAACGCAATTGCGCCGCCGAGAATTAAGGGTTTCATCGAAAGATACGTCATTAGACTCTCCTGAAATCGCACAACAAATGAAAAAGTTCTCGCACGGGAAGCGGCTCGCCTTCGCCGCCCGATTGGGCTCTGACTCCACTGAAAGATTTCATGACAGCTCAGCTTCGTGATCAGCGGTGGCGGCGATTGGGCCGACGATAGTGATGACGGTGGCCATAAATGCCGACGCCCATATCACGGACATGAACGCCAGCAATTGCTGCGTCGGCCGCACCTGCGCTCGGACGCGTTAAGGCAAAAATTGAGGCGACAAGAGGTTTCATTGCAACCGTCGTTCAATAGATGTGAACGCGGCTCCGACGCCGATTTCGGCGTGGTTGGCGGTCCGTGCTA
>Ga0182024_10006719_pt1 | contig 25112 bp, 21 predicted proteins | sample P32metaG_FD_120480 | JGI IMG/M metagenome (GOLD analysis project Ga0182024, IMG submission 120480) | Permafrost microbial communities from Stordalen Mire, Sweden - P3-2 metaG (Illumina Assembly) | ecosystem: Environmental > Terrestrial > Soil > Wetlands > Permafrost | place: Sweden: Stordalen...
CTGCTGAGGTCTGACTAACTCGAGCAAATATGGGAACGGATGGATGGTCGCGATGGCAACGGAACCATAGATTCATGAGCTCGAATGGTTTATCGCTGACCCCTTGCATGCCATCAACACTTTCGACGTTTTTTGATGTCTACGTGCGTCCAAATTTTCAGTAATTCATTGGGCTCTCGTACGTGGACGTATTTGGGCGTTTCCGGAAGTTTTTTGTGGTTGCTTGTACGGTTGCTTGCATTTACGACAGTGCAAGGGGTAGGACGCCGTTAACAAAGGGCTGTGAGAGTTTTTGTCGGGGGCCCAGGACAACAAACTCATATTGCAATGTAGAGTCGCCGAAGAATGGAAGGCAAGTAATCTAAGGAGGAGAAAGACGAATGTCGAGTTCCTGTCGTAAGGTCCACGTCGATTGTAACTTTCAGGTGGGAGATTGGGTGGATTGGCAACGCTTCACTACTCGAGAAACTACTCAATCTCGCCGCTGGCATGGTCAGATTGTGGATGAGTGGAATACCAGACTTCCCGAACACTGGTTCGTCGTGCGCTGGGAAGAGAGTGATAAGGATGGCCCATATTCTGATCCACGACCCGATTTCAACCCCGAGTACGTCCCGGTGAGCCCCCACTTCATGCAAGAGAGGTGCTTTGAAATTAAGCACTGCGACCAAGGCAATGACTTGCATCCTCGAAGGAATCGTCTTACCCGGCGTTGACCTGCATTAAAAATGAGCCTTCAAATCGCACTGCACGTCCTTAACCAGACACAAAGGCCGTTCTCTGCAAGCAACTTGAGAGTCAGCGTTGCAACCAATCCGACTGCCGTCCTCAACGATCTCAACTAATTCTGGTAGCCGATCCCGAGGTGGACAGTGCTGTAGAAAGAGTCCATGGAACCTTCGAATGACGGGCAAGTTGTAAAAGGAGAAGGGGTTGTTGAAGAGACCATCACGGCCACGATGCGCCTTGGGCTCGGTCTCATGTCTTCGTGGCGAGATGAGGTTCTTGCCAGAAGTAAATTACGCCCTCCGGTTCTGTTTCATTACACAGGGTCGGAATCGCTGATCAGTATCGTCAGCACGAATCAGCTCTGGGCGACCAACGCGGTTTTTATGAACGATCAGTCTGAGATTCGGCACACGGCCGCTTTGCTTACGACCGTCTTGGAAGAACCAATCAACGACCCCCAACTCTTGGGAGCCGATGAGAGTTGTCTCAAACTTGCTCAAGAATCGATGCTCACGGTGCTCCGATACCTACACAACTACGTGGAGGCGTACGCATTCTGTTTTTGCTCTGAACCGGATCTACTAAGTCAATGGAGAGGCTACGGCGATGGTAGCGGTCGATATTCGATCGGATTCAGATCGTCCGAACTTGACGATGTTGGCGGAGGACCGACTCAGTTGATTCAGGTTGTCTATGACGATGATCTGCAAATTCAACTTATGCGAGAACTCGTCAAGCGATGGAGGTTGATGTATCTAGAAAGTATGGTCGAAGACTCTCGTACAAAGAATCATGTTGAGGCGTTGCTCTTTGCGCAAATGTTCGCTTGGCTAGCGGTCTCGTTTAAAAACAGGGGCTTCGAGGAAGAGCGTGAGTGGCGAATCGTATATCTTCGACCACGGCTGCCGATAACGCTTCCAAATGAGTCGTTTGAGTTCTATTTCCGCTCAATCGCAGGCATCAGCGCTCCTTACGTCCGGTTCGAACGACCCACTGTTGATGAAAAAGTTGGTCAACTTCCGATTAACTCCATCAATGTCGGACCGCATAGATATCCGGAACTCGCGATGTCGGGAATATGGCATCTTTTGGCGAAATACCGTTCGAATGAAGAAATCGCGATCGAGAAATCTGCTACTCCTTTAAGGACCTAAAAGCCATATGTTCATCTGGTTTGGAGCTAACAACATTTATGAATTGACGTAGGTAATTCGTTGACGATCATTACCGGAATTGGTCGGCAATTACGACGGTCAAAATCTTCCCGGCAAGTCCTCGGCTGTCACATCGGCGTGTCACAATTGGCACATGTCAATCGACAATGGAACTTCCGAGGAGTATTGGCCGCTCCTCTCTATGGCATCACGACACTTTGAGGAGATGGGTACGTGGCCCCACGTGGATGACCTGATCTACGAGCTCGCCTCACAAGATATTTTCATAGACATTGTCATTCCGTCGAGAATTCCAAGATTCCTCGGGTACACAAATAACGAAGGTGAACTGGAATTAGGTGTCCTTGGCCTTATTATGTGCGGCTCTGCATCACGCTCAGGGGACGCGATCGTTGACCTTGTCAAACTTTGTGTTCGTCTTGCTTTGGAGTTTCGAAGATCCGCCAAGATCAGTTCTGCCATTGTCGCCGAGAGTTTTGTGGGGGACAAATTTGTGAACGATCACGCACTCGAGCTTATTAGCAAGGTGCCAGGATTAGTTGGGGGCGGTCACGGTTCGAAGAGCGATGAAGTTTGGGATCGCGAAATCACAGTTTCGGCACTCGAGTACAAAGAGGTCCAATCCGTCGATGATCTCGTCACGCAATTGAATCGCAGATACAAGGCGATGGGTACGCCTGAGTTTTTGAAGTTGAGTCCGGTTGGGGATTTATTTAGAGGCATCGTGGGAGCGACGGAAGAAGTTGCGCTATCTGCGGAGGTCGAATGCGATCCTCGAAATGTATTCGTCGTATATGGTCGCGATTCTCAAGTCACAGAAGCAATGTGGACATTTCTCGAAGCTCTTGGACTGCACCCGTTGAGTTGGGATGAATTGGTTCGTTCGACAGGAGTCGCGACGCCGTACACGGGCGATGTCGTCGCAAGGGCGTTTGAACAAGTTCAGGCCGTGGTTGTGCTTTTGACTCCCGATGATGAAGCCCGGTTGCACAAGTCTTTGAGGAAGGGGGACGATCTCTTGCATGAGACGTCTCTAACAGGACAGCCGCGACCGAACGTATTTTTCGAAGCTGGGATGGCGTTTGGCCGATATCCTGATCGAACAATCATCGTCGAAGTGGGCTCGTTGCGGCCGGCCAGTGACCTGTTGGGACGGAACACAGTTCGAATTGGTTCGACGGAAGGGCCCCTCGAGGCACTCGCTAATCGTCTAGAGGGGGCGGGTTGTCCGGTAAATCGTGCGCATCCTGCGTGGCTGGATACGGAGAGATTCACTAATTTGGCAGCGCATTCACGACGACCAGACGATGTAGTTGAAGAGGTTTCTCAACTTCCGAAGGGAACGAAACTTCCGGGCTTAACTTCGCGTGCAGAGACTCGCGTAACCGCGAGGCTCATTCCGAGTGGCAAGAATGAATATCTGCTTGAGATTGTCAACAAAGGCAATACGGACGTGAGTGGAGTCCAGTGGGCGCTGCCAGAATTGGCCAATAATTGGTCGATTATGACCGCCGTGCTTCCTCAGTACCCGATTCCTGAACTTAGTAGTGGAGAACATATTCGAGTACCTGTGGCAGTAACGATGGGCGGACCCGTGATGACCGATCTTCGAATAATTGCGGTGGCGCCAGACGGTCATCCATATGAGACTTCTGTTCGACTTTCGATCTACGGATAGGAGCGTATATGGAAATCCCGGTTGAAATCCCCAGAGATGATGGGGGGTACGTTCGTCGACAATGTTCTCAATGCGAGCGAGAATTCAAATTGCCTTTCGAAAGTGAAGATAGCCCTGTGTCGGAGGAGGAGTTGCCTCTTGAGTTGTACTGTCCCTACTGCGGTGTCCCATCGCCAATCGATCAATTATGGACAAATGCGCAGGTTGAAACATTTCAGGCGGTTGCAGGAATACAGATGCTAGATGACCTCAAGCGAAGAGGTTTCGCAGTTTCGATTAATCCGCCGCCGCCGCCGCTTCTCGAACCGAATGATATGAATGCTGTCGCATCTCCGTGCCACGAAGAAGATCCGGTGAAAATAAGCGAATACTGGGAAGGTCCGATCCACTGCCCAATTTGCGGGAAGGCCTTTACCGTTAGTTGAAATCTTTGAATGTGTGTTGTGATGACACCCGGGATCAAAGTAAATGTCGGAGCGTAGTGATGTATGCAATGGGATTGAGATTGATATCAGTCAATGGTGTGAGAACCTGGGAGCGATGTTATGGCGAAGGAATTGCGGAAGCCCGGTCAGACGAGCGCTGCTGCAGCGTCGGCGGCGGGCAAGACACTTAAGAATCGGAGTGCGACAGCTACAGAGAAGAAAGCAGCGGCGAGCGCGCTAAGGGAGACGCCCGCTAAGAAATTACCGTCGTCAAGGAAGCCCGGTCAGACGAGTGCTGCTGCAGCGTCAGCGGCGGGCAAGACACTTAAGAACCGGAGTGCGACAGCTACAGAGAAGAAAGCAGCGGCGAGCGCTTTAAGGGAGGCGCCTGAAAAGAGGATTCCTAGAGTGAGGAAAACAGGCAAGTGATCCAGGTACTCGCGGAGCTGCCATCGTTCACGACCCAATATCGCTGATGTTGACGGTGGCTGTTTGAATCGGCCTGGGTATTTTGAAAGCTGCAGGAAACCCAGGCCGATTCAATTTGTCGAGAATTGATTTTTTCAATCGAGGAAGATCAATCGTCTCACAATTTCCCGTTCTCCTCCTTCGAGTCTTTCGGTGATGGCCAATAGAGCTTGCGCACCCTGTGCTGGACCAAATTGCGAAATCGCTGTATCCAAGAACGCTCTAAGTGCCTCCTCGGTCGGATCCGCGGCTCCAAGTCCTTCACATACTGTTCTCGCAACATGCGTAAGAAGAGCGAACTGCACGGGGTCGGCGCCCGGAATCTCTTGAACTGTCAGAAGCATTTGCGCCGCCACAACAGATATCTGTTCGACTGGCATGAACGACCCCAGTCCGGTGAGGCCCGCCGCGAACCACGAGGCGAGCAAATCTGGATTGCGCAAATATGCTTTTTTAGCGCACGCTCTAAAGAGGGCCAATGTACCCGTCCCTTCTTTCCATAGCGAAGGGCGTGTAAAGGCGAACATTCCCGCGCCGCCAGACCATTCTTCTTCTTCAACGAGCGCCAAAATCTGTTGAGCGTCCGGTGGGAGATCAACGCAATACTGTCGTCGAAGTTCTAAAAGTAGTGGACTGACGCTTTCCAAAGTCATATTGCCGGCAACAGCTAGTGCATGGATGAGGGCAACAGTTCCGAATGATTTCACGCCCATGCTCCGTGCGACGGCGCGTAAAAAAGCGTCGTCACTGTAGAGCGTCAAGCCCTGCGTGCTCGCGTGATCTAGAGGGCCGAGTGCTGCAAGCATTCGTGGGTCATCAGAGTGAGTGCCATCTCTAGATTCGACGAACGGAATATTGTCGAGTTCAAGTGCCGCGTCTGCAACCCAACTGGCGCGACTGCGAAGAATCCCTAAGTCAGCCTCCGTTACCGTATGCAGGACCGGAGCTTCACTGACTTCGTCCCACGAGATCGTGTCTAGTCCTGCTGCCATGACGTAATCTCTCGTCAAAAGGATGTCCGCGCGACTCGGTTCTATTATCCCAATCCGCTGAAATGCGCGTACCGTAATCGGCCAGATCTCTGGAATAAGGCTTGCAGTAACTATTGCGGAGGCGTCAATGATGAGAGTCCCGTTCAATGCTTCAGTCGCGAAACCAATTTCTTCGGTCATGAGCACCGGTTCGCTGACAGAAACAGTTAGGCAGCCAGCGGCTCGCTGGATAAACGCCAGGGCGTATGGCCTACCCGCGGCGGCGGCGAGAACGATGTATGGCTTTTGAAACAATGAAACCTCACGAACGAGGTTTCGATAATGACGTGCACCCGGTTCGAGTCGCTCTCTAAGCCCTTGAAAAATCTCTTCGGGTGATCCAAAAGGTATCCGCTCCAGATGTTGGCTTTCGGGAAATCGATCGAAGAAATCGTCAATCGCATTATGAAAGCGAGTGATTCGCGCTTCGGGCCATTCATCCGCAACCTCTACGCGAAGTACGGCGCCAAGTGCGGCAGAACCAAATTCTTCTGTTTGGTATGTATCTGCGAGGTCCAATATTCGATCGACAAGATCTGGCTCTTTGGAATGCCTTGTGGCGAGTTCGAGCCATGCTCGAGCCTCGCTCTCATCGTTGGGTTCGAGCTTCGTCAGTTCGATCTCGTGCCATGCTTGCGGGAAAAGTCGGGCGTTGAAGAGAGCCCGAACGAGGCTCCATTGCGCTTTCGTATCTAACGGATCGTCCGCAACTAGAGTGCGCGCCAGCGATTCACATTTCTGCCAGTCGCGCTTCGACTCAGCAACATGAAGAAGAATGTTGAGGGATGTCCGCCGAGCAGAAGAGCGGTGAGTCAAAAACTGGAGAGATTCTTCCGCGTACAGTTCCGCTTTTTCAAGTTGACCAGCCGCGAGCATATATTTGGCAGCTTCAACCAATAGATGTGGTTCATGAAATCGGTTGGCTGCGTCGGCCAAAGTTAATGCGCTGTCAGAGTGATTTCCCTCGGATGCCTGGATGGATGCGAGAAGTTCTGCGCATGCTGGTGAGTGATTTCGCCACACCCGTAATCGGGTAATGGCCTCCGCAGTTCGTCCGCTCGTGGCCTCAGCCGTTGCCAGAATGAGGGCCGAACCCTCACTATTCTCGTTTTCCAGGATCTCTTGGTCAGGCAAGGGATCCTCGCCCATTGAGGCGAGGTGTAGTTGAATCTCACGTCTACTTGGCTCGTCGACAGCGAGTTGAAATGCGTCATGCAAGGAAGCCCGGGCCGCTTCGAGATTCCCTGTCGCCTGCAGAACCCTTCCGCTAATCACTCGGCGCTCGAATCCGTCCGGAAGAAGAGCTAGCGAGGACTGCGCTAACGCTATGTCGTATCGCACAAGTGCGACGCGAGCGACTTCGGCAAGGACTCGAGGTGAACTACTTTCGTCCGGTGTTGCCTCACCTATCGGCGGTTGCATTCCATATCGTAAAACGGCCTCTTCATCTCGTAAGAGAAGGCTTCCTTGGCACGCAATTGCTACTGCGTCCCCACTCGGGACGTGCCACGCTCGGCGAAGATTACGTGCACGAATAGAAAGATCGATTGCCTTGAGCAGGTCGTTCTCTCTGCTTGCCACTTGCCTTTTGATGACGCGCATTTCGAGCGCTTCCGCCAAGGTCAAATGGGATCCGGTCGATTGGGGATCCAGCGCTAAGGCGCGTTCCGCCAATTCAATTGCCTCATCGTATTTTTCAAGTGACAGATTCGCGCGGGCGGCGACAAGGATCAAGAAAGTGTCGACAGCATCATCTGGAATATCTGCGATTGCTTCCAGCGGGTCTCCGTTGGCTAGCACTTGAGCGACCATTACATATTCTTCGTAACTTTCAGCGGAGGCAGCTTGACTAGCGAGCACCTTGGCTCTCTCTGTCTCACCAAGTTGACTTAGGTAGATCGACGAAAGTGCGAGGAGCCTTCCTTTGTCGTGTGCGCCCTCTAATGCCGCTTTTTCAAAGCACAACGCTGCGAGCTCAAAGTCCTGAAATGCTCCAGCGAACTCTGCTAGTGAGACCCAGAGTCGAATGGGCGCGTTCCTTAACCATTCGGGTGGATCTTCGGCCAACCCGCGGACTCCCTTTCCAGAGGAAGAAGCAAACTCTGCGAGCAATTTCGCCAATCGCTCACACGCAATGCTTCCATTCGCTACTTCCGACTCGATGACTCGTGCAACTTGAGGAGGTAATTGAGATAGGTGCTCGCTAAATCCACGTCTGTCGTCAAGTGCGTTTTCGATTCTTTCAAGATGAATGATTTGCCGATGGCTGCTTACGGCGGTCGCGTAACTCGGATCGAGATTTACGAGAAAGGCGCCAACCACCAACTGCAATAAGTATTCGGCTGTCTCCGAAGAGTCCGACCCCCCTTTCCCTTCCCCGAGTGTCGAAGCGAGAGAGTTAACCAGTTCCCTATTCCCCTCGGCAGATGGAGAAACAAGAAGTTCCCACGTCCGTTCCATAGACAGCCACTTTTTGAGGCGCCGACGACTAAAGGTTCGCGTTGAATCTCGCTTTACCTGTTTAACAATTCGCCTGCGCCAATCTGGGCGTCCAAGAAGTGAACGGGCCTTGTCGCTTAGAGCAGGCCCGATCACTTGCGTTCCGAACCAGGCGAGTAACGGGTACATGAGCAGCCACCTAATCGAGAAATTCCTAAGGGCCATGGTCCCACATGGGCCAAGGTTCGAGAATGTTTCGAGGTCAAGTGCCCGGAGGAGTCGTAAATCGATGTTCGTCGGGGACGACTCGACAGACTTGAATCGTTCCCAAGCCAGAACTCGCCAGTCGGAGTTTGTGGACGTCGGGTCTCCGACACCAACAATCTTCGACCCGTTGCAATTCGGAGTCTTGCTTGGAAATCTCTCGACGAGATGCTTAAACCTTCAGGTGCGTTGATTCAAAGGGCGCACGCTCTAGCGTGAGTGCTTAAGGGGTGACGATGGACGTATCTGTAATTGAACCGGATCAGGTGATCAAATTATTGTCGAGTCAAGAGGGGCATTTCCTCGACTTCAAAGGCAAAGCCATTGGCGCCGTGAAGCTGACCAAGGCCCTGAGCGCCTTTGCCAATGCTGACGGAGGGGAACTCTATATTGGCGTGAGCGAAACTCGGGCACATGCCTTTGAATGGAATGGTTTTCCAAGGATTGAAGATGCCAACGGACTAATCCAACATTTAGAGGGCCATTTTCCTTTTGGAGGAGATTTCCTGTACGAATTCCTTTGCGCCGATAGCTGTCAAGGATTATTACTTAGGATTTCAATTCTGAAATCGCGGGAAATCCGGACGGCATCTGACGGCATTGCGTATTTGCGACGCGGTGCTCAATCGCTCCCGATCACGGATCCCGACGCTCTAGCCAGACTCCGATTAGTAAAGGGTCTGACATCCCACGAAGACGAAACAGTTCAACTACCACTAGTTGAACTCACGAACTCTGAAGTCGTCATCGAATTCATGCTGGAGGTCATTCCACAGTCAGAACCAGAACCTTGGCTGCGTAAGCAGCAACTCGTCATCGGCGACCGTCCAACTGTTGCGGGCGCCCTCCTCTTTGCTGATGAGCCGCAAATCGCTCTTCCGAAGGCAACAGTCAAAATATATCGATATCGGAGTTCTGATGTCGAAGGAAGTCGCGAAACACTTGCATTCGATCCAATATCGATCGACGGTGACATATATCACCAGATTCGTAATGCGGTCAACAAGACGGTCGAATTGACTGAAGAAATACAGAAGATGACGACGGAAGGACTGATCCACATTCAGTACCCGAGAGAGGCCTTGCACGAAGTCATTACAAATTCGATTCTTCACCGCGATTATTCGCATAGCGATGACGTTCACGTTCGCATATTCGATAATCGAATTGAAGTCGAAAGTCCAGGACGTTTGCCAGCGCATATAACGCCGTCGAACATCCTTCGAGAGAGGTTCGCCCGAAACCAGAAGCTCGTTCGACTAGTGAATAAGTTTCCTGATCCTCCGAACAAAGACGTTGGAGAAGGTCTCAACACTGCTTTTGCAGCAATGGCAAATCTGCGACTCAAAAAGCCGGAAATTGTGGAAAGAGATACCTCGGTGCTCGTCACCATTAAACATGAGTCATTGGCGTCGCCTGAACAGCAGATTATCGAGCACCTTCGATCGGTTAATGAAATTGGAAATTCCGAAGCTCGAGTGCTTACAGGAGTTACCTCAGACAGAAAAATCCGAACTTGCTTTCAGAAGTTAGTCAGGGCTGCCGAGATCGAGCAGGTCCCTGGCACAAGCCGTGGCACGACTCGGTACCGACTTCCAAGCGCAGGGCGCTCGCAAGAGCAGGCTCAGTGACTCTCTGAATTTGCTACCCAGCTAGATCCAAGTTGTCATGCGCCATTAGATTGTTGATGCCGACTCTTCGAATGGAACCGACACGCTGTCACGTGATTGTTGGTTCTTCATAGGTCTCGCTTCGAAATGAGTTTACTATTTTGCCCAGAGGACTGAGCCAATTGCTTCAGCTGCAGCTGAGCGGTCTGGCGCAAGTACGTGACCGTACACATCAGCAGTCATCCGGATTGATGCATGACCCAGGACATTGCTTACAACCTGTAACTTGACGCCTTGTGCCAGCATGAGACTTGCAGCAGAATGGCGAAGTTCGTGCACGTGCCAATCGCCAAGTCCTGCAGTTGCGCATATCCCCTTGAATTCCCGAAGCAAGTTTCTTGGGTCAACAGGCGTTCCAACCGAAGTTGTGAAGATGAATCCAGAACTCGTCCATGCTGGTCCCAGAGACATCTTTTGTTCACGCTGTTGGCGACGAACGTCTCTAATGAGTTCGAGCATCGGTTCAACTAAGTTGACTGCCCTTCGACTCGTAGCGGTTTTGGTGTCCACGGTTGCAAGCCCGGACTTGTCACGACGCAGTTGGCGACGGATGTGAAGGATGCCCTTTTCTTCGTCGAAATCTTTCCTCATCAAACCAAGAGCTTCACCTCGGCGAAGGCCGGTTGAGAGCATCAATGCGTAGAGGGCTTCATGAGGATGACCATGGAGTGTTTCTAGAAATCTCCTTGCCTGTTCTGGAGTTAACGTTCGACCTTCGACTCGCGGTACTTTCGGTGATCGAGTGAGTTTAACGACATTGCGTGTCACAAACCCCCAACGCATTCCCTGGTCAAGACATTGTGCCAGCACTGCTCGAATGCGACGAACCGTCGAAGGTGCGAGACCGTCCTTCAACTTCTTCGCCAGTAATTGGTCAACTTGGACTGGTGTGAGATTGACGAGTTTCTTCTTCCCAAGGGTTGGAAGTATGTGATTTCTTGCGAGGCTGAAGTAGTTGGAAGCCGCTGATTCGTCGACTTGATGGCTAAGGACATCGTCATGCCACCGGGTGACGAGTTGAGTCAGCGTGACCGATCCGTCAATGGTCTGAAGACCATCATCGAGGTTCTTCTGAAGTCGCTTCAATTTCTCAACCGCTTCTCGGCGAGTTGTCGCGCTAACAGTGCGTCTAACTGGACGGCCCATGGCGTTGAAGCCAACTACTACTGATCCAACCCAGCGACCGTCACGAGTCTGTTGATATATCGAACCTTCGCCGTTGCCTCTTTTGCCGGTCATTTATTTCTCCGCCCGTTGCTTGTATGGTTGCTTGTACAACGGTCGCGGTCGGTTTGGAGTTGATCGGAAAAGTTGTAAAAGCCTTATAAAATAAGGCTATTACTTGGTGGAGGTAAGGGGATTCGAACCCCTGACCCCTTGCATGCCATCGGCTCGAGAACCGTTCACGAGGGTTCAAATTGGTCCAAACCGACTTCGTTTGTTGGGCTTTCAATTCATCTCCGTTCGTCAAAATTCACTTCAATTCAAGTCAACTGCTGAAGTACTGCTGAAGTGCCGCCAAATTTGCGATACTTGCAGGCTGTGTAAGGGGTCAAGGCACAATAGCCACCGAAGCGAAAGAACTGCTGAAGTACTGCTGAAGTGCCGCCAAATTTGCGATACTTGCAGGCTGTGTAAGGGGTCAAGTGGGCATCTGCTTTTCACACAATCATCTTGCTAAAAAGAAACATGGTGGCCTGTTTCCCTTCCTTGGGTTTTGTGCATGTCCGCTGGAATATTAGAAGAGGTCTTGGTATTCGTCGAGATCTCCACCAGCCTCTTCGATAACTTCTTTGAGTTCTAACTTTGCTTGATTTCGCGCTTGTCCGTTGGAGATTGATTGTGCTGATGCGAGTTCACCGAAAATGGCTTTGGCATCCAAGATGTTGTCTGCCGTTAACGACGGTTTCGGGAGCAGAATCACGGTTCCATTTCGTCCACGCGACTGATCATTGTCGAATCTCTTTCTAATTGCGGGTAAGTATGCGATTAGTTGTCCCCATTCAGTAACCGGGTCCTCAATGGGCCTCTTCCAGGTAATGATCGAGAAGCCGGGCAGTCTTGAAAGTACATACATTTCTACGAGTTGTGTTCTCTGGGCGAGATCTCGCGTCACTAACGAGTCGAATCCGTTGTGATGAGCAATCCAATAGAGCATCCAGTCCGGAGTACTTGAAGCAGAAACTTGTGGGTCGAAATCCGAAAGATGGACAACATCTAAGGAACTGTCTACGGTTCGCACGGCAAACCCCGGCGGCTTGGGGAATCCTTGGTCCAAAAGAAGACGCAAGTTAGGCGGCGAAACGGTCTAGAGGTTGCTCTCTTCGCAGGCGCTGTTCGAGTTGATGCGCGTCAACAACGGAAGCGCGAGAAAGTCCTGGGAAAAGTTCAATTATTTCCTCAACTTCGAGGCCTCTCTCAGAGCGCAATGCATGGATCGACGAAGTAGGGATTCGCGTTTCCGTTATGCAAGGATCGCCAGCCATGACGAAAGGTGATATCCGAGTATGCGAGCTTGGGTTCCTAAGATCCGGTGCCCAGAGCTGATCGTGATTTCTGCTCAACTCTTCGATTGGTTCCAGAAGATTGAATGTTCGAAAGAGATCCGAGATGCTTTCGAAGGGAAGAATGCTATGGCCACTCCTACGATCAATGCGCTCATCTTCGTATATGAGGCTGTGTCGATCTGCGTAAAGGAACTGGACTTCAAGTCCATTCGAAATTTGTGATTTCAAGTCCTGCACCTTCTCAGATGCGGGGTGCCGGTCCATACCACCTTGCCGGAGGAAAGCCAACAGTCTTAGGAAAACGAGGTCACGATACGACCATGACCTTGGCACGTTGTCGTGAAAGTCTGCAGTGTAGACCCCGTTTCGAGACCACTCATAAAGAGTGCTATTTGGAATCCCAGAAAGTTGCGAAGTACGTGTCACGTTGTACTGACCGCGCGCGCGACGAAGCGCGATCGCAATGAATTTTTGGCGTTCGTTCACGTCAGAGACTGTCATAAGTTTCCCAGGTCCAACTTAGGCGGCTAACCAAGACTAATGGGCTTGATGGATTTGTCCAGGAATGGTACAGCAGCCTGAATCGCGACTCACAGGGCAGGAGATCGGCGTCTAAGGACATCGTGGCAACTATCCAGAAGTCGTGATCACCACTTCATTCTTATCTGCACTTAAACCGTTAACGTCAAAAGCTCCGCTAACCGCTGCGTCTTCGTAAAAGATGGTGGCTACCGCATTGGCGCGCGAGGTCGCCAAAGCTTGACTAGGCGCATATCCATCAATCGTCACACTTGCCGACGAATTCAAGGCTTTCGTGAACTTCTTTAATGCTTCGCTTTGCGCATCGGTAAGGGCAGAAGATGATTCCGCGAAGGTCAGGATCATGCCATTGGCAGTGGAGAAAATTTCACCGCCGGGAACGATGACTGCCGTTGTCGTCGTAGGCGGTGCAAAGGTCGTGGTAGTTGTCGTAGGGGATGTTGTGGCAGTTGTACTCCCGTTAAACACCAACGGCGCGGGTTTGCCAAATGAGCTCAAATTGATGGCGCTAAGTATCCCGGTCCAGTCTTGCGAGGCTAATCCACTTGTCTTTGGCACAGCGCCGAAAGTGCTTTCCATCCAAGCAACCACTTGACCCTCAGTGGTGTTCGTGTCAGCCTTTGGCCAACCAAAATAGGCGACGAAGCCGTGGCCCACCGAAAATGTGATTGGGTTTGCGTACTTAGCAACTGCGCTACCAGTCCAGTCGAACCCAGACGCAACCTGACTTAGGTACGCATTTTCGTCAAAAGCCGTTCGAAAGAATAAGACGTAGGCTCGGACTCCGTTTTGCGAACAGGTCAATCCGTCCGCCGCATTTGAAGGATGCTGGTTTGCAAAGAGCCCCTTCACCTGGGCGACACCGACTGCCCCAAACACAGGCGTCGTACACCACTTTTCCATTGACGAATTGATTGAAGCCGGAGTAATCCCCGAAGAACGGTTTTCAAAAGCGAAGATTCCGGCACCAGCGGCTAACACTAAGAGTGTCAGCGCCGCAATCAGGAAACGACGTCCACGATGTTTTGGCCTTTTGAGTTTGGTTTCAATCGCGAGAGATTCTTGCAAGGTCAGGGGCACCTCACGGTCATTGGCTTCTGATCCATGAGTCTAGGTGAACCCTCTCGGGGTAGGCCCATTGAGGGGAGAGTGGTTACTCATTGTTGTTCTAGGTATTCCGAGAGCGAGGACACCAACAATAGGATCAGCCTCGCGTCTCGTTTCTCGAACAACTCAGCGTCTACGTCGCCTTCGGGATGGTGGGGAGCATTCGCAACGTCACCCACTTCCTTCCAGAGAGTGTCGAGCAACTGGCGACGAACGTCGCCCTCCGGCCAGCGGCGCTCCTCTGCAATCACTTCTGCGATGTGTCGATCTTTCCCGGCTTTAAACTGCTTTTCCCACATGTTCAAAAGTCAACGGCACTTGTCTATGCAGTCGCCATATCTACGTTCGTCGAGTGCTCGTTTCGCTTTATCGAACTGACTCGCCGCGTTACTGCGATCCGGCAGAGGCGGCGGGAATGTGAGTTCAATCAGACGCAACCTGTCGTAGCCGAGACCGGGTAGCACCTCTCGTACCCACACCGATTGCTCGATGTTTATCTGGAGCGGTTGGACTTGAACGGCCCAAAACGGAAGAACTTCAGAGAACATTCCGAATCGAGAGTCCCACGAAGTTTGCTCGGTACCAGTCTTGTTGTGAGATTTGAGCCCAGCAACAACAACGTCGAGATCGACGAACAGCGTGAATACGTCTGCATTCGTACCGTGACGCAGTGCCTCGATATCCTCAACCTCTGCTTGAGTCAAAAAGAAACGCAAGTCCTCCGTGTGCTCATTGGCGCGAGGTCCTGAGTGCGCGGGGAATCGAGATACAAGCTGTCGGGCGACCGGCTGACACAGCACCTGTGTCGGTGAAGCGTGCGCTTGCGCTCCAAGCGAGGCCGTAAGCGAGACCACCGCAATCATTGCGTCGTCGGGTTGTGGATTCATCTCGATTTTCAGTGGCACGACAATTCGCGGACGAACGGGACCACCTTCGCCACGAACTGCGCCACCATTGACCGAGACGGAACCAACGCTGATCGTTCCGTAGAGCATGATGCCTTGTGGGTTGATATGTGCCATGTTCTACCTCACGGACCCGTGTAGTTAACCGTAAAGCCGTCCGATGTTGAACTCGTGGGCGCTGCCAACGTTGCGCCATCTTGAACGATTCCCCATTCCTCAGTCGGCGTCAAGGACCACGAGGAGAAACTACTTCTCATGTCGCTGAAGGTGACTGATCCGAAGTTCGCGAACGGAAAATAGGTGCCTGGTGCGGCAGCGACTCCGGGGTCCTCGACGATCCATTCGGCGGTGTATGCGCCGGAGTAGCTGATATTGACTGCGGACCCTTGATCGGTGAATGTGCTGGCTCCCGTGCTTCCTACGCCCCAACTCTCACCAGTGACCATGTAGGCGGAGAGTCCGGTATTGACGTCGGTCACTTCGGTCTGCCATACACCCGTTGTCGTTTCAAACACCGAAGACTGAATCTCGTCGCCGGGTGCGACGGGAAAGTTTGTGAAATTTAACTCCCCGGCGGAACTTGAGGGGTCCACGTACCACCAGCCGACGTTCTGCTGGATCCCGTTAGCGCAGTCACTCGTTACCCCAGTCTGGAGAAGCGCCCCTGACGAACCGCCCGTCGCCCATTGCTCACCGCCGATGCCAACCCAGATCGAAACATCACTGTCTGGCGTATCGGAACAATTCAAAATTGGCACGGTCCAATCGCCTTCTACGTCTGTAATGAGTGCGCTGCTCGATGGCACAACATAACCAGACCAGTTCACCGACGAGTTGGTGAACTGTACAGTCGGTACTGCGGTCCATTGCGCATAGAAGGTGGCACTCGCAGTGAACTGGACGAGTTCACCGTCAGTGAAACTGGTGCCGCTCCCGTTCGCCGCTGTGTTCCACCCGGTGAAAGTGTACCCAGTTCGGGTGAAGGTATTTGTGGTCAGTGCTACTGACACATTCAAGTATTCAGTCTCAGGAGCCATCGTGCCGGTCCCACCGTTTGCGTTGAAAGTGACGGTGGCTGTTGTTGGTGCCGAAACGGTCCATTGCGCGTAGAAGGTGTCACTCGCAGTGAACTGGACGAGTTCACCGTCAGTGAAACCGGTGCCGCTCCCGTTCGCCGCTGTGTTCCACCCGGTGAACGTGTACCCAGTTCGGGTGAAGGTATTTGTGGTCAGTGCTACTGACACATTCAAGTATTCAGTCTCAGGAGCCATCGTGCCGGTCCCACCGTTTGCGTTGAAAGTGACTGTGGCTGTCGTCGTGCTTACAGGTGGAGGCGTTGATGCGGGTGCCTTTGGCACGACGGGATTCGATGGTGTTGAATACACGCTCCTCCCGAATCTGTTGATCGCAGCCACGGTGAAGTAATAGCCAACGCCGTTAGACAAGCCCAGTACGGAGCATCGTGTCGAACTGCATCTACGGATTGCAGAGCCCTCCGGGTGCACCGTAATGAAATACTCAGTTATTCGCGAGCCACCGTTAGAGGACGGAGCAACGAAACTCACAACTGCCGAATTGTCACCCGCGATTGCCGTCACGTGGCGAGGTGCACTCGGGTGTGTAATTCTTGTGGCCGCTGATGCTGGTGAGGCTGAAGGGACGGACAGTGCGAGCAATGTTGGGACCGTCAAAATGAGTCCGGTGCGGAGTAGCGATGTGCCTCGAACAATGCGAGGTGACGATGTACCCTTCACGAAGGACAACCTACGGCCGTCTTGTGTCACGCCGACGAGTCATGCTCAGCAGCCGCCAGAGGATCCGTTGTTCGCCTCAGTTTGGGCGTTGGTCGCGATCTGATTCGCCTCGTTGACAAGCGCGTGCTCGCTCGCGGTCACTTGAGACTCCTTGGCGGTGAACTGACTCGATTCTGACGCGCCTTGTGAGAGTGCAGACTGTTCTTGCGACGATGACACGGCGTACTGGGACTGATAGTTCGGCATGGCGGTGAGCGTTTGCTGATACGTTGACCAGTCCGAGGGCAACGAGAACAACACTGACTTAAGTGACGTGAGGTAGTAGTTCGTTGACTGTTCGTCACCCTGGAGACTGTCCATATCGCCCTGAACGGAGTCCGCGTCACCTTGTACGGAATCGGCATCGCCACACGCCTCGTTGTCATTCGTGTTGACATCCTGCGTGACCACAGCTGCGTCGTTTTTCGTCATCTGAACGTCTCCGGCAGTCGAATTCAGATCGCTCTCAAGGCCAGGTATGGAACTCTTAAGGTTGGAGATATCTGAGTCAATCGAACTCACGTCCGCCGAGACAGACTCAGCAGCATTATTGATCGAGCCTTCCTGCGTTGAAGTCTTCTCATTCGTATTGACCACTACCTGAATTGATTTCACCGCCGCGTTGTACGCGCCGGTGGTTCCAGGCGTGAAATCAAAGGACTGGACCGTTCCTGCACTGTCCGCGATCTGAAGTTGAAGCTGACTCGTCGAAACAGAACCGGTAACGGTGGAGCCGCCACTGAAGTTGAGTGTGAGGGATGACCCCGAAATCGTCCCGGTGAAGGCGTAGGTATTTGAGTCGACACTCAAACCCGTCTGGTCAAGAGAACTCTCGGTCAAGTTACCCGAGGCGGAATGTCCGTTCACGGTCCACGTAATGAGCGCCGCCGATGAACCGTCTTGGATGGACGTCCACGACGCAGCGAGATTGGTGTGGCTTCCCGCGAGCGGCACGGTACCACCTGTACCTTTGACACTCGAACTTCCGCAGGCGGCGAGAAGAAGGCTTGACGCGACGAGAACGGGAAGAGCCCATCGGGCGCGGTCAAGGACTGACCTCGTCTGCTTTTGAAGCGTCATGAGGACTCCTGGGCCGTTATCTGTTTCTACTGGGAATTCTCCCATCAAATGCGACCGTTGAGGGACAAGGAGGCAATGATGGTCAGCGTGACCCTCGACATCATCGAATTGCAAGCCGTCTACGGCTTTAAGAAGTCCGTCCCGATCGATCTCGAGGTCGTGGACAACGACTGGCTGGAAGGACACTGTGACGTGGTTGGTTACGCCCGGCCAGAGGCCCCGATCGAACTGGGACTGTGGTTAGCGGAGGGATTCGCGGTGGAGATCGCTGCGGTCCACCTCGTCTCAGCGTTTGATCCTCGGGCGGTCAAGACCCTCGACGGCCCGATATCGTTTCGCTACCCGGAGAGGAGCAGCTAATGAGTCAAGTCATTCAGACCTATCCCTTTCTCTTTGGTCCCTTCGAGGAGCTCGAGCAACGAATCGACCTCAGCTCTCTTCAGTGTTTGCAGTGCGAGGTTGTTCGTGACGAATACGGCGAGCCCAGGTTCTACATCTACGTCGATGTTGAGGGCGCCCTGTGGACGTGGTGCCACACGTGTCTTTACGAGAGGGAACCGATGAACATCACGGTCCCCGGACTGTTCCCTGATGGGTCGCTGCTCGTGTTCGTCGCTGACGTCGACTCGACGACGGTGTACGACCGCCGGCGGACGGAATGGTCAAGAACCTAAGTCCCTTCAGACTTCGACCAGTCCCCGGCTCTGGTGGCCGGGGACTGGTCGTTTCGGAGTGGCTCCTCGACACATTGGGGGGCACCGGTGCGACGCGACCGTCGGGACTACATGAGTCACGCCACACGCAACTTTCCTCGGGGCGGCGGGCCCCGCTGCGTTGGCCCAGTAACGGTCGAAACAAGAACATTTCCCATCATGTCTCGCTATTCGTTGGGCGTAGCGGTACACTCTCTAGTAGTCGCTCTCTCAGTGCAGATGGGGAAAGTCTCCCATCATGGATGTATCGAAGCAGTTGCGAGATACCTGGCCCCAGTTGGGTCGCCGTCCGTCTGCGCGAGTTAGCGCGCGCTCATTCATCTCTCGCTATCCATTCCTCAATCTGGATAACGCGGCGGACCTCTGCGACGTCACATCAGCCCTGGACCTTAAGAGCGGTCGCTCTCAAGAGTCCAAGGCGCAGATTCTGTCCGCGCTGTTGCGCGACGCGAGCGACCCGGAATTGCGACAAGCTCTTACCGTTGCGCTGATTCCTGGTTTTCACAACGAGGCCGCGAAGCTCCAGCGCGCGCTGAAGCTGGATCCAGGTGCCTCGCTCGTCTCTTCGATGATCACGGCGGGGTACGAAATTATTGACCGATGGGCGGGGCAGGATCGTCCGTACGCCGGCCCAGACATTCTTTCCGCGGCGCGGTCCAGCGTTCGCCGCGAGGTACTAAAGGATGATCGTCGGCGGGTGCTCGAGCATCAAGTGGTCGAGCACGTCGGGTGGGGCTGGGAAGACGGTATGTTTGCGGCTCAAGAGATTCCCGCGGACTTCTATCGTTCCGAGCTCGAGCGCTTTCGCGGCACCAATCACGAGCGCGCGGCGCGCCTGCCGATCGCTGCGGTCTATGAGGGTCGGGGCTGGGAAGAAGTGGGTCGCATGGAGGACCTCTCTGCGCGCGGCGCTCAGAGAGAAGCTCGAGTTTTCGTCGTGGAGACGGGGCTGCTTCGTCTTACCTGAGGGGGCAGGGGAAGCGGTGAGCGCGGTAAAACTGTCTGAACAACTCACCGGTCACTATGAGCGCCCTACGAGTTTCGCCGGCGTGTAACAGGTCGCTACTAGTTAATGAGTGGAGGATTAAATGAAAGCACTACGGATGGGACTCGTCGGCGTTGTCGTCAGCTGGGCCGCGGCGACGGGAGGTGGCGCGGGCATTGGCGTTTCGACGGCCGGAGCCGCGCCACTTCCCGTCTCCTCGCTCGCGCAGGTCTGGTCAGAGCCTGCAGCGGGCTATGGCTTCCTGTCGGCCGCGATCGAGAGCGCACACACGAGTATCGATCTGTCGATGTACGAGTTCGAGGACGCCGCGATCGAGAGGGACCTTGTTGCGCGTGCCGCGGCTGGCGTCGACGTGCGTGTCATTCTCGACTCCGCTTACCACGGCGCGAGTGAGAACGCGAGCGCTGCTCGGGTATTGAGCGCTGGCGGTGTGCACGTGGTGTGGGCATCGACCGCGCAGATCTTCCACGCGAAATATCTCGTGGTCGACCGAACGTCGGCCTACATCGGGACAGGGAATCTCGTCGCTAGTGAGTATTCGTCAACGCGCGACTTCTGGGTTCTCGACGACGTCGCCGGCGACGTCGCGGCGATCGTGGCGACCTTTAACGCCGACTTCACCGGTACGCCGGGCGCCGGGGTCGCCTCGAATGGCCTCGTCTGGAGTCCCGGTTCAACCGAGGCGTTGGTAGCGCTGATTTCGTCCGCGCACCATTCACTACTCATCGAGAACGAAGAGATGGCTTCGCCGGCGATCGAGGCCGCTCTGTCGGCGGCGGCACATCGAGGCGTCGACGTCGAAGTGGTCATGACGTCAGACTCGGAGTGGGACACGGCTCTGGCGGCGCTTGTTCGCGCTGGCGTTCACGTGCGCCTGCTTGGCTACTCACAGCTCTACATTCACGCGAAGGTGATCTGCGCAGATTGCACGGCGAGGTCGGGCACCGCGTTCGTCGGGAGTGAAAACTTCTCGACGGCATCCCTTGCCTACAACAGAGAGCTCGGCGTTTTAACGAGGACGCTCCGAGTTGTGCGGGCGGTACGAAACGACGTCATTGCCGACGGTCGTATCGGGCGGGCCCTGTGACAGGTGGGCACACGTTTGTCGCCCCTCCCGGCGGGGTTGAACTCTAATTCTTATCTTGAAATTTGTTTGGTCACTTGCCCTTACTTGGAGATCTGTTGAAACAAGAAGGAGCCCATCAATTTCTTGCTTACACTGAATTGCGTCTCTATTTGAGTAAGGCGATTCGTCACAAGTCGCAAGCTTGCCAATTCGCGAATCAACGTAGGCGGCCGACACGTCGCTCAAACTCTGGGTGCGCGAACTTGGAATTGAACCGGTGAATTATTTCACGTCATGCGGCTCTGAGCCCTTCGTCGGGATTCACAATCGTCCATCTGCAAGTTATATGCCGATACTCGAATTTGCCCATGTTCACGGGAATATGCACGGATCCGTCGACCTTGCGGACGCCGTTGCTGACGGAATACACTCGCGGCTTATTAAAGGGTCGCTACAAACTCTGCCCGCTACTTCGCAGTTCGTGAACAAAATGAAGTAAATATTGAGGATATGAGCACAGCTTCTCTTGTCATCGCGCTCATCGCAGTGTGCTTCTCAGTTGGCTCGGCATGGTGGCTCTACGGTTACCGAGGAAAGCTGGTAGCGACCAATCCTCCAAGATTCGGATTCTTAAATAACGGGACAGTGCTTCGCCTTCGTGTACCACTGGCAATCCGAAATACTGGTGGACGTACATTGGTAGTTCAAGACCTGCGATGTTGGTTTCCGAACACGGATCAAGTTCTCTCAATTCCTTGGCGGCACTCTGTGTTCTCGCTTCATGAAGACACTGGTCGAGCACCTGAACCTCCTTTACCGTTTGCAGTCCGTGGACACGACGCATTTGCATCGTTAATTGAGTTCGGCTGCCCCTTCCCCGGAGTTCCGATGGAGTACGGGAATCACGCAGTCGAAGTCGAGGTTCTTGCGGCGGACCGTCTTGAGTGGATCAAACTCGTGGGAATCAATCTATTAATTGATGAAAGTCGGCATTCGCTGACGAACTATGAGATATACGAGAATCTTCCGATTGATCTACGCACGGCGGCAAGAGCTAATAGTGCGTTGTTAAAACTGATCGGGGTACTTCGATCGAGGCGAAAGGAATCTTAAGGCGGAGTTAATCTTCTGAATTCCAGCGTGCTCGGACTCCCGATAATCAATCAGACAGACGTGTAGCGAAGTTGAAAGGCCGTGGTCAGAGGACAGCACTTTGCGCAGCGCTGCGAGCACGAGCTGATCGGTGCGTTGTCAAGAAGGCTAATGTTTCACGTGCGTCGGAACCGGTGTGACCAGGATGCGCCAGCGTCGCCGCGATGCTGATCGGTACGCGAGTTCCGGTGTCGCGTAGGCAGTGTCGAAGGCAGGCAATCACCATACTGCTGCCTGAGGGCGTATCGACCAGCGACGCGAGCGCCGACGCGGCAGTTGCTCGAACATCTGGATTGTGGTCGTGGACCAGAGAAGTCAGGATGCCAACGTCTTCGGGTTTGCCGAGCCGAAGGGCGAGCATTGCCGCCCACTGACGCTTTTCACTATCTCCCGCGAGAAGGTCGGCTAAAAGATCGGCGCCCTCAACTTCGTTGAGGACTCCGAGCGCCGCCGCAAGGTGTGCCGCGGGTCCCCTTGCATCAACTTCATCTCCGAACAGAGCGCCCAGAGACGCTTGAGAAGGTGGCGCGTGAGTGATCGCGGTGCAGACTGCTTTCAAGCGGGGCGTCAATTCAAGTGGGATTTGCTCCAGTGAGCCAGTGAGAACCCGAAGAGCTCCTATTTTGTCTCGGCCGCTGACCACTACATCTCCAAGGAAGTCAATCAGAGAATTCCAGTCTGCGACGTCGTGATGCCACACATTGAGAAGGGCGAGCGCACCTGCAAAGTCATGTCCGCCAATTCCAAACGAGTTGGCGTGCGCATCTCGAACTGTCGTTTCGAGACGAGTCCCCAAGATCGTGACGAGGTCTCGCACAACGTGACTATCGATTGTTCGAACGTCGCCAAGAGCTGAGAGGGCCCCTAACGACCCGGCTCCTACTTCCTCCAGTAACCGTTCTCGTGCACCGGAGTCGTATTGGGCAAGTAACCCAAGTAGCGGCTGACGGAGCACTTCATGATGAGCGTCCGCCGATCCACCAAGACTGATGGCGACCTCATTGGTCCAGGTTTCAGGAGGCATTGCGGCGACGACACCAGCCCAAGCCGTTGCATAAGCCTGATCGCCCTGCGTCGGTAACTCGCAGAGAAACTTCACGACAAGCAGACGTGCGGCGACTGACGCCCCGGCTAGTACCGACGCCAAGGTTTCGGGGAGCTTCATCCCGATCACGAATCTTGGACGAGTTCTTGCGAGAAAGTCCGAGGGATCCCTCAAGGTGTTCAGGAGCCACTCGACGGCGCGATCAGCGGTCGTCTCATCGAGAACGTCTCCTCCCTCGCGGAGCATTGTGAGGTCGGCCGCACACGTCGTCTGTGTCGATGCTTCGAGTCGGACCTCCGCTGCGGCGAGGGACACTGCCTCAGCAGGGCCGTCAAGAACGAGCCGCCGTACCGCGAGTTTCAGTGCAGCATCGTCGCCTGCCAGACGAAGCGTCGATAGTCCTTGACGAACACGCTGTGGATCGGATTCGCGATCTAGCCGAAGGAGCGTATCCTGGCCAAGGAGCCCGGTTAGATATCGCCATTCACCCTGATCTCCTACATGGTTGGCAGTCAGTGACGCGGCGAGGAGTTGGTCGTTCGCCTGGTCACTCCCGCCAAACGTGATGGAAGTGTCGCTTCCCCAATCCTTAAACGTTCGGTCGAGCATTGCCGCGAGACCCCAAGACACAGTTTGGCGACGCCACCAACTAGCCGTCGTGTCCGAGCCCGCGATGACATCGGACACCTTTCGCAGGTCAATCGCCGACAAATCGAAGAGGAGTCGGGTGGCGGCACCTGCGATGGCTGTCGCGGTGACGTCATTTGGATCGGTCATTCGAATCGCTTGCACGGCAAGTACGGCCGAATGAGCAGCGTCAATCTGGCCGATATCGGTGCGAGCACGGGCCAGTTGAATGGTCAGCCACGCATGATCGATTGGACTCGCGTCATCTCGCGCGAGCGCAACTTCCAAAAGAGGGATTGCTTCTTCAATCCGACCTTCTTCGAAGAGGCCCGCTGTTGCAGCGACAGTCGCCGCAGCGAATGTCGATGCGTCCGGGGCATCGCTAACAATCTTTACCAATTGATTGACCTCACCCGTTCTGAGGCGGTGGGCAAGTGCGCCAACAAAGCGCCACTGCCAATCGAGGGAGTCGCTCGATTCATCGAGAGTGGGCACTTCGTGGTGGCGTCGAGCAAACTCGTCGACCTCTCGCAAACGCGCTTGCATCAACATTGCGACCGCTTGCTCCGGGCTTAGGACACGTTCAAATCCAGCGTTTGGGTGCGGCGCAACGAGTCGCGGAACAATCAATGCATGGCGCAGTATGTCTCGGGGTAGTAGGGAACCGGCATCTGTCCACGCGCTCCCTTCCCACGATGTTGCGGGACGGAGGGTTGCTGCAACCTCAAGGAGCGCTTGCGCGTGATCGTCATCGATCGTGTTTTCGAGTGGCACCTTGATCTTTGCGCCGATCCCCGTAGATTCGACCTTGTCCTCTGTTACGTGGACCCAATAGGACATTCCCGAATTCAGATTGTGCAAGATAAGGATGTGCGGCAGGACGTGGGTTAACCAAGCGTCAATGTGTGACCTGTCGCTGTCGCGGAACCACCAGCCCGTCAGCGTGTCGTCGGACTCATACACCGGATTTGAGAACCAAGACTCTCCAGTTTTAACCTGGGCTCCGACGACGAGGCCCAGATCGAAGAGGCGTCTGTCCCTCGCTAGGAGAAACAGGTCTGTTCCAACGTCATGGCGGGCGTTTTCGGCAACTCCCCAGCCGAGTAATTCGAACGCGGCAGTCACCGCGCTGACTCCAGCGTTGCCAATCTGCCTTTCCCTGGGTGCACGCATACTGTCAGGAGACTACATTCGCGCGGTCTGAAGCAACAGTCGTTTAGGCATGAGTGGGAAATGCTTGTTAGACGTATCACTATTTCATTACGTACTGAAAGGAGTTCCCCATGCTGTGAACAAGGGTTCGAATGCGTAGGCGAAGGCTGAGGATCTCGCCGCATCCTGGGCGAGCATTGGCTTGGTGCTTATTGATTCGAGAATTAACACGGACTCCGGTTGCGTAAACATCCAATATTTTGAATTGGTCGCAAATTCACTCGAAGCGCCGTATTGTTCGTAAATCTTCTCGATTCGGTCTCGGTTCGTTGCGACGAAGACCTTTACTCTTTCTTCATACAAGATCAGTTCTTCTCCATGGGGCAGCGCGGCTTCAAATTCGAGGAGAACTTCCAGTGATAAATCGGCTACTCCGAGTATCGGCACCAAGGTGTAATAAAAAGACTCTGCGATTGTGAGGAGGCGTCCTTGATCGTAGCCAGGTGTGGTGAGGATCTCATTCATTGCACGGTCAACTTC
>Ga0182024_10006720_pt1 | contig 25112 bp, 21 predicted proteins | sample P32metaG_FD_120480 | JGI IMG/M metagenome (GOLD analysis project Ga0182024, IMG submission 120480) | Permafrost microbial communities from Stordalen Mire, Sweden - P3-2 metaG (Illumina Assembly) | ecosystem: Environmental > Terrestrial > Soil > Wetlands > Permafrost | place: Sweden: Stordalen...
CCCCGCCCAGCGCTTTCAGATATTTATCGATGATTTCGTCGGCCGAAGGCTGGCCCGGCATCTGCGTCAGAACATCGTCCATTTCCTGCGATCCGGGGCCGTACACGGATTCAAGCGCGGGAGTGGTTGCCGGATGATCGCGGCCATGATGACAGCTCCAGCAGGTGACCATCTGGCGTCCCGAGAAATTGTCGTGATTGATGGCAGCGACCATGGTCACCATTTTGCGCGCGATCACTTTTTTCTGAGTGTCGGCGGCCCAATCCACTTTATCGGTGCCGGCGCCGGTGTGACACTCTGAACAGTCATAGCCGACCGCGGCGGACATGACGCCCATAGTGCCCATGAAATCGTCGACGGGAATGCCTTTGAGCACGCGGATGTTTTTGAAAACATCCTTCGCCATTTGTGGTTTTTGCTGCGCGGCGGCCAGGCCGGCGAATGCCGCGAAAGCAAGAATCGAACGCTTCATTATCAGTTGCCTTCCTGGGAGATATCATTGTATCGCGTCGAGCAACAGTTTCTGTCCGCCGGGCAGGACGATATCGCGCCCGGAAGCCCGATGCGCGCCCGATTTCGCCTGATACCCTTCAATGATCACCCGGGTTCCCTGGCAGATCGACGTCTTGTTGAAGCCGCGCCGCAATAATGCGTTGGGACTGCCAGCTTCGATGGTCCAACGGACGCCTTCGACGTCCAGATGGATTTCGATATGCGGATTCACCCAATCGAACCGGGTGACGACGCCTTCGAGACGAACCGGGCGATTGATATCAAATTCCGCGGCAAAAGAATGATGCGCCCAAAGGGGCGCAGTCATGGCGAACAAGAACACCGCGAGCTTCATTGCTTCTTCTGATAATTGGGATAGCTGGGACGCGTGCCGTAATTTACGGGATTTTTCTTCAAGCGGTCGAGCGCCACTTCGACGCCTTTTTCAAGCTGCGGATCGTGTCCCTGGCGCACCAGCTTGGGGTCCATCTCGACCTCGTAATCGGGCGAAACGCCGTGATTTTCGATATCCCAGGAACCTTCGAGATTGTAGAACGCGAGATCGGGCGTGCCGATGTTGCCGCCGTCGATCAGATCGCCGGGGCCGCCGTAATGGCCGACCAAGCCGCCCCAGGTTCGCATGCCAACCAGCGGACCGATGCCCGATTTGCGGAACAGCCAGGGCATGGCGTCTCCGCCGGAACCGGCCATTTCATTGGTGATCATTACCTTGGCGCCGAAAATTCCTTCCATGGGAACGGTGATGTCCTCGCCTTCGCGCATGGTGAAGCGGCCGAGCAGCGGACGACGAAGATAATCGATGACGTAATCGGCGATGGATCCGCCGCCGTTGAAACGCTCGTCGACGATCACCGCTTCTTTGCCCACCTGGCTGAAGAAGTAGCGATTGAAATTGGTGTATCCCCCGACCGAGGTGTCGGGAAGATACACGTATCCAACGCGGCCGCCGCTCAGTTGATCCACTTTGCGGCGATTGTCTTCGATCCAGGCGAAATTGCGCAAGCCGCGTTCATCAGGAACGGGAACCACCGTCAGTTCGCGCGAGTTGGCGCCGCCCGGATCGGGACCGACGCGGACGGTGATGGATTTTCCGGCGGTTTCTTCGAAGAAGCTGTAGAGATTTTCCGGTGGACGGACCTCGCGCCCCTGCACTGCGAGAAGATATTCGCCCGCGGCGACGTTAACGCCTGGCTGGGTGAGCGGGGCGGTGAGACGGGGATTCCAGTTTTCTCCGTTGTAGACGCGCGCGAAGCGGTAGCGGCCGTTCTCCACGCTGTAATCGGCGCCCAGCAGTCCGCCGCGCACCCGCTTGACGTCGGGATGATCGCCGCCGCCGACAAACATGTGGCCGACGGTCAGCTCGCCGAGCATTTCTTCAAAAAGATAATTCAGATCCTCGCGGGTGGCGATGTTGGCGAGGTAGGGCTCGTATCTCTTCTCGATCTCTTCTTTGTTGAGACCGTGGAGGCCGGGATCGTAGAAGAAATCGCGCTCATCACGCCACACCTGGTGGTACATATGCTCCCATTCGGCCTTGGGATCGACGAAGGCTTCCATGGAATCGAGTGCCAGCGGATGCGCTGCTTCAGGAGGGCCGGGCGGCTGCTTGCCGGCCGCGGTGATGAAATATTGCTGCCCCTGGCGGTACAACATTTTTTCGCCGTTGGCGGAAATGATGACACCGCCGATGCCTTCCCGGATTTTGTCGGTCTTGCGTGTTTTCAGATCGAACATGTGCAGGGTGAACTGCGGCGGCGCGAAGGGGCCGCTCAAGGACTGCACGGCCGGAGCCTCCAGCAGGAACAGCACGCCCGGCTTACCGGCCGACAATGAAGTGTAGTTGAGAGCGGGAATCGGCAGCGCGAGAATCCGCTGTCCGATGTTATCAAGATCGATCTTCACGGCAACATCTTTTTTCGCGTCGTCCGGTTTTTTGACGTCGGCGGGTTTTTCCTCGTCGCTTTCGGGCGCGAGCGGTGAGGGCTGATCCTTAGCGAGCACGGCGACGTAAACGCTGCGGGTCTCCGGCCGCTGCATGCTGGACATATCGAGCCAGCCGTTGCTCAGGGCGGCGTCGGTGCTGGCGGCAAAGTAGAGATATTTTCCGTCCTTATCGAAAGCGGCGTCGGCCGCATCGCTCATGCCATCGGTGAGCTGAAAAGTTTTGCCCTGCTCGAGCGAAAAGACGAAAACGGCGTGGAGATGGCTCTTGAGTTTCTTGGTGTAGGCGATCCATTTGCTGTCCGGCGACCAGGCCGGGTTCAGAGACGTGGGGCCGGCGTAGGTATCGGTATCGATCTTTTCGGGCGTGCCTTTTTCGAGATCGAGGAACCAGACGTTCAGCTTTTTGTCGGTATAGGCGATTTTCTTGCTGTCGGGCGACCAGCGGGGGGAATAAGGAAAGGTCGGCGACTTTCCCAGGCTGAGGCTGCGCGGCTCGCCGAGCCCGATTTGATCGCGAATTTCCAAAGCGTATTCACCGGAGGCGTCGGAAAAATAGGCGATCGATTTGCCGTCGGGCGACCAGGCCGGCTCGCGCTCCATGACGGCGGTGGTTTTGGTCAGATTGCGGACGTCTCCCTTTTCGGCGGGAACGGTGAACACGTCGCCGTGGGCCACGAAAATGGCGCGGGCGCCGGTGGGAGAGATTCCGGCGGCGTGAATTTCATTGGGCGCGAACTTGCGAAAATGGGCGCGAATTTCCGGCAGATCGCCGGCGATGCGCACGGTGACGGGATGCTCCTTGCGCGTTTTGAGATCGTAAATGTGCAGCGAGCCGAATTGTTCGTAGACGATCGCGTCGTTGGACGCGGCAGCGGCTTTGAAATCGAGGCCGCTGTTCTTGACCAGTTCGGTGACCTGCTTCGATTTGGTCTCGTAGGCGAACAGCGAGACCGGGCCGTTGCGATCGGAGAGGAAATAGACGGTGTCGCCGACCCACATGGGATTGAAGTCGTTGGAATTGTTGCGGGGAATTTTGGTGATGCCGGAATCGGAAAGAGTCGCGATCCAGATGGGCTTGGTCTGGCCGCCGCGATAGCGTTTCCAGGCCCGCTGCCATTGATCGGTGGGGACGTAGGCGAGCTTGGTGCCGTCGGGCGAATAGGCGCCTTCGACGGCGCGATCGAGTGGAAGCTGAGTCTCGACGCCGCCTTCGGCGGCCACCGTAAACAGGCGGCTGAAGTTCGAATAGCTGCTGCGGTTGGAGGAGAAGATGATTTGCTTGCCGTCGGGGGTCCATCCGACTACGTGATCGGGAGAAGGATGCCAGGTGAGGCGCTTGGGAGTGCCGCCGGACGCTGGGATGACGAACACATCGACGTTGCCATCGTACTCGCCGGTGAAGGCGATCTGCGATCCGTCGGGTGAGAAGAAAGGCTCGGATTCGATGCCGGCGCCGGTGGTGAGGCGGATGGCGTCGCCGCCTTCGCGGTTTACGGTCCAGAGATCGTTGGCGAAGCTGAAGACGATCTGCGTGCGGCTGAGGGAGGGGTGGCGCAGCAGCAGCGGCTTGTCATTCGATACGGCGGCGCACCAGCCGAGTTGGGCGAGGGCGAGGAGCAAACAGGCTGACGGCTTCATGGGTCGATTATACTGATCCGGGCGAAGGGGATTAACAGGCCAACGTAATTTTCGGGTCGTATCCCGCGCCATAACGAGTGTGTGTGAACGTGCGCATTGACCCCCGCCTTGACGAATCTGTGTGAAAAACTAGACCACCCGGTCGCTGCCGCTCGCGGCTCGGTGCGAATGTGTCGGACAAATCGATGATTTGACTCGAAACCCGACACAGAGCCGGAAGCGCCAGCGACCGGGTCGCCACGTTTTCACACACACTCTGACTGGCGGGGCTGTAGGGATCGGAGAACCGCATCGATTATGTTGCGGTAGCGACGATTATGTTGCGGTAAGCGACCCGCTCGGCGACGGCGATCAGGATGGCGACCGAAATACTACAATGGCGGCATGAATTATCGGATTCTGGCGGCGGCGATTTTTATCTCAGTGCCGGCCGGGGCGCAAGCTCCGCGGACTCCGGATGGACATCCCGATCTGCAAGGAATCTGGACCAACGCCACGCTGACGCCGATGGAGCGGCCGGCGGAGTTCGCGGGGAAATTGACGGTTTCGGACGCCGAAGCGACCGCTTACGAGAAACACGACCTCACGCTCAACGACATCGATAATCCGGAAGCGCCGCTGCTTGCGCGGGCCGGGTCGGGGTCGGGACCGACGGCGGTGGGGGGGTACAACAATTTATTTATCGACCGGGGATCGGAGCTGGCGCGAGTGGACGGGGTGAAGCGGACGTCGCTGATTATCGATCCGCCGGATGGAAAAGTTCCGATGCGCGCGGATCGCACGCCGCGAGGGCGCGGCGCAGGGGGTGGGGCCTTCGATAACGTCAAGAACCGGCCGCTCTCGGAACGATGCATTATCGGCTTTGGATCGACCTCGGGTCCGCCGATGCTGCCGGTGCTTTACAACAACAACTATCAGATTGTGCAGACGCGGGACACGGTGATGATTCTGGTCGAAATGGTTCACGACGTTCGCATCGTCCGCATGAACGCAACGCATAAGCCGAAGGACGTGACGCCGTGGCTGGGGGATTCGATCGGACGGTGGGAAGGCGACACGCTGGTGGTGGAGACTACCAATTTCCACGAAGGCAATCGCTTCCGCGGCGGCTCGGAGAAGATGAAGGTGACGGAGCGGTTCAGGCGAGTCGACCGAAATACCATTCTGTATCGCGCGACCATCGACGATCCAGAGACGTATACCAGGCCGTGGACCATCGAGTACCCGTTCCGGGCGACGGACGGTCCGGTTTATGAATACGCGTGCCATGAGGGGAATTACGCGATGACGGATATTCTGGGCGGGGCGCGCAAGCTGGACGCGGAAGCGGGGAAAAAGTAAGCTACGCGATCAGGTGAAGAATCACGCTGCGGCGATGAGGGCTCGATCGGTGCTCGAACAGATAAATTCCCTGCCAGGTCCCGAGGGCCATTCGGCCGCCGATGACCGGGATGGTTAAAGAAGTTTGGGTCAGTGCGGCGCGGAGGTGCGCGGGCATGTCGTCGGCGCCTTCGGCGGTGTGGCGATAGAGCGAGTCGTTCTCAGGGGCGAGGCGCTCGAAAAAATCGGCCAGATCGAGGACCACATCGGGATCGGCGTTTTCCTGAATGATCAGCGAGGCCGAGGTGTGCTGACAAAAAAGCGTCAGCAGGCCGGTTTCGACGGCGCAGGAGGACACCCATTTTCCGACTTCTCCGGTGAAGGGATAGAGGCGTTTGCCGCGGGTGCGAATTTCAAGCGCGTGAGTAAAATGACTCACGGTTGCTGGACCGCGCACAACGCAAGCTGTGCGCTCATTCCACCGTGACGCTTTTCGCCAGATTTCTGGGCTGATCGACGTCGCAGCCACGCCGCACGGCGATGTGATAGGCGAGCAGCTGCAGCGGCACTACTTCGAGAATCGGCAGCAGCATTTCGTTGGTGGCGCCGATGGTGATGACATGGTCGGCTACCTTCAGGACTTCTTCGTCGCCTTCGCAGGCGATCGCGACGACCCGGCCTTCGCGCGCTTTCACTTCCTGAATGTTCGAGAGCGTTTTTTCGTAGAGCACGCGGCTCATGTCGTCGGACGGATCGCGCGTCGCTAAAACCACCACCGGCAGGTTTTCGTCGATCAGCGCGTTGGGACCGTGCTTCATTTCGCCGGCGGGATAGCCTTCGGCGTGGATGTAGGAAATTTCCTTCAGCTTGAGCGCGCCTTCAAGGGCGATGGGGAAATGGATGCCGCGGCCGAGATACAGAAAATCGGTCGCGCGGAACAGAATTTTGGTCAGATCTTCGTAAATCGAATCGCGGCGCAGAATGTCTTCAAGCTGCGCGGGGATGCGCAGCAATTGATCGACTAATGCGTGGGAGGCTTCGGGCGTCAAGGTTTCGCGCACCTGGCCGAGATGCATGGCCAGCAGAAACATGGCGGTCAACTGGCCGGTGAAAGCCTTGGTGGACGCGACGCCGATTTCGGGGCCGGCGTGGGTGATGATGGTGCCGGCGGCCTCGCGGGTGATCATGGAGCCGACCACGTTGCAGATGGCCAGGGTCTTCGAGCCCTTCTGCTTGGCCTCGCGCTGGGCGGCCAGGGTGTCGGCGGTTTCGCCGGACTGCGAGATCACCACGGTGAGCGTATCTTTGCCGACGATGGGATCGCGATAACGGAATTCGCTGCCGTAATCGACCTCGACCGGCATGCGGGCCAGACGCTCGATCATGAATTTCCCGGCCAGCGCGGCGTGCCAGCTGGTGCCGCAGGCGACGATGCGGACCTGGCGGAATTCCTTGAAATGTTTGGCCGAAATTTCCATCTCGTCCAAAAAGATGCGGCCGGATTCCTGGCCGACGCGGCCAATGGTAGTGTCGCGCACGGCGCGCGGCTGCTCAAAAATCTCCTTGAGCATGAAGTGCTTGTAGCCGCCCTTTTCGGCCATGATGGGGTCCCACAGAATGTGCGAGACCTGGCGCTTGACGGGACGGCCGTCGAAATCGGTGAGATGGACGCCGCCCGGGGTGAGCACGGCGACGTCGCCATCGGCGAGAAAGAACATGTCGCGGGTGTGGCTGAGGATGGCGGGGACGTCGGAGGCGACGAAATATTCTCCATCGCCCAAGCCGACCACCACCGGCGGTCCCTGACGAGCGGCGACGATCTTGTGCGGATCTTTTCTGGAAATGACGCTCAGCGCGAAGACGCCGGTCAAATCGCGAACGGCGTCGCGCACGGCGTTCTCAAGATTGCCGTCGAAATATTTTTCGATCAGGTGAGCGATCACCTCGGTATCGGTTTCGGTGCAGAAGCGGTGGCCTTCATTCTGGAGCTGGTGCTTGAGGGCCAGATAATTTTCGACGATGCCGTTGTGGACCACCACGATATCGCCGTGGCAATCGCGATGGGGGTGGGCATTTTCCTCGGTGGGGCGGCCGTGGGTGGCCCAGCGGGTGTGGCCAATGCCGTAATCGCCGTCAATGGGGCTGAGGCGCAAGGCATCTTCGAGGTTCCGAAGTTTTCCCTGGGCGCGGCGGACGGACAGAACGCCGCCGTCTTCGAGCACGGCGATGCCGGCCGAGTCGTAGCCGCGATACTCCAGGCGCTTCAGGCCGTCGAGAATAATGGGGACCGCTTTGCGCGGACCGATATAGCCGACAATACCGCACATATAATTTAGTCTATTAGCTCCACTCGGTACTCTTCGATCACCGGATTAGCCAGTACGTCCTGGGCGATCTGATCCATCTCGCGCTGGACATCGGCGCGGCGGACGCCGGGGGTGAGTTCGATATCGAAAAATTTCCCCTGGCGGACATCGGCGATGGATTTGTGGCCCAACCCGTTCAGGGCATGACAAATGGTCTGACCCTGGGGATCGAGCACGGTGCTCTTAAATGAAACGTAAACGCGAGCCTTCATGCTTCTATTGTAATTGTGCCGGAGACGCGGTTTTAGCTGCGGATGTAACGGTGACGGATCAAGCCGTGCCGTTGGCGGCGGATTCGCGGCCTTCAAAACGGAGCTCGACCATCTTGCGCACCGTCGCGAACAATTCATCGCGGGTTCGCGGCTTCACCACGTAATCGCGCGCGCCGAGGTCCAGCGCGCGCTTCCGATCGCGGGGATTGGCGGAGACGCTGAAGACGACGACGGGCGGTCCTGGTCGAGATTTGAGGAACTCCAGAACCGTATGTCCGTTGATTCTGGGCAAGTTCAGGTCAACCACGATCAGATCCGGATGAAAAGCGGGACCGCCGAGCAATTCGAGGGCGCGCTCGCCGTCGTAGGCGATGGTGACATGGACGACGGTCGGGAGTGCCCGCAGGGCTTCGCGAAACAGCAGGACTTCCTCAGGATTGTCCTCCACCAGGAGAAGTTCGAGGGCGCTCATGATCATTGGGTAGACGCCGGATGAACCGACCCGTTTCAAGCATTGTGACCGATGGCTTCAGATGGACGTCCACTGGAATATGTCATTTGGCGGGCGGCGCCGCATTCGGCGCTGGTGATTGGGGAAGAAAACGTGAATAATGTAGAGGAGGAGAAAGCGAATCTTCCAGCTTTCGGTTCTGGCGTCATCGAGTTCCGGCAACTGCGCGCTGGTCGCGACTTCGCGGACGCGTCTGCTGGTGGACGCGGGCTTGAGCCGCAAGGAAACGTTCGAACGGTTGGCATCGATCGGTGTGGCCTGGGAATCGATCGACGCGATTCTGGTGACGCATGAGCATACCGATCACGTTTCCGGCCTGGCGGCGATTGCCGGAAAGATGAATGACGGTCCGCGGCGGGTGCCCGCGTTTATTTCCGCGATGACCGCGCCGGCGATCTCCTGGGGCGAGCGCGTGCCGCCGATCGAGTTGTTTCAATCAGGCGCGAGTTTCACCATCGGCGATATCGAGGTGACCACTTTCACGATTCCTCACGACGCCTCCGATCCGGTGGGATTTTCGTTTCGCGCTGAAGGCGTCAAGATTGCGATTGCCACGGACCTGGGCTACATTCCCGCGTCGATCCGGGTGCATTTATCCGGCTCCGACATTCTGCTGCTCGAATCGAATCACGATCTGGAAATGTTGAAGGTCGGCCCGTACCCCTGGCCGGTGAAACAGCGGGTGATGGGGCGGATGGGGCATCTATCGAATGAAGTAGCCTGCTCCTTCATCCGCAATGATCTCGATTCGCAGACTTCGACCATCATTCTCGGTCATTTGAGCGAACACAACAATCATCCCGCGATCGTGCAGCAATGCGCCGCGCAGGCTCTGGAGGGCCGCGAACTGTTTACGCGCCTGCTGATCGCCGATCCCAAGCGCGGGGCGGAAACGATCGTATATTGAAAGAAAGAAGTCAGAAGTCAGGAGTCGGGAGTCAGAATTCAGAATCCTGCGGGGTTCGTTGGGGTTTCTTCTGACTTCTGACTCCTGACTGCTGACTCCTTTTATGATTCCTCGATATACCCGGCCCGAAATGGGCAAAATTTTCTCCGATGAGAATCGCTTCGCGCAGTGGCTGGAGGTGGAACTGGCTTCGAGCGAGGCGCTGGCCGAGGTGGGCGAAGTGCCTGCCGAAGCCGCGAGGGCGCTGCGGGCGCACGCGGCCTTCGAGGTCGCGCGCATCCATGAAATTGAGCGGGAGGTGAAACACGACGTCATCGCGTTCACTACCGCGGTGTCGGAAAAGATGGCGGCGGCGGGCGCGGCCGACGCGTCGCGCTGGCTGCATTACGGCCTGACCTCGAACGACATTGTCGATACCGCGCAGGCCCTGGTGCTGATGCAGGCGTCGCGGCTGCTGATGAAAGACATGGAGGAGTTGCGCGAGTCGCTGAAGCGCCGCGCGTTCGAATTCAAAAACACGGTGCAGATCGGCCGCACGCATGGCGTCCATGCCGAGCCGATCACCTTCGGCCTCAAGATCGCGCTGTGGTACGACGAGCTGACCCGGGATCTGGCGCGTTTCGAAGCCGCGGCGGAGGAGCTGCGCGCCGGGAAAATTTCGGGCGCCGTAGGAACTTTCGGCCACATCGGGCCGGAAGCCGAGGAGCGGATCTGCGCGCGGCTGGGGCTGAAGCCGGCGGCGATCGCGTCGCAGGTGGTCGCGCGGGACCGGCATGCGTCGTGGATGGCCGCGCTGGCGATTGTGGCGGCGACGCTCGAAAAAATTTCCCTGGAAATCCGTCATTTGCAGCGCACCGAGGTGCACGAAGCGGAGGAACCGTTTTCCGAAGGCCAGAAAGGCTCCTCGGCCATGCCGCACAAACGCAATCCGGTGACCGCGGAACAGATCTGCGGACTGGCGCGAGTGGTCCGGTCGAACGCGCACGCCGCGGTGGAAAATATCGCGCTGTGGCATGAACGCGACATTTCGCATTCCTCGGTAGAGCGAATTATTCTGGCCGATTCCGCGATTCTTGTCGATTACATGCTGGCGAAAACGCGGTGGCTGATCGACGGCCTGCGGGTCTATCCGCAGCGGATGCGGCGCAATCTGGATAGTACTCGTGGGCTCATCTTCTCCGGTCAACTGTTGCTTGATTTAGCCGCGGCGGGAATGCTGCGGGAACAGGCGTATCGCTTAGTGCAGCGACACGCGATGCAGGCCTGGGAGAACGAGGGGGATTTTCGTAACGCCGTTGAGAATGATCCTGAAATTCTTTCTTATCTTCCACTTAAGAAGATCGCGGAGGCATTTTCAGTGGATCGGCACCTGCGCCACGTGGATCGTATTTTCGACCGCGTTTTTGTTGGAGAAATCCCGTAGGATCAATAGGTTCAGAGGTACTTGAAACGTTATTGGAAAATCTCGGGGTCGGATTTGGGTGCTTATGGAGTAAACTGTTTTTGGCTACCTTAGCCAAGACGGATTAAATGCGGCATTCACGAACTCTCGATTACGATCTGGCGCGGGTGCTGCTGGTCGATGACGATCCGACATCGCGCCTGACGCTGAAGACGGTGCTTGAAGCGGGTGGCTACAACGTCGATTCGGCCGCCAGCGCCGCGGAAGCCGTGGGCAAGCTGGACACCGGCGAATACGAGCTGGTGCTGAGCGATCTAAGTATGGAATCGCCCGAAGCCGGGCTTAAGGTGATCGGGCACGCGCGCATGATGGGATATAAGCCCGCCACCGCGCTGATTACCACTTATCAGAACGAGAAGCCGACGCATAGCCGCTATCAGAGCTCGGTGTTGATCAAGCCGGAGGACGTTCCGGAGTTGCTCAGCAAGGTCGCGGATCTGATCAGCCAGCGCGCCACGCGCCGCCTGGAGCGGGAGCTCCGGCTGGCAGGCGTCTAACTCTCGCATTTTTCAATCGAAAATCCGCTAGCCTTTCAGTACCTGTAACTTACCGGTACGAACGAGTCTTGGCTCGGAGAGGCCGAACCCGCACAATTAGGTGTCCCGAGCAGCAAAGGTGTTCGCGAATCGGGCGCTTCAAAATCGGAGGATAAATGAAACTCACAAGATTTGCGATTGCTCTGGCGGTGTGCGTGGCGGTTGCGCCCGCGTCGACGATCACCACTGTCAGCGATGTGCCGGGGGCCCTATCGAACGTCACCGTCGATAGCACACAGGCCAACGGCGCGAATATGGCGGGAATGACCATCACCGCGGTGTTCAGCCACAGCGGCACCGAGAATTGCACCTGGCTCAGCAATGGAACCTGCACCGGCACGGATTTCAGAGTAAGCTTTCCCACCGGAACCGATACGCTGCCGGGCGACACGGCGTGGACGGTCACCAATTTGAGCAGCTCTTCGAGCAACGTTCTGGAAACGCTGACCATCGACGCGCTGGCCGGCGACGTGGATTTTGACGCGTGCGAAACAGCCGGCACGCCGCATTCGGTTACGTCGGCCTGCACCGGCGCCACACCGGGCACCAACGATGCCTATACGATCGGCACGGCGCCGGGAGGCAGTTTCGGAATCACCGCCAGCGTGGAATATACCAACGAGCTGAAACTGGCATCACAGGGCAGTCCGCTGGGCGATATGTGGGGTGAAGCGGTTTTCACCTTCGGCGGCAATGCTTTCCAGGGCACCACCGATCGCAAGGAAACATTTACTTTCTATTCGGATACGGACCTGCTGGACAGCGTGAAGAGCACCACACCGGAGCCGGCGACGTTCGGACTGGTGGGCGTGGCGTTGATTGGAGCGGGAATCTTCCGGCGCAAGATCGGCGCGAGATAATTCCGAGGCCTAGGAGTCCAACCGAAAGATCTCTTCCTCCAGCCGATCGAGCGCGCCATCGAAAAAATGATCGCGCGCCTCGATCAGCAGGAGGCGTTTTGGCTCCGGGAGGGCGGCGATCACCGGTTCGATCTCGGTGACCGGACCGAACTGATCGTGGGTGCTTTGCACGAAAATCCGGGGGACCGTGCAGCCATCGAGGTAGGACAGATCTTTATAGATGGTGGGGAATCCGGCGGCAATGATGCGTCGCGGCGACGGCGGCGGCGAGTTGCGGCAGCCCAGGCGCAGGACAATTCTCGATCCGAAAGAGAATCCGGCCAGTGTATACGGCAGTTCGGGGTAGCGAGACTGCAAGACCGCCAGGCAGGCGCGTGCGTCTTCGAGCTCCCCTTCGCCGTGGTCATAGGCGCCTTCGCTCAAATTGACGCCACGATAGTTAAAGCGGAGCACGGCGGCTCCGGCGCGGCGCAAACCCCGCGCCAGGCGATAGACCACTTTGTTGTGCATGGTGCCGCCGTGCTGCGGATGCGGATGGCAGACCAGGGCGATTTCGTGAGGGACGCCGTGCTCGGGCTCCTCCATCAAGGCTTCCAGGCGTCCGGCGGGTCCGGCGACAAACAGCGATTCAATCCGACGGGCCATCAGTTGGTCCGGTAGTTGATGAATTGCATGTCGATGCCGAAGTCGGTGGACTTCATCAGCGCGATCACCTCCTGCAAAGAGTCGCGATCCTTGCCGGCCACACGCACAAAATCGCCCTGAATCGACGCCTGAACTTTCTTCTTGCTGTCCTTGATGACGCGCACGATCTCGCGAGCTTTTTCGATGGGAATGCCCTGCTGCAGGGTGATCTCCTGGCGCACGGTGGACGCGGCGGAGGGCGTTACGGCGCCATAAGTGAGGCCCTTGAGCGGCACTTTGCGCTTCACCAGCTTCTGTTCGAGAATATCGACCACGGCTTTCAGTTTGAACTCGTCCTGGCTGGCCAGAATAAGCTTGTTGTCTTTTTCGTTCAGCTCGATCGACGAGTGCGAGTTCTTGAGATCGTAACGCTGCTGGAGTTCCTTGACGGCCTGCTGTACGGCGTTGCTGACTTCCGGCAGCTCAATTTTGGAGACGATGTCGAAAGAATTATCAGGCATAAGTTTCCTGGGGAGCCGGGCGCCGCTAGTTTTCTTGCGGCTTCCAGCTGTTCAGTGCCCTAATGCTACCAAAACCTTTTCGGTGATTTCACGCACCAGGGCCGGGAGAGCGGCGTCAAGAGCCAGGGTGATGGCGGCCTGGACCCGCTCCGGATCAGGCAAGGAAGAAGATCCGCGCGACCGCGAAGGCGCCGGCGAGGCCGGCGGTGTGGCGGCGAGGGCTTCGGCGAACAAGCCGCGCGCGAGCTGCGCGTCGTGAATCAAGGGCCGCAAAATCTCCATCACCAGCGAGGCCTCGAAGGGTTTTTTGAGGATGGCGTCGCAACCGGCGCGGCGCGCTTCCTCCTCATCGAAGGGCTCCAGCAGCCCCGCCGTGAGAACCACGCGAACGTGGCGATGGGAGGCTTTGATGGCGCGGCAGATCTCGAATCCGCTGCGGCCGGGGAGAAAAACGTCGGCGATGACCAGGTCGGGATCAACGTCGGTCAGGCGCACCAGAGCGGTCTCGCCATCGGTTACGCTGGCCACCGAAAATCCTTCTTCGCGCAGGATCCGCTCACCCATCCGCTGGGCGTGCGGGCTATCGTCCGCGAGCAGGATGGTGCTCATTTATCGGGCTGAGGCGTAGTTGGCTTGGAGCTGTCGGTGGTCTGCTTGTCGTCCTTCTTCTTTTTCTTTTTCTTGCTCTTCGAATCGGCCGTGGTGTCCTTGGCGTCGGGCTGCTGCGGAGCTGCGGCTGGGGCCGGGGTGGAAGCCGGAGTCGCGCCCGGCGTGGACGCGGGAGTTTCCGCGGGCTTGGCGGGAGTTTCCGCGGCCGGCGTTTCCTTCGCAGGGGTAGCCGGCGTGGCCGCAGGCGAGGAACCGGAAGGATTCATTCGGGCATCCGGCAATTTATCGAGCGCGGTCGGATCGGTCACAGGTGCCACGGTCACTTCGTTGACGCCGGTCTGCACCGGAACCGGAACGCTGGCAGGAATCGACGGCTTGGGATTCTCCATGGTCGGCGCGCCGGATTTGGCGGAGCGGCTGACATCGGGCCGGCCGGCCAAAACGCCGGTAGCTCGATGGATCATGCCCGGCTTGGAGTAATTTTCCTTTTCGTACTTCATGCGCGCGACCGCCTTCGGGTCGGCTTCGGGAACCGCTAATTCGAGCGATTCGAGCTTTTTCTTGGCCTGATCGGCAAACGGGCTGAGCGGATAATCCCGGACGATTTTGGCGAGCGCGTCGCCTTCTTTCTGACGGAAGCGCGGGCCCATGCGGCTGTAGGAATCGGCTTCCTCCCACAACGCTTCATCGGCGCGGCTGTAGAGCGGGTACTCATCGACCAGGCCGCCCAAGCGGTTGGCAGCGGCGGCGTTGGAGCCCTTGCGGTGATAGAAATCGCCGGTGTCGAACTCCGCTTCCGCCAGAACTTCCTGGACCTCCCGCAGCTTCTGCTCGGCGTCGGGAACGAACTTCGAATTGGGATAGCGGACCATCATGTCGCGGCATTCCTGCTCGGCGCGCAAGGCATTGTTGGGGTCGCGATCAGCCTGTTCCATCCGCTGGAAGTGAATATCGCAGATTCTCTTCTGCGATTCGGCGGCTTCGGGCATGGTGGGATAGAAGAGCTCGAAATCCTTGTACTCGGCCTCGGCTTGTCCCATTCCATGCGGGCCGCCTTCGCGATACCAGCTATCGGCGATGGCCAGCTTGGCTTTGGCCAGGTACTCGCTGGTGTCGTAGGTGTTGATGAGGGTGTTGAGCGTCAGACGGGCCACTTCGAAACGCCCGTGCTCGATGTCCTTGACGGCTTTATCGAAAAGAACTTTGTCCGGTTGCTGGGTGTCCTTGGTGATGGGATCGTCGTACTTCTTACGCTTAAACCCGCAGGAAGCAGTAAGCAAGGCCGTCAAAGTCACCAAAGCGATCAGGTGTTTAGGATTACGAATCATACGACGTATTCTTATGACTATACCCGAATTGCGGCCGCGTCGTGCGCCAGACGCCGCATCTCCATAAAAGCGGCCGCCGGATTCACACTGTGAAAAATCGACGACCCTGCTACAATCCATTCCACTCCGGCACGAACCGCATCTCCAACATTTTCAAGGGTGATGCCGCCATCGATCTCGATCGGTAATTGCAACCCGAGGTCCCTTTTTTTCGCCGTCAGGAGGCGCACCTTATTCAGGGCATTGCGGATGAATTTCTGGCCGCCGAAACCCGGATTGACGCTCATGATCAGAACGTAGTCGGCCACATCCAAAACCTCATCGAGCAGGGCCACCGGGGTCGCCGGATTCAGGACCACGCCGGCTCGGGCGCCCTCGCTCTGGATCATGCGCAGCGTTCGATCGAGATGCGGGCAGGTTTCCTGGTGAACCAGCACCTGGTCGGCGCCGGCTTGAATAAAGATGGGCGCGTAGCGATCGGGATCGCTGATCATCAGATGAACGTCGAAGGTCATCTTGGTGATTTTTCGGAGCGATTCGATTACCGGCGGTCCGATGGTGAGATTAGGGACGAAATGCCCGTCCATGACATCCAGATGAACCATACGGCAGCCGGCTTGTTCGAGCGATTCGATCTGTTCGCCTAAACGGGCGAAGTCGGCGGAGAGGATGGATGGAAGGACTTCGGGCATTTCGAAAGAAGCCGTGTCCTTCAGATTATCACGTGGGTCACGACGGCGGCGAAAAAACCGTCTCCGGCGTCGCGTCCGGGAAGGCGGGTGTGCCATTCGATGACGTTGCAGCCGGCAACGACGTCTTCGTTCTCCTCGCGCTCGAGCGAGCAGGTGGAATATACCAGGCGGCCGCCCGGCTTGAGGAACAGGATCGCCTGCTCCAGCATTTTTCGCTGACGGGCCTGAAAGACGGCCAGATCGGAGGACTGCAGCCGCCACTTGATTTCCGGATTATGCGCCAGCGTGCCGGTGCCGGAACAGGGGGCGTCGAGCAGAATGCGATCGAATTTCTTGGCGAACGGGAGAGCGGCGGCGGCATCGAGCACAACGCGATCGCCGGGGACGCCGGCCAGGCGGCGGAGGGAAAGATCGCCGGCGATCACGCGCGCACCGGCGGCGATCATCTGCGCGGTCTTGTTGCCTGGCGCGGCGCAGAGATCGAGAGCGTGCATCCCAGACTCGATTTGGAGCAGAGGAACAATCGTCTGGGAGCCCAGGTCCTGCTGGCGGCCGGTTTCTTCATTCACATAAGCCGGCGGCTCTGCGAGCGCGGCTTGCGCGATTTTTCGGGCGGCTTCGACGCCGTAGAAACGCTCCCAACGCTCCAGAATCCAGATGGGGATGCTGAGTTCAGTGGCCCGGTCCGGCCAGGTCACCGGTTCGCGATTCACTTTCCGCAAGATCGCGTTGACGAAGCCGGCGGCGGATCGCTTGTGCGCCCGCTTGACCAGTTCGACGCTCTCCGCAACCGCCGCGTGGGTAGGAACGCGATCCAAGAAGCGCACCTGATAAATTCCCATCCGCAATGCGATGCGGACCTCGGTGTCGAGCTTGGCTTGCGAGCGCCCGGAATAGTACGCGATCAGAAAATCCAGTTGGGCCTGATACCGAAGAGAGCCGAGAACGATGGTTTCCGCGAGGGCGAGATCGCGCGACGAAGCCGATTCGCGGCGCAGAAGATCGGAGGCGAATCCGCCGGCTTCCACCCGGCTAAGGACTCGAAAAGCGATTTCTCGGGAGGGGGACATTCCATCAATAAGGCGCTGAGGAGCCTATTTTCCGGCCTTCCCCAGACTGATCAGATTCGCGAACAGCCGGTATGCGCCAGGAACTCCGGCGGGAAGCTGGCGGTAAAACGCATAGGCGGCATAGGTAAATGTGCCCTTGCCGTAGTGCGCCTGCAGCAGGCCGCCCTTTTGGGGAGCCTGATCTCGATCATGGCATTCGAGCAGCGGTTTATATTGCGGATCCCATTCGGTCATGAACTTTGACCCGCGCTCTTCCACCCAGCCCACGAAATCCGCGGCAGTAATCCGGTTCGGGGCCGCGAAAACGGGATTCGACGGATCGAGAATGGCGATCCTGGCGTTCTCCTCCGATACTTCTTCCGGACGGTTCCCGAGTTTGAACGGGTAAGGACCGAAGGGCGCCGTGTCGAATTCTTCGGTTTGATATTGAACGATCAGATTGCCGCCGTTCTTCACATAATCGAGCAGGCGGCTGTTGTACTGGCGGTAATCGGGGCGCGCGGCCGAGGCGCGAATGCCGACCAGGATGGTATCGAACTGGGCGAGATTACCCGATGCGAGATCGTCCGCGCCGAGCATTTGCGGTTTGACGCCAAGCTGTTCGAGCGACGGAGACACTTCATCGCCGACGCCCATGATGTAGCCGATTTTCAAGCCCGGCGCGACACGGACGTCGACTCCGGTCAGTTCCGACACGGCCGCCGAGTAGAGATGCCGGGTTTCGAGATCGCGATGCGCGATCACGCGATAGCCTTCGCGATACTGTTTACCCGCATATTCGGCGACCGCGCGGATGACGTACGGTTTTCCCGCCATAGGCTGGCCGGTCAGGTGAAATTCGGGGGTCTGAATTTCGCCCGGGTAGGTGAAATGAAGCTCGGCCTCGACGGGCGACGCGGTCCATCCCGGCGGAAGTTCCAGGCGCAACTTCGCGTCGGCGGGACCGCTCACATTGCTGAGCACGCTGGTGCGGACTTCGATCGATTGGGGCCGTCGCGCGACTGGAATCACCCCTAGCCGGGGCTCAATCGCAACGCTGAGAGGCGGCGCGATGGTGACCAGACGATCCTGCTTCATGGCCGGCTGGGCGACGTTGAAGCGGATTCCGGCAATGCGATAGGTCGCGGTGCCGACGATTTCCGGCGGAGCGAACGGGAGATTCCGATATTGCGTTTGATCGATGCGGTACACGTGATCGCGATACTCATCCTTGCGCGACCAATAGGGCCGCGTGAACTCCGCATCATCGCCGGCGGCGACCTCGAACTGCTGCTCGATGCGTTCGTTGTAGCCGAGCGAGTCGCGGCGGCTCGGCGTGGTGGAAAATTGAATCTGGCCGCGGACGCTCAGCCCCAGCTCGACGTTCTCGATTTTAATGTTGGAACGATTGACCAGCACCGCGTCGATCGAGAATTTTCCTCCGGGAACGGCCGTGGCAGTGGTCGCCGACACCTGGAAAGAAATTCCCGCCAGCAGGTTTGCGGCGCGCACGAACTCGTCTTCTTTATTTCGAAGGCGGAACAGGAGCTCATACTTGGCGGCCTCGTCGATGTTGGCGTCGCTCACATTACGGATCAGGACGCGAAGATTGCGCAGGGCCGGCGCGATGTGCGGCTCGATCACCCGCGACGGATCGCGCGCGTCGAACTCCTCGATGGCACGGGCGACGTCTTTTTCGATCTCGCCGAGCGGGATTTCCAGATTCAGCGGCGGCGCGAGCGCGGCCAATCCGCGGAGGCTGGTGTCGATCCCGTCGAAAACGCCAGTTTCCTGAGCGGGCTTTTCGCCGAGCGTGCTGTCCGCCAGCACCAGAGCCGAAATCGACGGACCGGGCGCCGCAGCCGACACACGTTCGTGCTGCGATCTTTGAAGACTCAATCCGACGCCGGCCAGCTGCCGGTACGAGGCGCCGATCAGGGGAGCATACAGGCCGGTGTCGATCTTCAGCGAAGCCGTGTCGTCCGCGGGCGCGGACCGGTACAGCTTCTTCACCTGCCACGGCCGCAGACCTTCGCGGAACTGCTCCGGAAAGCGATCGGGATCGGCAGCGGCGTGAAATACTTCGGTACTCAGCAATCCGGCGGCCTGATGATTCCCGTGGCCATCGCGAGCCGAGCCGGCAAAGCGCGAGACGATCACGTCCGGCCGGTAAAGACGCACCACGCGCACGCAATCGCGCAGAACATTATCCTTGCCCCAGAACTCGAGCGTCTCCTCCAGGCGCTTCGAAAATCCGAAATCGGCGACGCCCGCGAAAAACTGGTCGACCCCGTAGTAACGATCCGCGGCCAGCAGCTCTTCGGTCCGCAACAGACCGAGCGCGTCGTACAATTCCGGTCCGATGAGGTTGGCGCCGCCTTCGCCGCGGGTCAGCGTGAACAGGCCGGTACGCACGCCCTGCGCCCGGGCGAACCACGTAACCAGGCCACCGTCTTCGTCGTCGGGATGGGCGGTGGTGTGGAGCACGGTTGCCGTGGTCCGCAATCGCAGCAGGCTTTCATACGCCGCTTCGGCATTGGAGTCGATGGCCGGATTGCGGACCTGCGCGCAAAGCGCGAAGGAAAGCAGCAAAGCACAGGCGCAACGCATGACTGTCCTCAGGATCATATCTCAGGAACGTTCATAGCTCACGATCACGGCCCGTCCGTAGACTTCATCGAAGACGTCGGAAACGCGCGAGGCCGCCCACTCGGCCAGATCGGGCTCACGCGCGGCCCGCAGACGGATCAGCACGCGCGCGGCCTGCACCTCGCAACTCACGATTTCCACTTCGTCCGGTTTCGGACTTCGCGCCAGATTGTCGGCCAGGCGAAGAATGGGAATCAGCAGCATCAAGGGGCGCCGGTCGTCGGGAGTAAGAGCCTGAAATTCGGGATGGGCGGGCGACGGCATGGCTTTGCGATGATACCGGCACAGATTCGCAATGAATTCCCGCTCGCGATTGGTGAACCCGGAAAGATCGACGTTGGCGACGATGTAGTAGGCGTGTTTGTGGTGGCCGGAATCGTTGATGTGATGTCCGATTTCGCTGAAGTAGGCAGCGGCCTCGATCAGGCGCCCGTAGTTCATCGGCAACTGATGCAGGACCTGCAAACGCGCGAACAAGTACTGGGTGAATCCGGCGATCTGGCGGCCGTGTTTCAGGCTGGCGCCGAATCGCAGCGCGACCCGCTCCACCTCCTTGCGCTGATCGCGGCTCAGACGGGCCAGTTCACCGCCGACTCCGCGGGCGGCCATATCGGCGATGATGCCGTCGCGAACGCCGGCCGCTGAATAATACGCCGCGGGCGCGTGAAAGCGCTCCAGAATCCGCAGCAGCGTGCCCGACCCGGCGACGATGATCTCAGCGCGGCGCGGACCGATTCCCGCCACTTTGCGCCGCCGTGACAGATCGAGCGCGGCGAGGTTGCGATACAGCTTGCGGATCTGCGCGGTGGAGGACCGCAGCCGGTCCGCCTGATCGCGGCGCGAGCGGGGCAGGCGATTTACCGCGCACACCACCGCCGCCGCCGTGGCCGAGGTGGCGATCACCCGATCCCACCGGATTCCCATGCGGGCGATGGCGGCTTCGAGTTTGGCGTCGACAAACTCGGTCATCTGATTCAGCTCGCGAGGTGCCGGCGGATCGCCGTGCAGGAACATTTCCTGAAGGCGAAGCGCGCCGAGAGGTTTAGAGACGGCGTCCACCAGCGTTCCGTTTTCACTCGAAATAATCTCGGCGCTGCCGCCCCCGATATCGACAATTAAAATGCGCTTGTTGGCCTGCGGCCACCGGCTGAGTACGCCTTGATGGATTAGCCGCGCCTCTTCGCGGCCGGTAACGATTTCCACCGGAGTTCCCAGGGCCGCGGAAGCGCGGGCGATGAATTCGGCCTGGTTGGAGGCATCGCGGACGGCGCTGGTGGCCACGGCGCGAACGCCCACTACATCCAGTCTGCGGTAGGTTTCGGCCATGCGCGCCAGCACCCGCGCGTTATCCTCGAGCGCCGTGTTGCTGATCCGTCCGTCGTGGAAAACGCCGGCGCCCAGCCGGGTCACTTCGCGCTCCGAGGCGAGAACCTGAGGCGGCGATCCGGGAACGACCTCCGCGGCGAGCATCCTGGTCGAATTGCTTCCAATATCCACCGCGGCGTAGCGAAGCATCTCTCTTGCTACTATCGCACGTGGTAAGTTGACCTTAGACGCCTGGGTCCCCAAGAATGAAGTTGCAACCCGCATTGCTTTGCCTGGTGGTCGCGAGTGTGCTTCACGCACAGGAGCCCGGCCTTCGGATCGTGGTGATCGCCGGCGAAGGCGCCATCAACAACATCAACCAGAAGGTGAACGTGGAACCGGCGGTGGAAGTGCAGGATGAAAACCGCAAACCGGTGGAAGGCGCGGCGGTGGTGTTCTTTCTGCCCTCGCAGGGACCGGGCGGAGCTTTCTCGAACGGAAGCCAGACGCTGACCGCCACCACCGATCGCGCCGGACGGGCGGTCGCGCGTGGTATTCAGTACAATCGCCAAACCGGACCTTTTGTCATTCGCGTGACCGCTTCCTCCCATGGCCTGACGGCCAGCACGGAGATTACTCAAACCAATGTTTCGGGCGTATCGACCTCCGGCGGCGGCGGGGGTTTTTCGAGTAAAGCGTGGATTATTCTGGGTGTCTCGGCCGCCGCGGTCGCGGGAGTGGTGATTGCGGTGACGCATCGTGGATCGAGCAGTTCCTCCTCGGGCCCGCCGCCGATCGTGATCACGCCCGGGATTCCCACGGTGGGGGGGCCGGGTAATTGAAAACGGCGGCGATCTTCGTTCTGTTAACGACGGCGGCATCGGCCCAGGTGACCGCCCCGCTGCTCGGATGGCTGCCAGAAGGAACGCGAATTCGCCGGATGAATGGGCTGCCGGCGGCCGCGACTCTTGGCGACTCGCTCAATATTGAACGGGAACTGGCGCGCATCGCGGTCTCTCCACGGCAGGATTCTATACTCGCCAGCGCAGCGGACACGGGCGCGGTTCTGCTGATCGTGCCGGGAAACCCGCCCGTTAATCTGAGCGCATCGCCGCATCCGGACGAAATCGTCATGAGCCTGAAGGGATTTTCGGCGGCCTTGTGGTATTCGTCGCCGGCGCATTTTGAAGTCGTCTCCGGATTGCCCGCCGCGCCGTCGACCCGCCAGGTGGACGCGTCATCACTAGCGTCATCTCCCGGCGCGATCGCGGTGAGCGACGATGGCCAGTGGATCGCGGCCGCCTCTTCAAACGGTGTATACGCTTGGGGACCCAACGCGCTGCCACGCCAGCTTTACAGCGGAAGCGACGCGGGCGCACTGGCGTTTTTCACGCAGCGATCCGATCTCGCGCTGGCGACCGCGACTCAACTTTTGTCGATCACCGACATCGTCGGCGTGGCGTCCACGTCCGTCATCGATCAGGGCGCATTTTCCCCGGCCGGGGTTGGGGTGTCTTTCGACAATCAGAAATTGGTGCTCGCTGACTTGAGTGGGACCGTTTATTCGATCGACCTCGGCACCGGCGTCGCGTCGACCTTCGATTGTCAGTGCAGGCCCGCGGGAGTGTTTGGTCTCGGCGGCGCGGTCTTCCGGTTGACAGGCTCCACGCGCGAGGCAATAGAGCTTTTCGACGCCGACGCGAGCGCGGTGCTCGCGATCCCTCCCGTCGGCGTCAGAACACCTTCCATTGTTCATCCGGCGCAGACGTCCGCGCCGCTGCCAACATTCACGATCGGACTTCCATCAACGGCCCCAGGATACGACCAGCAACCCGGTATGACGATCACGGCTTCTTCGACCTACCCGAGCGAAATCGATGGGACCGTCACGTTGGCATTCGTTTCATCGGTCGGCGGCGACGATGAAGCGATTCAATTCACCACAGGTGGGCGCACCGTGAATTTTGTGATAGCCGCAGGATCGACCCAAGCGACGTTCAGCGGAAAATCGAGCGCCACTTTTTTAACCGGCACGGTAGCAGGCACGATCACGTTGACGGCCGGCGTTACCGCACCCACCCCCGCACCGTCAGTCGCGAGCCGAACGTATAACACTACTCCTGCACCTCCCTTTCTCACCGGCGTTACGTTTTCACAAACCTCCACGGGACTTTCCGTCGTCGCGACCGGCTTCTCCTCTTCGCGCGATATGGTCAGTGGACTGTTTCACTTCGCGCCATCGAGCAACGCCACCATTTCGCAGCAGGACGTCACGGTTCAGCTCCAGCAGGCGTTCGCGTCGTGGTATGAAAACCCCGCGGCAAACGCCACCGGAAGTCAATTCGTCCTCACCGTTCCGTTTTCGGTGCAAGGCAGTGCGGCCGACGTCGTAGCGGTGACGGTTACGCTAACCAATTCAGTAGGCCCGTCGACTCCCGTAAGCCCGCATTAAACCGGAACTTTTTCCGAAGACCCATCGTACAATCCGGTATCCTGGAGGTTTGTGGAGACGCTAGCGCCACAATCCGCCGCCAACATCCGCGCCGAGCTTGAAAAAGTGCTGGCGAGCCGCGGCTTTGCGGCATCGGATCGCCTGGCGCGCTTTCTGCGATATGTGGTCGAAGAGACCCTGGAAGGTCGCGGCGATGCGCTGAAGGAAACCAACGTCGGCGTGGACGTCTTCGCGCGCAAGTCGGGTTACGATCCGCGAATCGACGGCGTGGTTCGCACCGAAGCGATCAAATTGCGCGCCCGCCTCAAAGAGTATTACGAAGGCGACGGGGCGCACGACCCCATCCGCATCGACCTGCCGAAAGGCGGCTATGTTCCCGCGTTTTCCGAACGCGAGCGCGGCCCGGTTCCAGAGCGCACCGTTTCCGGCCGCTGGATCGTGCTGGGGATTGTGATTATTACCACCATCATGGTGACGATCGCCGCGTTCATGCTGTTCGGCCATCCGCGCGGCAAGATCGCGCCGCCGCCGTCGGTAGCAGTGCTGCCGTTTGTCGACATGAGCGTGGATAAAGATCAGCAATATCTCTGCGACGGCATGACCGAGCAAATCATCGACGCTCTCAGCCGCATTCAGGGATTTCAGGTGGTGGCGCGCAGCTCGGTGTTCGCGCTCAAAGGGAAACAACAGGATGTGCGCGAAATCGGCGAGCGGCTGAATGTCCGCAGCGTGCTCGAAGGCAGCGTGCAGCGCTCCGGGTCGCGCGTCCGCGTCACCGCGCAGCTGATCAACGCAGCCGACGGGTTCCACTTGTGGTCGCAAAGCTATGACCGCGAGATGAAGGACATTTTCGCGCTGGAAGACGAAATTTCGAGCAAGATCGTTGACACCCTTCAGATCAAACTCGCCGCGCCGCTGCCGCAGGCTCCGCAGGCGGATCTCGAAGCGTTCAACCTGTACCTGCAGGGCCGCTACTGGCATTTCAAGTGGCAGCCCGAGGAAGTGCGCCATTCGATTACGTTTTTCGAGCAGGCGATCGAAAAGGATCCGAAGTACGCGCTGGCCTATTCCGGACTGGCGGACTCCTACGCCTGGCTCGGCTTCTTTCGCGCCCGTCCGCACGACGTGATGCCTAAAGCCCGGTCGGCCGCGGAAAAAGCAATCGAGCTTGACCCGCGGCTCGATTCGGCGTACGTCGCTCTGGGCGAAGTGAAAGCGGTGTACGACTACGATTTCGACGGCGCCCAGCGCGAGTTCAACCGCGCTTTTGCGCTGAATCCATCGTGCGGCAACGCGATGTTTTCGCATGCGCTGACCTATCTGGCGCCGCTCGGCCGGAGCGCCGAAGCGATCGAGGAAATGAAACGAGCCCGCGATTTCGATCCGCTCAATCCGGTGACGAATACTTATCTGGGAGTGGTGTACTTTGCCGGCCGTCAATACGATGCCGCCATCGCGCAATTGCGCAAGACCCTGAATCTCGATCCTAATTTTCGCGAAGCACATGCCATGCTGTTCTACACTTATCTCGCCGCGGGTAGGGCCGCCGACGCACGCGCGGAGCTTGACCGGCTGACAATCATGACCGGATATAGCGGCCCCGGTCCAGAGGAA
>Ga0182024_10006721_pt1 | contig 25111 bp, 24 predicted proteins | sample P32metaG_FD_120480 | JGI IMG/M metagenome (GOLD analysis project Ga0182024, IMG submission 120480) | Permafrost microbial communities from Stordalen Mire, Sweden - P3-2 metaG (Illumina Assembly) | ecosystem: Environmental > Terrestrial > Soil > Wetlands > Permafrost | place: Sweden: Stordalen...
CTTTCCTTCCGTCCTTGCTCTTGGCACTCTCGCTCATGGCGGCCTCCTCTTGCTCAACCCGATCTTCTGATCGGGCGAGGTGAGCCGCCACTCAAATCTCAACAACCTTCAGGACATCGCCAATTCCGCCACCATCGAGACTTAGAATCTTAAATTTCATGGGAACATAACCTTTTGGATGATCACCCATCCAGACACTTCATTCCTTATAGGCTCTTGCTCGAGAAATGTATGCAAGCCACCAAATCGTCTTCGTCTCTAATTTCTGCAACGTGGCGCACAAACTCCGCCGCGACTTGCGTCAGCTTCGCCTCGACCTTTTTGGAAGCTCTTTGGCGACCGTTGAGCAGCGGGTGCCGTCCAACCATCCGATCAGACTGATCAAGTCGTGGCGTCCGGTCTATCGAGCATTATCTCCGAAATCTCTTCGCTGCTCGCAAAAGCAGGGTCCGCGTGTTCGCCGAAAGTTTGACCGCTGAGGAAATTGAATGACAACGCCCACGTAGGACTAAATTTTCTCCCAATGGGCGTCCCGGCCCGAGGTTAGATGAGCTTCTGAAGGTTCAATTTCCTGATCCGTGCGCTCAGGGTGGTCGGCCTCATTGCCAGCAGCTCCGCCGCCCCACCCGGACCATAGATTCTGCCTTTGCTCTGCTGCAAAGCGGCGAGAATATTTTGCCGAAATCGATCCTTCATTTCGGCGTCGGTGAGAATCCCGGTCCCTTGGTCCGATGCGGTTTCCGCGTGATCAGCTCGGGCGTCCGAACCTGCGTGGAGAGCGTCACCAACATCGAAATGGAGTGAGCCGAGACGGGCGGTTATGACCGCGCGCTCAATAACGTTCTGTAGTTCGCGGACATTTCCGGGCCAATCGTAGCTCTGCAATTGTCGAATCTGGCCGGCAGACAGTTGCAATGGCGATCGACTAAAGCGCCGGCAAGCCGCTTCGATGAGACGCATCGCGAGAATTGGAATGTCTTCCTTGCGCTCGCGCAACGGAGGCACCTCGATCGGAAACACGCTGAGACGATAATAGAGGTCTTCGCGAAATGAGCCTCCGCGGACAGCCGTTTTGAGGTCACGATTGCTGGCCGCGAGGATGCGGACATCGGCGTGGCGCGGCTTGTTGTCGCCGACTGCCTGGAACTCTCCGTCCTGTAGAACGCGCAGCAACCTGGGTTGCATTTCCGGCGGGAGATCCCCGATCTCGTCGAGGAACATGGAGCCCAGGTCGGCCAGCTGAAAACGTCCCATGCGATCGTTCGTCGCGCCGGAGAACGCTCCCCTCACATGGCCAAAAAACTCGCTCTCGAACAGCTCGCGCGGAATCGCGGTGCAGTTGACCTTGACCAGTGGGCGGTTGCGGCGCGGACTGCGTTCGTGAATTGCGCGCGCCACCAGTTCCTTACCAACCCCGGTCTCGCCCAGGATGAGCACGTTAGCATCAGTCGGCGCGACCATTTCGATCTGTTCGAGTACGCGCCGTATTGCCGCGCTGGTGCCAAGTATCTCGGTGCTGCCTAAAGCCTCGTTGACCTCCGCCCGCAGACTCGCATTCTCGGATTCAAGGCGCCGGCGGAGCCGGTCGATTTCATCGAAAGCGCGAGCGTTGGCGATCGCCCCAGCCATGGCTACCGCGAAAACTCGTAGGCATTCAAATTGATGAGCGCCCATCGGCGTGCGAGTAAAAACTGCGGTGACGCCGACCCGCACACCTCCGAACATCAAGGGATGTCCCGCAAAGCTCCGAATCCGCTCGCGCCGCGCCCAGTCAGGTTTTTTAATCCATTCCTCGTCCTCGGCGACCTTCTCGATCAGGACCGGCTTGCCCTTGACACTGATCTGGCGAACCTTTGCTCCGCCATGATGAAACTCGCCATTGAGCCGGGTCCAGTCCTCGTCTCCTCTGAGCGGTCGTCCCGTACTCGCGCAGAGGTGCATGTCCTCGCCTTGGTCCATCGCATGGAGCGTCGAGTGGCAGACGTCGCATTCCTCAGCGCGACCGACCATCCAGACGCGCGCTAGAGCAACGCCGCGGTAACGTCCGAGTTCATCGGCGATGCGCTTAAGCAGCACCGCGAGCGAGCGCTCATGGCTCAATGCAGCGGCTACCTTCTGGAGGCTTTCGAAACGCATAGAGCACGGTCCACGAGGCTTCTATTGTCGCCTAAGTGTCGACTATTTGACATCGAGCCTCGATGCTATCTGATGACAACAGCGCGTGTAATAGTCGATTTTGGTGCACCCGAAGCGCAATTCTTGGGGCTGACGCCAATAATTCGTTGCTGATTTGGCGGTTTCTTCTCATGAGAGGCCTTATTCTCTGAGGGATTGTGTCACGAAGATTGGTACTCCCATTGCTTCGAGGGCGATGGCAAAAAATCCCGGAAGCAGACAAGGCATTCGCCGTTCCAAGACTGAGAGTGCTCAGACCAAAACACCTCCAATTGAAAAGGGCTACGCATCCGATCTCCGCTCAAAGCTCGAACGAGTATCTCTGGTTCTGCATCAAATCGACGATCTGCAACGCGCGATCGACGACAACGCGATGGAACTGGAGATGGTTGCGGCAGAGGGCGTGTTCATAAAATCACTGTCCGCGCAACTTCTACTTGCGTCGCGAACCCTAAAAGAGATTGCGCCGGAACTACGCGTTTTGCGCAGATTGGTCGCCCGGTCAACCGCCTCCAAAAGCTGACTAGAAGCACGTTGAAATAGGGGCCTGCAGGCGTCGTACGCTCTATGGTCGTTGCGCCGGGGCGGCTCTTCAAAAAACTCATTCCACGGATATCACTCAACATGGCGTTGGTCCCTAAAAAGGCGGCAATCGCTATGTTGACGCCGCAAGAGCGCTCAATAAGGACCAGCTGAGATCGATGTCGCCGATCCCAATGTCGCGGCCTCAAGAGCGGGAGACCGATTAGAGAGTTTACTCCGAAGCGGCCACCGCCTTCGTTGCAGACAGGCGGAGAACTCATCGACTGGGAGGACAGTGATGTCCAAGTCTCGAACAACCGCATCAGCGGCGACAGTGACTGCGACGCCCAAGGCAGCGCTCTCGCGCGCCGGCCACGGGATTCGCAGCAGGCTTTGTGGAATGTGACGCGCGTGAACCCTGGCCCAGGAGCTGGCCACGCCGGACCTGAGCAACGGGTGCTTCAGGCCCATCGACGAAGCAATCATTTTCGACGGTATCGCCTCGATGTTTGACGCAACGGAGCCCGGAGAATTGCAGACTTCATGGCGGAGAGGGAGAGATTCGAACTCTCGGTACTGGTTTGCGTCTTTCAGACGACGTCTGCATGAGCGACTTCCAAACCTGACTGACGAATGCTCCTTTGGCTCAATACCAATTGGGTTTTTGCGACGCCGCTCCAGCGTTCAGATGTTTTCGAAAGCACCTCCGATGGAACCGGGACCGTTAGTTCGAATCCCTGTCTGATTGAGGAAGAGATTCGAACCCTCGGTACCGGTTACTTTTTCAAACCGAACCGAAGGGAGCTCTGAAATCTTCGTACTGTCAGTATTGGCTTGGCCCGTGGGGCGGAAAAGCGCTGACTCGTCTGTTTGGTTTCACCCTGGTACTGGCCGACGTCGTCTGAAAGACGCAAACCAGTACGAGAGTTCGAATCTCTCCCTCTCCGCCGAGTCGCACACAGCAGAGATTCTCCAAGCTAAAAGTCGGTCCCTTTTAGAAAATCCTGTGTGGGCACGGTTTGGAAGCGGTCAGGGTTCGCCTTGACCAGAGCATCGGCGAGCGCGTTGGGAACGGCGCCGCGCGCGTTCTGCTCGCATGCGCCCACGGCTGCCGAACCGAGAGCGCCCGGACTTCAATACCCCTCATTGTGCTCCGAAATCACTCCGAGCGATGATCTGATTCGACGATGATGAAGCTCTGCCAACGAACGGTACATGATCCGGCGGCAGGGACCAGCCTCACCAACCTGGCGGAGCTTCCTGCACAATCAGATCGACGGTATCGCGGCGATCGACATGTCTGTGGTCGTCACCGCCGCTTTCCGGTTGCTGTTCGTGAGCGTCATCCTCAGCCACGCTCGGCGGAAGATTCTGCTTCTGAATGTGACCCCGCACCCCACGGCAGGTTGGCTCTCCCGTCAGATCACAGAGGCATTTCCGTGGGATACGGCGCCGCGTTACCCGCTACGAGATCGCGACGCCGCGTATGGTCGAAGCTTCGGCGAACGCGCCCAAGCGATGGGGATCAGGGAGGTCGTCACCGCACCACGTTCGCCATGGCAGAATGCGTACGTCGAGAGAGTCATTGGCTCGATTCGCCGCGAGTGTTTGGATCACATGGTCGTGCTTAACGAGCGGCATCTGCGCCGCGTCCTGATCTCCTACCTACATTACTACCACCACTCGCGGACGCATCTGTCACTTGCCAAAGACTGTCCGGATCCTCGCCCAATCCGGCCGCCTAGCCACGGCAAGATGATCGCCATTGCGCAAGTCGGCGGACTTCACCATCGCTACGAACGCCTCGCCGCCTGATCCGTTTTTCGAGGGCTGCCGAATCCTCAGCTTTGTAACGGACCATGCCCACGGGTGGCTCTGCTTGCGAAGATCTGGTGAGCAGTCTGACTAGCCCGACCTGTGAAACGGTTCGCGTCCGGCGCCGCTCATAGATCTCATCCGCAATGCCGTCTCGCAGATCCCACCTCACGCTCGATGAAATTTTGCGCAGCTACAGGCGACATTATGGCGCCGAATCTCAAAACCTTAGACTTTTCGTCGCTTTCTCAGTTTTCAGTAGGCACAAGCGCCGGGCGCGTTTGGCGTTCTCGCCCCAGCGCCCGATTGGTCGACGAACTTTCCCGAGATTCCGCGAATTGGTGGGGCGCTAGCGCTTTTAACACCGCTCAGAGAAGACGAAAGGTCACTGGGTAAGGACTACCACCAAGGATATGACCTATTTCTCAGCTACATTCGCGACGGGACTTGCGGCTCACGACGAATCGCCTGCTGCCCTAGGGTCACGTTTTCAGCCACAAGTCTCACCCGCGATTTCAAGCGCGATCGCGCGCCGAGCCGGAGTTTGGTCAGGAACGCGAACATCGCGCCTCCCATTAGCACAGTCTGTCGCACTCCGTCACACGGGTTTTCGGTAGCGAAACCTTTTCCTTCCGATCAAAAGCGGAAGTCACTTGCCATTGAGACTCTTGGGCTTCGCGAGACGTGAAAAGTGCAGGTCGAGAATGGCTCTCAACCGTGACGCGGGGAAGCGGTCGGGTTCAAGCAGAGCATGTATGATTATTCCGTCGAGTAAGGCCAAGATCGTGTCCGCTTCCTTGTCGAAGCTATCGAGGCACTCGATGTCTCCGGCTTCGGAGGCTACTCGCAAAGTCTTTTCGACTAGCAAGCGGAATCGCGCGTAACGACGACGATGCTCCTGAAGAAAAGCGGCGTTCCACAGTGCGCGGCCGACGAAATTCAGCCAGATGCGCCCTTCCAACTCGGATTGCTCTTGGATCGGAAACGTTCCAACTAAGGCCTTCTTCAGAGCCTCGATCGAATTCTTTTGCCGCGGAGCTTCGGCGAATTCGGTGTCCACGCGTTCAAACATCCGGTCAAGCGAGAAAAGAAAAAGTTCCTCTTTGTCCCGGAAATAGTGCATGAGTACGCCGGTGGTGCAGCCGGCCTCATCCGCGATCGCGCGTAGGGTGGCGCCTTCAAACCCGATGGCGGCAACCACTCGCCAAGTTGCGTCTGCCACGGTCTCTTTGCGAGTCGCAAGAGCCTTGTGATTGGAGAGCTCTAGCCTGCTTACTCTTGATGCTTGGGATTGTTTGGCCACGGTTCGTCCTGTTCGACCATGTCTGCGGTCGGGCGATGACGAGAAAGATGCCACGGCACGACGCTCGTTAGAGGACCCACGCGCTTTCCCAAACGCTCGCACTGCGTAGCCACCATAGCTGAGGGGCGCGGGAGAGCAAATTCTTTTTCATGTGCGTGTTTAGTTGGGGTCGGAGCCCTTGACTTAAATGCATCATAACAGATATGACGGTTTCCACAACAGTTATGACGGTCGATAATCATCACAGTTTGGTTGAACCGTCGGCGCAGCGCATAGCCGTGGTGTATCGGAAACAAGGAAGCAGATGCCTGATCAATCACTGAATATTTTGATCATCGAGTCCATTAAGCCGGGCAGGGAGAAGATCATCGAGGAGATCATGAAGACCAGGCTGATTCCGGCCCTGCGCAAACAACTCCCGGAATTTCGCTGGAAGATTTACCGTCCAGTGCTAGGAGCGATGAGCAAGATAATTCTGCTCGCTCCTATCAGCGCTCAGAATCTGGTGCGGTATGACGAATGGATCAACGCTGCGCTTGCCAAGGAGCACGGAGCTGCTGAGAGCACTCGTTATCTTGAACAATGGTGGGAATGTGTGGACTCGATTGACTACATGGGAGTCGTCGAAGATCCGGCAATGTCGAATATGTAGTTTCTGGTTCTTGACCTGCCCGAGTAGACGTCGCGATGACTGAACCAAGGGCTCGTATAGAACCCCTACGAATGGAGAGCTGCGATGAAAAATGGAAGGGATGCCGCAGGGTCGTCTTCAAGTGATATGGGGAGTACGCCAACCCCTTTTGGCGGAAACGAATTCGCGCCGACTCTGCAAAGGTGGGATTCAGCCTCCGCACTACCGCCTCACTGCTACACCTCGAAAGAGTGGTACGACCGCGAGGTCGAAACTATTTTTCTTAAGGAATGGTTGTGTGCCGGGCGAGCAGACCAGGTCGAAAAGCCTGGTGACTATTTTACCATCCGCCTGCTCGGCGAACCGCTGATAGTCGTGCGCGATGAGCTGAACGAGATCCACGTGATGTCCGCGATTTGCAGGCATCGAGCCATGGAACTCGTTGAAGGACACGGTAATCGGCGATCGTTTCAATGTCCCTATCACGCCTGGACCTATTCCTTACGAGGCGAGCTGCTTGGCGCTCCCGAGATGGATCAGACTGGCCAGTTCACCAGGAAAGAATGCCGGCTGCCCGAGCTCCGGGCCGAGGTATGGGAGGGTTTCATTTTCGTCAACTTCGACCCGAATGCCACTTCACTGGGGCCCAGGTTGGCCAGCCTATCGAAACGCCTGAAGAACTATGATCTTGCGGAGCTCCGCAATACGACTCCGGTAACGTTCGAAGGCAACTGGAACTGGAAGCTCATGATCGAGAACGCAATGGAGTTCTATCACGTCCTCGGTCTGCATCAGGGCCCACACGACGCAATGCCCGCGCGTTTGGCAATCACTGAAGACTATAACGGTATCTATGAGGCCGTTCGAGGGCGCTTCGCCGAACTCGGTGGTACTCTGTGGACGGAAAGCGGCGACCACTCACCCTTCCCCGTAATCGAGAGCCTAACCCAGGATCAGTGTCAGCGGGGAGACTTCTTTCTTATCTATCCGACTCATGTGTTCTTTGTGCTTCCCGACAGCATGGTCTACTACCAAACGCTACCCGATGGTCCTGACCGGATGACACTGCGAATAAACATATGTTTACCCCGCAGTACCATTCAACGAGCCGACTTCGAGCAAAGTCTGAAGACCGGTCGAGACGCTCTTCTATTCATAAACGACCAGGACATGTTCGCCTGCAGCTCGGTACAGCGCGGCCTTTCCTCGAGAATGGCCCCTCGAGGGCGTTACTCACACCTGGAACAGGTGACTTGGCAAATCGCACAGTTCATCATGAGTCGAGTCATCAAACATCAAGCCGATCTACCGGTAGCCTGACGCTCGCAAGGTAAACAAAGAGCAAGTCTTTTGACGAACTGTCGTTTTTCACGAACGAGGTGACGTTGTGAGGTCCAGCGGACACATTCTGCGAGTGCCAATAAGGCTATTCAGCATAGTCGCTCTAACTCTTGGAGTAGCTTTTTGCATCGCGCCGGGTACTTCTTTGGCGTGTAAGCACTACGACGAATATGGCTTTTCCGTCTGCGTGGATCTTGAAAGCTCGGCCTACATTCGATTGCCCAACGTCAAGCGCACACTTTTCAATCCCACAACCGAGAAGTTCTTTACGCGACACGCTGACAATCTCGAGTTCCAACGTAATGCGCTTCACGTAGTCCTGGATGGATCACCTCACGCGATTTCGGAGGCCTTGGGTTTTGCAGTTCGCTGGCATCTCGAACTTCAGCCCTTCTATGACTCCACCTATGATTTCACCGGCAGTGGTCAAGGGATGTACTCCATCCTTGGAGATCAGTTGCGCACCAATATAAACGGGCGCCTCGCCGACAGCTATGACCCTCTGTTTCGCGAGTACTATCTCGACCTTCTGCCGCAGAACTTCTTCATTCGGCTCGGGCGTCAGATTATCCCTTGGGGTAAGTCTGACGGAGTTTACATGCTGGATATTCTGAACAACTTCAACCTGGTTAACCCTGAGAATTTCAATGAACAGAACGTAAAGATTCCGGTGTGGGCAGCGAATGTAACCTGGAACGCCACCCCGACCGGCTCGCTACAGATGGTCTTCATTCCTCAGTATTTTCCCACTTACTATGCGGGCCTGCAGTACAAGGGCGGCTTTCCGGTCCAAGGCGGCTTTGGAGACTTTACCTACAACTCGGTCGCATACGCAAACAATATTCTCAATGGCGAGTTTGGTGTCAAACTCCCGACCAACGTCAATCTGCCATCAACCAGGCTGAACAACTGGACCTACGCGGCACGCTGGTCGGATCAGATAGCGGACGTTCACTATACGCTCAACTATGCCTATACCTGGACCTCCACGATGATCTCGTATCCGAACACCGGTAATAACCTCACCGCCAGTGCGTTCAATCTGCATCCTCATCGGATCCATGTAGCAGGAGGTTCCGCGGACTACGATGTGGATGTGGGCAATGAGTGGGTCGATGGAACAGTCTTTCGGGTGGAATCAGCGGTAACGACCCAGGACGTGTATTACGAGGGCATAGTCGGTAACCCGATTGATGTGACTCATTGGGGCGCTCTGTTCGGGGTCGATAGAATAGTTCTGAAGGACTACCTCGATAAGCCGATCTTTTTCAGTTTCCAGTATTGGCAGGACTGGGTGCTACGACGAAATAATAACTGCACCACGTGCGGACCCTTTGCGAACAAATTTCAGGATGTTGGTTTCAACGGCGGACCGTCGGGAATGCGCGGCCTGTACAAGAGCCTTTCTACACTCTACATGGATAAGACCTGGATGACCGGCGATATCCTCGATACCTACACGTCGGTTGTGTATGACTGGCAGTATTCGGATTGGTGGATTCAACCTCAGGCGACTTACAGAGTGACCGACTATACCACCATCGGCATGGGCTTCAACATATTCGCCGGAAGTAAGCAGTCGCCATACGGAGAGTTTACCAACAACACTAACGTGTTCTTCTTTCTAAGGAAGACGCTACTTTGAAGTCTGCGATTTAAAATGAAGAGCATAACTGCACATACATGTATGGGACTTCAAGTAGCGCGCGGCCAGGAGAATCGGAAGTATGAAGTATCAGAAGACGACAGTTGGCGTAGCCGTGTTGGGTGCGGTGTTTTCGACGATGCTCTGGTCGCCCCTCGTACAGAAGGCCCAGAGTGCTGAAAGCTCCGCTACTACCTCAGCTACTGCCGGGGCCAGCACTACACAAGCACCTACAATGGTCGCCGGTAAGCCCTATAGTATCGAGCCAGGTAAGGACCCCGGCACCTTCGTTGTCAAATGGGGCGACGCCTCTATGATATGGAAGGCGAAACCATGGATGGAACCAGTTCTCGCCAAGGCGGGGCCGGCTTACCTAGCACAGTGGAGCTCAAAGGGACTAACCTACCCATACGAGCTGCCCGTCGATCAAAGGGACAAGCTTCCGGCTGGGCAATATCTGGACCGGTGTTTCGCTTATGGTGAGAACTTTCCGCCTGACGCAGAAAATCAATGGGACGAAGCCGTCGCCCGGATATACCTGCCGGATGGGAGTGTTCGGACTGAAACCGACCTTCTGGAAATTGCGAGTGCGTTTGTGAGCGGTCACGGGCGGCAGTACTTGCCTGCTTCGCAAGCCGCTCAAGTAGCGCGCATTTATAAATGGACGGCGACGACGCCGGAAGAATTGCGCGGTCAAGGTGGCACGACCACTGTCTTGACCGATCCGAATCTGGATCCGCAGGACACCCTTTATCTTCCGACCGTTCGCAGGACTAGACGTTTAGCTGGCGCTGTAGCGAAGCAGTACTTTCCGGGAACCATCTATCGCTACGAAGACGTGTCATATCTACAAGCGCTACCTCAGCTCAACTACAAAATCATCGGATTCGAACTGTTCAATCCGCCCGACACGTTTCGTGGATATGGGCCAAACGACGTACCACAAAATCAACGCCTCGGAGGCGCTGGCGACGTGAATGTTATCATTGAGATCACGCCTAAGCCTGGCGTGAGCTGGTGGTACGCAAAACGTATCTATCACTGTGGACTTATAGATATGCATTTCTGGTACAGCGAGGAATTCGATGCGAACGGCACTATGATGCGTCGCTTCGTTCAGATGCCAATGACCGGCAGCAAGCTGCACCTGGGTAAGCTGGACGGTCCGCCGGCATCCGATTTGTGGACTATCTGGGGCTACGCGAGCGTTCAGGAGTTCAACAGTGGTTTCGTTGAAGAAGGTTTTGACACGACTGGTGGGTTCAATGCGGAGGTCCCTGCCTCTGTGTACGCCCCAGTGTCTCTGGAGCGTCAGTCAATGACAATTCAGGAATGGTTGGAATAAGACGCCATCGTAGGCGCTCCTATCGATGCGCAATAGATATGTGGCCCGTCTCGAACTAGAGGCGGCAGCGAATCAGTGAGTGTCATGTCTCGTATTCCTGAGCCCGTTTATAGCGGAATCGATCTAAGACTCGCGCGTATGGCTCGGTTTTTCGTCAGGCACCGGAGGGTTGGCCTGATTCTACAGGTCATTGTGGGAGCCGTATGTCTTTATGCCATCGCCGGAATGCATCTGCGCGACGACCCCAACGCGTGGCCTCCCAAGAGTGATTCGCTAGTCCAGCTGAATCGGAAGATCATGGCTTCTTTCGGCGGTGGTAACTCGGTTAGCATCGAAGTCCAGGCCGACACGGGTAGTATCTATACACTGAAGAACCTCTCGACTATCAAGGCAATCACCGACAAATTGCCGCTGATTTCTGGTTGTATTCCCTACACCGTTAGATCGCTCTCTTCGCTGAGCAGCCAGCGTTACGCCTTTCTCAACAAAGGCACTCCTGACGAGACGATGGTAATTGCTCCGATCATGCCGCAGCTTCCGACCTCTGACAAAGAAGTGGAAGCAATCCGCTCGGCGGCGGAAGCCAACCCTCTGTTGAATGGCGTCCTTGTATCCAGAGATGGCAAGGCCGCTTTGATCCTGGCGGACTTTCGTTCGGAAGTTCCTTTGCACGCTAAGCTAAAGCTCGCCACCACAGACCCGATTGCCATCTATCGCGATGTAACAAAGCTGTTAGACAGCCAGCGGCGCGCCGGCATTACCCTGCGGGCTGCGGGTACACCTATTACCATCGGATGGGTAAATAGCGTTGGCCTGCGGTACATCGGCATGGCATTTGGATTCTTCATTCTGACGATAGCGGCGATCCTGTGGTACGGGTTCCGAAACATCAGCGGAATTATTTTGCCGATGCGAGTCGCGCTTCTCGGGACCTTGATGGGTTTCGGGGCTTACCGGCTGGCGTTCGGTCCAGTACTATACTCGGCGTCCGCGCTTCTTGCACCCTTCATCATAGTAGCGGCTGGCGCATGTCACTCGGTTCAGTTTTTGAATCGGTTCTTCTACGAAGAATATCCGCGTTTTCGCAACACTGAAGTGGCGATCGTAAGCACCTTTGTATCGCGCTTGCGACCGATGCTGGTATCTCTTCTTTGCGATGTTGTTCCCTTCGCGATAATGGCCGCGATTCCATTTGAAAACGTCCGTGCGCTGGGGCTAGTGACCGCGCTAGGACTCTTGTCGCTAACTGTTGACGAGTTCGTCTTGATGATTCCGGCGTTAAGTTCCATAGCACTTCATGAATTGGAGGGGGCGCGAAAGCGCAACGAGAAGGCACAGGAGTCCGGCCGCTTGGATCGTTTGGTGGCAAATGGGGTGCGTCGAGTCATCGATGACGAAGGTCTAGCCTGGACGATTCTCGCGGTGTGCGTCATCGTCGTAGGTGCTGGCGTTTGGGTGGATATGAGAACAGTCGTGGGCCAGGACAACACCTATGCAATCCACAATTACCTGACGCGATCCTGGAGAACCAATCCGATCTACCAGATGGAACGGCAGATCACCGAACGTTTCGGCGGCGTCTATCCCATGACCGTTCTTATCAGCTCGCGCCCTGGCCAGCAGAAAACCCTCGAAGATCCCCGCGTAGTGACGGCCATTGACGAGCTAGCTGCTTTCCTGCGCGAACAAAAGCACATCGGTAGCGTCACTGACTTGGCGTTCCCTATAAAACTTACCAACGATTTCATTCACGGCGAAGATCCGAACAGCCTTCGCGTACCCGAAACAGGGTACGCACTCGGCCAGATTCTATACAGCATGGCCAACGATTCGCCGGGAGTGTACGCATGGTTAGTTACTAACGACTTCAATGCCAGTGTTATCACCGCATATTCAGATAGCACTTCTCCAACCGCAGTTAACGCACTGATGCTTGATGTTCAACGCAAAGCGAATCAGCTGTTTGCGGGACTTCCGGTTGAGGTCGGCGTTGCAGGGGGGTCAGTAGGAATAGCAGCGGCGTTCAATCGCGACACGCGCTACTGGTTGGTCGCCGCAGCACTCCTGGGACTGGTCGGCACGTTTATTCTCGCAATACCCTTCGTGCGCTCGACTCTCCTGTCCTTCATCTTTTTACTTCCGCTGGTGATGGCGATGGTCATTTCACTAGCTCTGATGGCTCTGTGCGGCATCGAGCTCAATTCCAACGCAATCGCCGCGCTAGCTATTGCGAGTGGCGTAGGTATCGATTCTGAAGTGTATTTGTTGTTCAGAGTGCGTGAAGAATTTGCCGCGGTCGGAAACTTTCGAACCGCTCTAGTTCAAGGATACGTGAACATCCGCAGAGCCCTGCTGGTATCAAACGGAGCGTTGATCCTCGGGTGCTGGGCCTTGATTCCCGCGCCACTGTATATCGGTTACGTCGGATTCGGAATGGGGGTTGTTCTGCTGCTCTGTTTCGTACTGAGCGCGATTCTATCTCCAATTGTGTGGTCTCGCTTCGGAGAGCGGGTGGTAGCGGGAGTGGCAGCCGATTCGGCAGCGCCGCAACAGCGACGTGTCGCCGTCTAAGCCGGGCAGGCTGCCGAGGCGAAGGACTCGCTAAACTACACGGACACCTTGAAGGAGAATGGTTAGTATGACCCAGAGGACCAATACCGCACCAAAAATGGCAGATGCGATGCCTTCGGAACAGAAGCTGCGAATCACTCGGCGACCTCTTCTCGAAGCGTCCACGTTGCCTCCCTCCTGCTATACGTCCAACGAATGGTTCCAACGAGAAGTTAAAGATGTCTTTTTGAAGGAATGGCTATGCGTTGGCAGAGTCGATCAGGTCGCAAAGCCAGGGGACTACTTCACGCTGGATCTACTATCGGAGCCGCTGGTGGTGGTGCGCGACGATGATAACGAAATACGGGTACTTTCTACGATCTGCCGCCATCGCGCTATTGAAGTCGTGCGAGGATCCGGCAATCGCCGTTCCTTTCAGTGTCCATACCACGCTTGGACCTATTCCCTTAAGGGCAATCTTATCGGAGCGCCCGAGATGGAACAGACAATCGGCTTCGATAGGAAGCAATGCAAGCTGCCTTCTCTTCGCACTGAGGTATGGGAAGGTTTCATCTTCGCGAATTTCGACTCCAGCGCGCCGCCTCTGGCAAATCAGCTCGCCGGACTTTCATCCCTGCTTAAGAACTATCAGTTGGGCCAGATGCTTACCGGCAAGCCAATTACCTATTCGTGTCGATGGAACTGGAAGGTGATGGTTGAGAACTTCATGGAATGCTACCACCACCTCGGTCTGCATAAGAATAGCGTCGAGCCCGTGATGCCTGCCCTTCTTACGAGAACCGAAGACCTCGAAGGCATTTATGGAGTCATGGAACTGCCCTATGCAGAAACAGCCTCCAAACCAGAGGACGGCCTAGGCGCCTATGCTGCTCTTCCTACGATCGAATCTCTGTCGCCCGTCGAGAGACAGAGATGGCTTGTCATGGCGATCTATCCTACTCACCTCTTCTTTACGGGCCCCGAGAGCGCGGCGTTCTATCAAGTGCTTCCGGAGGGACCCGGGAGCTTCACCCTTCGAATCTATCTCTGCTTTCCGCCTTCGACTACTAAACTGGCGAACTTTGAAGAACTGCAAAAGAGCGCCTACGACGCGGTAGTGCTGTTTAACGACGAAGATATGTCTGCTGGTGAATCTGTTCAGCGTGGTCTCAGTTCTCGCACAGCTCAGCAGGGACGCTACAGTCACTTGGAAAAAGCAGTTTGGCAATTCGCACAGTACTGGATGAACCGGATGTCGGTTTCCCATCTTGGCCAATGAAAGGTACTGACACCACTGCTGATCTCGGGGAAGTCACGCCCGCAAATATTGAAAGGGAAGTGATTGCTGAACTGCGGCGCAGATTGTCGGTGATCGAGACACCCGAATACAAGGCTAGCACGTGCTATCGAGCCAGCAGTCGCATCGCGGTTGACGCTATTGCCTGGTGCGTGGCCGCAGCTGCAGTGGCCGGTGCCACCTTATATTTCTGGGAGCGATAAATAAAGAGTTATGGGCGCACAGTCAGTGGCTGAAAAAGCCATCAGAGAAAGTCTGGAGGGGCGGTTGCCGCTGCTGACGGATGAGCGGATTTATCGCAGTTTCACGTCGGTCCTCTGGAGCTGCATGACACTCGCAGCGGGTACGTGGACATTTCTGGTAGGAACCGCGCTAGCGACCGTCGGTAGTAAAGAAGTAGGACTCCTGGCTTACGGAAGTGGGGCTGTCATTGGGTTTGTGATCGTGATGCTGTCGGTCGGCTTTGCCTGCGTCCGATACGGCGTTGACGCCATCGATGCAACAAAATCCGCGTTTGGCGTGCGTGGCATGATCGTCCCGCTAGTAGGACTGTTGATCGCATCGGCCGGAGCGTCGTACATCGTCGCCGCAATGACCGCCACTGGCTTTGCCAATGTAATGGTAGCTGTGACCGGGATGACCCACGAGCCTAGCCTGGCTTGGCTTCAGACCTTCGGAGTGGCGATCTTGGTAATTGTTTGGATAATTGCGAGCCGCGGGCCGAAACTGTTTGAACGCCTCGCATCCTACATTGGCCCCGCGATGATCATTATTTCGGCGGCTGCTTTGCTGTTCATCTTTTGGAAGTTCAACGCTCGAACCGTGTGGGCCACACAATTACCTAAGCAGGAAATAGTCACGAGTGACAAACTCCAAGGGTTCATGCTGGCGTTTGAGTGGGGCGTAGCGATGGCGCTGACCTGGTGGCCATTCATGGGTACCGTGGTCGCTCGACTGGCGGCGAATCAAGATCATGTGCTGAGTCCCCCGGTTCTTGCGTTCGGGGTCCTTAGCCCTCTGTTTCCGATTGCCGCCGCGATGCTGGGTAGTGTCTTGGGCGGGACGAGGGATCCTACAGGGTGGCTCATTGCGGTTGGTGGGCCGGTGTTTGGAAGCATTGCAATTCTAGTAGTTTCGCTCGCCAACCTGGACATCATGGTAATGCAGTTCTACGTGGGAGCTATCGCGGTCCAGCAAGTTCCGATGTTTAGACGCCTGCCATGGGATCTTCTGGTCGCAATCCTCGTGTTTCCGGGCATCTACTGCGCCCTGCGCCCGCATTGGGTCCTCGATATCTTTACGACAGCGCTTACCTATGGCGGAATTCTTTTCGCAGGAATCGCGGCGGTTACCTTTGTTGACTACTTCGTGTCACGCAGGCAGAGACTTCAGGCTGCGCACCTGTTTACTGCAAGCCGAGTCGGAAGATACTACTTCTGGCGAGGCTTCAACCTGGTCGCGCTCACCGTCGTAGCATTCAGCGTGTGGTTCGATCTCTGGATGTACGATCCGGTCCGGGGTTCCAGCCGAGCTGCTTTCCGTTATGTCGGTGCGACGCTGCCGACGATCGTCATCTCCGGAGTGATGTACTACATACTCACGCGACTGATTTCGATTCCACAAAAGAAAGGCGGCTACGCGAGCTCAATAGATGGGTCACCAAACGCACACGACGAGTCCGAAGACCTTGCGCTAAGTCTCTAGCCACATGGGGCGAAACGGACGTAAGGACGAGTTATCGAACAAGTGGAGACGCGAACATGAAGCCCACCTCAGAGCAACTTATCTGGATGTACCAAACGATGGTGATGATTCGCGAGTTCGAGGAAACGCTGGCCAAGGTCTATATGGAAGGCAAGTTACCTCCCAAAATTCAAAAAGGTCTCGCCTTCGATATTGGCGCAGGTCCGATACCGGGAGAGATGCACTTGGCTACCGGCCAAGAGCCAGTAGCGGTGGGAATATGTGCACACCTTCGTAAAGAAGATACCGTGACTGCTCCGCATCGCCCTCATCATATAGCGATCGCCAAGGGCGTTCCCCTGGATCGCATGCTAGCAGAGATGTTTGGGAAGGTGACAGGACTCTGTCGCGGCAAAGGCGGTCATATGCATCTGTTTGCGCCCCAGCAGAAGTTCAGCTGCAGCGGAATAGAGGCCGCTGGTCTGCCGCAGGCGTGCGGCGCGGCGTTAGCCGCGAAGAAGAAGGGGACCGATAATGTGGCGGTAAGCTTCTTCGGCGAAGGCGCTGCAAATCAAGGGACCTTTCACGAGTCCTTGAACCTTGCCGCGCTTTGGAAACTGCCGGTGATCTTCGTGTGCGAGGACAACAAGTACGCGATCTCCGTCGCGAAACGCGCTTCGACGGCGATTGAGTCAAACGCTGATAGGGCTGCTGCGTATGGCTGTCCGGGACTACGGGTGGAGCATAACGACCCTATAGACATTTTCGACGTCGCAGGTGAGGCGATTTCGCGAGCTCGTCGGGGAGAAGGACCCACGCTGATCGAGATCAAGACGGATCGCTACATGGGCCACTTTCAGGCAGACCCTGAAGTCTATCGACCTAAGGATGAGGTCAGCGAACTTCGGCGGAACGATTCGGTTCCGGCGTTGGCAAATCTCCTTAGGAGCCAGCAACTTTTGGATGATGCCACTGAGCAGACAATTAGATCGAAGGTCCAACAAAAGATATCGGCCGCCTATGAATTTGCCCGATCCTCCGAATATCCGGAGCCATCCGAAGCGCTACAGCATGTGTTTGTCACCAATTCGGCAATCTAAAGAGGGGAATCTATGGCTTCAGCAGTAGGGACGCGCAAGTTGACCATGGCGGAAGCGATCGCGGAAGCCATCGGTCAAGAGATGGAGCGCGACGCCGATGTCTTCGTGATGGGTGAGGACATTGCAAAATACGGGGGAATTTTCGGCGCGACCGGCGGGCTATTCGATCGGTTTGGCCCCGATCGAATAATGGACACTCCGATCTCTGAAGCGGCCTTTATTGGGGCCGCAATTGGTGCGGCCGGCGAAGGTCTGCGACCGATCGCGGAGCTCATGTTTGTGGACTTCTTCGGCGTCTGCATGGACCAAATCTACAATCATCTAGCGAAAAACACCTATATGTCGGGAGCTGCGGTACACCTACCGGTTGTGGTCATGACGGGTATAGGAGGTGGCTACGGCGATGGCGCGCAACACTCGCAATGTCTTTATTCGTTGTTCGCTCACGTGCCCGGCTTGAAAGTGGTAGTGCCTTCCAATGCTTATGACGCGAAAGGGCTGATGATTCAGGCGATTCGCGACGATAACCCGGTCATGTACTTCTTTCATAAGGGCATCATGGGACTGTCCTGGATGGCATATCTCGTAGGGAGCACGACCGAGGTACCGAAACAAGTCTACACAATCCCCTTCGGAGTCGCGCAAATTGTAAGAGAAGGCACCGATGTCACCGTCGTGACGCTCAGTCAAATGGTGCATAAGGCAGTAATCGCGGCCGAGGAAGTCGCTAAGGAGGGGGTGAGTGTCGAGATACTCGACCTACGCACGCTCGTGCCTTTGGACAAGGACGGTGTACTAAAGTCGGTTGCGAAGACTGGACGCCTGTTAATCGCCGACGAGGATTATTTTAGTTTCGGCCTCTCAGGTGAGATAGCTGCGATAGTTGCTGAGAAGCTTGAAACGCTGGCTCTCAAAGCACCAGTCAGGCGTCTCGCGATTCCGGATGTACCTATACCCTACAGTCGCCCGCTGGAACAGGCCGTCATTCCACAACCGAAGGATATCGCTAATTCGATCAGGGAGCTGATGCAGCTACGCATCGCCTAACAACACTGGGCGAGTGATCGAGAGCATAGGCAGAATGATACCTATTAGACTACAGGACGACGCGTGGCGGGAAGTTGAGGAAGGGACGGAGGCGCTGGTCGAGCGATGGCTGGTCGGTGAAGGTGAGGCAGTTGATTCCGGACAGCCGGTCGCTGACGTAGTTCTCGCTAAAACTGACTTCGAGCTGCTGGCGCCGGCTGCGGGCAGAATCGAAAAGATCCTGATCCACGAAGAGGAAACATTTGCTCGCGGAGTCGATCTGGCTCTGCTCAACGAAGAGGTCCAAGGGGGAGCCTCGCCGACGAATAATTCCACTGCGTCAGTTGAGGCAGATGACGCAGTTCCAGTCTCGAGTCCCCAATCCGCGCATAAACAGTCCTGTACCAGTCTATTCGTCCCGTTCGCCGGGATTCGAGGCGCGGTTGCCCGAAACATGACGTCGAGTTGGCAGACGGCGCCGCAAGTAACCCTCATGGCCGAGGCGGATGTCTCGCTCTGCGAGGATCGTCGCAAAGACCTTAAGAACGCAGCTGGCGCTGGCGTCACGCTATCCATTACTCACTTCATTCTGAGAGCAGTAGCTTTGACTCTCAAAGATCATCCCCGGCTCAACGCGCGAGTCACATCCAGTGGCGTTGAAGTGGCCAGCGATATTCATTTGGGATTAGCTGTGAATGTGGAAGAGGGTCTGCTTGTTCCAGTCATTCGCTATGCCGATCGTAAGCCGACACTCGAGCTGGCGATCGAAGCAAAAGCTCTCGCGGAGGCAGCGAGAGCAAAACGGCTCGGGCCCTCGGATTTTCAAGGAGCAACTTTTACCATAAGCACATTGGGCACGACGCGAGTCGAATGGTTCACGCCGATCATCAATATCCCTCAAGTTGCCATTCTAGGTGTGGGAATGGTTCAGAGGCGCCCAGTCATTCGCGGCAATGATATAGTAGCGGCCCCAACCTTAAAGCTTAGCCTCGTATTCGATCATCGCGCTGTGGATGGCTATCCTGCAGGCCTGTTTTTGACTGCGCTATGCGAGCGGCTGGAAAGCGCGGAAGACCTTTAGAATCATTTTGTTCTGTCGGTGCCGCAATGATCGCAGATACAACAATCAAAAAGAGAAGACAGATGGTCTCAAGGATCGAGCTGTTTGATGACGGCTTGACTTAGCAAACGACGTGGGTTCGATGATTTCAACTTACTTGGCCTCGGCGCCGAATCGACTTGCGCCCCACGCGGCATGGCCTTTGATTCAACTGACCGACGCAGTCGAGGAACAGCAATGGAATGATCGTGCGCTGGAACAGGCCGTGGCGATTCCACATTTAGCGCTGTGGTCACATCAATCTTCAGCGATAGTGCTCGGCGTAGCTCAGCGACCAACCAAGCGAATGTTGCGCGTCGCCCGAAGCCTGGACATTCAACTTCTGCGACGCGGCTCCGGAGGTGGTGCTGTATTGGTGGGGCCGCATCTCTTAAGTGCATCGCTAGTTGTACCCCCTCATCATGCGCTCTCGAAAGGTGGAGCAATATCGGCATACCAATGGTTCGGCCGGGTTCACCTCGCCGTGCTCCGGAAAGTCGGCGTCCGAGGCACTGTCGTTGGAGACTCGGCTGCCCTAAGTCTCGTGCGCGATCCAAGAGCGTCTGTGTTGCGATCTCATGCTATCTGGTCGTGCTTTGCGGGCACCTCAGTGGGAGAGGTCGTCGCATTCGCGAAAGGTAAGAAGCTCGTCGGTCTGGCTCAGCGCCGGCGGCGCACGGGCACGCTGCTGACATCTGGAGTCTTAGTAGCCGATCCTGACTGGCTTCAGCTCACTCAAGTATTTGAGCGGACTTGCGATGTGGCATCCGACCTTCAGGAACTAGCTTCGTCATGTGAACGAGAACTAGGACGCGAAGTAGCAGTCAACGAAATTGCTGAACCTCTGGCCTACGAGCTTTCAAAGACGCTAGCGATGTTCGAGTAGTGTGATTTCGCATCGTCGATTGAAACAGTGAAGGACATAGTTATGCAGCGACAGCGCGCAAATGAAGAGACCCTACGGAGGATGATTGAGGCAGAACCCGTCCTCGAAGCCATCCGTCCTGCTTTGGAAGCACTTCCTGGCATGACACGAAACATGATCCTTACTTCAGGACCGGCTTTGCCTTGGAACTCTTACACGGGTGGCCAGCGAGCGGGAATCGTAGGAGCCGCTGTATTCGAAAGTCTGGCAGCCGACCCTTCATCGGCAGAGCAGATGCTCGCTTCAGGCGAGATCATTGTAGATGGTTGCCAGAACCACGGATGTGTAGGGTCGCTGGCGGGAATCTACACAGCCTCGATGCCGGTCTTTGTTGTGCGAGACAAGACCTCCGGAAAAATAGGCTGCTGCAATTTCTATGAGGGAACAAACCCTCGTCGTTTGAATTACGGAGTCTACGATGAAGGAGTCCGGGCTCGACTGCTTTACGTCAATAACATTGTCGCACCCGTTATCGCGGACGCGGTCGATATATCCGGCGGAGTACCGCTAAAGCCTATAATTCGAAGAGCCCTTCATATGGGAGACGAGCTGCATAGTAGAAGCACCGCGGCTTCTCTCCTGTTTACGCGCGAGCTCTTTCCGCACTTACTAAAGCTCGCCGAGACTAGTAGTGGTCCGGTCGACAAAGCGGTGAAGGCAATGACGGAAGATCAATACTTTTTCCTCCGTCTGTCGATGGCCGCCGCTAAGGCCACAGCTGAGGCAGCTCACGGTGTTGAAGGCTCTAGCGTGGTGACCGCGATGTGCCTTAACTGCCGCGAGTTCGCGATCAGAGTTGGCGGCCTTGGCGATAAGTGGTTCATCGGCCCACCTCCTACTGCGGAAGCAAAGCTGTTTGACGGTCATAAGCAGGATGAGATCAGCTGGATGGGCGGCGAGAGCACCATCGTGGAGACTGTTGGACTTGGTGGCTTTGCACAAGCCGCGGCCTTTCCGCTGCAGAGTTATCAAGGCGGTTCACCGGAGGCCATGGTGAAGCGCAATAATGAGATGTATCGAATCACTGTGGGCGAGCACAAATATTTTCAAATTCCAGCTCTGAGCTTCCGCGGTACTCCGACCGGTATCGACATCTTTAAAGTACTCGAGACCGGGATAGTTCCGGTTATGGATATGGGCATTGCCGGTCGCGACGGCGGTCAGATCGGAGCAGGAGTTGTGAAGGCGCCCATCGGATGTTTTGAGTTAGCAACCGCCGCATACAAGGAAAGGTACGGAAGCTGAGACAGCCGTGATCACTAGTCCGGCTTAAGGCGCCGTATCAGAAATACTGAATTACGAAATATAGAGACAGGGAGAATTTGGTTGCAATGAGCCTTACGACGTTAAGCCAAGTACCGCTGGTTTCCAACGAAGACTTAGCTACGATTCGGAAGCGGCTGGAAGGGTCCGGTGTCCGATATGTCCTGGCGTCATACGTTGATATTCATGGCATCCCCAAATGCAAGGCGGTGCCGATGAGCCATTTCGAACGTATGATGCGCGGCTCGGAACTGTTTACAGGTGCCGCGCTAGACGGGCTCGGACAGGGCCCAAACGATGATGAGCTGGCGGTACATCCAGAACCGAACGCTGTCAGTATTTTACCGTGGCGTACCGATGTGGCGTGGGCGCCAGGCAACCTTTACTACCATGGTCAGCCGTGGGAGATGTGCTCTCGAACGGCGCTAGCCGAGCAGGTAAAGCGGGCGGCCGCAATGGGTCTGAAGTTTAACCTGGGAATCGAATGTGAAATTTATCTGGTGCGACGCGAAGGTGAGGGCATAGTTCCGGCCAATCCTCGCGATACTATTCCGAAGGCTGCATACGACACGGTGCTGCTTCTCGAACACCTCAAATGGCTGGATGAAGTTGTCAGCGCTATGGATCGTTTGGGGTGGCATACCCATTCGTTCGATCACGAGGACGCGAATTGTCAGTTTGAGTTCGACTTCGCCTATGCCGATGTGATGACGATGGCCGATCGCTTTGTTCTATGGCGGTTAATGACAAAAGAAATCGCTCGTAAGCACGGCTGGGAAGCGACCTTCATGGCGAAGCCGTTCGCCGATCGCACCGGCAGCGGAGCGCACTTCAACATGTCCTTGGCCGATGTGAAAACGGGTAAAAATATCTTCGGCGACAAGAGTGACACTCGTGGCTGTGGACTATCGCAACTCGCGTATCATTTTCTTGGCGGCGTTAAGAAGCATGCGTCGGCGATCGTTGCTACCACTTGCCCAACTGTGAATTCGTACAAGCGCCTGGTGAAGACAGGATCGGTCACTGGTTTTACATGGGCGCCGGTATTCATATCGTACGGCGGAAATAATCGTACGCACATGTTACGGGTTCCGCTGTTGAGGCCGGAAGTCGAAGGCAGCGAAGCAGCTCATGATGGTGGTGTCTATCTTTCCGACGCTCGGGTGGAATGCCGCGCGGTGGATCCGTCTATGAATCCCTATCTGGCGGCCGCGATGATGTTAGCGGCGGGTTTGGAAGGAATTCAGAAAGAGATCGATCCGGGAGATCCGATCAACGTGAACATGTATGAGCAGAGTCAGAAAGATCTAGATCGGCTTGGGGTGAAGCAACTCCCGCGGACACTGCTGGAGGCTGTTGATGCTTTTGCAGCGGACCCTATTGGACAAGAGGCTTTGGGCGAGCCGCTGTGGAAATCTTTCGTTGATATCAAGACTCAGGAGTGGTGGCGTTACCATAACTCAATCTCGAACTGGGAGATCGATTACTACTTGACCAAGTACTAGCAGGGTGTTGATGAAAGGGTCTTATGAGCTCGGTTTGGGGTTTGTTAGTTCCAAGACATCGCGATCAGAAACGTTTGGTGAGCAGAGTACTGGAGCTCATCCGGTGGGGCAGAGCTTCGCGATCCTCGGCAGATTGTAGGCGGCTGCTACCAGGTATGCGGCGAAGCTGGTCCGCGCGACTCCTCGATGGCGCGTGCGCCGGAAGTTGCCGACGGTTTTGCTCCAACCGAAAATCTCCTCGACGCGCTTGCGCACCCGCTGGCTCAGCGCGTAACCGGGCCAGCCGGTGGTCCGTTGGTCGAGTGCCGAGCCTCCGGGTCGCCGCTGATTCTGCGCGACATGAGGAGTCACGTTAAGCGCGCGGCAGCCTGCCACGAATCCGGTGGTGTCATAGCCCTTGTCGCCTGCGACGGTGATCCCGCGCGCTCCGCCAAGCTCCTGCAGCATCGCAAGCCCATGCTCGCGCTCGGCGGGACCAGTGGCCGGCCCCACGCGCAGGTCGATGATGATGCCGTTGCGATTCTCCATCAGCACGCTCTCGGTGTAACAGAGCTTGGCTTCTTTGCCGGCACCCTTTTTGGCCAGCCTCGCTTCGGGGTCGGTGGTCGACTGATGGGTCGCGTTCCGGCGCTGTTCGCCGTGGAAGTTAACGCTCGGATTGCCCGGATCATCGGGCGGGGTGCGGTCGCTCGGCGGCGCATCTTTCGGACGCAGGCTCTTAAGCGAGGCCCATGCCTCGATCAAAGTCCCGTCCACGGTAAAGTGCTCATCGCTGGTCAGCTTAAGCTCGCGAGCTTCCGAGACCACCGTGCGGAAAAACTCGCCCGCCACGTCATGCTCGAGCAAGCGCATCCGATTGCGGCTGAAGGTGGAATGGTCAAAGGCCGGCTCGTCCCAGTTGAGGTCGAGGAACCAGCGAAACAACAAGTTATAATCCAACTGCTCGCAAAACATTCGCTCGCTGCGCACCGTGTAGAGCGCCATCAGCATGGAGGCTTTCAACAATCGCTCCGGCGGGATCGAGGGTCGGCCCACTTCACACTGTACATCTGCTCGAACAACGGAGAGAGCTCTTTGAGCGCTACCTCCGCCAACGACTTGATGAGTCTGATCGGGTGGTTGGCCGGCGGCACCCTTTGTTCAGGGTTAACCAGCGTCAGCATCGTGCTTTGTGGCCGATCGTATCCCCGCATCTTCCGCTCCCTCCTCAACCCCACTGCCTCGTTTCCACTATACCGACCCAAAACCATTCGTCGATCCCATCGGCGAGGTCTTTTTCAACATCCTGCTAGGTAAAGATCGCGGTGTCCCACGAGAAGCTTCGGCTACATGGCACGAGAGCCAAGCGGCGGTCGGATGTGAGGTGACATCAAATCGCGCGATCCCCTGCTGTCGTGGCCGAGGATGACCATCAACTAGAGGCGAAACGATGCGCTCAAGAACCGACGTTTGGCCGTGCAAATGGTTGTGGTTCCTCACAACTTGATCCGGGCGAATTCGTTGGTGGTTTCGACGGGCGGCAATAGCCTGCGGCGCGTGAGGACGGCGACTGGTGAATCACTCGCGGAGGCCCTGAGCAGCGAACCTCGGAGCCTCACCGCGCTGCTGTTAGAGGGGATCGCCCTGCGCCATCAAATCGCCGTGCTGCAGCGCAGCGGAACTCGTGGTCCGTGCTTTCGCCCTTGAGATCGCCTGTTTTGGATCTTGTTCTCGCGTTGGTGGCCCCACTGGCGCGACAGCCTGATCATCGTCCAGCCGGAGACGGCGATGCCCGTCCCGCTGTTGGAATTGAGTGGCGGCCTCATTGTCAGTTAAGCGGCTTTTTCAGTTTCGTCAACTGCCGGTCGGGCACGATTAGTATCGTGAACGCGGAGCGCGGCGACCAA
>Ga0182024_10006722_pt1 | contig 25111 bp, 21 predicted proteins | sample P32metaG_FD_120480 | JGI IMG/M metagenome (GOLD analysis project Ga0182024, IMG submission 120480) | Permafrost microbial communities from Stordalen Mire, Sweden - P3-2 metaG (Illumina Assembly) | ecosystem: Environmental > Terrestrial > Soil > Wetlands > Permafrost | place: Sweden: Stordalen...
CGCACGGACGACGAGTGGGCCGCTGAGCTCTCGAACCGAACCGTTCACGCCGTCATGCACCTGGCCTGGGTCGAGAAGGGCCAAGGCCGCTATCAGGGACAGATGGGCGTGTACGTCAAGCCACGGGGAAGGTTCGGCACGGTATACATGGCCGTGATCGCACCCTTCCGTCATCGCGTCGTATACCCGGCCCTCATGCGCCAGATCGAACGGGCCTGGAACGCGCGCGTTCCACAGGGCAGTCCGGGGATGAGCAGACCCTAATTCCCGGCGAGCCCTCACAGCCCATATTGCACGCCTGCCGTCAGTGCTGCACGAGCCCTACCTCGACGCCGTTATCGCACAGCTCGGCCCCGACCCCTCAATCACCTATATCCGCCTGAACCTCGACGCGACCGCGGCCCGGCACTGAAGCGCTCTGACCTTGCGCCCCATCGGACACCCACCGGACACTCGGCGAGGAGAGCACACCTTGTGTGTGCAAGCCCCCATGAGCGGCGAGCATACACCCGTTCCGTGATGCCAAACGCCAAAAAACAAACCTGCCACGCGCCACTGTCGTTCGCTATCCGCGGGTGTAAGCTCACGCGGCATGAGCGCGCGAATCGCATTGCTCTCGTCCGTGGGAATCCGGCGCATGGGAGCGTTGCTGCTCCTGCTGATAGCGCTCGGCGGGTGGAGCCTCGGGCGCGCCACTGCTGATGCGGCTGCCGCCGGTGTCTGGACGGGAACGGCAGAGGGGATCGCCGTCGACAACGCCGAACACGAATCGGGCGAAACCTCGGTTCACAGCACGGCCAACTATCAGGTCGAGCTGAGCTTCTCCTTCAGCGTGAGCCCGGGCGGCGATGTCGTCGGCGGCGGTAGCGGCAACTACGTCGACGCGCACTGGCACCTCAGCGGCGTAAACGAAGGGAAACCGTTCGGCTGCGAACCGCCGGTTACAGGCGCACCGTTCAAGGTCGAGGTCAGCGGCCACAAGAGCGGTCACGACGTGATGCTGTCGCTGAACATCCCCGAGGCAACCGAGACAAACCAAAACTATGAATGCGGGGCCAATTTCAGCGGCTTCGCTACCACGAGCAACTTGATGAGCGAATCGCTCGAAGTCGTCGGTGGCAACAAACTGCACCTGTCCGGTTCCGCGCCGACCTCAGAAGTGCTCGAAGAAACGGTCGGAAGCCACGGCGACGCCTCGGAAGGCAGCAAAGAAGACGTCGACATCTGGACCATCTCCGTCACGCCGCCGGCCAGCGAGGATCACGAACGGCAGCCGGATCAAGGCGGTGGCGGGTCCTGCTCGCTGTCACTGAGTCACGTCCTCGCCAAACCCTCGCCGGGGCATGCCGGTAAGCCGATCATCGTGTCGTTCCATATCTCCGAGCCAGCCAAGGCCGTGCTGCTCGTCGCGCCCCTCGGCGCGCCGCCGAGCACCGTCGTGACTCGCAACGTCCCGAAGGGCCACAACGAGCTCCTCTGGAGCGGCTGGCTCGGCAAAGGACCGGCCGCCGCGGGCCACTATTCGCTGACCGTGGAGGCGAAGGCCTGTGGCAAAACGCGCACGCACGTGGTCACGGTGACGACGCACTGAGTTCGTCGCCGACTCGAGCCTTGACACATCGGGAGATCGAAGTCCGCATTCCAATGCCCCAGGTCGAGGGCATGACTCATCGCCACCTCAGCGTGGGCGCCCTGCGCATGCACGTGGCCGAAGCCGGCTCGGGACCGCCTGTGCTGCTGCTTCATGGTTGGCCCCAGCACTGGTATGCGTGGCGAAAGCTCGCACCCAAACTCGCAGCTGATCACCGCGTCATCTGCCCCGACCTGCGGGGCTTCGGCTGGAGCGACGCGCCGTCCGGCAGATACGACAAGGCGACCCTCGCCCAGGACCTCATTGGCCTGCTCGACGCCCTGGAGCTCGACCGGGTCGACCTGGTCGCGCATGACTGGGGAGCGTGGATCGGCTTCATCCTCTGTCTCGATCACCCACAGCGCTTCGATCACTACCTGGCGCTCAACATATACACGCCGTGGCCGGACCCGCCCTCCCCAAGGGCGATCGCGGTCGTCGCCCGCCTCTGGTATCAGCTCGCGCTCGCAACACCGGGTCTGGGCCAATTGCTCATCCAGCGCACTCCCTTCGTACGCCAACTCATCACCGCAGGCGCCGTGCACCCGGCATGGACCGACGAGGAGCTGAGAGCGTTCACCGAGGCACTCCTGCCCCGCGAGCGCGCGAACGCCTCGGTCCACCTGTATCGCACCTTCCTGCTCCGCGAGCTGCGCCCCTACCTGCGGGGACAGTGGGACGACCGTCGGCTGACCGTTCCGACCCTCCTGCTGCACGGGACCCGTGACCTGGCGATCGACCACAACGCGCTCGGCCAATGGCCCTCACACGCCGACGATATGCGGGTCGAGCTGAGGGATGACTCGGGGCACTTCATCGCCGAGGAGCTACCCGAGATCGTGGCGGCTCGCGCACGCAAGCTTTTCGCCCAGATCCAATGAAGAGCGGGAGCGACGGGGGTCGAGTCCGGTCTTTACACATCGAGGCATCGAGATCCGACCGTAGCCGCTTCGCATGACCGCGTTTGTTTCGTTGGCTGCCCTCTCGGTGTCGATCGCGCCCGGTAGTCGCAGGGTAGGGAGGCAGGCCCATGTAGTGGCCCAGCCGGTCCTTCAAGCAAGCGCGCCACAGTCCACCTCTCGCACGCCTAGCGAGCTCAGTCGGTAGAGCACGTCCGTCGCAGCTGCCTGACAAAGCGAAGTCGCCGAGACAACAAGAAGGCACGAACCTAGAGCTCAGGCTGTGTTGACGGAGTCAGCGGGGCTTGCGATGTACGGTACGCGTGGTCTCGTGACCTCCACGAGGCAACGTAGGCTTCCGCCGATGGAGAAGGATCCCGTTAGCCGCCTCCGGCGCCTGGTCGTTGCGCGCAAGTTGGTGTTCCTCGTCGGCGCAGGCGTTTCAATGCAGGTCACCGGAAACGATCCGTCGTCTAGCTGGGCCGGGTTCATGGAGCACGGCATCAAGCTGGCGGAGCAACGTACAGCGACCAGTCCGGATGTAAGCAGCTGGGTTGCCTCTGTTAGGCAGGACGTGCGCTCAGGCGACCCGGACCGGCGTCTCGTCGCCGAGGATCAGGTCTTGACGCGTCTGGGCGGACCGGACTCGGACGGCGTGGCGCAGTGGCTGAGGGAGTCAGTGGGATCGCTGACCCCAGTGGATCGTTCACCGGTCGAGGCCCTGGCTGCGTTGGGGGTCCCGCTGCTCACGCTCAACTACGACAACCTCCTCGAGGAGATCACGCGTAGGCCAGCAATCACCTGGCAGCAGCCGGCGACGATGCGCGACGTCGCCCTCGGAGACGAGCAGGGGATAATCCATCTTCACGGGCAGTGGCGCGAGCCATCGTCGGTCGTGCTAGGGAGCGTTCGGTATGCACGAATCACCTCGGAGAAAGCCGCTCAGGAACTGGTGAACTCCCTGAGCTACAACAACGCGCTCGTGCTGGTCGGCTTCGGTGCACCGCTGGACACCATGCAGTTCGAGCCGCTTCGCAGCTGGCTCACGGCATCCGACGGGCCGCCACACTTCCGGTTGGTCTCGACAGGGGAGCATGCCCAGTTCAGCTCCCCGACCCTCGTCGAAGAGCGGCGTCATCTCCAGCTCGTCGACTACGGCAGTCGGTACGACGATCTCGCACCATTCCTGCAATCGCTGAGACCGCGTGCCGAGATCGGGTGGCGTAGGTATCTCGCCGGCGCCTCGTTCTTCTCTGTTCTCTTCGGCGTCTTAGCGCTCTTCGCGGCGTTGGGAGTCTTGGGTGTCTACACGGTGCTCTGCGCGGTCGGCGTCGCATGCGCGGCACAGATCTTCGCCAGGATACTCGCGCGCGGGCGGGCCACACCTCCGAGGGTCCTCGGACTACTAGCGTCGCTGGTAGCGGCCGTGGTCTTCGGATTCATTGCGCTGAGCAGCGACTCGTCATCGGACCGCGCAAGCCCAGCCATCTCGACCAAGCGCCCTCTTGTAGTGAAGCGGTCGCCCCTCCAGAGCGGGGGCCAGCGACAAGCTCGTTGACGGCGACTCCGGGCGTCAGCGACAGGAAAGCATCTCCGCCGGGCACACGGGGCTCCGGTCGTCGCCTACTTGCACCCCGCTCTGAAGATCGCGAATATCTGGGACATGGCAGGCCTGCTCAGTCGCCTTCTCGGAAGACAGACGGCTGCTGATTCCCCGCCGAGCCGAAGGATCGTTGCGAAGCTCTACGGTGGCCGCGACACACTTGAGGTAGTAGGGGAGTCCTTCTATCAGGACGCGCTATGGGAGATCGTTGGAGGACTACGCGCCGAGCCGGTCAGGTTCGACACGCACGCCGTGCTCGTTCCCGAGCCCGACAATCCTTATGACCAGAATGCGATCCAGGTTCGGATCGACAGGACGTTGGTTGGTTATCTCTCGCGGCATGACGCTGCTACGTATCTGCCCGGCCTCGAGCGGCTGATGGAGACCGGCCCGAGCCACCTCGTCGCACTACACGGACAGATCGTCGGCGGAGGACAGCGACCCGACGGTCTCGGCTTTCTCGGCGTCTTTCTTGACCACGATCCCGCGGACTTCGGGCTGGCCCAGCATCACACCTCGCGCGGCCACCTGCGTACCGGCCTATCCGAGCTAATAGAGGCCGACCGGGACGACGATTCCTATGACCTGTCTTGGAGTCAGGCCTTGTCCGACGAAGACTCCGTGGCAATCGGCCAGCTCCGTGCTCTTCTCGGAAATGAGGATGCGCCGATCTCGCGGCATTACATGCTGTCCGAGCTCGAGCACCGCCTTTACCGGAGCCGCCTCACGTCGCCCTCGGCACTCGACGAGTTCGACGCGACGTGCAGACAACACGACCGTGAGATGGAGAGGATCAGGCCGGCCCTGGTTGAGAAGTTCGGCGCCGTTCCCGTGATCGAGATGTACCGACAGGCCGCCATCCGATGCCAAAAGGCGAAGCTCTGGGAGGCAGCACAGGACTGGGCCAGCCGCGGGATCGCGATGTATGGCCGAGACGCGGCTCGTCCCGAGGTTGTGGAGGACCTGCGCACGCGGGTCGAGTACGCAATCGCGAAGATCGACAGCGCCTCTGGGAGGAGACCACCACGGTCCAGCGTGGAAACCGTCACGACCGAGGTCGATGGCTCTGTTCTTGAGACCCTGACCTGCACGAGATGCGGGACGAGCTTCCAGCGCGTGCGGACAAGGGGACGAAAGCCGAAGAAGTGCCCCTCATGCCGTGGGTTGGCGTCTACCCGCTAGCGCGGTGCAGGACCGGCGCATCGGGCGTCCCCTTCACGCGCGAATCTAGTCTGACCGCCGTCAATGAGTCTCGGGGGGCGGAAGCTCGAGGAGCTCAATCGTCGGGAGGGCGGTCCCCAGCCCGCGCAAGTCGCCGTAGATCCCGGCGAGTTCGCCTACTACGCCCTCGATCTGCTGCTCCCGCTCGGACCACCTCGCCTGCAGAGCGCGTCGCTCCTGATCGAGGCTGGCGCGCATCTTGCGCGCGTTTTCGATGATCGCAACCACGTGCGAACTGAACCCCGGTCCGGCCAGGTAGTCGTAGGCAAGACCCTTCAGATCATCGCGTTGAGCGCGAGCACCGCGTGCGGCAGATACCTGAATCACTGTGTCGCGCAGCAAGATCGCAAGATCAGGAGCCACATCCAGATCGGCCACCCAGATCCCGTCGACCTCAGTCAGCGAACAGTCCGGTCGCGGGAGTGCGTCGGAGACGATGACCGCCACCGTGTGGTTACCTGCTCGCTGATCCTCCCGCAACTTCCGTACCCAGCCGTTACTCCAGCTCGCGGCGCGCTTTGACTCCCAGAGTATGGTGCCGCACACGCCCCCCGCACCACGAACGCGCTGCACAATGTCCGCGCCCCGAACACCCCTGGGAACAGCCGTTATCTCGTCCTGTGGGCAACGGCTCGCCAGCCGCTGCACCAGCGTCTCCTGACGAACGTCGCCCAAGGCTTGCGCGCGTGGGGAAGGAAGCTTCTTCGACAGGGTTGTGACCTGCCGCCTCAGTGCCGCAATCCGCCGATCGCGCTCCCGAACCTCCTCCTCCTTGTCGCGGAGCTCGTTTGCCCTGAGGCGAGCCGCCTTCTTCTCAACCTCGGGAGCCAGCTCCGCGCGAAGCTCCTTCTTAAGGCTCTGGCGAACGCTTCGCTCCAACTCATGTCGGATATGGTCCACCACCTGCTCGCTGAGCCCAAAGCGGTGCCCACACGCTGGGCAAACAACTGTCCCGGTCTCGTCGCGCCGGTTTGCCAAGATCGTCCTCCTCGTAAAGCGTCGGCTCAGGGTGCAGAGTAGCCACAAGCCTCCATCGAGGAAGGCTTAGTCCCGTCTCTGACAACGGGTTGCACCCGAACAACCTATAGCGGCCGCTAGAAGTGCCTTTCGAACATCTATAGGGTGCTCGATTGATCGGAACTGTGTAGGTGGTTGAAAACAGGGGGTCCGGAGTGGCCGATTACGCACATGATCCGGCGAAATTCGCCGCGGAGCTAGGGACAAAGCTCGCCACTCGCTCACGCCATGTCTGCGTGCTGCTCGGCGCCGGTGCCTCGCGGGCTTGCGATCTGCCTGATGTTGCAATGCTTGAAAAGGCCGTCGCCTCACAGCTTGAAGGAAATGATCGTGTGCTCTTCCAGACACTGCTCGAAGACCGCAACCTCGAGCAAGTGCTGTCCCGGCTGCGCCGAATCGCCGCCCTGCTCGAGAACGATCAGGATCTCGACGGGCTCAGTGCCGCTGGTGCCGACGAGCTCGATCGCAAGATCTGCAGCGCCGTCGTCGAGCAGCTCAAGCTCGACGCAGCCCAGCTAGATCCGATGCGGAAGTTCGCCGCGTGGGCGACTGGCGCGGACTATCACGATCCGCTCGAGGTCTTCACAGTCAACTACGACCTCCTAATCGAGACCGCCCTGGAGGAGGTCGGCGCGCTGTGGTTCGACGGCTTTGTCGGCTCGCTTCAGGCGCCCTTCCGGGTGGACCTCGTCGAGAACGTCGCGGGCAACGATGATGCGTTGCCGCCGAGCTTCGTTCGGCTATGGAAGCTGCACGGCTCTCTGAACTGGGCATGGCGCAAGGATCCAGCTGGGATCGTTCGACTCGGCAAGCCGGCACCCGAGGGGGAGGCTGCGGCGATCTACCCAGCCGATACAAAGTACGAGGAATCGCGCCGAGTCCCGTTCGTGGTACTGATGGATCGTTTCCGCCGCGCCCTCTACGAGCCCGAGACCCTCCTGCTGATCTCGGGTTACGCGTTCGGTGACCAGCACCTCGACGAGTTGATCTTCGACGCCGCACTGCGTTGTCCGCGCTCCGAGTTCGTCGTCTTCTGCCACTCCGAGATTCCTGATCGAGTCGCGAAAAAGGCAGAGCACACCCCAGCCCTCTCAGTGCTCTCCAAGGAAGAGGCGATCCTTGGCACCCGCCGCGGCAAATGGGCCACCGAGGTCCAGACGCCTGGCTTATGGGAGGGCGCTGAGTTCAAGCTCGGCGACTTTGGCGTGCTTGCAACCTTCCTCGCCAGTGCTTCGGGACAGGCTGGCGAAGCCGATGAGTGAGTCAGACCCAACCTGCATCGGCCGGGTTCGCCACGTACTCGGCTCAAACGTCACGGTGGCACTAGACCCCGAGCTCGCCGGGGTCGCCCCAATCTACCGCGGCAAGCTGCAATCGGTGGGCCAGATCGGCTCCCTCGTGCGCTTTCCACAGGGCCTCATGGACCTGATCGGCGCCGTGACGCTTGTAGGAATCGCCGAATTGACCTCGCCGCTGCCCCCTGCCGAAGACGTTCAGGTTGGAGAACGCTGGCTTAAGGTCCAGCTTCTCGGTCAGATTGACAGCCTTGGCGAGTTCCAGCGTGGCGTGGGCAGCTATCCCGGCCTAGACGATCCCGTGCACTTTGCCACTGCAACCGATCTCGGCCGCGTCTTCCCTGCCGAAGGCCCCGGCCTGGTCAGGTTCGGGACGCTTTCCTCGGCGCCCGACATACCGGTCTGCCTCGACGCCGCCAAGCTCGTTCTACGGCACACCGCCATAGTCGGCTCGACTGGCGCCGGCAAGACCAGCGCCGTTGCCGAGATTCTTCAGAACCTGATGTCCGATGGTTGGCCAGGCGCCAACATCGTCGTCATCGACCCGCACGGCGAGTACGCCCGTGCGATCGGCAACGAAGGCAGCGTGCGGAGCGTGCTCGACACGAACAGGCTGCTGCGCATTCCCTACTGGGCGCTCCCCGCTCTAGAGATCCTCGTTGCCTTCACCGGTGCTGGCATCGGCAACACCCCCGCAAAGCGCTGGTCGGAGCTTGTCGCAGAGGCCCGCGTCAACTTTGTTGAGAAGGCAGCGTGGCTGGACCTTGATCCCGTCGCCATCACCGCCGACACCCCGGTGCCGTTCGATATTCGCGACGTTTGGTATCGCCTCGACTACGAGAACCGTGAAACGCGCAACGAGCGAGGGGATCCGAGTACCGTCACGCTTGAGCAGGAGGGCGATGCTGAGAAGCTCGAGCCCGCTCGTTTCAAGCCCTACGCACCCGCCGGGGGCAAGCCGAGCAAGGCACCGGACTACGAAGCTTACGGTCGCGTTCCAGAGCTGCTCCGACTCGCCCTCAAAAATCCCGACTTCGCTTTCTTCCAGCAACCCGAAGCAGATCCTGAAGGGGACGATTCGCTCCGCATCGCGATGGGCGAGTGGCTCGGTGGGGAGAAGCCCATCTCGGTGCTTGATTTCAGTGGCGTTCCCACCGCCGTCGCCGATCTCGCGATAGGCGTTGTGCTCGAGCTGCTCTTCGAGTTGGCCCTCCGAACCACCGAGGACGGTCCGGGGATCGGCCGGCCCCGGCCGGTGCTCTTCGTCTTGGAGGAGGCCCACCGCTATCTCGGAGAAGGCGCCAACGAGCTCACTTCGCGCGCCGCCAGCCGCATCGCCCGCGAGGGACGCAAGTACGGCGTCGGGCTGCTCATGGTCACCCAGAGGCCCAGCGAGTTGCCCGAGACAGCACTCGCGCAGTGCGGAACGCTGATCGCGTTACGCCTCACCAACGGTACCGACCAGGGCCAAATCAGAGCGGCCCTGCCTGACAACGTCACTGGTCTCGCCGACGTGCTGCCCTCCCTTCGCACCGGCGAGGCGGTGATCAGCGGTGAGGCGATCGTGTTGCCGGTGCGAACCACTATCGACATGCCACACCCGCTCCCCAAGGCCGAGGATCCCGGGCTCGATTCCTGGCGCGAGGAGTCCGGGATCCCCGATTTGGCGCCAGCTCTGGCCAAGTGGCGCGGTCTTTATGACAGCGACGAGAAGGAGAAGACCGATGACTGAGGTCGAGTGGATCGACGTTACCGATTCCGAGCGCATCATCGCCATGGCCTACGACGAAGAGGGGGAGGCGATTCTCGTCCGCTTCGCCAAGGACGAAGTCGAGTGGTGCTATGAGGCGTGTCCGCCGCATGTCTGGGAGGAGTTCTCCGATCCGGCCCGGAGTAAGGGCCGCTACATCCACGAGGTTCTCAACCACAAGCCCCATCACCGCCACGAGTGACGTTCCATTTGCTTGCAATGGCGTAGGGCGGCTGGCGCGGGGCCTGAGCACCAACCTGCGTCGCAAACGGGATCATCATCGGGGGACGCGCGTAGGCTCCAGCAAGACGATCGCGATGGCACGGACTCCAGATGCACTCATTACGCCGGAACTGCTCGTTTGGGCGCGCGAGTCGGCGGGCTTTAGCCTCGACACGGCTGCTACCAAGGTGCGGGTAGGCAAGGATCGCTTGCGCTCTTGGGAGACCGGCGAGGCCCGCCCAACCATCGCACAGCTTCGGATGGCGGCGAAAGTCTACAAGCGCCCCCTGGCGATCTTCTATCTCCCGGAGCCCCCACTCGACTTTCAGCCGCTCAGGGACTATCGGCGCCTACCAGCTGCCCAACTTGGGCAGCTGTCGCCCGGGCTTCTGGCCTTTATCCGCCGTGCCCGCGCTGTGCGCGAAGCTGCCCTCGAGCTGCATGAGCTTGCAGACGAACCAGTGGGTCCTGCGCCCAGGCTCAACGACGGAACCAGCGATCCCGAGCGATTTGGGGCTGCTGCACGTGCGCTTCTCGGCGTGACCCTTGCGCAGCAGGCGGACTGGCGGGACCCGCGTCGTGCGCTGAACGCATGGCTTGACGCGGTTTCCGGGCTCGACGTTCTTGTTCTACAGGCGCAGTCGATCTCTGTCCAAGAGATGCGGGGGTTCTCGATCTCGATGGATCGCCTGCCAGTCGTTGTGCTCAACGGGGGCGACTTCCCGCGTGCTCGGATCTTCACACTGCTTCACGAGTTCGCGCACGTGCTGCTTCACGCCGACGGGGTATGCGATGCCCTGCCACGACGTCGGGCACGCGGACCTACAGACGAGACTGAGATCTTCTGCAATCAAGTTGCAGCCGCTGCGCTGATGCCGCTCGACGCCTTCAATGCGGAGCCGACGCTCCAGCATCCGCCTGCCGACGGGCGTTGGAGCGAGGACGTTATTCGCGGCCTCTCGGACAAGTACTCCGCAAGTCAGGAAGCTGTCGTGCGCCGCCTGTACTCCGTTGGACTCGCGGACTGGGACTTCCTACAAGAGAAGGAGGCCGAGTACCGGGCGGCCTACCAGGCGTTCCGTGATGACCAGAAGCGCAAGCGGCGCGAGGAGGAGCGCTCGGGAGGCCCGAGCTACTACCGAATGAAGGTCCGTGATCTCGGCCGGGGATTCATCGAGTCGGCGCTCGACGCCTACTACCGGCGCGCCATCACTGGGTCAGACCTGTCGGAGTATCTAGAGATCAAGCTGAACGGACTCCCGAAGCTCGAAGCCGAGCTAGCAGCTACGGGCGGCAACCGCGACTAATGGCGTACTGCTTCGATACGAGCGTTCTGATCGAGTGCTGGTCACGCTCCTATCCGCCCGACATCTTTCCTGGCCTATGGGTCAAGTTGGACGAACTGATCGTTCAGCAGGAGGTGCTCTGCCCCGACGAGGTGCGTATCGAGCTGGCAAGACAAGAGGACGAGCTCGCTAAGTGGATCAACGCGCGCCCGCACTTATTTGTCCCGCTTGACGACGCGATCCAGCTCGCGACGAGCGAGGTGCTCGCGCAGCACCCGCTCCTGATGAAGGCAACCAAGAACCGCAACGGCGCAGACCCGTTCGTCATCGCGACGGCACGTGTGAAGGATCTCACCGTCGTCACCGAGGAGAAGGGGGGGACCGACGCCAAGCCAAAGATTCCCTCGGTATGCGCAGCGCTCAACGTGCGGTGTGTCAACGTGCTCAGTTTCCTCCGTGACCAGGGCTGGAGCTTCGCGTAGACCGAACAAAGCTCGACTGGTGTCGAGATCCGGTTGTGGCGCTTCAAGCGTGAGATCACCGAACTCTGGCGCCCTCCCTTACGTCTTCGACTGTAAGGACAGATAGAGGGCGTGATGGTCTACCCGAGCGTGACCGCGACCGCGTCCGGTCGCCGGGCTTAGATCACCCAGCTAGCGTAGTCCCCTGCGGCGATCGTTACCCGGCTTTAGGTGCGCCTTGTGAGCGGATCGAGACATGCTCGGGCAGCGTAACGATCTCGTGCTCTTCCCGTTCGTCGAGGTAGGCAATCACGTCGGCCCGCCGCACAGTGCCGTGCGCCACGATTGGGTCGGCCTGATGGACTGGGTCGAAGCCGCGCCCCAGCCTCACGACTGCTGCTAAGGGATCGTCAAGCAGACGCCGAGCGAAGACTTCCGCACGTGCCTGATCCGTCGTCCACGAGAAGCCACTGAGGTACTGACGATTGCCCACGCCTCGATAGACGTCAAAAGCATTAGGCATGCTGGCGAGCTGGGCACGCTCCGCCTCGGTCATCATGGCATGGCGCTGCTCTGGATGGATGCGCAGCAGTTTGACAAACAACTCTCGGGGCGAGAAGGATTCCGTGCGTTCCCACACCTCTCTAAAGAGCCGCCAATAGGTCTCGCCGTCGAGGCCGGGGAGAATGCGTACGAAGGCGAATAGGACGCTGGCATGGTCGTGCGCGCTCAGGTAGCTGTCCCATTCCTTGCGCCGCCGCATCCACCCAACCCGTGCTGCCCAACGGCGTCGATCCGTGGCCGTCCCCGCGAGCATCGCGTTACGCTCGTTCGAGGTCGTGCGGGTAGTAAATCTCCCGCTCGTCGAGCGTTTCGACGAGCTCGCACAACAAATGCTGGACGTCACGCAGGCGGCCTCGCGCTGATTCCTGCGGAAGCTCGCTTCGCAGGCGTTCGCGCCAAGACGCAAAGGTGTCCTCAAAGCGGTCGCTGAACCTCGCGTATCCCATACAGAGCACCTTGCCGTGCTCCTCTGCAATCATGCGCTCACCGACCGCGCGCTGCTCGTCGCTCCAAATCATCAGCGCCTGACCGTAGCCATCGCTCAGAAAGCATTTGGTGATGTCCGACTGAAGCTTTGATACACGTCGTGTCTCCTCATCCTCGGGGAAGCTGAGGAATTGGATATCGCGCCGCAAGATCTCCGTCCACCCGAAGTATTGGGCGAGCCGGAAGACCGTTGTCCGGAGCACCTCCTCGCCGCGGCGGGGATCCGAGCCGTAAGCGTCGAAGAGACCCTGCCGGAGAATGTTGTAGAGGCGGCTCTGTAGGTCAAACGCCGCCGCAGCGAGCGGCTGGCGGTAGCGCGTTAGCACCTGCTCGGCCTGCAAGTCGCGGTCGAAGAGGGCGTCGGCCCGGTGTACCTCGGCATCAAGCGCACTCTTGAGCTTCGTCATCTGCTCCGCCATGCGGGTCTGCCGAAAGGCAACGAAGGCACTCACCAGCGCAGCCGTGACGCCGCCAGCGAACCCGATCCACGCGGCGGCCATCGGCTACCTTCGAACTGCCGATACAGACCCGGCCGGGGTACTGTGGAATATGTTCAGATCAGGAAACACGAGCGAATTCGCACGCGCGTTGGGGCACGCCCACCACACGCGTAGTAGATGATGCGTCGCGGAGTAGCTGGATGGGCCCGCGAACTGAGCTGGTGGGCGAAGAATAACCCAGAAGTGTTTCAGACCGGCGAGAGCAACTCTTGAGCAAAACTCAGGCTGGGCTCTAGTAAACGCTGCTATCACCGCCTGTCAAATGGCTGGTCGTGCTCCTCATTAAGGCCAGAGATCAATGACGTACGTCTGGTCGGATCAGATCGATCGGCCCAACCCCTGGCCCAGCCACACCAGTTCGCCACACGGGCGCGCTCGCGAGGATCAACCGATGGCAGCATAGCCTCGAGCGCATCGATGTACGCTCGAACATCGACCGATCGTCGCCAGGCGGCGACCTCTGTCAGGAGTCGTTCCACGCGTGCCGTCTCGATGCGAGCGCGGCGAGCCTGGGCTTCACGTGCTTCCAGCTCGCGTTGACGCTCCTCAGCAATTAGGGCTCGCTTGACCGCAGCCTCATCATCAGCTCTCGCTCGCTGCTCGAGCGTCCGTAGAACAGAGGGGAGCTTGCTCTCGAGCGGTCCGCGTGGACCCTCTCCCCACGTGGCACGCCCACCCCCATAGCCGTTCGGCAGGAGCAGTCTCAGCCGACCGGTGGCCTGCTTGCGCTTGAGCTGCGGTGGGGGCATTTGGCCCGCGCGTCCCTCGGGTCTCCACGTCCACTCTGATCGCCACGCGGCGACCTCCGCCGACGTGAACGGGACGGTCTCGGTTAGCTCGTGGACCTCAACTGGGTAGCGATGCACACCAATCTCGATCCCAACCCCGGGTCGATCTCCATAGCCGGTGCCCGCATATGAAACGACCTGCCAGCCCCGTTTGATGGCCTCCCGGAGCAGCCCTTGCACGACCAGCAAGGCACGCCGAAGTAAGGGGCGACTCAGGACCACGTGAACGACTCCCGCCTGAGGCCCAACTCGGATCCTCCCATCGTCATCGGCCCGCAGGCCGACAGCTGCCTTTCGCGTTGCGATCACGAATTCATGTGCCCCCCGTAGGGTGGGGGGAACGACGATCTCGGGTCGGCGCGACGCGGGATTCTGCGGTGGAGCCGGATCCTCGCGAAGCTCGGGCTCCTCGACACGACTTGCCGCCAATGACGTGCCCGACGGGACACTGCCTTTGTTATTCCGTGGCTCGACCTGATCGATCGCGCTTGCCGGTCCGTTGAGGTGGGCCTGACCGACGGGCGTGATCTGCGCCTGCCACGCTGGGCCCCGTCCTGAGATCCGGACCAGTCCGCGTGACTTCAGCGCTGCGGCGGAGATGCGGTGAGCGTAGCCCTCCATCACGCCCTCCGGCGAGCCTTCGGCGATCCATCTCAAGGTCGCAAGTTGCGGCGCGTTTAGCTTGTATAGGGGCGGCATCTCGGGGTACGTGTCCTCGCGCCGGTACGGCAGGCGTCCGCGACCGCTCGATGCGGGCCGGCCTCACCCTAGATGCCGAGCTGCTCTGCCAAGCACCCCGGAGTGTTGTTGACACCGATCGAGCGCTCGACGAGAAGCATGCGGACCGCGCCAGCGGACCGCGCCAGGATAGACAAGGTGGGACAAATTCGTGAGCCCGTCATCTTTCCGAGGCAGTGAGACTTTGGCGGTTACTCGGCGGAGAGGAGCCCTGCCGCACGCGCGCGGATCGCGTTGGCGAAGGCCATGAAGCTCAGGTCGGGAGCCGGCTCATGAATTGGGGAGACCGGGTCGGCAGCGGCCGTGACAAAGCATGCTGCGTCGTAGAGGCGCTCGAGGATTAGCCGGCGGCAGAGAATCTCGTAGCGCTTCCTGTAGGAGGCGTCGAGGAATGCGGGGTCAACCTCGAAAAACGGCTGCTTGACGCGAACCGGCTTGATGGAGCCGGGCGCCTCCTCAAGCAGGAACAGATATCCAAGCCAAGGGCGGACCGTTCCGAACCGACCCTCGCGGTATGCCGTCCAGATGTCCACGGCGTTGCCGATCGCCTCCTCGCTGCGGTTGTTGTAGTTGTTGCCGAATGAGGGGCCGACCTGACTCTTGAACTCGATCGCAGCTGCCAGCGCATCGCCGTGGACAACAACAAGGTCCCACTTCTTCTCAGGGCGGAAATAGCCGGGAAGCTCAACGGCCGACCCGCGGCTGATGCTTGAGGGCACGAAGCCTGCGTCGATGAAAATCGACTCCATCAGCTCGGCCATCGCGTCCATGTGAGCGCCGCCTGTAACGGCGCCCCGCAGGCCGGCGTCCGAGCGTCCGGACTCACTCTGCTTGCGTGCCTGACCCTCGCGGACGATCCAGTACTGGCGAACGGCCGCTTCAAATGCTCGCTGGTCCATGCCACAAGGTAGATTCGCGGCGCTGACGCCGCCTCCTACCCTGGAAGCTCCTGCAACCCGTAGGCATCAAGCGCCGCCGCGGTCGCGCGCTCGACATCCCGGGCAGCAAACGCCCGCTGCAGCTCATTTTCGGTGCGACTCGGGAGCAAGTCGAGCCGCGGAACGCGAATGCGACGCAGGTATTGAGCCTGGAAGCGTAGGTAGCCGCCGCGCATTTTCACGGCGTAGCACTCGATGAACATCTGGGCCACACCGGACAAGAGAAGCCCGCCGAGGACCTCTGGATCCCAGCAGTCGCTCGCGACCCAGTAGAGATTGTGGTGGGGATAGAGGCGTCCTGGATCGAGCACAGGGTGCATCTCGGCCTTGATGTCGGGGATCAGTAGCTTTGGCTTGCTCGTGAGGGAGTGACTGACGCGATCGATCGTGCGATACCACTGCTGCGGTCGACGGCCGGCAACATTGCGCTTGCATAGCGCCACCGCGTTGGACTCGAAGTACTCGCCCAGCCGTGGATAGTCATCGAGCGAGACGAGCGCGCCGGTGTCGCCATCCCAGGGATCAACAAGAAAATGGCCGGACCAGTGCAGCTGGCCGCTGAGCGTGTCGCGGCCCATGGCGAGCGGCAGCAGCCGGTCCTCCTCGACTATCGCCCGATCCTTGACCACGAACACACGGTCCGCACCAGTCGCCACGCCAATCCCGACCCGGGTGGCTGTCTTCCCGTCCTCCAGCGGAGGCAGATCTCGCTCCAATCGAGCCACGAGCGCCAGCCGCTCCGGCGAGCCTGTCGGCCATGACGACGTGCCATCGAACCACGCAGGCAGACGCGCAGCCTCGAAGGTGGGATCGCTCATCCTGAGGTCGTCCTTGCGGCTTGCCCACAGGCGAACGCGCCGCGCCGCTACCTCATCGAAGCCGCCCTGCGCGGTCGCGACGATCGCTGGACCCTGTGGCTCCCGACGAAGGATCGTCACGGACGGGTAGGCGCTCACGTCCTCATCGAAGGCATCGACGTCGTGCATCTCGATTACTGCCTCCACGGAGAACCGTGTGGAGACCATGCTTCGCAGGCGCTGCCCGTATTGGTTGCGCATCCAGCGGTCCGCGCAGATGAAGCCCAGAGCTCCGCCTGGGCGCAGCGCGTTTAGGCCGACCTCGAAGAACCCGACGTAAACGTCCGAGCGCCCGCCCATGGTCGAGCAGACGCGGCGATAGGCATCGCTGCGAAAAGGCGGCACAGCCTCCAGCCGTATGTAGGGAGGGTTACCGATTACGAAGTCCGCTGTGTCGGACTCGCCCTGGCCAAGCAGGAAATCGTCGTGCGTCACCCAGCCCTCGGCTAGCATTCTTGCCTGCTCGGCTCGGCAGCCACTGCCAGTAAGACGCGCCTGCACCACGCGACGGCTCTCAGCGACGTTCGCCGGCTGCAGATCGCACGCCCGGATGGCGGCGCCGGCCTCGGTGATCTGTCGACCGTGAAGCCGACAGGAATGCGCGAGCCGCTCCACCATCGGTCCCAGGAACGCGCCCGAGCCGCATGCGGGCTCGATAGCCCGATGCGCAGCTAGATCGCGCTCGCTCGTGTAGCCAGCAAGATCAAGGATCAGCTCAACGACCCAGCGTCGTGTAAAGACGGCGCCGTACTCATGGCCCTCCTCCAAGGCAGATGCGGCGAGGGAGGCAGAGCGCGCTTCATCGCCGAGAAGGTGCTGTTGGGCGTACGCCATGCTTCGAGCCTACCTCGGACGTGGGATGGTCCTGTCGGCCGCGATGGGCGCTCGCGCCAGAGCATCTGACGTATGTGTCCGTGACGCTCGGTACCGTCACGTGGTGCTACGACCCTTGCTCACTGTCGGCTATGGCAACCGCGAGCTAGACGAAGTACTCGCGCTGCTCTGCGCGCACGCGGTGCGATATTTGATCGATGTCCGCTCCACCCCGTACTCGCGGTTCAATCCGGCCTTCTCGAGGGACCACCTGGCGACCGCTCTCGAGAGGGCGGGGGTCCATTATGTGTTCATGGGCGACACGCTGGGCGGGAGGCCCGATGACAAAGCTTGCTATGACGAGGCCGGGCATGTCGACTACCTCGCATGCCGCGATCACCCCGCCTTCAAGGGTGGTTTCGAGCGGTTGCGGTCCGCCTTCGAGCAGGACGCGGGAGCGGCGATCTTCTGCAGCGAGTTGCGCCCGGAGAATTGCCATCGCACCAAGCTGATCGCTGAGGCCATGGCGGAAATGGGTGTGCCGGTGGCGCACATCGACGCGAACGGGTCGCTGACCAGCCATAGCGCGGTGATGGAGCGTCTACACGACGCGCAGATAAGCCTGCTCGGCGGACCGAGCGAGGCCACGCGCTCACGGCGCGCCATCGCGGCCTTCTGAACGCCATGGTCGGGCGGCTGGTGACCGTCGGCGTGTACGGGTTCACCGCCGAACGGTTCCTAGCGGCGCTCGAACAGGTCGAGGCTCCCAGGGGGGTCGAACCCCGGCTTGGCTCCCAACTGCGACATCGAGGCCGGAGCGCCGCCAGTCACGGCTTCCTAGCGCGCTCGATCACGCTCATCGGGCGACCAATGGCCGATGAGGGTTCGCGATGTCCCATTCGCCACGCGTCGTGGGCGCTGAAAGCATCCGGCGGTAGCCTTTCGTCATGGCCGTCACAGAGCTTACATTCATGGCCCGCACACCATGTCCCCACTGCAAGGGCACGGGAGAGCAGCCGCCCGAGTTCTTTGCGGGAGGTGGTTCGGTAATGCGTTCGGGTGGAGGTGCTCCATCGTGTCGAGCCTGTGGAGGAAGGGGCGAGGTGCAGCGGGACGTGACCCTGACCGAGCTTCGGAGCCTTCTCGACCTCGGCCCATCGGCATAGGGATGCGGCGGTGGGCTCCGTACCGCTTAGCGAATGGATCACCAGGCCATCCAATAGGCCGATTGAGCGCCGGGACGCCGGTCCGCCGAAGGGTCAACGTACCAGCAGCGGCGCTTCTCGGCGACCTCGACGAAAGCACAAACGGCCACGCATTGGCGACAGGCGATGGACGCTGAGGCCTCACAGCCCACGCCGCTGACGGGGCGACAGCAACAGGTATACGAGCGACTCATTGAGAGAGACAGCAAGGGCGCGCTGGCAGCGATGTATCTCGGCGCGCTTGCGGTGCTCGACGCAACCGCGAATCCCGATCGGGTTGCACAGGCCGCCCAAAGCGTCCGGGAGTTGATGGAGAAGCTGCCACGAATCGGTCGAGGTGACGTCGACCGCGGGCGAATGGGCGACAAGGCCAAGGATCTCGAAAACGTCTGGGCCGGTTTCAAGCGTAGCGCTGGGGATGATCCACGCAGGCTCGTCGGACACACAATCGATGCCGAGCATATACGCGTATTCCAAGAGGTCGAGAGCTTCGTCTTGTGGACGCAGCGAAACACGATAAGCCGCAAGACCCAGGCGAGACTTGTGCTGGAAGATCTAAGTGTGTCCGGATTTGCGATTCCTGATGAGCTACGCGAGCCGAGCATACGCGCGTGGAAGGACCTCCGCGACTACTTCGAGGACACTGCACATCACCGCTGTGAGGCGAGCGAAGGACAATGCCGCCGCCAGATCGAAGCGCTCGAGGAGTTCTTGCTCAATCTGTGGATGCCCGACACGTTTGGGGATTTCGCAGCGCTGGATGCACTAATGGGGAGCGATGATGCCGACTAAGGAGCAGGTGCAGGCGGCAGTGGCGCTGATCCGCAAGCCTGGCGCAAATGCCAACTACGTGTATTTCTTTGGACAGCTCGACGACCCCAGCTGGATCGCGCCATTGAAGCGAGAGGGTTTCTTCGTGACATCACCCGGGCCGATTAGCGCCGGAGCAGGAATCGCGTATCCAGCGTGGCCGGAGTCGGAGTATCTCATGCGGATGGCCGAGCGCGCCCCGAAGGAGGTGGCAGCGGTTTTGCCGGGCGTGCGAGCTACAGATAATCCACGAGTACACGCTGATCTCGTGAGAATCGCTGCGCGGCTTCCTGCGGATCAGGCGTTGACAGTTACGAAGCGAGAGCTGGCTTGGCTGAAAGAGCAAGAGCTCATCCCACTCGACCTACCAGAGGCACTCGGCGAGCTAGCTGTGCATCTTGCGCAGTTGGGAAAGACAAAGCGGGCCGGTGACCTGATGCGAGAGGTGCTACGGCTTGCTCCGGCGCCCGAGAAACCGCAATGGATTCGCAGCGGCCAGGCGCGCATGGAGCGGTGGACCTATCAACAGGCCGTATCGCAAACGCTTCCTGCGCTGCACGAGTTTATGGGGCTGGACGCTCTGCGCCTTGCCGCAGACATCCTGGAAGACGCAATCGAGCTGACTGACGCTGAGAGTCCGGGGGATCTCTCCGAGATTTGGCGACCGACTATCGAGGATGACGGCAACAACTTGGACGTTGATCCACCGGAATCTCTGATCGCGGCTGTACGGGATATCGCGCTCGCCGAGGCTGCCGACGACGAGCGGGTCACGGCAGTAGTGACGGACCTCCTTGGCAGGCCGTGGAACGTATTTTGGCGCATAGCGCTCCACGTGCTGGCCTACAAGAGTGAGATCACCCCCGCGCTCGCTGAGAGGAAGTTGCTCGATGAAGACTTGCTGATTAATCACGCACTCGTTCACGAGTACAGCGCACTCTTGACGGCTGTCTACCCGCGGCTCGACCACGCTAAGCAGAACCAATGGATCACGGCCGTTGATAGGGGTCCGTCGTGGCCCTCAAGAGATTCTGAGGAGCGGAAAGAACAGAAGATCTCCGAGGAGGAATACGTGCGCTATCGCGACGCGTGGCGCAAGGACCGGCTCGGCGCAGTGCAGGCGCTCTTGCCGGAAGATCGCCAGACGGAAGTTGCGTCCCTGATCGAGCGCTTTGGGCCGCCAAGCGAGCCGAATGATTTCCAGGTCACCTCATGGGTCGGGCCTACATCGCCCTTGTCGCAAGAGGAGTTCTCCGCCCGGTCGCCAGCGGAGCTGGTCAACTATCTCCGATCCTGGAAGCCATCGGGCGAACCCATGAGCCCGTCGCCCGAAGGGCTCGGTCGTCGAATGACCGAGCGGATTGCACAAGAGCCTGCGCCGTTCGCTCTGCTCGCAGACCAGATCAGCAAGCTCGAGCCGACCTACGTACGGTCGGCCCTGAGAGGCTTCGAGCAAGCCAGTAAGCAAGACCTGTCGTTCGGCTGGGAAAACGTGTTGCTGCTTGCGGAGACAGCCGTAAGGGGTCCGAGCCTCGACGCCGAGGCAAGTGGAAACGACGGGACGGACCGCGATACCGACTGGCATTGGACACGCGGAGAGGCTGCCAGTGCGCTCCAAGCGGCTATGAGTAGTGAGAGTATGCCCAAGGAGCTGGCTGATCGGGTGTGGGCGGTCCTGGACCCCTTGAGCTGGGATGACGAGCCAACACTCAACTACGAGAAGCGGTATGGCGGTAGCAATATGGACCCCCTGACTCTCTCTCTCAACACGGTCCGAGGCCAAGCGATGCACGCGGTCATCGAGTTCACTGTGTGGAAGAAGAAGCAAGCATCCGGTGATGGCCCGTTCGATATGTCATCTATGCCCGAGGTCGCAGAGAACCTGGAGCGCCATCTGGACACCGATCGAGAGCCGTCCGAAACTGTGCGGGCTGTTTTTGGTTCTCGGCTGCATCAGCTTTTGTGGGTCGACGGCGAGTGGTTGGCCACCCAGGTACCAAGGCTGTTTCCGCCAGATGCCACGCAGAATGGACGTCGCTTGGCTGTATGGGAGTCGTATCTGGCGTATGGGGGTCCCGCAGCCCATCTCTTTGAGCTGCTCAGGGATGAGTATCGACGCGCGGTGGACGATTTGCCAACCCCGGAGGATCGCAACAAGCGGGCCGGACGAAACCCCGGACTTGTTCTCGCCGAGCACCTTGGAGCGCTTTACTACGCCGGGACGATCGACCGTGAAGAGGGCGGTCTGCTCGACCGCTTCTTGGAACGAGCAAGCACGGACGAGGCAGCCCATCTTGTCGACTACATCGGTCGATCAGTCCACCGGCTAGACGCGTCTGAGGTAAGCAACGGTGGGCGCGAGCGGCTTACGACACTCTGGGAGTGGTTGGTGGGTCGCTCGAATGACCGTCCTAGTGACGGACGGAAAATCCTTGCGGGATTTGGATGGTGGTATGGATCGGACGCGTTCGACGCAGGATGGCGCGACGAACAGCTGTTGATGCTGCTCCGGGAGCAAGTTTCTGTCGATCCCGAGTTCGTAGTCTTTGATCGGCTTGGCCAGCGCGCGACTGAGGATCTCCAGTCGGCTGTCGAAATAGCGCGGCTGCTACTGACGCAGGACAAGGCCGGCTGGCGATGGATCGGCCTCCGCGACACGCTTCGAGAGATCTTGGGGCTCGCGCTCGGCTCAGGCGACCAAACGCTAGACAAGAAAGCTCGAGAGATCATCAACACGCTTGGGGCCAAGGGGATGGTTGAGTTCAGAGACCTGCTGGACCAGACGGACTCGACCGAGGGATAGGCAAGCCAGCAACTGGCCGCACTGGCCGCTCCTTCTACTGTTCACCGGATGCAGCAGGTATCACTAGGCGACGCAACCAGGGGCTGGGTCCTCCTCGACGCCGACCGCGTAGCCGGGCGCGGTCAAGTGGTGCCGCGCCTTTCCTTTCAGATGCGTGCGCGCACGCCTCGAGAACACATGCAGGTCGAGCTCCATCTCTTGCGTGCAGAGCTGGCTGTAGGCGGGGAGTGCCTAGGCTACGGCTTCCTCACCGGAATACCCCTCTCCCACGGGGAGAGGCCCATAGCGCTTGAGATCCCAATAAGCCGCCCAGCCCTTGACTACCTTGAGCGCGTTTCCCCTGCCGAGCGCGTCGACCTTGAGCTCAGGCTCACCGGCTGGCTGCGCGGCCGCGACGACAACGAAGACTCCCACCGCTTTGTAGGTGACCCAGAGCCGGGCGAATGGGTATTTCAGCACTTCGGCGAAGCCCGCCAGACGTTGCTTCCGTTCGAAGTCGCGCGTAGCGATTGGTTTACACACGTGCTTCAGCCGATAGGCACGGTGGAGTACATATCCACCGAGATCTCTCTGCCATCGGGAGATCCCGCACTACGCGCCGCCGTCAACCAGATCCAGGAGGCCGAGCGCGCCTACGCCAGCGGCAACGATCCATCTGTGTTTCTGCACTGCCGAGCGGCTATCGACGCTCTCCCCGGCGCCAAGCAAGACATCTTCACCAGCCTCTCCAATAAGGACGAGGCGAGGCTACTCGACGACCTCATGCGCCAAGCCGGCCAGTATTTCCACCACGGCCGACACTTGGCCGTCGAGGGTGAACAGCAGGGCTCCTTCCCTGTCGACCACAACGACGCACGGTTCGCGCTCAACCTCACCAAGCTCCTTATCGCCCACACCTCTCACGTGCTGGCCGGCTGAGGCCGACTACTGGTATCGCTTCCAGCGTCACGGCGCACTCTTCTCGCACTACCGGCGGTCCGTCGGAACGCTGGCGATGCCCCAACGCCTGGTGGGGTCAAACGGCCTTGGGAGCACCTCATGGAACACCCGCCGCGCAAGCGGCGAGCTGAAGTAGTGGTGGCGTACCGCGAACAGCCATTGCCCGCCGAGCCACGCAAGACCGCCAAGCAACGTAAGGAGAGCCGCTGCCAGCGAGCCGGTCGCGGCGGTGCTCAGGAGCCCGCCCACGACCAGGAGGACCCCGCCGACTCGAAGCACCATCCCGCCGAGCAGCCAGAAGCCGAGTACTAGGAGCGCCCCCGTCGCCAACCAGCTAAGTACCCCGGTCATCGGCATGGCGTGCTTCTTCGGATGGGTCGATCTGGCATCCACACACGTGTAGCTCGATCCCGCGCAAAGCTCAAGTCCAGGGCCTCGCATGTTGGGTCGCAGCGTTGGACTTGACTTCCGCAGGAGTTGGAGCTACACCGTCCCGTCCCGCGATGCCCTCCCCTCCAGCCAAGGCCTGCACCACACCCCGTCTTTCAGTGCGTCTTTGTCGTGGTTTGTTTGCCGTTCGCTCGTTGCCGGTCGGCAACGCCAGTGCCGTTGATTTCGGCTCTGTGCCGGGGGATTCGCGACCTGCACGCGCGCCCGACTCTCTATCCCCCTCGTTCAATCTCTGTCTGCGGCTAGCGATCCTCTCTTGACCTCTCCTTCTTCTGCTTCTGCTGACCGTGCTCGTGTCGTCCGGCCTCGTCGTTCTCGCTCTCATTCCGGCCGCGGCGTCGCGCTGGCCGAGCTCGACCACCGCGTGCTCGAGGTGTTGTGCGCGCACCGGGTGGTGCACCAGGATCAGCTGGGGCGGCTGTTCCCCGAGATCCCCGAGCGCACGCTTCGCTACCGCACGCGCCGGCTGCACGAGCTGGGCCTGGCCGGGCGCAGCCGGCCATACCGTGATCGTGGATCTGCTCCTAACCATCACTGGCCGACGCGGCGCGCTGACTGCTTGATGCGCGGCGACCCGATGCCGCGCGGTGGCGAGCGGCACACGCCCAACCCCGTCTTCCTCGCGCACGCCGCCGCGGTGACCGAGCTGTACGTCGCCATCTATACGACTGCGCGGGCCGCCGGGTTTGAGGGGTTTGGGTACCAGCGGGAGGGCGAAGCGCGCGAGGCGTTCCAGGATGGGATGCGCGAGCGGGCGCTCGCGCCCGACGCCACGATCCTGCTCGTCGATAAGCAGGACCGTCGGTTGGGCGCGTTCGTGGAGATCGACCGCGGCACGATGTCGCATGCGCGGCTGCGGCAGAAGGCAGAGCTGTACGCCGCCTACGCAGCCTCTGATGCCTGGCGCAAACGCCACCAGTTCCTGCCGGCACTGCTGTTCCTCACGACCACCGACGTTCGGGCGCGCAAGTTCATGAGCGCGCTCGCGGGAGCGCTCTCCTACGGCCCGCGCCAGCAAGGACGCCGCGCCTTCGTCGCCGGGGCCTCCGGGACGTGGGCGTCCCACCGGCTACTGGACGAGCCCTGCCTTGAGGATCTCGACGGGAAGAGGGGCCTCACACTCCTCGACATCATGAAGACCGCACGCGAGCCGTACGAGGAGGCGTGTGTATACCGGCAGGAACAGCTCGAAGAGGAAGAGAAGGAGCGCCGGGCGCTGCGCGACGACGCCGAGGCGATGCGCGTGTGCCTGCGCGATAACCGCTACGTACTCGAGTCCTACGTCGAGGCGCTCGGCCCGCTCGGCGAGCTCACATTCGAGCTGCTCATTACCTCAGCCGAGCGGCCATCGCTTGAAGAGCGCGAAGTGCTACGCGCCCTCGCACGCGACCTCGGCGACGCACTACCGGAACCACAGCCGCGCACAGTTCCCTCGCCCGGCAAGATGCTGCTCAGCGAGATTGAGCTGCTCACCGGGCACTACCGCGCCAGGCAGGCTGAGCAAATCAAAACGCTCGCCGGCCACCACGGCGACGGTCCGTGCCTGCGCCGCGCGCGGGACGTGCTGGGCAAGGGCGGACTACTCGAGCGGACCACCCTGGATTTGCTCCCGCAAAACGCCCAACGCGACGACGAGGGCCGCCGTGAACAGTACGAGCGGCGCGAGGTCTACCTGGAGTGGCGCCTGCGGGCCGCACGAGAGCTCGCACGCACGGCCGGACCGCTCGGGCGGCTGACCCATCGCGCAGAGGACTTCTACTCACAGCTCGACCACGAACGGCTACGAATCTGCAACACCTGCGCGGAAACGATCTACCCACGAGCGCGTGAAAGCAG